>JGI25067J35172_100001_pt1 | contig 29157 bp, 28 predicted proteins | sample Antgeofumaro1A2C_FD_35172 | JGI IMG/M metagenome (IMG submission 35172)
GAGCGCAACCGATTGCTCCCCTTGAGCGAAGAAGTCCTGCTCAGTGGCTTTCGGAACCGCCCCGGCGCACAGGCGTGGATTGGCGAGCATGTGGGTAAGTGGTTGCACGCCGCCGTGCTCACCTGGGCGAATACGGGCAACCCAGAACTGAAGGCAAAAATTGACCGGGTGGTGCGCGAATTAATCGCCACGCAGGAACCTGACGGCTACTTGGGCACTTACGATTTCTCCACCCGCTGGAGCATGGGACAGGAACGGGGATGGGATGTTTGGGTGCACAAGTATGTGCTCATCGGTTTGCTTACCTACCACGCTTACACGGGCAATGCGGAAGCCTTAAAGGCGGCGAAAAGAGCTACCGACTTGATTTTGCGCACTTTCGGAACGGGGGAAGGGCAGTTGGATTTGATGGAGCGGAGCACCCATATGGGCATGGCATCCAGTTCCCTTTTGCAGCCAATGGTGTGGCTGTATCAAGCGACGGGCGATAAACGCTATCTTGACTTTTGCCGCTACATTGTTTGGGCATGGGAGCATTCCCCGCACGGACCGAAGTTGCTGGGCAGTTTGCTCACACACGGCGATGTCCACAAAACTGCCAATGGGAAAGCCTACGAGATGATGAGTTGCTTGGTAGGTGGGTTGGAGTTGTTCTGCGTGTTGCGAGAGGAAGGGCATGGTGAGTTGGGGCAAGGGTTATTGCTCGCCGCAAAGCGGGCGCTAGACGACATCGTGGCGCACCACCTCTACATCACAGGCGGGACGAGTTTGAGCGAACACTTTCAACCCGACTTCTACTTGCCCAACGAAGGGGCTGTCTCGGAAACTTGTGCGACAGTGACGCTGTTGCAATTGACGCTGGAACTCTTTCGGCTTACGGGCGAAGCCCGCTACATGGACATCGCCGAACGAATTGTCTTCAACCACCTGTTCGCTGCCCAACACCCAAGCGGTGACCGCTGGTGCTACTTCACACCCCTGGTAGGGATGAAGCAGTATCGTAGCGACATTAACTGCTGCGCTTCCAGTGGACCACGCGCCGTCGCTTTGCTTCCCACTTTCGTTTACACGCACGACGAAGATGGTGGCATTCGGGTGAACCTTTACGGGCAAAGCGAACTTCGGCTACCCGAACGAGGGTTGCGCCTTGTGCAAGAAACGGCTTATCCCTACGACGAGACGGTGATTTTGCGCTTTCATCTTGACAAACCTTCCGAATTTCCGCTACGGCTCCGCGTGCCTGATTGGTGCGAGGAGGCTGCGATTTTCGTCAACGGCAAAGTGGTGCGGGCGAACGGTGGCTATTGGGAACTGCGGCGCCAATGGCGAGATGGGGATGTGGTTCGGATGGAGATGCCGATGAAATTGCGGGTCGTTTTGGGAACTCAACCGAATGAGGGCAAGTTGGCGCTTCTGCTTGGTCCGCTCGTTTTGGCACTTTGCGAGCGATTTTTGCCCGAAAAAGCGCAGTCCCTTGCAACGGTGACCGTGCCAAGCGAAAGGGCGGATGAATTGCCCCTTCAGATCGTCCCTCTCGGGGATGCAGAGGTTCTTTGGAGCAATGAAGTGGCGTTTGAGACAGAAGGCGTGGTGAAGACGGAGCCGAACCGACGCTTTGTGCTTCGCTTGACCGACTTCGCCCACGCGGGAGCAAAAGGAACGGCTTTCGCTGTGTGGTTAGCGCGTCCGTGAAAGGGAGGTGCGTGCCGATGGAGAGAGAGCGATTAGCGCGCTTTCAAGGCTGTTTGGTCGGTGTGGCTGTGGGCGATGCTTTGGGGATGCCCGTTGAAGGGTGGACGCGAGAGCAAATTCGCTACAGGTTCGGAGAGTTGCGGGAAATGGTAGACGGTTTGCGTAAGGCAGGCTCGGTCACCGACGACACGATGCAAACCCTTTGCGTTGCCGAGAGTTTGGCAGAGCGAGGGCATTTTGATGCGGACGACATCCTCCACCGCTTGCTTAAATGGTATCGGACTGACCCTTTCGGCATCGGAATTCACACACAGCGGGTGCTTTCCCTCATTGATGCGGGGATACCTTGGCAAGAAGCCGTTGAGCAAGTGGAGGCGCAATATGCTCCGATGACGGCAGGAAATGGTTCGTTGATGCGGTGTGCGCCTATCGCCTTGCGCTACTACCGCGATGTTGGGGCACTGCTGGAATACAGCCACGAATTGTCCCGTCTTACCCATCCCAACCCATTGGCAAGAGCCTCGTGCGCTTTTTTCAACGCTGTGCTCTCCCGTGTGTTGCGAGGTTGGATGAAAGCAGACGCCCTTAGTTTCGCTATGGAAGTGATGGCACACGCGCCCCATGAATTGCTGGAGCGGGTGCAAGAGATTGACCGCAAATCTGCCGAGGAAGTTCGTGTCAGCGGGTTCGTGTTGGACACACTGGAATGCGCTCTGTGGGCATGGTGGCATCACGACAACTTTGAGGAAGCATTGGTCACCGTCGTCAATTTGGGAGGGGATGCGGACACGAATGCTGCCGTTACAGGTGCCCTCATGGGTGCCCAATGCGGACTGAAGAACATTCCATCCCGCTGGCTTAAGAAAGTGCCCGTCGTTAGCAAGTGCGTTTCGGTAGCGACGCTCCTTTACGAACTGGCAGAGCAAGAGTGAAGGTCACTCGGCGTGTCCCACTTTCGCCAGGACAATTGCCCCGACGACCCCTGCTTTTTCGCCTAACCGTCCAGCAAGGACGGGCGGACGGAAGCGTTCAGGGTAGATTTTGAGCATCTCGTTGTAGAAGCGGCGGAGCGGACCAAACAACATTTCGCCCCGCGCCAGCATACCGCCCGTGAGGATGATGGCGTCGGGACATACGAAGACGGCGGCGTTAATTAAGCCTTGCGCCAATCGGAAGGCAATTTCCTCCCACGCCTTTGGGTCGTTGAGTTCGTGGGGCGGTACTTTGTAGCGTTTTTGGATAGCCGTTGCGGAGACAAAGGCTTCTAAGCAACCTTTCTGCCCACATCCACACTCGGGACCGTTGGGGTCAAGAATTTGGTGCCCCGCTTCCACATCCAAGGCGCCATGAAAAATGCGTCCGTCCTTAATTTGGAAGTGCCCAATGCCCGTGCCGAGGGTGAAGCCTGTCACGAAGCGCATCCTGCGCCCAGCACCCAAAGTGGCTTCGCCCAGTCCCGCCACATTGGCATCGTTATCCAGCAAAACTTCGCAACCCACATACTTCTCCAAACGGGCAAAACTGACACCCTTCCAAGGGAGGTTGGGGGTGTCGTAGAGGTAGCGTTTGCGCCAATCCAAGGGACCGGGCGAACCGACGGCTAAACGCTTGATGCCTTTCGGGAGTAATTGGCGCGCCGCTTCTGCAATCCGCTCGCATTCGGTCTGAAAGTCCTTCTCGGTGGGGAAACTGATAACCCGCAACCGACCGCGCTCGTCAAAAGTGCCCACCCGCGTCGTCTGCCCCCCAATGTCCACTCCGATGTAACCCATCAACTCCCGCCGATGCATTTTGTCGTCACCTCCGCTCACATCGCAAAAGTTACGAAAACGCACAACAAATTTATACCGCATAGCCTCCGTCGGTAGAAAGCAACTTTGTTTAATGCTGAATAGTAGGAATAAAGTTTAAAGATGAAAAAGCCCGCCGCCTTGGTGGCGGCGGGCCGGGAGGGGCGGCGAGGCGGGGAGGGAGGCGTTACTCCTATCGGGTGGGCAATGCGGCGAGAGGTGAAGGGGGGCAGGTGTTTGCCTTCCACCTTCACTTCTAACCGCACCGTCCCACGCTTCCATTTTTGTTAGACACGGTAGTGCCCGAAAGGTTGCACACTCTATCGGCACTAAAACCTTATCAGAATGAGCCTTTTTGCCGAAAAATTGGGCAAATTGAGAGGCGAGAAAAGAAAAAGGGCTGGCGGCGGGAAGCCACCAGCCTTTTAGGCTCCCTCAAAGTGAGAGGAGTCAGCCTTCTACTCGCACCTCAATGCGCTTGGCTTGCTTGGGGGCAACTTTCGGCAAGCGGATGGTGAGGACACCGTCGCGATAAGCGGCTTCGGCTTTCTCGGTGTCCACAGGGACATTCAGGGCGAAACTGCGTTCAAATTCGCCGTAATTGCGCTCCAACAGGTGGTAAGTGGCGTTTTCTTCGGTGGGGCGTTCCCGCTTGCCTCGGATAGTGAGTCGCTCGTCCATCAACTCAATCTGGATGTCCTCACGCCGCACCCCGGGAAGTTCCACTTGCACGACCAACTCGGAAGGGGTCTCATAGATGTCTACTGCCGGCGTCCAACCGCGCGGAGCAGCCGCTCGCTCTTCGCCGAAAAATTCTCGGAGCAGTCGGTCCATTTCCCGGCGGAAGGCTTCCAACTCGGCGAAAGGTGACCATCGTCGGATTTGTGCCATCGCTTCTCACCTCCGTATCAAAAGTTTGCAGCAAACGGAAGATGGAGGGGGCGAAGAAAAGAAGGCATGTCCCCCCACTTGACTGGCAGGACAAAAGGTGGGGCGGGGGACGAGCCCCCAGCCCCAAGACGGGCTTCAGGCGGCTTTCACCTCAATGCGGCGGGGCTTGCTCTCTTCGCTCTTAGGCAGCCGCACCTCCAAGACGCCATCCTTGTAGGTCGCCTCCACCGCTTCCGCCTTCACATCGGCGGGGATACGGAGGGAGCGAGCAAATTCGCCGTAAGCGCGCTCAACGATATGGATGGTTTCGTCCTTTCGCTCCTCGCTCCGCTCCCGCTTGCCCCGAATGGTCAGGATGTCGTCTTGGAGGGTCACTTCAATGTCTTCGGGCTTAACCCCAGGCAATTCGGCGCGGACGATGTAGGCATCCGAAGTTTCCACGACTTCTACCGCAGGCGACCAGATGGTCCACCGCCGCTCCAGCCCCCAGAAGGGACGCTCCCATTCGCGGAAGAAGCGCTCCAGCATTCGGTCAAACTGGTCAAACCAGCGTTCCAATTCAGTGATGGGTTGCCAGCGTGCCAACTTTGCCATCTCGGCTCACCTCCTTGCGAGGGTTTGCTTTCCATCGCATAGCCATTGATATTATACCACGCAAGTGTTTGGTGTAAACATCAGCGCGCCCAAATTACCCGCTAATTTTACACGATTTGCCCCTATTTTGCGCCACTTTTAAGAGGGGGGCAAAATTTTTTCCGACAGAGAATGCCTGTTTGAGTGTATTGATATCAATCATCCCGATTGGGCGACAGGGAAGCCTTTATCCTGCGGACACAGTGAGGCGGCAAGAGACGGCAATGTAATGGTAGGCGGAAGGTTGAGGAAAATGCGCTGTTGGTGTTAGCAGTGATGGCGGGGGATTTGGAAGCCTTTGACGAGTTGGTATGTCGCTACCGTCCCGCTGTGCTCGCCGCTGCCTACCAGGTGGCGGATTTGTGGGACGATGCGGAAGATGCGGCGCCAGAGACTTTCCTGATTGCCCTGAAAGCGCTGCCGATGCGGTGCGATCCGAAACGCTTCGGGGTGTGGCTCCACGCTACGCTTTCCACCAAGCCATGCGCTATCTCAACCACTGGCTACAGCCGGAACTGTCCATCCGGTTGCCCATCCTGCCTTTGCCTAACGACCCCTTCACCTTGACAATGGTGGCAACCCCAACTAGTTGGAGCGTTCCTAAGTTTTGCTGGGCGAAGGAAGCGGCGGAAGAGCCTAAAGAGCGAAGGCAGGAGCAAGAACCCATCATCCGCATCCGAGAGCAAAAGTCTCCTTGAGTTTCCTTGTGAAGTTCTCCGAACGCGTCATCGCTTCAACAGAGCAACGGAGCGAGTGACTGCGAGCGGGCTTGCCTGAATTTGAAACGAAGCCGCCGTCAAGTGAGCCGCTGCACGAGCGGTTAGAAACCTTTGCCGAGTTGCTGGAGGATACCGCTGAGGAATTGGCGGAAGCAGCGGAAAAGGGGTGCTTGACAGAAGAGTTAGGGGCGAGGTTGGAAGAGAAGCGGTAGCGGTTGCGCCAGCGAATTTGGAAAGCGTTGGGCAAATGAGGCATCCCAAACGGGCATGGGAGTGCTCGGTGCGGTAGCACTTTCGGGACGGTGTGGCAAAATTTTGTGCCGACACAATGATGATGCCCGCTTCAGGAGGGATGCCCATGCCCTTGCGGTTAACCCGAAGCGGCTACGAACGCCTGCGGAAAGAACTGGAGCAACTTTACCAACGCCGCATTCAACTCATTGAGGAAGTGCGCGAAACGGGTGCGGAGGGCGACTTAAGCGAGAATGCAGGCTTGGATGCCGCCAAGCGCTCGTTAGCTTTAGTGGAAGCCCGCATCAAGCGGCTGGAGCAACAACTTTACGACGCCGAAATTGTGGAGCAGAACGGACAACCCGAAAAGATTGATGTCGGAGTCATCGTCACTTTGGAGGACTTGGAAACGGGCGAGGTCGTTCGCTACCGAATTGCCGAGAGTTTGGAGATGAGCCTTGACGACCCAGTGAAAACGGCGACGCCTAATTCTCCATTGGGCGTTGCCCTTTGGGGCAAGCAGGTCGGGGACGAAGTGACGGTCAATTGGCGCCACCGAACCCAACGTTTCCGCATCGTGGACTTGTCGTGGGATGGGACAAATGAAACGGTGGCGCTACAGGCTGACGAGTAGGCGCTGTAGTTCGGTGAGGCTGCGAACGGAGACGACCCGCTTGGTGGCGAAAATTTGGTGCAGTAACTCCGTTGCTTGCCCATTGACAAAATCCCGCTCGCCCATCGTCTCAGGGTTGAACACAACCACTAACCCTTTTGCTGCCTCCCAAACGGCTCTCAGGTTGACCAAGTTGCCCCATCCAAACGGCACATCGGTGAGGATGACGACATCCGCTTCGGCGATGAGTTGCTTCGTCGCTTCAAAGGCAGGCGGGGAGATAGGCATGAAGGGTTGCTCTTCCACAACGGTCACGCCCAGCAATTCAGCGGCTTCAAAATCGCTATCGCCCCGATTGAGAGCACCTGCCGAAACTTGACAACCAGCCGCCGTCAGTAATGCCAACACTTCGCTCCCCGTCCCACCGCCGCAGACCACATGCACCCGAACGCCCGCTGAAGGAGCAATGCGGCGTTCGGACAATAGCACGATGGGTTTGCCGTTGAGCGGGTGGCGAGTCACAACGACGGGGACACCGTAAACTTGCTGGATGTTTTGCGCTGTCAAGACTTCTTCTGCTGTGCCCATCGCATAAATGCGTCCCTGCTGCATCAAGATGAACCGTTCGCCCAGCAAAGTCGCCAAGTTGAGGTCGTGCATGACCGCCATCACGGTGATGCCCCGCTCGCGATTGAGCCGCTGCAGCAATTCCACCACTTCCAACTGGTAGTGCAAGTCCAAGTTTGCCGTCGGTTCATCCAGCAACAAAAGTTGTGGCTCTTGTGCCAACGCTTTCGCAATGAGGACACGCCGCTGCTCGCCGCCCGATAACTCGGTGAACAAGCGGTCACGCAATTCCCACACATCAGTCGCTTCCATCGCTTCCCGAACGATTTGCCAATCGTGAGGGGAAAGAGGCGTTAAGGGTGGCAAGTGGGGGATCCGACCCATTGCCACGATGTCTTGAACGGTGAAACTGAAGGCACTCCCTTCCGTTTGCGGGAGGACGCTCAAGGAGCGCATCAATTGGGGCGTAGGGATGGTGGCGATATCGCGCCCATCCAATAGCACCGTTCCCAATTGGGGTGAGACAATTTTTGCAATTGTGCGCAGCAAAGTCGTCTTGCCCGCCCCGTTGGGACCGAGAAGGACGACCAAATCGCCCCGCCGAACTTCCAGACTGACCCCCCGCAGCACAGGGCGCACTCCATAAGAGACAGTGATGCCGTGAATGGAGAGCAAAGCGGTCGCTGCTTGAACCGCTTCCGTTTGAGCGGGCATGTTCGGTCACCGCTTACGGATCAGGTTGCAATTCAGCGAACAGTTGCTGCTTCAACTTCAAAACCGTGTCAACAACTTTATCAACAGGCACATAGCGCGGTTCGTGGCGGTTGCGACGGAGCCGAATCTCCACTTCGCCCCGCTCCCGCACGGTGCGCCCGACGACCACTTGGATGGGCACTCCCACCAAGTCCATGTCCTTGAACTTGACCCCTGCTCGCTCGTCGCGGTCGTCAATGACCGTTTCCACGCCCGCCCCTTGCAGGTCGGCATAAAGGCGTTCCGCAACTTCGCGCAACTCGCCCTCGTTTTCAATGGGCAACACCCACGCTTCAAAGGGCGCAACGGAGATGGGGAAGATGATGCCGTCGTCATCGTGGCTGGTTTCCACAACGGTTGACAAAATCCGAGAGATGCCGATACCGTAGCAACCCATCAACATCAGTTTCTCCTTGCCATCTTCGTCCACGAAGGTCGCCTTCATCGGCTCGCTGTAGCGAGTGCCCAGTTTGAAGATGTGACCCACTTCAATGGCGGTGCGCATTTCCAAATTGCCCGCACAGCGGGGACAACCATCGCCCCCTTCGGCGAAGCGCAAATCGGCGAATTGGTCAATGGGGAAATCACGCTCCCAATTAGCATTGACAAAATGAGCGTCGGCTTCGTTCGCCCCCACCACGAAGTCTTGCAGGAAAGCGATGTCGTAGTCAGCGATGAGCCGAACCCCTTTCTCCTTCAGCCCGATGGGACCGCTAAAGCCGACGGGAGCATTTGTCAAGCGTTCAATGGTGGCGGCGTCCACCATCGCCACCTTTTTGCCCAACACGCGCGCCAATTTCGCCTCGTTCAACTCGTGGTCGCCCCGAACCAATGCGGCGACCAATTCGCCGTCCGCCACATACAGCAGGGTTTTGACCAATTGGCTGGGCGGGACATTCAGGAAGCGGGAAACTTCTTCCACCGTCCGTTGGTTGGGCGTGAGGACTTTTTGCAACGGTGCGCTGCTGCGTGAACCAGCCTTGACAATTTCCGAAAAGCCGTTGGGTGGGCGGCGCTCGGCCCGCTCGCGGTTGGCGGCATAGCCGCACTGGGGACATTGCAGCAATCGGTCTTCCCCGCTCTCGGTAATGACCATGAACTCCAAGTTTTCTGTCCCGCCGATGGCGCCTGCTTCCGCTTCCACAATGACGAAAGGCAACCCACAACGGCGGAAGATGCGGATGTAGGCTTGTCGCATCCTTTCAAAACTTCGGTCCATCCCTTCTTCGTCGCGGTCAAAACTGTAAGCGTCCTTCATGATGAACTCGCGGGCGCGGATGAGCCCGCCGCGTGGGCGCAACTCGTCCCGAAACTTCGTGCCGATTTGGTAAAGGTTGAGAGGCAATTGGCGGTAGGAGCGAATGAGTTGGCGGGCGAGGTCAGTGACGGGCTCTTCATGGGTTGGACCGAGGCAGAACCATCGCCCTTGACGGTCTTGCACTTTCATCAGCAAGTCCCCGTATTCGTCCCATCGTCCCGTTTCCTGCCACAGTTCGGCGGGATGAAGGAAGGGCATAAGCACCTCTTGGGCACCCGCTCGGTTCATCTCCTCGCGGACGATGGCGATGATTTTGAGCAAACTCCGCCACGCCAACGGTAGGTAGGAATAAACGCCCGCTGCCAACTTCCGAATAAAGCATGCTCGCAGCAACAATTGGTGGCTGACCAACTCCGCTTCTGCAGGGACTTCCCGCAGACTGACGAAAAGCATCTCCGACAACCGCACACTCATCACCTCGTCCCACAAATTATCGGGCTGGCAATATTGTGGCAGCGATTGCCGAAGATGGACGCTTCCAGGGACGAAGGCAAATGGCAAATTCGGAGAGCAAAGGGCATCACTGCTGAAGGCGCAGGAGGACGAAGTAGAGGTCTTTGGCGGTCACAAAGAGCAGCAACAGCACTAAGAAGGCAAGCCCGATATAGTTGGCTTTGACCTCCAAGTTGTAGAAGCGCCGTCTCCCAACAAATTCCACCATCAGGAACAAAATACGCCCTCCGTCCAGCAAGGGGATGGGGAACAAGTTCAGGAAGGCGAGGGCGAAACTGATAAGGGCGAAGATGCGAATTTGCTCCATGAGCCCCACCCACCGGTGAGCCACCACTTCGTAAACGATGCGGATGGGACCGGAAATTTCGCGCAACAGAATGGGTTGGGTGAGGGGCAAAGTGACTTGTTGGAAAGTCGTCACCAAATTGTCCCAAGTGAGAGGAAGGGCTTTGCTCAGGCGTTCCTGCCAAGGCATGGCAGGGATAGGTTCGGTCTTGAACACAACACCGATAAGCCCGAGTTCTTCTTTCTCCAACCGCCCGAAAAACCGCTGGAGCCAACGGGTTAATCCGCGAGCATGCAGGTCAGGCTCGTGGACAAGGCGAAAGCCTTCCCGTCGGTTGGGCACGATGATGACGGGAAACTCGTGAAACTCCCGACGGATGAGGAGCCGAATGGGCTTACCGGGATGGTTAGCGATGTAACACTGCACTTCCCGCAAAAAGAGGGGCGAGTAAGGCAATTTTTGTCGTATGTAAGCGTAGCCGACAATTTGGTCGCCAGCGAGGAGTCCTGCCTTCTCAGCAGGGCTCCCTTCCGCCACCGTCGCGATTTCCGTCGTAGCGCGAAAACCTGCCAGCCAAAGGCTGTAAACGAAAAGCAACATCGCTGCCAACAAGAAGTTCGTGGCAGGACCTGCAGCAATGACAGCGATGCGGCGGAAAATCTCCCGTGCAGGGCGGGCATAGGGGCTTTCGGGTGGTTGCACCAAGTCTTCCTCAATCTCCCGAATGCGCACGAATCCCCCGAAAAAGAAGAAAAGGCGAAGGTTGTAGGCGATACCGCCCTTGCCCCGCCAACCGAAGACCCTCGGTCCGAAGCCGATGGAAAATTCCTGCACATCAAAGCGCAACCGCCGCGCCACCCAATAGTGCCCGAACTCGTGCACCAAGATGAGAATGCCAATGCCTATCAAAGCCGAGACGACGACCAGCAACTTATCTGCCATACAAATCGCCCTCGCTCTTTGGGGGGTGTTCAACGAAGACCCCAGAGCCACCCTGCCCCCACGACGAAGAAAGCAACCACCAACCCCGCAAATCGCCAAGTATAAAAGCCCACCCAAGGCACATGGAACGGCGCATCTTTCGGGCGTTGACGCATTAATTCCAACGCCGACGGCATTTCAGTAGTTCCTGGTGCTTGCAAGAGAGAGAGCAAAGACAGCACCCCCAAGTGAGCCGCTACGATGGTCGCCCCCAACAACCCGCCCAAAATTGCCATAAGGGAGGAGCGTGTCCACCCACCCACCAACCCCGCTCCCATCAAAGCGACCGCTAAAGCCAAGGACCCTCGGCGAAGAGGGGAAGAGTGCCGAAGACTACTGGCACGGGCAGTCACCCACATCGTTACCCAAGTGACAAACCCGAAACTCAACCCATAGTTGCCCACCAAGACCGCCCACGNCCCTCCCCCCAACCCGACAACAGTGCCAAGGAAGACAGCGACCACGAAACGGGACAGCAACTTCCCTATCCGCTTCCAGAACGGTGTGCCTGCTTCGTCCTCGGAAGGTTGGAAGAGGTTAAGCACAAATGTCGTCAAGGCTAAAAGCGCCATCATGACGGCGACGGTAAGGGCAAGAAGAACACCGTCGTTGACCAGCCAGAGAGGCGAGAAGAAAGCAGCGGCTTGCCCTTGTCGCTCAATCATCTGAGCGACCGCTCGGTCGCTCTTGCCCAAGTAAAAACACACCAGCACTAAAGTCAGCGCCCACGACGCCGACAGTTGGTCTAAGGCGTTTCCGCGCTTGTAGACCAAGCGGGGCAATTCCCACGCAATCCCATAGACGAGAGCGCTGGCAATGACCAGCGCCGGTAACCCTGCCCCCCAGAGCCAGTTGTCCAAGGGCAGCAAAACTAATCCCGCCACGAAAATCAACTCTGTCAAGCCCTTATCGTGCTGCCACATGGGAGACCCCTCCGAAGCGGCGTTCCCGATGCTGGTAGTCCAGTAATGCCAGCAAAAATTCCCGCTTGTCAAAGTCAGGCCACAAAGTGGGGGTCACATACAACTCGGTGTAAGCGATTTGCCACAGCAGGAAATTACTGACCCGCCACTCGTTGCCCGTTCGGATGAGCAAGTCGGGGTCGGGGAGGGAAGCCGTGTCCAAGTGCTCTTGGAGGGTGCGTTCGTCAATCACTTCTGGCGCCAATTGTCCTTCCGCAACTTTGCGGGCGATGGTGCGCACGGCTCTCACGATTTCATTTCGCCCGCCGTAGTTGATGGCGACATTAAGCACCAAAGTGGAGTTGTGGCGGGTCATTTCCTCCGTCTCCCGCAAGGTTTCCACCAGGGAGGGGGGAAGCCCTTCGGTGGAACCGATGTGCCGAATCTGAATCCCGTTGGCGTTCAGTTCTTCCCGCTCCCTCCGCAAGGTTACCTCAATGAGCCGCAGGAGGGCTTGAACTTCCAGCGGGGGGCGACGCCAATTCTCGGTGGAGAAAGCGTAAAGGGTCAGGACAGGAATGCCCAACTCCACGCAGGCTTCCACCACTTGACGAGTTGCGCGTGAGCCTGCCCGATGCCCTTGAAGGACGGGCAAGCCCCTCTGCTTCGCCCACCGACGGTTTCCGTCCATGATGATGGCGATATGGCGGGGCAACCGTTCCATGTCCAGCCGCGCCCGCAACTCTTCTTCGCTGAGATGAGCCAACTCGTTTCGGTCAATCAACGCCTCTCGCCTCCGAACTTTCAGCGATATCCGTTTTGCCTTCCTCCAAACCTCCAGAGGCACGCAAAGGCAGCCAGTCAATCCATTCCGGCGTCACAACTAACTCTATGCCTTCTTCGGTTTCTCGGGCGGTGATAACCCGCCAAGCGACTGGTTCGCCTCGGATGCGAGGGCGAGGCGGGCGAGTTTGAAGGACTCGCACCTTCTTCCCTTGGGCTTCCAAACGGGCAAGGGCTTCTTCTTGCCGCAGCCCGACGACGGCGAGAAGGTCGGTCGTCACTCCTCCAAAACCTCCTTCTCCTTCGCCTTTCGCAGTTTCTCTACCTCTTGGACATAGCGCTCTGTCAGTTTGTCCAGTTCCTCGCGGGCGCGGCGGAGCATATCTTCGGAAATGCCCGGTTGCTTCTCCAATTTCCGCAACTCGTCCAGAGCGTCCTTACGGATGTTGCGGATAGCCACTTTCCCGTGCTCTGCGCGTTGGTTGACAATCTTGAGCAATTCCCGTCGCCGCTCTTCCGTCAAGGGAGGCAGGGTGACGCGTAACACCTTCCCATCGTTGACAGGGTTAAGGCTGAGGGGAGACTGCATGATGGCTTTGCGGATAGGTTCCAACATGTTCTTGTCCCACGGGTCAATGAGGATGGTTCGGGCGTCGGGGACGGTGATGGTTGCCAGTTCTCGGATTTCGTAGGGCGAGCCGTAGTATTCTACTTTGATGCCGTCAAAGATGGCAGGCGAGGCGCGCCCTGTCCGAAGGGCTGCCAACTCCTGCGAGGTGACTTGCACACTCTTCTTCATCCGCTCCTCTGCATCAGTGAGGGCTTTCTTGATGGGCTCAGGGAACATGGCGCATCACCTCGTCCTTCCTACCATTGACAAAGTCTGACCCGCCCTGCCTTTTGCGCTACCGCGTTTCGGCGGAAGCCGTCACCAAAGTTCCGACCGGTTCACCCTGAACAACCCGCAGTAAGTTGTCGGGAACGGTGATGTTAAAGACGACGATGGGGATGTTGCGCTCCCAACTCAACGAGAAAGCCGTCGTGTCCATCACCCGAACGCCCAACTCTATGGCTTCCGCGAAGGTCAGCCGGTCAAACAGTCGGGCGTTGGTGTTAAGGTGTGGGTCGCTGTCGTAAACGCCGTCCACATCCGTCCCTTTCAAGATCACTTCCGCCCCGATTTGGGCAGCCCGCAGAACGGCTGCTGTGTCGGTGGAAAAGAACGGGTGTCCAGTGCCCGCTGCAAAGATAACGATGCGCCCTTTTTCCAGATGGCGCAGGGCGCGCCGGTGAATGAACGGCTCACAAACAGCGCGCACCTCAAAGGCGCTCATCACTCGCGTTTCCGCACCCAAACGCTCCAATGCATTCTGCATGGCGAGAGCATTCATGATGGTCGCCAACATGCCCATGTAATCGGCGGTCACACGGTCTATGCCGCGCTCCACAGTGGCTTCCACACCCCGAAAGAAGTTGCCGCCCCCCACGACGATCCCGATGTCTACGCCCCAATCGTGCACTTGCTTGATTTCTTGGGCGATGCGGGTCATCACTTGGTCATCTAAGCCTATCCCCTTTTCCCCCCCCAACACTTCACCGCTCATTTTCAGCAAAATGCGTCGCCACCGTGTCGGCTGCACCACAGGCATCCCCTCGTGGTAGCATCCCTTCGGCGTTACAGCAAAGTTTACTCGCCCACTACGAACCGAACAAAGCGGCGAACCACAATGTTTTCGCCAAACAAGGCAATCTTTTCGCGGAGCAATTCGCCGACCGTTTTGCTGTCATCACGGATGCACGGTTGTTCTAACAGGCAAACTTCCTCAAAGAACCTGTTAAGCCGCTCTTCGGCGATGCGCTCCGCTTCTTCTTGGGTGCTGCCATCCAGCAAGGCTTTCTCATAGTAAAGCCGTCGTTGTTCCTTGACAACTTTCTCTGGCACATCTTCGCGGGAGATGTATTGGGGGTTCATCCCTGCCACTTGCATAGCGATTTCCTGAGCCAGTTGCTGAAACTCAGGGGTGCGGGCAACGAAATCACTCTCGCAGTTGAGTTCCACCATCGCTCCTAATCGGTTGCCGTGATGGATGTAGCAAGCGATAACACCCTCTTTAGCGAAACGCCCAAATTTCTTTTCGGCTTTCAGCAAACCAGCCGCCCGCAGCAATTCTTTCGCCTTCTCATAGTCACCGCCGGCTTGTTCCAATGCCCGCTTGCAGTCCATTACACCAGCGCCCGTCTCTTCCCGCAGCCGTTTGATGTCCTCTACTGAGACTTTCGTTTTCTCTGGCACGGATGCGTCCCTCCTTTTGGCGCAGTAATGTTCCCGCGCTTGCGGTGGCTCAGAACTTCTCTTCTGGAGGTTGCGAGTAACTCTCCAGAAGCGCTTCCATGCTCTCCTCTGCTTCCTCCGAGGAAGCGACGACAACAGTCTCTGTTTCCGCAGGGGCAGCAGTGATTGCCACCGTCACCCCTTCCTCCGTTTTCTCCGCCATCATGGCGGCTTCCAAAGTCTCCTTCTTATAAGCGGCACGCAAGGCTAACCCTTCCTGAACGGCTTCCGCAATTTTGCCGGTAATGAGACGGATAGAGCGAATGGCATCGTCGTTGCCGGGGATAGGGAAGTCTACCAACTCTGGGTCGCAGTTAGTATCCACGATGGCGATGACAGGGATGCCTAACTTGCGGGCTTCTCGGATGGCGATTTCTTCCCGTCGGATATCCACCACATACAGGATGTCGGGCAACCTGTCCATCTTTTCAATGCCTGCCAGCAGTTTCTCTAACTTTGCCAACTGCTTGCGCAACCGAACACTTTCTTTCTTGGGGAGCAAGTCCATTGTGCCGTTTCGTTCCATCTCCCTCAATTCGTTGAGATAGTCCACCCGACTGCGGATGGTGGGGAAGTTAGTCAAGGTGCCGGGGAGCCAGCGGGTGGTGACATAGAACATCCCGCAACTTTTCGCTGCTTCCTCTATCGGTTCTTGGGCTTGCCGCTTCGTGCCCACGAAGAGCACAGTGCCCCCTTCTGCTACCTTGTCGCGAACGAAAGCGTAGGCTTGCTCCAATTGTGCCAGAGTTTTGTGCAGGTCAATGATGTAGATGTCCTGCCGCTTGCCGAAAATGAAGCGAGCCATTTTCGGGTTCCAGCGCCGAGTCAAGTGCCCGAAATGGACACCCGCTTCCAGTAATTCGCGCATTGTGACAATCGCCAAGGTGGCTCCCTCCTTGCCTTCTCAGTTACACGCATAAGTTCCCTTTTTCACCCTATGCAGGGTCATGGGGCGTTGCCAAAGTTTAACACAATCGGATTGAAAGCGACATGCCGCTTCAGCGCTGTCGGTGGCATAATCGTGGCAGCGGGTGCGTCAACACAGCGAAGGAGGGCTTGCGATGGCTTCTTCCCGACAGGTTTTCGTTTTGGTAGAATGTGACCCGATGGAAACGCGCATCGCCGTTTTGGAAAATGGACGCGTTGTGGATTTGGAAGTGGAGAGAGAGCCTCGCCTCGTGGAGAATGTCTACAAGGGCGTTGTGAAAGCAGTCGTGCCTGGCATGGATGCTGCTTTCGTAGACATCGGGCTGGATAGAAACGGCTTCCTCTATGTGGGCGACATTGTGCCGGGGGCAGTGGGCATTTCGGGTGATGGGAAAGGACCTTTCCAAAGCATTCGGGAGGCGGTGAAGGAGGGCGATACCGTTTTGGTGCAAATCGTCCGCTACGGTGGTCCGAGAAAAGGGGTGCGCTTGACCACTAAGATTGGATTGCGAGGACACTATTGTGTGCTTCTTTGTCAAGGTTCCGACCATGTAGGCGTTTCGGTAAAGATTACGGACGAGCGGCAGCGGGAGCGGCTTCGGCACTTAGGGGAACAGTTGCGTCCCCTTGACTGTGGCTTAATCATCCGTTACCACGCCCTCCGAGCGACGCCAGAAGCCATTGCTTTGGAAGTGGAACAATTGTATCGGCGTTGGCAACGGATGGTGAAGGAATTTGCAACGGCGCCTGCTCCCTCTCTTCTCTTCACTCGCCCGTCTGTTTTCGCCGACCTGCTTTGGGATATTGCCCCTCCCGATACCCAGCGCATCATTGTGGATGGGGAGAAGGAAGCCGAGCAATTGCGGGCATTGGCGCGGGAGTTACGCCCCGAGATGGTAGACCGCATTGAAGTTTACCGAGGTCGCCTGCCCCTCTTTGAGCACTTCAATGTGGAGCCCCAGTTGCGCTCTTTGTTTGACCCTGTCGTCCACCTCCCCAGCGGGGGCTACTTGGTCATTGAGGAGACGGAAGCCGCCACCATCATTGATGTCAACTCGGGGCGCTTTGTCGGGAACAAAAACGCCGCTCAAACCATCTTGCAAACCAACCAAGAAGCCATAGAGGAAGTGGCACGGCAGATGCGGTTGCGGGACATGAGTGGCGTCATCCTCGTTGACCTCATTGATGTCCTGCGTTCCCGCGACCGCAACAAGTTGCTGCAAATGTTAGACCAGCAAATGCGTTGCGACCGAAATCCCACCAAAATCGTGGACATCACCCCCCTCGGCTTGGTGGAAATCACTCGCCACCGGCGTGGGGAAAGTTTGTGGCGGGCGATGACAAAACCATGCCCGCATTGTCAAGGGAGAGGACGGGTCAAAACGCCCTTGACCCTCAGCATTGAACTGCGCCGCCGCATCCGCTCCTTCGCTGCCACCCTCTCTCCCGAGGAAGAAGGCGATATCGTGGTAACGGCTCACCCAGAGGTTGCCAGTTGGTTGGTGCTGGAAGAAACCCACATTGAGCAACTGGAGCAACAAGTTCGCCGCTCCCTCCATGTCCTCGTCAACCCCTCCTTCGCCCCCGACCATGCCACTTTCTCCCTCCGCACAGGCGTTGAGGCGGTAACCCTTTCTTTGGTGGGGACAGAGTTTGCCTGCTCCCTCAACGCTCTTCTTCCGCCCGAAGAGCCTCTCTTCGCTGTGCACGGCAACCGATTGGTGCGCATTGACGGTGAGGGGAGTGGGCAGGAAGAATTGGTAACGGTGCAAATTGTGCAGGAGGGGCGATGGTTCTGCTGGGGTGAAGTGAAAGCCCCCGCCCAATGGGAAGCGCGGCGGCGCTTTGGCACTTGATTTTTCTTAGCGGCGAACACCTAACAAGGGGTGATGCGAGATGGTTTCGGCTGCGGAATTGTGGCAGCAAATGAAGCCGCTCATCCGAAAGCGGATGACCTTCACCCCTGAAGCGTGGCGGAGCGTGGAGGCTGCCGTCCCCATCACTGTGGAGGAAACCACGTTCGTGTTAGGGCTGTCGGAGGAACACGAGAACTTGCGCGCTTTCTTGGAGACGCAAACGATGGGCGCCCTGATCCGTGAAATCCTGAAGGAGTTGACAGGCAAGGAGATGAGCGTGGTGGTCATTCAAGGCACGACTTTGGACGATTGGCAGCGCTACAAAGCCCGACAAGAGTTCCTCAAGCGTCTGTCCACACAAAGGGCAGAATCGGTGGTGCGCCGGGTCACCGAGCACCGCGATTGGGTGTGGCTTACCAACCAAATCGCTAACGCTCACGCCCGTTTACCTCACCGTCAATACGACTTTGTCAAAGCCCGCTTCCTGCTGGACTGGGTGGAGAAGATTGCCGATTTCGTGGAAGAGTTCCTCGCCAAAAACCCACAAGGGCACGAGGAAGCCGTTCGGGAGTTAGAACGCCTCGCCCAGCGCCTTGCGGGGATGTTGAACACCTCCGCTTTCGTGATAGGCTTGGAGATTGAACGGGCACTTCGTGCCCGGCAACAACGCCAAGCCTCTTGACAATCAGGCGGAAATTTCACGGAAAGGGGGCAGTGCTTTGGCGGTCTGTGTGCTGTGCCGTCAGCGGAAGGGAAAGCGGTTCTGTCCGGCGGTCTACAATGTCATCTGTCCGACCTGCTGCGGGGCGCATCGTCTTAAGAAACTCAACTGCCCCTCCTCCTGCCCTTACCTTCGGCAAGCCAAAGCCATAGAGATGGCGCAGCGGGAAGCCGAGTGGGCGCAGCAAAGCGCTCAACGCACCGAGGTGGAACAGCGCTTGACGGCTTTTGCAGTGGAGGAAGCCATTGTCACTTTTGCCGCTCAAAATCCTGACCTGACCGATGCGGAAGCGGTGGCAGCACTGCAAGCGGTGCAAGACGCTGTGGAACGGGAAGTGATGTCTGGCATTCCTCACGAACCTCAAGGAGAGGGGCGAGTGAAGGCATTAGCGATGCACATTCTGCAGAACGCTCACGCGATGCGGCAGCGTCTCGGCATCCCTCACAATGTCCTACTGGCACGGGTTACTCGGTTGCTTGTCCAGCGGGCATTGACCCTCTCGCAACGCTCTCGGGACAGGCAAGGCTATTTGCGCGCTTTGCGGGTGGACATCCAACCCAATTCGTTAGAGCAATTGCTTGCCCGCCTAACTTCGTCCGCAGCGAGCACCCGCCCGTAAATAGGTGCCATAATGGCAGCGGCGTTCACCTTGGAAAAAGCGAGGTGGTTTGCCGTGATGGCATGTCTCAACCCCGGAACCGTTGGTGGTGGGTTGTCGTATGAGGAGTTCGTCGCTTTGGCAAAGTGGCACGGTTTCAAGGCAGTGGAGTTTGGGATTGAGTGGTTGGCGCAAAAAGGGGAAAGGGAGGGCGAGGAAGCGGCACGCCAATGGCTTGCCGAGCAAGCCATCCGCCATGCTGCCTTCTGGCTACCCGTACCGTGGCGGGAGGATGAGCCCAAATTCCGCGAAGGACTTAACTCCCTTCCCGCCCAAGCCCGCACCGCACAAGCAGTGGGTTGCACCGCTTGCGTCACCTACATCCCCCCCGCCATTGAAGGTGACCCTAAAGAGTTCCGCACGATGATGGTTCGGCGCTTTCGCGAGATATGTGCTGTCCTCGCCGACTACGGGGTGAGTTTGGGGATTGAGTGGGTTGCCCCCGCACATTTTCGCCGTTCGGGCAATCCCGTCCTATGGCGCATGGACCAAGCCTTGGCACTGTGCGATGAAGTGGCTGCCCCCAACATCGGGTTATTGGTGGACAGTTTCCACTGGTTCTGCGCCCAGCACTCCCTTGACGAATTGCAAACTTTGCCGAAGGAGCGCATCGTGCATGTCCACATTAACGACGCCCCCGACCGACCAGTGGAAGAGCAAGGGGACAATGAGCGGGTGATGCCCGGCGACGGCATCATTGACTTGGTAGGCTTTCTGCGTGCCCTGAAGGAAGCCGGCTACAATGGCGCTGTTTCAGTGGAGGTGCTGAGCAAAACGCTCCCGCAGCAATTCTCCAAAGACGAGTTAGCCGCCAAGGCCAAAATGAGGCTGGACAAAATCTTTGCGCAACTTTGAGGGGATGACCGATGCGAGTGTCGGCCGTTTTCCCGCTCCTTTCCCTGCTGTGGCGCTTTTTTACATGGGTGGGGGAGGTGGGATGGTTGCTGCGCGATTGCCTCCGCCACCTTTGGGCTCGGAAATGGCTTTGGGCGGTAACTATTGACCAAATCGCCACCAACGGAGTCAACTCGCTGCCTATCGTGCTCCTCACCATTTTGGCGGCGGGTGCTGTTTTCGCCCTTTACACCGCCCACGAATTGGCATCACGGGGGGCAGAGCGATTTGTCGGTTGGTTGGTCGCTTACACCATCTTTCGGGAAGTTTCCCCCGTTGCGACGGGGCTCGTCATCGCCGCCCGGGTGGGGGCAGCCTATGCCGCCGAATTGGGCACCATGAAAGTGACGGAGCAAGTGGATGCCCTTCAGGTGATGGGCATTAGCCCCGTCGCTTTCCTCGTTGTGCCGCGATTGTTGGCATGCATGGTTATCACCCCGACTTTGTGTCTTTTGGGGGATGTTGCTGGTGTCGCTGGTGGTTACTTTGTGGCAGTCAATGCAGGAGTGAAAGGTAGCGTCTACCTTTCGTCCATCCAGCACTTCATGGATTTCGGTGACTTGTTCTGGGGCATGGTCAAGACCATCCCTTTCGGCATGTTAGTTGCTCTTGTCAGTTGCCATCGGGGCTTGAAGGTGGAAGGTGGGGCATTGGGCGTGGGGCGGGCGACAACGGAAGCCGTCGTCATCTCCTTCGTGCTCATCTATGCTACGGACTACTTGCTGTCTGCCATCCTCCCGCGTTGAAAACTTGTCAAGGAGGCGGTTTGTCTTGACGAAAGTGGCGGTCGTCACGGGAGCAGCGAGAGGGATTGGGCGTGCCGTTGCCTTGCGATTAGCCCGAGGCGGCTGCGCTATCGTTGCCTGTGACATCCGCACCGAGGAAGGGCGCGAGACGGCAGAACTGGTTCGCCAGCAAGGGGGGCAAGCCATCGCCCTTTCCGTAGATGTTCGGGATGAAGAGCAGGTGAAGGCAATGGTAGCCCAAGCCCTTCGTGAGTTTGGCGGAATTGACATTTTGGTCAACAACGCTGGCATTCTCCTTCGTGCCCCTTTGACAGAAACTTCTGCTGACGATTTTGACCTTGTCGTCGGGGTGAACTTGAAGGGAGCATTCCTGTGCATGAAGCATGTTGCCCCTGTGATGCGAGAGCGGGGAGGCGGAGTGATTGTCAACATCGCCTCCATCCACGCCTTCGCAACCCTGCCTCATTTGGCTGCTTACGCGGCTTCCAAAGCCGGCTTGGTCGGGTTGACGAAAGCAGCCGCATTGGATTTGGGAGCATGGAACATTCGCGTCGTTGCCCTTTGCCCTTCCGCTGTTGACACCTCCATGCTCCGAGAGAAGCCAAGGACAGAGGAAATCTCAGCAACGATAATTCGGTGGAAGAAAGCCTCACCCATCGGCTTGCTCCTTCAGCCGGAAGATGTCGCCAATGCAGTGGCGTGGTTAGTGAGCGAGGAAGCAAGAGGCTTGACGGGCATTGCCCTCCCCTTGGATGCGGGCGTTTCCGCCGATTTGCAAGTTCGGAAAATTCCCGTGTGATGCCCCTAAGGTGGCAAACGCCCTCTCGCAAAGCGCTTTCCCCATTCGCCCATCAGCCCACTCAGCAAAGCGAAAAGTGTCACCCCAACCAAAATGCCCAACCGCACCCGCCTAGGTAAATCAGAAGCGGGCTCTACCACTGCAACCAACGGGAGGGCAGCAACGAAACCGGCGAAAAGGGTGGGGGAGGGAGAAGCCCACAACGAGGCAGCAATGCTACCGCCCATGTAACCTGCAGCCGCTTTGACGCCCCACAATGCCCCCAACGCCACCGGCGTCACCGCCGCCCAAAATCCTGTCAAGAGGGCGGAGAAAAGGGTGGATGACGATTGCAGCCACCGGGCGAATAGCGAGGGCAAAGAAATACCCAACAGAAAGCCGACAAAGGTGTAGTGAGTGTAAAGGTCGGCACGAGGTGTGCGAAGAGGGTAAGTTTCGGCAAACCAACGGAAAAAGGCAAAAGCCACCAAAAGGCTTGCCCCTTGCCAAAGAGCGGAATCTGTTTCCCCTTGCCCAATCGCCATCCACGCCAAAACAATGGCGGCTATTGCTACCCCGTAACCGCTCAACAGGCGAACTCCGTCGGAAACGGGAAGCGTTGCGAAAGAGAGGGTGAAAAGCCCCACCCAAATTAAGGGCACAAATTCCTTAAGGGCGGAAGTTTCCCATCGGTGTGCCAACCAAGCCGCAAAGCAGGCAAAAAGCGTGAGAACAAAGAAGCGCCCATCAGCACTCCAATGCGAGAGAACCCCTGCCCCTAAAAGCAATGGGACAGCCATCACAAGAGGAACAACGCCCTTGACAGAAGTTCGCCAATAATGTTGCCAACCTTCTACGACACCCTTCCCGAGCCACCCAGCAAGGCTGAGCCATGCGGGAAGGGCTTGCCACAAATGTTTGCTAACGCCCTGCGGCGGCTCGTAGTAGCGGGCAAGTCCAATAGAAACGGCGAAGGAAAAAGCCGCTAAGGCGAATGGTTGCCACTGTTCCCCTACGCAGAACCAAATGATGACAAAACTTGTCAACACCCCAAGCAGACTGGGCAAAGGGTAGCCGGGGAAGGCAAGGAGGGGAAGGAGAAAGGGCAGAAAAACGCCAACGAACGAAAGCCAAATTCGGCAGTGCAGAAAAAACAGCCAAAGAGTCAAGGAAGCTCCAAGGAAGCCGGTCAAAATCCCCATTCCCAAAGCCTGTCCTGGCTGGAAGGGTGGTTGGGTTGGAAGCGTGGCAAGGGAGAGGAGAGTTGACAGAAGCCAAGCAACGAACCAACGAGCAAAGAGGGAAGCAAGTTTGGGTTCCTTTCGCCAACGCTGCCATTGCCACCCGAGGATGCCTCCGCTCACCAAGTTGGCAACCAACAACGCCCCCCAAAGAATGACCAGGCGCTTCTCCACTCTGGACACCTTCCCTTGCGGGAAAACGCTCGCCTTTCATTTTGACACCGAAGGGGAGAAGATGTGTTGACAATGCGGGGGAGATTGTTAAACTTGATGCAGCCCCTCGTTCCTTGGGAGGCGATGAAGATGTGGCGAACTGAGCGACAATGGAGTTGGTTGGTGCTGATGGTGGTTGGGAGCAGTCTTTTTCTTGCCGCCCAACCGCAACGACGGTTGGAAGTTCAACTGGCAGGCATTCGCTTGGGGTCACCTGTCATTGACAAAGATGAGGCTGGCAACCTAAAGCCTTACTGCCTCCTTCGCGTTTGGGGTCTCCCTGATTTCATCATCGCCCCCAGCGGAGGAGCGGCACAGCCGGGAACGCTGGGGATGCCTGGGGCGCCGATGATGCCGGGCGCTCCGATGATGCCCGGCGGACCGGGGGCAATGGGAAGTGCCTTTGGAGGGCAACCAGGGATGTTAGCCTCCCCACCGAGAGGAGGTGGCGGTGCTCCAATGATGCCCGGTGCCCCGATGGCGCCCGGTGCTCCGATGATGCCCAGTGCCCCCACCATGCCCGGAGGAGCGCCCGGCGGGATGACCGCAACGGCACCTTTGCCGACTGAACTGGCGTGGGCAATCCCTGTCTTCGTCCAACCTCAACCCAACCAACGCCTCTGGCTTTACCGCCGCGACCAAGCCGCTCTGAGTTTCTTGGAGCAAGACGGCATCGTGGTGGCTATCGCTGTCGCCGGAGAACGCTTCCCTTATGCCCGAACCGCATTGGGTGACCCCTTCCGCTCCATCCAGTTAGGCGATGATTTGCAACGCGTGCTACTCCGTTACGGTCCGCCCGACTCTGGTCACCTTGTTGGGCAAATGGAATCTATCCCGCCGACAGCGGTTGGCATCTTCCCCATGATTTCCCTGCGCTACACAGAACGCAGCAACATAGAGTTTCTGGTCGTCAACAACAAGGTGCGGCGCATCTTCATCTTCCTGCCCGAACGGGTATCGCTACGGTAACATCCTTTGGGGAGGTGATTTGGGTGGGCAAAGGCTTTGCCCTTGACAGAAAATTCGTTGTCGTTGTGTTCGTGCTTTTGATGGGCACGCTCGCCATCACTCAGTCGTTGAGGGGTTTGGAAGAGCAATTAGCAGGGGTGCGGCTGGGTGCCTCGTTCATTGACTACGACGAGCAGGGGCAATTAAAGCCCACTTGCCTGCTAAAGATTTACGGCATGCCCGACTACATCGTGGGGCGTGGGACGGGTGCCCCTCAGCCGGGGATGATGCCAGGAATGCCGGGGATGCCGGGGGCGCCGATGATGCCTGGTGGTCCGATGATGCCGGGCGCTCCGCCGATGATGCCTGGCGGACCGGGAGCGATGGGGAGCGGTTTTGGTGGGCAACCAACTTTGCCCGGTGTGATGGCGGGGGTAGCGGGAATGTCTCAATTGGCGGGGACACCGATGGGACGCCCGCCTATGCCCAGCCTTCCCGGCGGTCCGATGATGCCCGGTGCACCAATGGCTCCGGGCGGGATGGAGGAAATGGGCGCTCTTCCGGGCGTTGGACCGATGATGGGCGGCATGGCAGGTAGCGCTGCAGCTGTTCCCACTTACCCTCGCCCTGAAGAGTTGCCGTGGGCAATCCCGCCTTTCGTGCAGGTGGAGCAGAACGAAATTTACTTCGTCTACCGTCGCCCAGGCGCACATCTGAACTTCCTCATGGAGTTGAGGGAGGAAAGGGGCAACAATGTCATGCGGGTCGTCGCCATCACGGTGGCGGGGCGTCGCTATGACGGGGCGCGGACAGCCAAAGGTGACCCCTTCAAATCTGTCAAGTTGGGCGACGATTTGCAGCGAGTTTTGCTCCGCTACGGGCAGCCGGACGAAATCGTCTACTACAACCCCTATACCTTGCAAGTGCTCACGACGCCGTCGCGCAACATGATTTTGCGCTATCACCGCAGCAGCAATGTGGAGTTCACCTTGCTGGACAACAAAGTCGTGCGCATTTTCATCTTCCTGCCAGGACGCGTGACTTTGACGCGGTGACGGCGCCTTGACAGTTCATGGGGAGGCGGCATCCTTCCATGCCGGATGCGAATGTCGTCCGATTAATCCGAGAACAGGCGAACATCGTGGACATTGTAAGTGCCTATGTCCGCCTCCAACCTTCTGGAAAAAGTTACCGAGCGCTTTGTCCCTTTCACCAGGAGAAGACGCCCTCCTTTTATGTCAGCCCTGACAAAGGGTTTTGGCACTGTTTCGGATGCGGGCTGGGCGGCGATGTTATTGACTTTGTCCAGCGCATAGAGGGGTTGACTTTCCCTGAAGCCATCGCTAAATTAGCCCGCCTGCTAGGCATCCGGTGGCGTCCTTCCCCAACTCTGCGGCGAGAGGAATGGATGCGCGAGCGATTGCTCCAGTTGAACCAATGGGCAGTGGACTTTTTTGAGCGCGCCCTTTGGACATCCGAAGTGGGTGAGCGGGCAAGGCTTTACCTCTTCCAGCGTCAAGTCAGCACCAACACGGCACGGCTGTTCCGCTTAGGCTACGCTCCATCTGGTTGGGACAACTTGGCAAAAGCAGCACAGGAGGCAGGCTTTCCAGTCGGTGAACTTTTGCAAGTGGGTTTGGTGCAGCGGGTCAGAGAGGGTGGGGGAGTGATTGACCGTTTCCGCGACCGTCTCATCTTCCCCATCTTCAACGCACAAGGTGAACCCATCGGGTTTGGAGGGCGCACCCTCGGGGAGGGGGAGCCTAAATACCTCAACACCCCTGAAACGCCCCTGTTTCAAAAACGCAAAGTCCTTTACGCCTTGCATTTGGCACGTCAAGCCATTCGCGAACGCGGAGAGGTTGTCCTTGTGGAAGGATACATGGACGCTATCGCCTTGCACCAAGCCGGTTTCCCTAACACCGTTGCGACAATGGGGACTGCTTTGAACACCGACACTGTCCAAATCCTCAAGCGCTACACCAACCGCCTCGTCATTGCCTACGACCGTGATTCCGCCGGCTTAAATGCCGTCCTTCGGAGTGCAGACTTGTTCCGACAGCACGAGTTGGAAGTTCGCTTCGTAGATTTGCCGGAGGGGACAGACCCAGACAGTTTTGTCCGCCAAGCCGGAGCGGCAGGGTTTCGCGAACTTTTAGAGCGCGCCGAATCGCTCACCAAGTTTCGGGTCACTTGGTTGGTGTGCCGTTACCCTCACGCTACCACCGAAGGATTGCAGGCTGCTGTCCGATTCCTCGCTACCTTGACAGACCCTATTGAACAAAAAAGTTGCTTGCAAATGTTGGCAGAGGAATGGAGCGGACGGCAGCCAGAGCGGCTGGAAGCGTTAGAGCGGGCTCTCCATCGGGCATTGGTGCGATATTGGCGGCAACAGCATCGGCAGTCTCCTCAACGCTCGCCGACACCTTCCTTTTCGTCTGACCCCCTCACCGACCCGATCACTGCCTCCTTGACAACTACTTCCACTATCCCCCTTGGCGTGTTGCAGGCAGAGCAAGACTTAATGGCAGCGTTGGTTCAGGACAAAGAGTTAGCGCAACGAATTCTCGCTTCTTTGGCACCCGAGGAGTTTTTGCTCTCCCGCCATCAGGAAATCGCCCGCTTGGTCAAGGCATGTTTGGAAGACGAAACTTTCCAAGACCTCCCACTCCTCATCGGTGAGTTGGGGGAGGAAGAATTGCGCCAAACTTTTAGTGGCTTATCGCTACGCGACCTTTCGTGGGCGAATGCCCGCAATGCCCTTGAAGACCGGGTGCACCGCTTGCGTCGCTATCGCATGGAGCAACAGTTGCGCCGGCAACGGGCGGAGTTGTTGCAGAAGTTGTCAACAGGGCAAATTTCAAAGGACGACCCGACTTGGCAAGTGTGGCAAGAAACTTTGCGAGCCTTAAAACTCGGCACAAGGTAGGTGTTTAAAGATGCCGCTTCCGTCGGACGCCTTCAGTGTCCCCGAACTTCAGGAACTTTGGGCGACCGCCCAAGAAACGAAGGCGGTCTTCCTCACCGATGTCAAGGCGACGGCCGAAGCGGTGGGTGCGTCGTTGGAAGAATTGGTGGAGTGGCTCACGGAAGAGGGCATCACAGTGATTGCCGACGAGGAAGACCCCTACACCCTCTCATTAACCGCCGAAAAGGAAAGTCCACCAGAGGAAGCCAATGGAGGAAGCGAAATGGCTGTCTGGGAAGAGATGGAGGAAGACCTCGTTACCCCCCTTCAGGTGCTCTTCCGCTCTCTTCGGTGGACGCGCTTGCTCACCCCGGAAGAGGAAATTGCCCTCTTCCAGCGCATGCATCAAGGGGACAGGACGGCGCGTGACCAGTTGATTGAGTCCAACCTGCGGCTCGTTTTGAGCATTGCCTCTCAGTTTGCTAAAAAGTCGGTGGTGCCGTTGGAGGATTTGGTGCAAGAGGGGTGCTTGGGGCTTATTCGGGCGGTAGACAAGTTTGATTGGCGGCGCGGCACGCGGTTTAGCAGTTACGCCGTTTGGTGGATTCGGCAATCCATCGTCCGCGCTATCGCCGAACACACTCGCTTCATCCATGTGCCCTTCCACTTGGTAGAATCACTGGCGCAACTGGTGGCTACTTCGCAGCGCCTCACTCAAGAATTGGGGCGCCAACCCACCACTCAAGAGTTGGCGGATGCTATGGGGTTGTCGCCAGAACAGGTAGAGGAGATGAAGGCGCTTCTTTCCCCGCCCCTTTCCTTGGAAGCCCCTTTGGATGAGGAGGAGGAACTGGTTTTGGAGGACATCATCCCCGACCCCAGCGCTGTCTCCCCCGAAGAGGCTTACTGGCGTTCTTACGCCCGCGAGCAACTGAAAGCCATCCTTGCCCACTGCTTAACGGAGCGCCAATGGGAAGTCCTCAAGTTGCGCTATGGTTTGGTGGACGGGCGCACTTACACGCTGGACGAAATTGGGCGCATCTTGAAGATTACTGGCGAAGCCGTCCGGCACATTGAGCAATGCGCTTTGGAGAAACTGCGCCGCCCCCGCTATCGGAAATTGCTCCAGCGCCTTAGTGAACTTATCGCGTGAGGGCGCTAAAATTAAAAACGGGCGCGGGTGGGCGCGTAGCTCAACGGCAGAGCAGCCGGCTCATAACCGGTCGGTTGGGGGTTCGAATCCCTCCGCGCCCACTTCCTTTCTGCCCTCCTTCACGCCTGTTTCGGCTTCGTTTGCCCTCTCCCTCTTTCGGAGAGGGGTTGCTATTGCCTTTGCGGCGTCGCAAAACCTTTTGCGGTCGGAGGGATTGCGAGTGGCATACGAGACGCTGTATCGCAAGTATCGTCCGCGAAAATTTGCCGATGTGGTGGGACAAAGGCATGTCGTCCGTGCCCTTCAAAATGCTTTGGCTTCCCGCCGCATTGCTCACGCCTACCTCTTTTGCGGGCAGCGGGGGGACAGGGAAAACGACAATGGCGCGCCTGTTGGCGATGGCGCTGAACTGCGAGCAAGGCATTGTTTCTGAACCCTGTGGAACTTGCACCGCTTGTCAAAGCATCATCAAGGGAGCGGCAATGGATGTCATTGAAATTGACGCTGCCTCTCACACCGGCGTGGAAGCGGTTCGGGAAGTCATCGTGGAGCGGGTTTCCTTCCTCCCAGCAGCTTTCCGCTACAAGGTCTACATCATTGACGAAGTCCACATGCTTTCCACAGCGGCTTTCAATGCCTTGCTTAAGACCCTTGAAGAGCCACCGCCGCAAGTGGTCTTCGTGTTGGCGACCACCGACCCGCACAAAGTTCCTGCCACTATCCGCTCCCGCTGCCTTCGCTTTGACTTCCACCCTCTTTCCGCTTGCGACATCGTCCAACGGCTTACTTTCGTTCTGGAGCAGGAGGGGTGGCAAGGGCGCTATGAGCCTGCCGCTCTCGTTTTAATTTCCCGCGCGGCTCGTGGGGCGCTGCGGGATGCCTTGACAATGTTGGAGCAAGCCATGAACTTCGCTGACGACGGATTGACGGTAGATTTGGTGCGCTCTTTGCTGGGCGTGACCGATGACGAGTTTCTGGCACGATTGGTGGACGGGCTTCGCAAGGGCGATATCCCTGCCCTTTGGCGGTTAGTAGCGGAAGCCGTTGAGACAGGACGAGACCTCCACCAAATTGCCCACGACCTTGCGGCTTACCTGCGCGATTTGCTCAACTTCAAAGTAGGTGTCCCAGCCGAGGAGACCGAAGAACGCTTAGCACTGCTAAAAGAGC
>JGI25067J35172_100002_pt1 | contig 25854 bp, 22 predicted proteins | sample Antgeofumaro1A2C_FD_35172 | JGI IMG/M metagenome (IMG submission 35172)
GGGGGGGCAGGGGATGCAGTTTAACGTTCCGGTCGTCGTCGAGTACGACCCGCCGGCCCCCATGCTGGTCGACCTGCGGGACCGGACCCGGGACTCCCAGCTTCCGGAAGAGCTGCGGGCGGCCGTTAATAACATCCGGCAGGCCCTTTCGGAACAGGCCGACCTGGGCGAAAGGGAACAGCTGGGCCTTATCCAGCGGCTCCTTCCGGCCGAATACACGGCCTACGGCCCCACCATTAGCGGCGGGCGGGTGGCAAGCTTCCTGGTGAACCTGCGGCGGCCGAACTACATGGACGTGGCGGCCGTGCGACCGGTCGGAGGCATCCGGTTCGGCCAGCAATACTCGGTTAGGGCGTCGATTTCCGCGGCCACCGGCCAGGAACTACGCCGGGCCGGGACCAATTACCCGCAGCACATCGTCGACCGCTACTTACAGCTGCCCCCCAATTTCCCGGCCCGGATTCGTCAGCTGGCCCAGGAGCTTACCCGGGGTCTTAACAACAACTACGATAAGGCCAAGGCCATCGAGGCCTACCTCCAGCAGTTTCCGTATGACACCAATATCCCCCAGCCCCCGGCCGGCCGCGATGGGGTCGAGTGGTTTCTTTTCGACCTCAGGCGGGGCTACTGCGACTACTTTGCATCGGCCATGGCGGTGATGCTCCGCTCCATCGGGATACCGGCCCGGGTAGCCGTCGGCTACATGAGCGGCAATTACAACCCCGACATCGGCGCCTACGAGGTTCGGGAGTCCGATGCCCACTCGTGGCCCCAGGTTTACTTCCCGGAGTACGGCTGGGTCGACTTCGAGCCGTCTCCCCGGGCGGGTGCAGGGGTGCCCCGGGTGGAAAGCCTCGAGGAGACCGGCGGTGAGGTTGCCGGGGCCGACGTCCTCCGGGAAGGGCCGGGTAGTCTGGGGCCCGGGGAGATGCTGCCCGACGAGGGGTTTTACGGGGGTGAATTTGTCGGCGAACAATCTGACTCAGACTTCGGCCGGAGCCTCCTTGGGCTGGCGGTGATCCCGGCGGGGGCCCTGCTGGGGCTGGGGGGCGCCGGCCTGGTCTGGTGGCGGCGCCGGTTCGCCCCCATGGACCTGGTAAGCCAGAGCTACGAAAAGGTGGTGGTTCTGGCTCAGTTGGCGGGCCTCAAGCCCTACCCGTGGCAGACCCCGCTGGAGTTTGCCGAACGGCTCCGGGCGGAGCTGGCCGACGCGGCCGCCGACATTGAGACGGTTTTCGGGGCCTTCATAAGGGTGCGCTTCGGCCGAGGCCAGCTTAACCCGGCCGAGCAGGCGCAGGTTTCGGCGGCCTGGGGCCGCCTTCGGGGCCGGATCATCCGGCGGATCTTAACCAGGCATTGAAAAAAGGTTTCATACTGCCGGCTGCCCTAGCCTTTCTATTGGCGGTCGGTCTCAGCCTGACCCCAGGCAGCCTTTTGGATAAGTTCCACTTTCTTGCGGCCGGGGTCTGTCCCCAGCGCCCCAGCCACTCCCTTTTCCTGGGCTCGGCGCAGCCGCCCATGGAGGCCCGGATGGTGGGGATCTACGGGGGAGCCTTCTTAACCCTGGGCTGGCTCTGGGTCCGCCGGCGACTTCGGCCCGCCGGCCTGCCGCCCCTGGGCCTGGTAGGCCTCATGCTCCTCTTCTTTGGGACAATGGCTCTCGACGGCCTTAACGCCTTTTTGAGCGACCTGGGCTTACCCCATCTATACCCGCCGGCCAACGCCCTTCGGCTCGGGACCGGCCTTATGGCCGGGGTAAGCATTGGGGTGGTCTTTGCGCCGGTGGTTGGGGGCGCCCTCTGGCATAAGCCGACTCCCGGCCCGGCGGTGCGCTGGGCCGACCTGGTGCCGGTGGGCCTCCTGCAGGCCGGGCTTTTTGGGGCCGCCGCTTCGGGCTCGGCCCTCATGCTTTACCCGGTTTCGTTGGTAGGCGTCGGGGGCGTCTGGATTCTGCTGGGCCTCTTTAACCTGGTAGTAGGCCTCTATATTCTCGGGAAAGCCCAGCGCTTCGACGGCTGGGTCGAGGTTTTGCCCGGCCTCAGCCTGGCCCTGGGGGTGGCCCTGGCCGAGCTTATGGGCCTTGCAGCCCTGCGCTTTTACCTGGAACGGCTCCTGGGCCTTACGTTCCGCTAGGCGATCCGCCGGCGCTTGTTGGCCAGGTAGTCCACCAGAATATACTGGCCCAGCCGCTCTGGGGTTGTGTAAAAGATTCGCCCCTTGTTTATCCGGGCGAGCTGCTCCACAAACTCCATCATGTAGAAGCTGCGGTCCAGCATGAAGGTGTTGATGATGATTCCCTGGCGGGTGCAGTTCCGGGCCTCCTGGAGGGTGAGCTGGAGGGTCCGAAGGGTGGGCGGGTAGGCGAAGAAGGCCCGGCCGCCCTCGATGTGGGAGGTGGGTTCCCCGTCGGTGACCATTATTATTTGCTTGTTGGCTGTGTTGTGTTTGGCCAGGAGCCGCTGAGCCAGCATGAAGGCGTGCTGGATGTTGGTGCCGTAAGAGTACTCGTCAACGGTGGCCTCGGCCAGCTCCTGCTCGGTAAGCTGGCGGGCATACCTGGAGAAGCCGACAATGTAGAGCACGTCCCGGGGGAACTGGGTTTTGATGAGCTGGCTTAAGGCCAGGGCGACCTTCTTGGCGGCAAAGAAGTTGCCCCGCAGGCCCATCGACCAGCTCAAGTCCAGCATCATTACTGTGGCCGTCTGGCTGGTGTGTCGGGTTTGATAGACTTCAAAGTCGTTGGGTGAGAGCTTAACCGGAACCTTCGGCCCCTCCCGGATCAGGCTGTTCATCAGGGTCCTTTCCAGTTGGAGGTGGAAGGGGTCGCCGAACTCGTAAGGCTTGGTCTCCTCGGCCCGCTCGTTGCCTGGTCCCCGGTAGGCCGTTTCGTGCTTGCCGAACCGGTCCTTCTTAATCTGGTTAAAAATATCATAGAGGGCCTTCTGGCCGATCTTCCGCATGGCCCGGGGGGTCAGCTCCCAGCGGTTGCCCCTGGACCGGATGTAGCCGGCCTCCTCGAGGAGGCGGGCCATCTGCCGGAGGGCCTCCATCATCCGGTGGGCCTCCTCGCCCAAAAGCTCGCGGAGCTTTTCGGCATCCACTTCGTCCAGGCCCCGGCCCTGCTCGGCGGCCCGAAGCTGCTGCTCGAGCCGGTCGAGGGCCTGCAGTTCCTCCATGAGCCGCATCGCCTCCTGCAGGCTGAGGGGCTCATCCCCCCGGAAGGGGTAGCGGTTGCGCAGGTCGTCGCTGGGCATCAGGTACTCCAGGTTGGCGGCCAGGGCCGCCAGCTCCTGCCGAAGCCCTTCGTCCTTGAGGACCGACTCTAAAAGCTCTTGGAGGGCCTGCCGTTGCTGGGGGGAGAGGGAGTCAAGGAGCGACCGCATCATCGCCATCCGCTGACGCATCTGCTCGAGCAGTTCGTCCAGGGTTTGGGGCGGGTTCGGCCCGAACATATCCCCAAACTGCCGGATAAAGCGGTCGAAATCGGGCTCCTGACCCCGCATCCGCTGTTCCAGCATCCGGTTAAGCTCCTGGACCATCTGCCGGATCCGGGCCAGGTCCTCCGGGGTCAGGCTCTGAATCTGCTGGTAAAGGTTCCGGAAGAATGAATCCATCACCTGGCCCTGGAGCATCTGCATAAGCTCCTGGAAGAGCCGCTGGGCCTCGGAGTCCATAAACTCGTAGTCGCTGAGGGCCTTGATTTGACCGGCCGGGTCGGGGGGAAGCTGATCGAGGTAGTCAAGCTTGCGCTGGGCGACCTTCTCCATCAACTTAACCAGGGGGTCATCGGTCCCCTGGGGAGCCTGGGCCCGGGCCTCGGCCAGCCGGCGCTCGATCCCCTGCCGCTCGGTCTGAACGACCTGCTCCAGCTTCTTGCGGATGTCGTCCAGGATCGACCCCAGGTTGTACCGGTCGAGCCGCTGCTGACGGGCCTGACGGACCCGCTGCATCAGCTCCTGCAGGCCCATAAACCGGGTCCCGTCCGGACGCATGAAACCCCGGCGCAGAAGCTGACGTAGGGCCTGGGAGATATCCCCGTGGGCCAGGACGTCGTCCGACAGGGCCTTTAGAAGCTCGTCGGGGTCGAGGTTAAAGTCCTGGGTGCCGTCCCACTCGGAATAGCGATAAATCGGCATGCCGAAAGCCCCCTCCCAAAGTTGGCGGCCGGAGCCGACCGCACCGCCTTAAGACCGGTAAACCACCTTTCCTGGCAGTTTCTCTTTGTTAAGCCGCTTGTTCACATGGAGCCCCTCGAGGATAAACTCGACAGCGCTGGCGATAGTGGCCGGGCTATCGTAGGCCCCCAGCCTGGCCACCCCCTCCAGCATCCCGTCCAGCTCCCGCATCAGCCGCACGTAGTGGCCCGAGGGCATCATCTCCCCCACGTCTACCTTAAGGCCGCCCCGGAAGCGCTGGATGAGGGGCTCGAACTGCTGGACCTCAAAGTAACGGTTGAAGGTGCGGGCAACGGCATTGAGCAGGAGCCGCTCGACAACCTGCTCTTCCCGACCGTCCTCGACGGATTCGAGCTCGATTTTGCCGGCGGTGGAGGCGATGATGGCCGGAAGGTCGCTCATCCGGGGGACAACATGCTCTTCGCCGAGGCGGATGGCCCGGCGCAGGGAGTTGGAAATGACATTCTCATAGTTGGCAATGGATACCCGCACGCTCACCCCCGACCGCTGGTTGATGTCCGGACTCTTGCGGGCCAGGGCCGATACCTCGGCAATAATCTCCTTGATGTACTGGGGCACCGTTATCTGGAAGCGGGCATCTTCAAAGGCGGTCCGCTCCTGTTCCATTATCCGGATCTCTTCCTCGATGGTGCGGGGGTAGTGGGTCCGGATCTGGGAGCCGTAGCGGTCCTTTAAGGGGGTAATAATCCGACCCCGATTGGTGTAATCCTCGGGGTTGGCCGTCGCCACCACGTAGACGTCCAGAGGCAGCCGGATCCGGTAGCCCCGAATCTGAACGTCCCGCTCCTCCATGATGTTGAAAAGGCCCACTTGGATCCGCTCGGCCAGGTCGGGAAGCTCGTTAATGGCAAAAATGCCCCGGTTCACCCGGGGAATGAGGCCGTAGTGGATGGTGAGCTCATCGGCCAGGTATCGGCCCTCGGCCACCCGAATGGGGTCCACCTCCCCGATAAGGTCGGCAATGGTGACATCAGGGGTGGCCAGCTTCTCGGCATAGCGGGCCTCCCGGGGCAGCCAGTCGACCTCCACATCATCCCCGAACTCGGCGACCAGGTCCCGACATCGCCTGCAGATGGGGGCATACGGGTTGTCGTTTATCTCGCACCCGGCGATGATGGGGATCTCCGGGTCGAGCAGGTTAACCAGCAACCGGATGAGCCGGGTCTTCGCCTGCCCCCGTTCGCCCAAGAGGATAATATCCTGCCCAGAGAGGATGGCATTTTCAATTTGGGGAATTACCGTGTCGTCAAAACCAATAATGCCGGGGAACAGTTCCTCGCCCCGGCGGATCTTTTCGATAAGGTTTTTGCGTAGCTCCTCTTTGACTGATATTACCTTGTAGCCGCTCCGACGAAGTTCACCGATGGTTCTGGGTTTAGCCGAAGCCATAACCGATTATCCCCTTCCCCTCCATTAGGTCTTCAGCCCAAGCATAAACCAGACTTCACCCGTTGGTCAAGTAGTCAACGGGCCAAGCCGGGGGCTTTCCAGCTTTTGGATTGACTATCAGACAATTGCTAGACTTGCTGCAGTGGGGCACGGCCTAGGGGCCGTTCTGGCTCAGCTCGACAAGAAATAAACCCCCTGGGTTGAATAGGGTTTCCAGTTGACATACAATAAGGTTGGGGGTTGTTTGCGGCATGCCTGACCCGATTGAAGAGCAGCTACGGGAAATCTTCGAGCGGATGGAACGGCAGGGTCCCAGGCGCAGCCTGTGGGCCCGGCTTAAAGGCCGCTTCCGGAGGTTCGTCAACGGCTTTCAGGTAACCATTCCGGTCCCCGGGTTTCTTACCGACCCCGGTCAGCTCATCCTGGTGAGTGTCGTCTTAGTATTGAGCGCCTGGTTTTTGCGGCTCCTGCTTCCCCGGGCCGGCTACTACCTGGGCATGCTCGGCCTGTTTTTGTTTTTAATCGGTTTTACCTGGTCGGTCCTTCGGGCTGGGCGGCCCCGTTACACCCCCCGGTGGCGGGGTCAGTATATTGAAGACTACTCCCCGTACGGCGACAACCTCTGGCTGAAGATTCGGCGCTGGTGGCGCCGAATCATTGGCCGCTGATCCCCCGATGGACTCCAGCCCAAAATTTATTGTCGATAACAACGTCGGCCGCCTTGCCAAGTGGCTTCGGGTTCTCGGGTTCGACACCTTGTTCATTAACCCCATCGCCGACGAGGACCTGTTGGCCATCGCCCGGCGGGAGGACCGCATCATTGTCACCAAGGATACCGCCTTTCTGCGCCGGCGGGAGGTGATGGAGGGGCGGCTCAGGGTTGTGTTTGTTCGAAGCAACGACCGGCTCGGCCAGCTCCGAGAGGTCGTCGAAGCCCTCAAGCTTCCGGCCCCGGAGCGGTGGTTCTCCCGCTGCCTGGCGTGCAACTCGACCCTGCACCCCGTGGCCAAGACCGAGGTGGCCCACCGGGTGCCCCCCTATGTCCACGCCACCCAGGAGGATTTCCGGCGTTGTCCTAGCTGCGGCCGGGTTTACTGGCCGGGAACCCACTGGGAGCGGATGCGGGCCGAACTTCAGACGGTTGTGGTCGGGTCGGAATGAGGCGGGCGGCCTTCGTTTACGATGACGCCCTTTCCCGGCACGTCTACCGTCCAGACCACCCGTTAAAGCCCGTCAGATATCGGTACACTTACGAGCTTTTAGAAGCCTACGGGGTGTTCAAGTTGGAAAATACCGAGTTGGTGGCCCCCGGCGAGGCCACCGACGACGATTTGCGCCTCGTCCACGACCCCGAGTACGTCGAGGCCGTAAAGAGCCTGAGCCGGGGCGAGCGCCGGTACAACCCTGCCCGCTACAACTTCTCCGAGTGGGGCGATAATCCGGTCTTCCCCGGAATGTATGATGCTTCCAAGCTGGTGGTTGGGGCCAGCCTTAAGGCTGCGGAGCTGGTGGTGGAGGGCATCTTCTCCGTCGCCTTCAACATCGCCGGCGGCCTCCACCACGCCATGCCCGACCGGGCTTCGGGCTTTTGTATTTTTAACGACCCGGCCATCGTGATTGCCCACCTTGTCAACCGGGGCTACCGGGTGGCCTATATTGACATCGACGCCCACCACGGCGACGGCGTCCAATATATCTTTTACGGCACCGACCGGGTCCTGACCATCTCCATCCACGAATCGGGCCGATTTTTATTCCCGGGCACTGGCGACGTCCAGGAGATCGGGACGGGCAGGGGTCGGGGCTACTCGGTGAACATCCCCCTGGCCCCCTACACCGACGATGAGACCTGGCTCTGGGCCTTTGACCAGGTCGTGCCTCCCCTAATCGAAGCTTTCAGGCCCGATATTGTGGTGGCCCAGCTCGGGGTGGATAGCCACCGGGACGACCCCCTCACCCACTTGGCCCTCACCACCTACGGCTTTATCGAGGCCGTCCGGCGCATCATCCGTTTGAGCCCCCGGCTAGTGGCCCTGGGGGGCGGGGGCTACAACCTGAGTGTTGTCCCTCGGGCCTGGGCCCTCGCCTACGCCGAGTTTGGAGGCTTCGAACTGCCCGACGACATTCCGGCTCAGTTCCACGGGCTGGTGGGCCGGCGGCTTCGGGACCCCCTCCCCAACCCGCTCCCCGAAAAGCTGGGTGCCGACATCCGGGCCTTTGCCCGGGCCAGCGTCGAATTAGTGAAACAGCTCATATTCCCCATCCACGGCCTGTGAGGGGGGGCCGCTCAAGACTCCGGTTATCGCGTTGGTGTAAGATTAATGGGAGGTTTGAAAAGTGCTGCCGTTTAACTTTGGGCTGCCCGAGCTCATCATTATCCTGGTGATCGTTCTGTTGATTTTCGGGGCCAGCCGGCTGCCGGAGCTCGGCTCCGGGCTTGGCCGGATGATCCGGGAGTTCCGGAAGGCCAGCGAGGAGGACTCTACCCCGCCGGAGGCCGCCGGTCGCAACCAGTTTGGGCGCTGAGGCTAAACTGCGCTTCGGGCTCGTCTTTCCGCCAGCATCCTGGCGGGAGGCCGGTGCCGTTGAGGACCTTGGCTACGATTCCATTTGGGCGGGTGAACACCTTTTCTTCTACGGCCCCACCTACGAGGCCCTGGTTACATTAAGCTTTTTTGCCCAACAAACCCAAAACATCGCCGTTGGGAGCGCCGTCGTCTTGGTACCCCTGCGTCACCCCCTTATCCTGGCCAAGGCAGCGGCAACCCTGGACCTCCTTTCGAGTGGCCGCCTCATCCTGGGGATTGGGGTTGGGGGCGAATACCCCAAAGAATTCGAGGCTGTCGGGGTCCCCGTGGCCGAAAGGGGCGCCCGCACCAACGAGTCCCTTCGGTTGATGCGCCGCCTCTGGTCGGAAGAAAACGTCACCTTTCGGGGCCGCTTCTTTGCCGTTGAGAACGTAACCCTCTGGCCTAGGCCGGCCCGGCCTGGCGGGCCACCCATCTGGGTGGCCGGCCGCTCCGAGGCCGCCATTCAACGGGCAGCCCGTCTGGGCGACGGCTACCTGCCATATCTCTTCAGCCCGGAGCGGTACCGGAATAGCCTTGACCTGCTTTACCGGGAGCTGGAACGGCGCGGCCGGAGCCCGGACCAGGTTGTAAAGGCTCTCTACCAGTTTATCTGCGTAGCCGACTCCTACGGGGAGGCTAGGTCCGAGGCCGTCGAGCGGCTCTCCCGGCAGTACAACCAGCCCTTCGATAGGGTCGTCGACCGCTACGTGGTGCTGGGAAATCCGGACGACTGCCGGCGCCGGTTGGAAGAATACGTGGCCGCCGGGGTCGAGTATTTCGTTCTGGTGCCCACCGGGCGGGCCGAGCGGTACTTTGAGCAGGTAAAGGCGGTTGCGGCCGAGATAATCCCCCGGTTGCGGCGGCCGCAGGTCAAAGCCTGAGCCGGATAAGGGGGACTACCATCTCGGCAAATTCGACACCCCCGTGCCGGCCCAAAAGCTGGTTCGGGGTGACCCCCCAGTAAAGGGCGTTGTTGCCCCGGGCCACCACGATAAGGTCCCCAACCCGGTCCCAGGTATACTCGGGCGGTTCGCCCGGGCCGAACAGGCCGGCCCGGATGGCTTCCCGCCCCGGCCAGATGACAAAGCGGTCGGGGTATCGGCCGGCGAAGTAGCGCTGAACCTCGGCCTCGGTCCCTGGCCGGACGTAAAGAAAGGCCGCCCGCCCCTCCCCGGTGGGCAGGAAGACCAGGGGGCGCATCAGCTCCGGCTCCGAGCGGGCCGTAAGAATGGCCTCATCGGGGGTGCTGACCATCCCGTGGTCGCCGGTAACCAGTACTGTCAGGCCCGCCCGGGCCGGACCCGTAAGCCCCCTCAACACCAGGTTCCGGAGGAGGCGGCCGATCTCTTCGAACTCGGCCCGGAGACGGACGAGGTCAACCCCATACATGTGGCCGAGGGTGTCGAGGCCGGGCCAGTAGACCCAGAGGTAAAAGGGGCCGTCGGTCTGGGTGTTAAGAAAATCCCGGAGTGTAATCATCAGGTCGGTCAGGGTGAAGTAGCCGAGGGGTTTTACGCCGCGTAGGTGGAGCTGGGTGAGGCCGCTGCGCCAGTAGGGCTTATACATCAGGCCGTAAACCTCGACCCCAGCCTCGGTCAGCAGCTGGCTTAGGAGGGGCAAAGGCATAAACTCCTCCGGCTTGATGAGTCCGGCCTTTATAAGCCACTCCGGCTCCCGACTCACACTGGGGGTAAGCTCGATCATCTTAGCCGTAAGGCCCAAATCTTTTAAAAGCAACTCGTAGGCGATGAGGCCGTGTTCGAGGGGGCTTCGGGCCGTCCATAGGCTCGTCAGGGCCGCCACCGTCGTCGACGGGAAAACCGACGTGATGGGGTGAACCTCGTCGGTCAGCTCGTGCCAGACCGAATCGGGGGTGGCCTCCAGGTAGGCGGTGAAGAATTCGTAGCCGAGGGCGTCGACGAGGAAGAGCACCACCTTCCGAGCTGACCGAAGCTCCGAGGCCACCTCCGGAATGGCTAGGACTGGGGTGGGGGGCTCAATCCCGAAACCGAAAAGAACGGCCGCCGCAAGGTTTATCAGGGAGCGGCCGTCATAGGCCGGGGCGACAAACCCCTCCGCCCAGGGCAGACCCGACGGCCGTTTGGCAACCAGCTTATTGAGTTCCGCCGACATAAGGATTATTCCTCATAGACCTGGCGCAATTCTTGGGCCAGGACCTGCAACTGGTCGACCAGGGCCTCCGGGGAGCCAACCGGCCGCAAAACGAACTTTACGGCCCCGGCCGCCAGGTAACGGTCGATGGCGGCCCGGCAGTCGGCCAGGGTGCCAATGGCCGAGTAGGCGGCCGGATCCACGTCCGTCCGACGCCGAAGAAGGTAAGGGCCAGCCAGTTCCCAGGCCCGGGACCGGGTCTCGGCAACGAAGAAGGGCAGGTAAACCCCGTAGTGGTCCGGCTCGATGGTTCGGCCGTAGCGGTGAAGGAGCACTTCAATGCGCCGGCGTCCGGCGGCAAACTCATCGGGGGTGATGCTGGACGCCAGCCAGCCGTCCCCGAGCCGGGCCGTCCGGTCCAGGGCCGCCTCCGACCTTCCCCCAACCCAGATTGGCGGGCCGCCCGGCCGGTAAGGCTTCGGCCAGACTTCAACGTCTTTAACCCGGTAGTAGCGGCCCGAAAAGGTTACCCGATGCTCAGTCCAGAGCCGGCGCAGCAAGGCCACCGCCTCGTCGGTCCGGGCCGCCCGCTCCGATTTGGCCACCCCGGCGGCCGCAAATTCGGCCGGGTCGTCAGCCCCCAGCCCGACGCTCAGAAGCAACCGGCCACGTGAAAGGAAGTCCAAGGTTGCCAGCTCCTTGGCCAGCACCACTGGCTGCCGAAGGGCCGGGACGAGGACGCTGGTCCCCACCTTGAGGCGCCAGGTCCGGCCGGCGGCGACGGCCATGGCCACCACCGGCTCCAGAACCGACCCAGCCACTAGGCGTTCACTCAGCCAGACCGAATCGATATCCAGGGCTTCGGCCCGGTCGATGTAGGTCAAGAACCGCTCGGGGTCGGGGGGCCCGAAGGGCCAGGCCCCAAGGCCGAGGCCGAGTTTTACCTTGTCGGGCATGGTCCGGCCGTCAGCGGCCCTTCCAGACGGGCCTGCGCTTTTCGGCGAAGGCCCGGGGCCCCTCGATGGTATCCTCGGCCCGGCGCCAGCGGTTCACCCACTCGTAGTTGAGGTTCATCGCGACCTCAAGGGGCCAGCCGAGGCCCTTCAGGGCAGCCTGTTTAGTTGCCCGGACGGCCAGGGGGGCGCACTCGAGGATCTCCCGGGCCCACCGCTCGGCGGTGGGGATAAGGTCCTTAAGGGGCACCACCTCGTTGACCAGCCCTATCCGGTAGGCCTCCTGGGCAGTGATCCGGCGGCCGGTCAAAAGCAGGCCCATGGCCTGCTTGAGGGGGACATGGCGGGGCAGGCGGTGGACCCCGCCGGCGGCCGCGATCAGGCCGACCCGGGGTTCCGGCTGGCCGAATTCGGCGTGTTCGGCGGCGATGATGATGTCGCAAGCCATGGCCATCTCCATCCCCCCGCCCAGGGCGTAGCCGTTCACCGCCGCGATGATGGGCTTCCAGCACTCAAAGCCGGTGGTTATCCCACCGAAGGGAATATCGCCGAACTCGGCCAACTGCTGGGCCAGTCCCCCGTGCTCAGCCGTCCACTTAAGGTCGTTTCCGGCCGAGAAAGCCCGGTCGCCAGCCCCGGTCAGGATGGCGACCCAGCACTCGGGGTCGTCCCGGAAGTCGCAGAAGGCTTCGTGAAGCTCCTTGCTGGCCGGCGGGTGAATGGCGTTAAGGACCTCCGGCCGGTTGATGGTCAGGTAGGCGATACGGTCCCGCTTCTCGTAGAGAATATACTGAAACCCCATAGCGCCTCCTTCGGTTAGGCTTCTTCAGGATAATAGCAACTATTCAAGTTTAAGGTTTGAGACCACATCCAGATCGAGGCCCGACCTCTCCCCTGCCTGAAAACGGAAGTAACCGGCGGCCGCAATCATGGCACCGTTGTCGGTGCAAAGCTGGGGCGGGGGGTAAATTACCGGCACCGGGGACTCCGCCTGCAGCCGCTGCCGAAGCCGCCGGTTAGCCGCAACTCCCCCCGCTAGGGCCACCTGGGGCACTTTAAAGGCTTCGGCCGCCGCCACCGTCTTCGTAACCAGCATATCTACCACGGCCTCCTGGAAGGAGGCCGCGACGTCGGCCACCTGTTGCTCCGTGAGGGGACCGGACCGGCGTAACTTTTCCACCAACCGGAGGGTAGCGGTTTTTAGGCCGCTGAAGCTGAAGTCCCAGCTGTCTTTGACTTCGGCCCGGGGCAGGGGGTAGGCTTCGGGATTGCCCCGCTCGGCGGCCCGTTGGATGGCCGGTCCGCCCGGAAAACCCAGGCCCAGGAGCCGGGCCACCTTGTCGAAGGCTTCGCCGGCGGCATCGTCCCGGGTCCGGCCAATTCGGCGGAACTTGCCGTGGTCCAGCATTAGGGTGAGGTCGGAGTGGGCCCCGGAAACGATTAGGCAAAGCAAGGGCAGTTGGGGCTCGGGGCTGCCATCGACCTCAATCCAGTTGGCGTAAACGTGGCCTTCGAGATGGTTTATCCCCACCAGGGGTAGGCCCTTGGCGAAGGCGAGGGCCTTGGCCGCGTTCACCCCGACCAGCAGCGACCCAACCAGGCCGGGCCCGTAGGTTACGGCGATGGCCGAAAGGTCGGCCCAATCCACCCGCGCCCGCCGAAGGGCTTCGTCAATTACCGGCAGGATGAGCCGGATGTGCTGGCGGGACGCAAGCTCGGGCACAATGCCCCCGTAGCGGGCATGCAGGTCCTCCTGCGAGGCGACCACATTGGACCGGAGAATGCGGCCGTTTTCGACTACGGCCGCGGCCGTCTCGTCGCAGGAGGTTTCGATTCCGAGGATGCGAACCGGTGGGGTCATTTGATTTCGGGCAGGTCGAGCCGGTAAAGAGCCCCCTGGGAGATTATATAGACACGGTTCAGCCCCCCGTCAACGGCCAGGTCGGCGAGACCCCGGAGCTCCGGGGCCACCACCTGTCCCAGGAACCTGCCCGAGTAATCCACCGCGATGAGCCTTCCCCGCTCCGGATCGCCCAGTAACACCCGCTGGTTCTGCTGGTCGGCCCGAATTACCCGGAGGCCGGTGGGCGGCGGATTTACCGTCGAAAGGTCAACCTCCACCCAGGCGTTGCCCTGCGCCAGCCAAAGGCGTCCTTCCAGACCCAGGGCGAAGGCTACCCGGTCGACGGAAAGCCCCAGAATCCCCACCGGCAGGTAGGGCAGGGCGGGCTTCGGGTCGGCGTCAAACCCATTCCAGGTGGGCAGGTAGCGCCAGACGAGCCGGTTCCCGGGGTCGAGGATATAAAGGTTTTCGGCAAAGCCTTCAACGGCGGCCACCGTCCTGACCTCCGGGCCAACCCGGATGCTGCCCACCCTGGCCTGTCCATCCCGGACTAGGATCAGCCCCTGGCCGGTGAACAGCACCAGGCCCTGGTTAGGGCCCTCCGGAACCACCCCAATGTCGGGCTGATGGGGTCCATCCGGTCGGGGGCCATCGTAGACGACCCCCTCGGGATGGGCGGCCGCGGCCCGGGCCCGGTCGGGCACAAACCGCCAGCGGCGCAGGCGCAACCCGGTGCGGTCCAGGGTGTAAAGGACGTCGCCGTAAAGGACCAGCCGGTCGGCCGAATCGGGCAGTCGGCCCAGGGAAACCACGGCCAGAGGGGCCTTTACCCGGTCCACTGCCATCAGGTCCCGTTCGACGGCCGTCCGGAGCTGGGCGGTCCGGTCCGGGTCGATGGTAAGGTCCGACCGACGGAGCAGGTCCAGGGCCTCAAGAAGGAATCCCCGAGCCCGGACCGGGTCGGCCTCCTGGTGGGCTTGGGACCGGAGCAAGGCAATGCGGTCCAAGGTCTGGAGGGTGCGCTCCCGCTGAGCGGCGGCCGTGTAGGCCGGCAAGACGGCAAAGCCCAAGTACCAAGCCAGGCCGGCCAGCAAGAGGGGCAGGACCCAGCGCCAGTAAGCCCCAACCCGGGCGAGGCCCGGCGGCTGGGAACGACGATGCCTGGTGCGACGTCTGCGGTTTCGGTTGTTCAACGGGCCCTCTGCCCGACCGCTCGGCCCCAGGATAGATTGTATAACGCCAGCCCTAAGTACGTGGTTTTAGCCGGAGTTTCCGGTTTTGTTGCCAGCCTCCTTTTAAGGAGCCATCAGGCGATAACTAGGTGGCGTACGCCCCGACAAAAAGACCAACGATTGCACGAAGACCCTGCGCTCTTAGGGGGTAACCTGACACGGGTTATGTCAATTTGCTATGATTTTCTGTGGAATGTCTCGCCGGCTAAAATCGGAGCTTAAAGGGATTGTAGACGCTTTGCCGGTGCCGGCGGCCGTGGTGGGCCGGCGGGGTGTCGTCTTTCACGCAAACCGGGCGTTCCTTGCTCACTTCGGCTCCCCTCTGGAGCCCCTGCCCAAGGCCCTGGGCCTCGAGTCTGCCCAATGGGACCGGCTGATTACGGCCGGTAGTTTAACTTTGCCCGACGGCCGAAGCCTTTCGACGGTCCCACTGGGGACTCGCCGGTTTCTGCTAACCCTCGGCGACGACGGCCGCCTTGAGGGCCTGAACCAGCTGGCCATCGCCCTCTGCCGGGACCTGACGGTTGACCCCATCTGGGTAATCGGGCCCCGGCTGGTGGAGGTGGCCGGAGCCGACCAGGTGGTGCTTTGGGTTCGCCGTTCCCTGGCCGGGGATTTTGAGGGCTACGCTTGGCCACCGGAAGCTCCAGGTCGGATCCCTTACCTGGGCATCACCGACCTAGATGAGCTGGAGCGGGACCCAACGGCGTCGGCCTGGCTGGGCCAGTTCCTGCGCTGGAGCGGTTACGGCGCCTATTGGCTGCGGCCGCTTCGGGTGGACTGGGACCGGCTGGGGCTGCTCGTTGTGGGCCGGTTCACCAATCGGCCCTTCTCGGCCGAAGAGCAGGCCCGGCTGGAGGTAGCGGCCGGCCTCATCACCTTGGCCTGGCACCGGCGCCTCCTGACCGACCGGCTGGCCCGGAACCTAGCCGAGCTTAACGCCTTCTGGCAGGTGGCCAACGTAGGCCTGGTTCTGGTGGACGCTGAGGGCCGGGTGGTGGCCGCAAACCCGGCCGCCCAGGAGCTGGCCTCTGGGGCCGGTGCCAACGTTGCTGGCCGACTCTGCCGGGACGTGTTTCCCCTGGTGGACGATTCTGGGGAACCCGTCTGCGGCCGCCACTGTCCCCTGGCCGACCTGCGCAACGACGAGCGGGCGGCCGTCCGGGCATATATCCCGGTGCCGGGGGGGCCCCGGCGGGCGGTGCTGTGGACGGTGGCGCCCATCCGGGACAGCTATGGGCGGCTTCGGGGCTGGGCGGAGGCTATCCAGGATATCGGGCCCCTTCACGCCGAGGACGAAGCTCGGACGGGCTTTATCTCGGCCATCTCCCACGAGCTGCTCACCCCGGTGGCCATCATAAAAGGTTACGCTGTTTCCCTCGGGCAGCGCCCGGCCAGTCGGCGGGACCGGGTATTGCGGGCGGGCCTTGAGGCCATCGCCGACGAGGCCGACCGCCTCTCCCGCCTAGTTCGCAATCTGCTGGATGTGGCCAAGGTTCAAGCGGGGGTACTGCGGCTGCAGCTGGCGCCCCTCAATCTCAAGCCCCTCATCGAGCAGGGGGTTGAGCGGTTCAGCAAGCGCTCCCGCCGCCACACCTTTGTGGTGGAGGTTCCCGAACAGCTGCCCCTGGTTACGGCCGACCGGGACCGGATCGAGGGGGTGCTGTATAACCTGCTGGATAACGCCGTAAAGTATTCGCCCAACGGCGGCACCATCCGGGTTTCGGCCACGGTGCAGGGTAACGAGGTGGTGGTTGCGGTGAGCGACCCGGGGGTCGGCATTCCCTACGCCGAGCAGGAGCGGATCTTTCAGCCGTACCACCGGGTAACTGGGCCGAACCAGCCGCCGGTGGAGGGAAGCGGTCTGGGCCTGTTTATCACCCGGGCAGTGGTGGAGGCCCACGGCGGCCGAATCTGGGTCCGGAGTCGACCGGGGCGAGGTTCGACCTTTTATTTCTCCCTCCCCCGTGAGGCGCCGGCAGAGCTGCCGGCCGTGTACCTGGTACCCAATGCGCAGATTGAAGGGAAGGACGAAGATGCCCAAGGCCAGACGGAAGATTCTGGTGGTTGACGACGAACCGAGGGTTCTGGATTTCATCAGGCTGAGCCTGGAGCGGGCCGGCTACGATGTCCTCGAGGCGATGGACGGCCTTGAGGCCCTGCAGAAGGTTCGGGAGGAGCTTCCGGACCTGGTTCTGCTGGATGTGGGCCTGCCCCAGCTCGACGGGTTCGAGGTGCTCAAGCTTATTCGGGAGGTCTCCCAGGTCCCGGTCATCATGGTGACGGTCCGGGGCGAGGAGGCGGATAAAATCCGGGGTTTAGAGCTTGGGGCGGACGACTACGTAACCAAGCCCTTTAATCCGAACGAGCTTTTGGCCCGGATTAAGGCCGTTCTACGCCGGGTTGAGGCTAACTCCCCCACGACCCGGGGTGTCCTAAAGGTCGACGATTACCTGACCATCGACTTTGAAGAGCGGGAGGTAATCGTCAACGGGCAGCGGATACCCCTGCGGCCCACCGAATACCGCCTCCTTTACCACCTGGTTCAGAATGCCGGCCGGACCATCCCCTACGAGACCCTGCTGGTTAAGGTCTGGGGCCACGAGTACCGGGACGAGATCCATTACGTTCACCTTTACGTTACCTACCTGCGGCGCAAGATCGAGCCCGACCCCCAGAACCCGCGGTATATCCTAACCAAGCGGTCGGTGGGGTATGCCTTCCGGCCCCTGGAGCTGGACGGCGAGTAGGGCCGGCCAACTTCCAAGAAAAATCTAAGACTTCTCTTACCCACCGCAGAGGTTTAGCAGCCTATCCTTGAAATGAAAGCCTGAGAAGGAACATCGGGCAGCGGAGGTCACACGATGACGCGCATTCTGGGCATTGACCTGGGAACCACTAACTCGGTGATGGCGATTTGGGAGGGCGACCGGCCCGTCGTCCTCGAGAATGCTGAGGGTTCCCGCCTTACGCCCTCGGTGGTCGCCATTAACCCCAAAACCGGGGAGCGGCTGGTGGGCATCTTGGCCAAGCGCCAGGCCATTATCAACCCGGAGAACACCATTTTCTCAGTTAAGCGGCTTATGGGCCGCAAATACAACGACCCGGAGGTTCAGCGGGCTAGGGAGCGGTTACCGTATAAGATTGTGGCCGCTCCCAACGGCGACGTCCGGGTGGTGATGGGAGGCCGGGAGTACTCGCCCCAGGAGATCTCGGCGATGATCCTGCAGAAGCTCAAAATGGATGCCGAGGCCAAGCTGGGCGAGAAGGTCACCAAGGCCGTCATCACCGTTCCGGCTTACTTTAACGACGCCCAGCGGCAGGCCACGAAGGATGCCGGCACCATCGCCGGCCTGGAGGTGGTTCGCATCATCAACGAGCCTACGGCCGCGTCCCTGGCTTACGGCCTCGACAAGCGGCCCAAGGACGAGATCATCGCCGTCTATGACCTGGGCGGCGGCACCTTCGACATCTCCATCCTGCGGGTCGGGGAAGGTGTCTTTGAGGTGCTGGCCACGGCCGGCGACACCTTCCTGGGCGGCGACGACTTCGACCAGCGGATCATCGACTGGGTCTGCGAGGAGTTCAAGAAAGAGCACGGCATCGACCTCCGCCAGGACCGGATGGCCCTCCAACGGCTGAAAGAGGCCGCCGAGAAGGCCAAGGTCGAGCTTTCTACCGTGATGCAGACGGAGATAAACCTGCCTTTTATCACCGCCGATGCCAGCGGCCCGAAGCACCTGCTTATGACCCTCACCCGGGCCAAGTTGGAGCAGCTCACCATGGACCTGGTGGAGCGGACGGTAGGTCCGGTGATGCAGGCCCTCCAGGACGCCGGCATTAAGCCCGAGCAGGTAAACGAGGTCGTTTTGGTGGGCGGCCAGACCCGTATGCCCCTGGTGCAGGAGCGGGTCCGCAAGATCTTCGGCAAGGAGCCCCACAAAGGGATCAATCCCGACGAGGTAGTGGCTGTTGGGGCCGCCATCCAGGCCGGTGTCCTTCAGGGCCAGGTTAAGGATATCCTGCTTTTGGACGTCACCCCACTCACCCTGGGCATTGAGACCCTGGGCGGGGTGATGACGCCGATTATACCCCGCAACACCACCATCCCGGTTCGCAAGAGCCAGATCTTTACCACCGCCGCCGACAACCAGACCTCGGTGGAGATCCATGTCCTCCAGGGCGAGCGGCCCTTAGCCAAGGACAACCGGAGCGTTGCCCGTTTCATCCTGGACGGCATCCCCCCGGCGCCCCGGGGTGTGCCCCAGATCGAGGTGACCTTTGAGATCGACGTGAACGGCATCCTCACCGTCTCGGCCAAAGACCTGGCCACCGGCCGTGAACAGCGGGTGGTGGTTCAGCCCTCCAGCGGCCTCACCAAGGAAGAGATCGAGCGGATGGTCAAGGAGGCCGAGGCGCATGCCGAGGAGGACCGGCGCCGGCGGGAGCTTATCGAGCTGCGCAACCGGGCTGACTCCCTAATTTACACCGCCGAACGTACCCTCAGGGAGCACGGCGACCGGGTCCCGGCCAGCCTGCGCTCCGACGTGGAGTCTAAGATTCAGCGGGTTCGGTCCCTAATGGAGACCGAGCAGTTCTGGGACCTGCAGCGGGCCGTCGAAGAGCTTGAGCATGCGCTGAGTCAGGTGGGCGTGCACCTCTACCAGGCGACGGGTACAACCGGCACCGGCGGCTCCGATTCGGGCGGTCGAGAGGAAGGGCCCATCGAGGGCGAGTTCCGGCCGGGCGACTAGTTAGTCCGCCCCAACCCAACCCAGAGGGTCAGCAGGGACCCCGAAGACCCGCAGCTCCCAGTGGAGGTGGGGGCCGGTCGCCAAGCCGGTACTGCCCACCAGGCCGAGGGTTTCGCCGGCGTGAACTTGCTGCCCCAGCGAAACCCGGATTTCGCTGAGGTGATAGTAGGCCGTATAAACGCCGAGGCCGTGGTCGATGATGACGGCATTGCCCCGCACCCGTAAGCCCTCGGCCAGGACCACCCGGCCGTCGGCGGATGCTACCACTGGCACCCCGGCTGGGGCTGCCAGGTCTACCCCCAGGTGGGGAGCGGAAAGGACCCCTCCGGCGTAGCTCCGCCTCGCCCCAAAGGCCGAACTTACCGGTGCCGCCACCGGCTGGCGAAAGCCCCCCGTCCACCGGGGCGGCCAAGTCACCCGGCGAAAGACCCCCGCCAGGTAGGTCTCCTCCTGGGCGAGAACCTGGGGGTCGAGGAGGGGGGTAAGCTCTGGGGCCACCGGCACATAGTCTAGGGGAAAGTTCCCGGCCTGAACTCGAACCTCAAGCGTAAGCTGGCCCTCGTTGCCGGCCGGGTCCCAGGCCACGACCTCAAGCCGGCGGGTGCCGGGCGGCTCGGTCGGACCGGCGGCTACCGGTACCCAGATGCGGGTGAGCTCGGCGGTTATGGGGACCGTAAAGTCGGCCCAACGCAGTTCCACCCGGCTCAGGGGCTCGCTGCTGGCGATCTCCACCGCGCGGGCTTGGCCCTGCCTTATCAAAATTGGGCCCGCCGGGGCCATTAAGGTGGGTGGGGTATTGTCGGTCTTAAAAGGCGCCTCAGCTCGGCCCACGTTGGGGCGCAGGGCCACGTCGGCGGCCAGCACCACCAGCCGGTGGTCGCCGTCGGGAAGGCCCGCCGTATCCACCCCAACCGCCGGCAGGCTTACCGCCAAGGGCCGACCATCCAGGTAGGCCTGAGCTTGCCCAACCCGGCAGTTATCCGAAAGGCTCACGGTGAAGGTCACCTGCCCCCGAACGGGACCGGCCGGTCCGCTGATTTCCACCTGGGGCGGTTCGCGGTCGGCCAGGTAGCAAGTCAAGGGCAGACCCCCAGGCCGAAGGCCATAAAAGGCCAGGGCGACCCCGGCGATAAGGGCCAACAGGGCCACCCCGAGCCGCGGGAACATCCCTTAGCGGTTGCGGGTGACCAGGAAGACGACCGCTCCGGCCAGGGCGGCCAGCCCCAGCGCCCCGAGGACGGCCGCGCCTAGCAGGACCGTCAGGGGGATTGCAAAGGCCGAGGGTTGGGCTGCCGGCGCCCGCGGGGGTGGGGCGGGCGGGGTCTGGGCACCGGGCTGGGTTGCACCTGGCTGAGCTCCGCCGCCCGGCTCGGCCGGCAGCCCCAGACTCTGCCGCCACTGGGCGTAGAGGCCGTCCCGGTCAAACCCGTAAACCCGGCGGAGGGCATCGTCGTCGGTCGTCCCCTCCTTATAGGCCGCCAGGAGCTGGCGCATCTTATCCGGCCCGTAACGCTCAATTAAAAACTTGACCAGACTGTGGGACTGGCCGTAGAGGAGGATTACGTCTTCTGGCCGGCCGGGCATGGTGGTCATCTGTTTCACGGAGAAGAGTCGGTCCTGTCGGATGGCGTTTTCCAGGGCCCGCTTGTATTCGCCGTAAAGGTCGCCCTCCGCGTACATGGAGAGGCCTTCGTTAAGCCAGGCCGGAATCTGCCGGTAAGGGTTGTCGGCGAGCTGGTGGGTAATCAGGTGGGTGAGTTCGTGGGCCACGGTGCGGATGATGTCCCGACCTACGCCCAGGACCAGTACCAGGTCGTGCTCGGAGTAAGCCTGGCCGGCGGTTATCAGCTCCCGGCGGCTGGTGGCCGAGGTGAAGGGGATCGCCCCATCCATATCGGGCTTGGTATTGTAAAGGATCACCTTAACCGGTCGCTCCAGGCTGATGCCAGCTTCCCGCCCCATTTTGTTCAGGGTCTGGAGGGCGGTATCCAGGACTACCTGGGCCGTCGGCTCGGCCCCCCCGTAATAAAACACCGTTACGGGGCCGTTCTCTAAGGTCTTCCAGACGAAGCGGGTGTCCTGGTAAAGAAAAGTTTTCTCCGCGGTCTGCACTCGCTCCCCATTGGGGCCCTCGAAAACGTACCAGTACCGGATGGTCGTAAACGGGGGCAGGTAATTCTGGTTGTTCTCGCCGCCGCTGGTACGGAGTCGGTAGGTTGCCTTTACCTGGGTTCCGGGGGCAAACTCGGGATAGCCGTAGCGGGTTGCCAGGGTGCTACCGGCCCGGAAGTTAAGGGTGATTTTGGTTATCTCGAAGGGGGCTTCGGCCTCGAGGCTGAAGACGACCTCGTTAGGGAAATTTATGACGTAGTTGTCGACCTTAACGTTTACGGCCGGTTCGGCCCGGGCCGGCAGCAGGCCCCAGCCCATCAGCAGGCCAGCCAACAGAAGCAGACCCCAAAATCCTCGCCTTACCATTAGCTTTCACCCCCGTCGCCCACCCCGGCCGCCGCCTTCGCCCCGGCCAGCGACCAGCGCAAGTATTCCCGAATAAACTCATCGAGCTCCCCGTCGAGGACCCGGTCCGCCTGGGCTGTTTCGTACCCGGTGCGGTGGTCCTTGACCAACGTATACGGGTGCAGGATGTAAGAGCGGATCTGATTGCCCCACTCGGCCGAGACTCGCTCCCCCCGGAGTCGGGCGATCTCTTCTTCTTTGCGCCTAAGCTCAAGTTCGAGGAGCCTNGCCCTTAGGATTTTGAGGGCGTTTTCCAGGTTTTGGGCCTGGGACCGCTCTGACTGACAGGTGACCACGATGCCCGTGGGGATGTGGGTAACACGGACGGCGGTGCTCACCTTCTGCACGTTCTGGCCGCCGGGACCGCTGGCCCGGAAGCGGTCGACCTTCAGGTCTTCCGGCCGGATTTCCACCCGGACATCCCGTTCGACCACCGGCAAGACCTCCACCAGGGCGAAGGAGGTGTGGCGCCGGTGAGCGGCGTCGAAGGGGGAAAGGCGAACCAGCCGGTGGACGCCCTTCTCGCCCCGAAGATACCCGTAGGCGTAGGGTCCCCGGACCTCGACGGTGACACTCTTTATCCCGGCCTCCTCCCCGGGGGTAACGTCTAAGATTTCCGTCTCAAAGCCGTGGTCCTGGGCCCACCGAAGGTACATTCGGAGGAGCATTTCGGCCCAGTCCTGCGAATCCGTACCCCCTGCCCCGGCGTGAATGCTTAGTAGGGCGTCATTGGGGTCGTATTCGCCCGAGAAGTACTGCTGGAATTCCAGCTGTTCAAGGCGATTGGTCAGCTTCTCGGCCTCGGCCTTCACCTCGGCCAGGAGGGAATCTTCCCCCTCTTCCTCCGCCAGTCTGCCCAGCTCCAGCAGTTCCCTCACCCGGGTTTCCAGCTCCCGCCAGGGACGGACCTGCTCCCTAAGCCGGGCCAGGCGAACCAAGGTGGCCTGGGCCTGGGAAGAATCAACCCAGAACTCTGGGCTTGCCGCCTCGGCCTCGAGCCGGGCCGCCTCCTGTTCCAGGCGGGGGATGTCAAAGACGCACCGTCAGGTCTTGGATTCGGCGGAGAAGCTCTTCGAGTTTGTCGACAACTTCAGCCATCGGTTGGGCCTCCAGTTCTGGGCCGGGACAACCGGCCGCTACTTAATGACTTACCACGGCCCCGGCCCCCATTACAAGCCCGGCGGGCCGGTGCCTTGGCCTACCAGAGGGCCAGCTGCCGGTTTCGGGAGGCGAGGTCGGCCAGTCGGGTTGGTTCCGGCAAGCGGTGGTCTTTAACACAGGCCAGGGTCCAGTCTACCGCCGCCTCCAGGTCCAGCCGGTGTCCCACTGACACGTATACGGGCGGGGCTCCGGCCTGGGTCCTTACGGCCGCCCCCACCGGCCCATCCCGGGCGTAAAGGACCACCCGGTCGCCTCGGTTCGGCCCAGGCTCAGCGGGCTTTACCTCCCGCCAGATGAGCCAGGATTTAGCGACCCCAACGGTGGGCAGGTCGAAGAGAACCCCAATGTGGCAGGCGATGCCGAACCGTCTCGGGTGGGCAATGCCCTGGCCGTCCACGAAGATGAGGTCGGGTGGGGTCTCGACCTGCTCGAAGGCCCGCAGAATGAGGGGGGTCTCCCGGAAGGAGAGCAGGCCCGGAATGTACGGAAAGGTGAGGTTCCCCTCAACCGTAATGACCTGCCTCAGGCCCAGGTCCGGGTAACCTAGCAGGAAGACCGCCGCCCGGGCTACTCCGTCCCGGTGGCCGGCGGCCANGTCAACCCCGGCCACCAGCTCCACCTTTTCGGGCCGACCGCTTCGAATCACCCGGCCGGCAAGCTGCTGTTGGAGGGCGGCCGCGGCCTCGGGCGAAAGGTCCCAGGGGTGGTCGAAAGCCGGTTTCACGGCCGACCCGGGTGGGGTTTAGGTGGGGCTACCGAGCCGCTCGGCGATGAGGCGAGCGGCCGCCACAATGAGCCGGACGCCTCCTTCAACCCCAAAGCGGGCGGTGTTTACGGTCAGGTGGTAAAGCTCGGGGCTGCGCCAGTCAACCCCGTAATAAGTCTTAAAAAACTCGGCCCGCTCCCGGTCAACTTCTTTGACCCGCTTTTCGGCGGCCTTAAGGTCCAGCCGCTCCTGGGCCGCCACCTGCCGGACCCGGTACTCGAAGGGGGCGGTGACGAAGACCGTTAGGGCGTTGGGGTAGTCTTTTAAAAGCACCGGGGCGGCGTGGCCGACGATGACCGCCCGACCCCGTTCGGCCACCGACCGGATCACCTGCTCGATCAGGGCCCGGTAAGCATCATGGGTCAAGGCCGGGGCGGGGGGTAGGGTGCCCACCGGAACGGCAAACAGCTCATCGGGAGGATACCGGCCTAAAACGTCGGCAATGCGGGCGAGCAGGGACGGGACCTTCTCGGCCTCTTCCAGGGTTTCCTCGGAAACCCCGGCCAGCATTGCCGCCCGACTGACGATCTCACGGTCCAGGTACTGAAAGTTGAGCTCATCGGCAACCCGGCGGGCAACCGTCTCCCCATCTGCCCCAAGCTGCCGGCTTACGGCTATCACTAGCTCCATGGTTTAAAAACCAGTATAAAGATACATTAAAGATATGCCGTTTTCAACGCCTAAAATTGACCCGGCCACTCCGGCCGGCCCGACGACCCCAAAGCTTCCCAGCAGACCGCTGAGGCCGCCCCGACGGCTGAAGTTTTCCAGCCTGGGCTCCCCCCGAATGCCGGCCAGTTCGGCCGCAAGCTGGATTGCCCGATGGTAGTCGCCAAGTTCGTCCACCAGGCCCAAGCCCTGGGCCTGGGTTCCCGTCAGGACCCGGCCATCGGCGAACTGTAGCACCCGGTCCCGGGGCAGGTTGCGGCCCTCGGCCACCACGTCCACGAACCGCTGGTAGGCCTGGTTTACCAGCTCCTGCATCAGGGCCTCCTCTTCGGGGCGGAGGGGTCGGATGCCACTGGTAGTGTCTTTAAAGGCGCCGCTGCGGAAAACGTAAACCTTTACCCCAATCTTGTTGAGCAGTTCGTCGTAGGTGGGAATTACGGTGATGACGCCGATGCTGCCGGTTAAGGTGTTGGGGTTGGCGACAATGCGGTCGGCGGCGGCCGAAATGTAGTAGCCTCCGGAGGCGGCCAGGGACTCCATGTAGACGACCACCGGCTTATGGAACTCCTGGCGGGTCCGCCGAATCTCCCGGTAGATTTCGTCGCTGGCGACCGCATTCCCGCCCGGGCTATTCACCCTTATAAGGATGGCCCGAACCCGGGGCTGGCGCCGGGCCCGGTCAAGCTGGGAGATGAAGGTGCGGCTGAAGGTGCCTGAGCTGAATAGCCCAGTCTGCTCACCGGACTGGATGGTGCTGTTGACCTCTAGGACCGCCACGGTGCTGGGAAACCAGAGGAGGTTGCCGCTAAGGGCAACCCCAACCAGCAGGCCCAGGACGAAGGCCCCAGCCAGGGCAATGAGGGCAATCAGAATTATAACGACCCACAAGCAACCGCGCCTTACGGTCAACCCTGCACCAACCGGGCAAACTTTCGGCGGCCGACCTGGACCACGACCCCTGGTTCAACCTTAAGGGGTTCGTCAGGAACCTGCCGGCCATCCACCCGGACCCCGCCCTGTACCAGGAGGCGTCTCGCCTGCTTTTTGGTTGGTACCAGGCCGGCGGCATAAAGCAGGTCGGCCGGCCAGACCGGCCCCGCAAACCACTCGGCCCCCAGCCGCACCTCCGGGATCACCTCGGGCAGCTCCCGCCGCTGATGGACCCGTTCGAAGTTTTCGGCCGCGGCCAGGGCCGCATCCTCGCTGTGGAACTGTTTGACGATTTCGATGCCCAACCGCTTCTTAAGGAGCATCGGGTTGACCGATTTGGTCTCGACCTGCTCCCGAATAACGGCCAGCTCCGCATCGGGTATGTCGGTGAGCAGTTCGAAGTACTCCGCAATGAGTTCGTCGGGGATGGACATAATTTTGCCGAACATCTCGTCAGGGGGATCCTCGAAGGCGATGTAGTTGTTCAGGCTCTTGCTCATCTTCTGGACGCCGTCGGTTCCCCGCAGGATTGGGGTGAGAAACGCCTGCTGGGGCCGCATTCCCAGCATGCTCTGGAGCTCCCGCCCCACCAGGATGTTGAACTTCTGGTCGATACCCCCGAATTCCACGTCTGCCCGGATGGCCACCGAATCGTAGGCCTGAAGGAGGGGATAAAGCAGTTCGGTCAGCGCGATAGGCCGGCGCTCGGCAAAGCGGCGGGCAAAATCTTCCCGGGCCAGGAACTGGGCTACGGTGAACCTA
>JGI25067J35172_100003_pt1 | contig 22171 bp, 17 predicted proteins | sample Antgeofumaro1A2C_FD_35172 | JGI IMG/M metagenome (IMG submission 35172)
GGACTGTTTGCCGGATGGCCGTTGGTGCCGTTGCCCATGAGCAATTTAGGCGAGGCAAATTCCAGATCGCCCAGCGTAAGAACGGGACCCTTACATCTCAATACCGCCCGGAGGATGGTGTTGTCCAGTTCGCGCAAGTTGCCTGGCCAAGGGTAATCCATGAGGGCGCGGATCACCTCCGGATGGACTTCGTAGATCTCCTTGGAGTGCTCGACGGCATAGTGAGCCACGGATGCGCGTGTCAACGGCTCGATATCTTCGGTACGTTCACGCAGCGGCGGCAGATGGAACGCCAGCACGTTGATGCGATAGAAAAGGTCTTCGCGGAATTTGCCCATTTTCACCGCTTCGTTGAGATCCCAGTTACTGGCGACGATGATGCGACATTGGGCCTTACGCGTTTCGTTACTGCCGACAGGCTCGAATTCGCCCTCTTCGATGACACGGAGCAACTTGACTTGATGCTCGGGGGAGAGGGCATCAATTTCGTCCAAAAGGATTGTGCCGCGTCCTGCTGCCTCGAATTTGCCAATTTTGTTCCGGTCGGCGCCAGTGAATGCCCCTTTGATGTGGCCGAAGAATTCACTTTCCAGCAAGCTCGAGGCGATGGTGCCGCACGGCACGCGCAAGAACTTTTCTTCGCGTCTGGGTGACAAATCGTGGATCAATTTGGCCAAGTGTGTCTTGCCGGTGCCCGTTTCTCCGGTGATGAGTACGGGCACATCGTGCTCAGTGGCCATGGCCAGGTGCTCGACCAATGGCAAAAGACTTGGGGTCTGTGGCAGTAGCTGCCTGGCTATGTCGTACTCTTTAGTCCCCGGCTTGAAGTGTGTGAGGACATGATTCACCGGCTTGGGCTGTAGGTTTTTGAGCGTATATGCCAGCTTCAAGGCGTCCGCCGGCCAGCGAATGTATTGTCGCACATAGCCTGACAGCTGCCTTAAACGCTGTGTTTGGCTCAGCAATTCTTCCACAAGCACGACCATGTTGGGCAACTTGCGCAGGTGGATCAAGCGAATCAAATGGCGTGCTTGCGGATCATCACTGTTGCCTGCCACGACAATGACCAAAGAGTCGTTGCGGTCTGGGCCGAGTAGGGAACAAAGGTGATTGTAGTCAATGCGTTCCCCGTGGAGACTGTGCTGCTTTCGCAGGTACTCCAGGACCGTTTGCGCCAGTCGGTTGTCTTGACCGTACAACAAAAATCGGCTGGCCATGCTTTGGGGATTCCGGTTCCTCGCGTAACTTCTCGTCGTTGGCGCCGAAAATGTCTCAAGAAAGCATAGCTTTGTTTTTCCCAAGTTGTCCGTTTATCCCAATCGGGTGCGCCGACAGTGCCACCACGCTACGGGCTGTACTCTTTCAATGTGCTCGGAAGGCGCACGTTTCCGCCTACGAACACGGACAGTCGGTAGAAAACCGCTGAACCACTGGGGAGGTAAGTCGGCGTGGACTTGGATCAGCAGTCAATCAGAGTACGTGGCACTGAGCGCCGACCGTTTCTGAACGCAGGGCCTGCGGCCATTATCGCAGCGTACGTAACCCCCTGCGGGTGCCTCGAGATACATGGGCGAGCATGGCCCATTGCAGTGTCACTGAATCTCGCAACAATGTTTTAGAGTAATGACCGCGTTCGGAGTTGTCAAGCAAAAAGTCGTCGGTTTCCACCTGCCTGAGCGTTTTGATTGTGGCAGCATAAGTAGTCGGCACAACCAGCCGAGCCGGCTCTAAGGTTTGCAAGGCGGTTCTTCGGACGCATCCACCTTGGACCCTTCTTTAGGTGCACCTTCAGCGTTCGACGTATCGAGCCGCCCATTCGACTGGATCAGGTAGTGCGATTCCAGGAGCGATTGTGCCACGTCACTGATCTGCTTGCGTAACCGCCGGGCGTGATTGCGCAAGCGCCGGTACGCTTCCTCTTCACTGATGCGAAATTGCTCCATGAGAATGCCTTTGGCACGCTCCACGATGATGCGATTGCTCAGCCTGGTCTGAAGCTTTTGCAATTGGTCGGCCAAAGTCTTCTGATGGCCTAGCACCAACTGTAGAGACCAAAGGGCGGTGAGGAGGTGCTCATCCTTGTCACAAGTGGGTACCAATAGAACCGCCTGGCAGATGGCTAGCTTGCGCCAGGCGTCCAAAGTCTCGAGCGATGCAACGACCAACGCCGGCCAGGAAAGTGCAGTCAGTAAGTCGCGCTTTTTGAGTGCCCGTTCGGCACCGATGGGCCCGAACACCAAAGCGTCTGGACGGGACTGCTTGATACACTCCAAAGCGTTACCGGTTAAAGAGGATACACCAGTCAACACCAGCCCGGAGTCGGCGGTCAGAGAAAGCTTCCTAAAAAAAGGCTCCAGCGCTGGTTGTCGGCTCGCGAGCCGATCCTCCTCGTCCTCGATAAGCCAAATGCGTAACGTCTTCATAGCGATGCCTTCCACGGCAGCGTCGCGAAGTCCCAGGATGCATCTCCACAAGCTATTTCACACGGGCCGCCTGTCAGACCGACAGGTAGCTAATTATCTCTGTCACCGCAACCGATTGTGATTGGCACAAAAGTTGCAACAGTAATTTCGGGCGATCGCTGGCGCGATCACTAGTTAAGTTTAACAAGCCGCTTGTGGTTTTCAAGCGTTAAAAGCATGGATGAACGACATATTTTCACAGAGCAGCTAGCGTGCGAAAACACTCTCAGCCGCTGGAGCGTATTGACCCCGGCAGGCTGTCGGTGCATCGTCGCGGGCTGCAAAGCTCCCCACACTTTGACCGCGCTTCGTTCTGTGGAGTTCCCTTAATTATGCACACAGGCGCAGATTTTTCAAAAGTGTACACTTGGCAACTGCTCACGTGGCTTTTGGAGATAACCGGTGCGCGTCTGGGAGCAATCGTGCGCGCCATAGAGCCTGGCGTATTCGAAGTAGAAGCCGCTCGCGACAACGCCTTGAGGCGCTGGCTGTCCGAGTCTTTGCCACGTGTACAACGCACAGGAACGCCGGTATGGGGCCTGGCGTTGCCTGTTAGCGCAACGATCTTTAGTGACCTCTCTTTTATCGCCGGGCCGAGCGGTCGTCCTTTGGGCAACGGATTGTGTGCTCCGATCATGAAGGAGGGCAACCAGCTTTGGGGCTACGTATTGCTTTTCGACAAAGACAACCAGTTCACTCCCGCCGATCTCGGCTTAGCTGAGGCGATAGCGCGACTGGTGAGCACTGCATGGCACCGAGAAGAGAGGGCCCAAGCGACTGCGCCAGTGCTCCAGGCCATGGAATTGATCGCCACGGAGTTTCGACTTTGTGCACTGGCAACCGATACTGGGGGGCGCATCGTTTGGGTTTCGCCCGAGTTGCTGCAACAACTAGGTTTCACAGGTCAAGAACTCACGGGTGCTTTGCCCCCCTATCCGTTTTGGCCTTCGGTTTTCGATGTGCTGCCTCATTTGGGCCAGACAACACCAGAGGCAGGCGAAACAAGCACCGTACCGTTACGCCGGCGGGACGGAACAGTGTGGCGGGCCAAGTTACGAACATGGCACAGGGAACAAGAAGGGCAGGGGTTTACAGTCGCGTTGTTCCAACCCGCACTGGAGCAACCGCCGCCGGCGACAACGACCCTCCTTGCGCTGCGCCCGTGGATTGAAAGGCTCTTGGCGGGTAGCCAGATTCCGGCAGCATTGGTGTCGAGCAATGGGTCTTTAGTGTGGGCCAACGACGTCTTTGTGCAAGCTGCAGGCTGGGTGCAGCCTCGAGCGCTTGCATTGTTGCAAAGTCTGACGCTCGAAGCTCAAGCGCGTCTTTTGGCTTTTCTACGCCAGGGTCCCGATGCCGGTCCTGTCGGTGTGTTACAGCTGGCGCAAACGGCAGGAAAAGATGGTCAAACGCGCCCGTGGACTTTCTTGTGTGTGCCACTACCCGATGGCGCTTTACTATTGTCGGCCGACGAGGCTCCTGCGCTTGTAGGCAGGCTCGAAGTGCAGGCTTACCAACCCGCTGAGGACTGGGCGCCGTGTTTCTGCTTCGACGCCCACGGTCGTATCACTTCGTGGGACGAGCGCTGGCGAAAACATGTCGGTCTAGAACCCGAAGACCTGAACCGGAGTAGCGTGATGACGCTATTGGATTGGGTATTGTCGCGACAGAACGAGCGCGAGTTAGTCGCGGACCATATGCAGTTGCTGGCGCAAACGCCCCGGCGGTTCGTGGTACATCTGGGCGAGCCGGATGGCACAGAAACAGCAGTCTATTGGCTGATCGTGCCGCAAGAGCACCCTGAAAGTGGCCGCGGGGGCTTAGTGCTGTGGCGACCGTATCGTCCGCCGACACCTTTGGCCGTGGATTTTTACCGGCGCCTAGCATACGGGCTGACGGTGCTTCTCAATCACTATCTATCGGTGCCGGTAGGGCTGGCCGAGCGTGCGCTGGATCGAGGCGATTTGCCACCGGAATTGTCGGCCAGTTTTCAGGCCATCCTCGAAGCCTGTCAGCGACCGGTGGCGCTTATCAGCGCTCTCCAAGATTTGGGCACCCGCGGGCCGGCCAAGCTGCAGACTTTCTCGCTCGGTGCGCTTGTGCGCGAACTGGTGGAAGAAAGGCAACGGGAGGCACCGTTTGCCTACACGACGAGTGTGGATGCGCCTGCAACAGGGGATCAGGTCGTAGCAGACCGTCGCGCGATAACGGTCGTCCTCAAACATCTGCTCGCCAATGCCGAACATGCTATCAGCGAAACACCGACGAAACTGATCCACGTCCGCGTCTGGCCGGACGACGGCCAGGTATGGCTGGAAGTCCACGATACCGGAGAAGGTATCAGCGAATCCGATTTGCAATCGGTGTTTTTACCTTTTTGGTCCACCAAAGGTCCCTTTGCGCGCGACTCGCATCATGCGGCGTTCGACGCCGTCGGCTTGGGTCTGACCGTTGCACAGCATTTGTTGCGGCTCCACGGGGCAGAAGTGGAACTGGAAAGCAAGCCCTTGGGGGGCACCACGGTGCGCTTTGCTTTGCGCAAGGCCCCGTTGCGCGCAGCCGTGGCACCCTCCTCGAGCAGCCAAGCGGTCAGTCCGATGAGCAGCGGCGCAGAGTCTTAGTCGAGACTCGCCAGTGTCTTTTCCAGTTTCTGCTGCTGCTGGTTCTGTAGCCGTGCCGGCAGCCTGATGTACTTGGACGAGTCTACTATGTCGCCTCTGCGCAGGTAAAAGCGGACAAATTCTCGCACCTCCGGGCGCCTCAGCGAATCCAGACGGACATAGATGAACAAAGGACGCCCCAGGGGACGATATTTCCCGGACAGGACATTTTCTGGGGTGGGCAGTACATACTCTTCTCCCGCTCTGGGCGCAATGGCCACGACTTGCAGCTTGTCGCGATTTTCCTCGTAGTAGGCCACGCCGAAATACCCGAGTGCATATTTATTGCCGGCTACGCCACGCACTGTATTGTTGTCGTCCTCGGAAGCTTGATAGTCGGAGCGGCTGACTTTTTCCTTGCCGCAGATCACTTCGGTGAAGTAATCGAAGGTGCCGGAATCGGGTCCGGCGCCAAAAAGGACGATCGGTTGGTTCGGCCACGTTGGATCCACATCGCTCCACTTTTTGGCAGCGGTTTCTGGGTGCCAGATTTTCCGCAATTGCTCCACGGTCATCTTGCGGGCCCAGGTGTTTTCCGGGTGAATCACTACCGCCAGTCCGTCGAAAGCCACCTGCAATTCCAGGTAGCGGATGCCGTTTTTCTTGCAGGCTTCTATTTCTGGCGGCCGGATGGGCCGAGAGGCGTCCTGAATGTCGGTTTCGCCGTTGGCGAATTTCTTGAATCCCCCTCCCGTCCCTGAGATACCCACGGTGATGTTGACCTTGGGATGGAGCTGTTTAAAGCGGGTAGCCATGGCTTCGGAAATCAAATAAACGGTACTCGAACCGTCTATTCGAATTTCTCCAGTAAGTTCCTGGGCTACCGAGCTACTTACAGCCACCGTCCAAGTTCCAATTGCGGCCACAACAGTCAACAAGTTAGTGCTCCGGGTCACGGATAGCTCCTTTCTGTGCTGGTTCGAGGACTGTGGCGCGCCGCCCTTGCGCGGGCAGCAAGTCCTTTTGGACCTGTGAAAAGCCTACCTTGAGTGGATGTCCACACCCTCCGTTCCTGTTTTGGCCCGACGTCGTAGCGACTGCCGCCGGCGCGGTCGCACGACCTTGGCGCGCGCGAAGTCATTGAAATCACCCTGGCAAGAAAAGTCAAAAGAAGATTGCGAGAAGTTTTATTGAAGCCGATTCGACGCCGAGCTGGTGGCAGGGCCGGCGCCGCGCGAGAATTCCTGTTCCTGAGTGCAAACCAAAGCTCGCCTCCTAAAAATGGCAAGGTCAATACTCTAATAATTGACTAAACAGACAACGGATCTCGGTAGAGCGGCACAAGTCCCCTGACGGCGTGGTCCTGTTGACGCAAAGGAGAGGCCCAGTTTTAAGCTGGTGCGGGGAGCCGGCAATGAACACGTCTGTCTTCCTTTTGGGTGCGCTTTTGGGCGGATCGGTGACGGGACTCTTTTTTTGGTTGCGCTGGCGCACGTGGCAACACGCCTCGAGTGAACTGGCCAGCCGCGTGTGCGTCGCTGTCGAAAACGTCCCTGGCAAGCCGAAAACAGCGCAGTCCATCGAGGAGAGCTTACGGGTGGTAAGCATGGGGCTGACTAGCTTACAGGCAGCGGAACAGAGGATCCGGCAGGAAAACGCGCTCTTGTTCGAGTGCCTAGAGCGACTGCCTGTGGGCGTCGTTTTGCTCGATCAGGAGTGGAAAATGCATTATTGCAACCCATCGGCTGCCGGAACATTGGGTATCACCCCGAATGCCGATAGCGGGCCGTGGGAGCTTTTGCGGCAGCCGGAAGTCCGACAGGCTTTTGCGCACCTAGACGACAGCTCGTCGTGCGAACTGGAAATGCGCACCAAGGCATTTGCCGCCGGCCCGATTCGCGTGCACGGGTGGAAACTGAGCCAGGATCCTTACCGGGTTTTGGTGGTCTTGGAAGACGTCAGTCGTCTGCGTCAGCTGGAGAGCATGCGTCAGGATTTTGTGGCCAATGTATCGCACGAATTGAAGACGCCCCTGACTGCCATCCGAGCCGCTGCCGAAACGCTACTGGAGATGCCAGCTGGGGAACAAGACGCCAAGCAGCAATTTCTGCAGCTGATTTTGTCCCATACGCAGCGTCTGGAAAACCTCGTGCGCGATTTGCTGACACTGGGCCGGATCGAGGCTGGTCGGCATCTGGTGCGGCGCGTGCCGTTACTTTTGCAGGATGCTGCACGCAATGCGCTCCAGCGGCACGACTTGCGCGCTCGCGATCTGTCGCTTACACTGATCGCAGACCTTCCCGAGCAGCCCATCACTGTCCTGGCCGATGAGGAAGCTGTGGCACAAATCCTCGACAATCTTGTGGACAACGCACTGAAGTACACTCCGCCGGGCGGCACAGTGTGGGTGCGTTGTCGCGCCGATGATCTGTGGGGCATCCTGGAAGTCGCGGACACCGGCATTGGAATAGCGCAAAAGGATTTGCCGCGCATTTTCGAGCGGTTTTACCGAGTTGACAAGGCCCGCAGCCGCGAGTTGGGCGGCACCGGCCTGGGTTTGGCCATTGTCAAACATTGGGTCCAGACCCTGGAAGGGAATATTTCCGTCCGAAGCGAGGTCAACCGAGGAAGCACCTTTACGGTGCGTCTGCCACTGTACAAGGACACTACGGAGGACCGTGCCGCACGCGCTGGGGAGGCGCCTTCTTCATAAATTCACCAAAACTTCATCTCGGACTGCTGGACAAATCCTTATACTGACACCGGCGGGACGGAGACGAAGACGTCCACCGAAATGCGCTGGGCGAGCGTCGAAACGACAGCGAGCGGTCACAGCGCATATTTTCGCCTGCGGGAGGAATGGGCAGTGAGTGTCGGTTTTTCGCGACTCCTGGCTGAACGGCAAGCGCAGGGGAGGCAGAGCAGTCTGACGGCACAAAATCACGTGAAGATCGCTGTGCGGCAGTTTTCTCTCTGGTACAACGACAAACAGGCGCTTTTCGACATCAGCATGCACATACCTGAGCGGGCAGTGACGGCGATCATCGGTCCCTCGGGATGCGGCAAGTCGAGCTTTTTGCGAGCGCTCAATCGTATGAACGAGTTGATCGAGGGCACGCGCCACAGCGGCGAGATTTTTCTCGATGGCGAAGAGATCCACCAGCGCCGGGTAGATGTGGTCGCTCTGCGGCGGCGCGTGGGCATGGTTTTCCAGAAGTCCAATCCTTTTCCTAAGAGTATCTTCGAGAACGTCGCTTATGGGCCGCGGATTTCTGGCATCAGCCGACGCACGCAACTTATGGACATCGTCGAGCGCTGCCTGCGACGGGCCGCGTTGTGGGAAGAGGTCAAGGATCGCTTGTGGGACTCGGCGTTGACTTTGTCCGGAGGTCAACAGCAGCGCTTGTGTATCGCGCGCGCTCTGGCGACCGACCCCGAGGTGCTGCTCATGGACGAGCCTGCCTCGGCACTCGATCCGGCAGCCACGGCGCGTATCGAAGACCTGATCTTCGAGCTCAAGCGCAACTATACCATCGTCATCGTCACCCACAACATGCAACAGGCGGCGCGGATTTCCGATCTGACTGCCTTTTTCTTTCAAGGTCGGCTCGTCGAAATGGGCCAGACCGATACGCTGTTTACGCGTCCCCGACTCAAAGAGACCGAAGATTACATCACCGGACGATTCGGGTAGCGTGCTATGACCATCCATTTTCGTCGCGATTTGGAGCACCTGCAGCAACGCATACTGGGCCAAGCGGGACAAGTGGAGCAAACCGTGGACCGCGCCATCCGGGCTTTGACGGAGCGCGATTCCCAATTGGCCCTCCAGGTGATGGAAGGCGACAACACCATTGACCAGGAAGAAAACGAGGTCGAAGAAGAATGCTTGAAAATCCTGGCGTTGCATCAGCCGGTGGCCGTGGACCTGCGGCGCATCGCGGCCATCTTGAAGATCAATACGGACCTCGAGCGCATGGCAGATCTGGCGGTCAACATCGCCGAGCGAGCCCATGCCTTTGCGCAAGGGCAGCCGATGGCCATCCCCAGCCGGCTTCAGGAAATGACCGATTTGACCAACATCATGGTCCGCGACAGTTTGGATGCCTTCGTGCGCATGGATGCGGCGCTGGCACGCCGAGTTTGCCGCTTGGACGAACAAGTGGATGCCTGCAACAGGGACATTATTCGCGAGCTGATCGGTGTCATGAAGACGCGGCCCGACCTTATCGAGCAGGCGCTCAATTTGTTTTCCGCCTCGCGGCACCTCGAACGCATTGCCGACCACGCCACCAACATCGCCGAAGACGTGGTCTATTTGGTGGAGGGAGAAATCATACGCCATCATCCGGAAGCGCTCCAGCCACGCGCCGACAATGGCAAGCCTGGCTCGCCGGAGCGCTGACCGCGGTGGCAGTGTCGCTAGATGGACCGTGTGCCCGCCAGGGAGCGATGTCGCTCATCGGACGGAGACAACTTGCGGATCGAAATCCTTCGGCTCGCGCAAGAATATCCGTGCGAATATGCGCGAGGCATAGCGATCTCCAGGGCGCTTTATGAGTGTTTCGTCTGCAAGACCCGCCGCCAGGATCTTGATCATCGAAGACGAAAAAGGCCTGGTCGAGGTCCTCCGCTACAATTTGCAGCGAGAAGGGTACGAAGTGGACAGTGCTTACGACGGGTTGACGGGGCTGACCAAGGCTGCGGCCAGTGTGCCGGATCTCGTCATCCTGGACGTGATGTTGCCGGGTCTGGACGGACAAGAAATTTGTCGGCAGCTCCGGCAGCGTCGCGAGACGGCGTCTGTGGCCATCCTCATGCTGACAGCACGCGCCGAGGAAAGCGATCAACTGGTCGGCTTTGCCTGCGGCGCCGACGACTATGTGACCAAACCTTTCAGCGTCAAAGTGCTCTTACAGCGGGTCAAGGCCCTGTTGCGTCGTCCGCGCGTGCAGGGCGACGAGATTCTGGAAGCAGGCGATCTGCGTCTCGATCGGCGCAGCCGTCGGGTTACCCTGCGAGACAGTGTTTTGGCCCTCACTCCCAGCGAATTCCGTTTGCTCGAAACTTTGCTGCGGCAAAAGGGGCGGGCCTTCACTCGTCAAGAACTGATCGCCGCCGCTCTAGGTGATGTCATCGTCCTGGAAAGAACTATAGACGTGCACATCAAATCGCTGCGCAAAAAACTCGGAACCTACGGCGAATATATCGAGACTGTGCGCGGAGTGGGGTACCGCTTCCGCGAGACATGACTGCTTCGCGGAAACTCCCGGCGGGAGCGCCTAAGCCTGGAGGTGCACCGATGAGCCCCGGAGAATCCGGACCGCAGAATACCAAAATACGACTCGCTTCGGTGCCGTCTGCCAGACGCCTGCGTTGGCTCGAAGGCTCGATAGAGATGGCACTGTTTTGTTGCACCCTCCTGTCCGTTTGCATAACCATCGGCATCGTGTTTGTCACCGCCTACTATACGTGGCAATTTTTCACAGATGAAAAAGTGGATCCGGTCTATTTTTTCACAGGGAGCGAATGGAGCGCCGGCTTTGAACATGCCCGCTACGGGATTTTGCCTCTTTTGCTAGGCACGCTCTGGATCGGTTCGATCGCGGCGGCAGTCGCTTTGCCCATCGGGGTGACGACGGCCGTGTTTTTGAGCGAATACGCATCGCCCCGGCTGCGCTCGCTCGTCAAGCCGGTGCTGGAAATCCTCGCCGGAATACCGTCGGTAGTTTACGGTTATCTAGCTTTGCAAACCGTGACGCCTGTGCTAGCACAATTCATCCCCGGGTTGCAGCAGCCCTACAACCAGCTCAGCGGCGGCATTGTGGTCGGCATCATGATCCTGCCCATGGTGGCTTCTCTGAGCGAAGACGCGTTGCGGGCTGTGCCGCGCTCGTTGCGCGACGCTTCCTATGCCCTGGGAGCCAACCGCTTCGAGACGTCGGTGCGCGTGGTGCTGCCAGCAGCTCTGTCCGGCGTGCTGGCCTCGTTCATTCTGGGGGTGTCGCGCGCTTTGGGCGAGACTATGGCCGTGAGCCTAGCCTGTGGCGACCGGCCCAAATTGAGTTTCGATCCCCGCGAAGGCATCGCCACTATGACGAGCTTTATCGTGCGCATCGCCAAAGGAGACGTGGTCCACGGCTCGACCGATCACAAAAGCCTGTTCGCCGTGGGGGCCATGCTCTTCGTCATCACATTGGCACTCAATATAGTGGCCCAGTTGATTATGCGTCGCTATCGGCAGGTGTACCAATGACAGAAAAACCGGGAGCAGCAGAAACTGCTCGAGGCGCAGACATGGCAGGCAGCAGCCGGCTCCGCTGGCGCCGGACGTTCGTGCGGGCGACAGCACTCACTGGCGCAGCTGCCGGACTGATATTTGTCTTTTCCCTCTGGATAACCGGCAGCGTGTGGAACTCTTTGGGCGATACGTGCGCTGCAAGTCTCGTGTTCTGGCCGGCGGCTGCAGCCATAACCTGGGCTGGCTTTTCACGCACGCTCAAGGCTCAGCTCTTCGTTTTGTGGGCCATCATTGCCACGAGCTTCGGCCTTTTTATGCTCGTCGTGCTCTTCGTACAAATGGGTCTCGATGCTTGGCGTTGGTTCCAGCTCACGCCGGAACTAGTCGCCGACAAAAATCGGGAACTGATGGCCCTCCAGCAAAAACTCGCCGAATTCGACCGATTTGTCCAAGGAGAAATCGCGCAGATCGAGCGTGAAGAAGCGGCCGAACTGGAACGAGCGCAATCCGAAGAAGAGCGCCGCCAAATCCGCAAAGATTACAGCGAAATCAAAGAGCAGAGACGCCGGGAACTCGTGATCAGCCGCTCCGAGCTGGAAAAGGAGGTAGGGCTGGTGCGCGAGGATGTTTCGGCGTGGGCGCTCTTCAAGCATTTCGTGACCGCCGGACCTAGCAGCGAGCCACAGGACGCCGGCATCGGACCGGCACTTTTGGGAAGCATTTATGTGGGCATCATTACCCTGTGCTTCGCGGTCCCCGTGGGTGTCGGCGCTGCCATTTATCTCGAAGAGTATCGCCGACCAGGACCGATCGCACGTGCCTTACATGCCATAATTCAAATCAATATCAACAATCTCGCAGGCATTCCATCGGTCGTGTACGGAATTCTAGGCGCCTACGTGTTCGTGGACATGATTTTCAAGCCGCTCCTAGACGGCGGGGTAGGTGCTGCCGCCCAAGCGCCCTGGTGGGCGATGCCTTTCGAAGTCTTGCTGCAGGTATTGCGGCAGCTGATGCTCGGGCTTTGTCACCTGACCGGAGAAAGTCACCCTGCAGCACGCAATCTCCTGGGCGGAGGGTTGACCTTGGGCCTTTTGACACTGCCTGTCGTTATCGTTGCCAGCCAGGAGGCCATCCGTGCGGTTCCTACTGCACTGCGGCATGCAGCCCTAGCTCTGGGTGCCACGCGCTGGCAGATGATTCGGCATCACGTCCTGCCAAATGCCCTGCCAGGCATTCTCACAGGCTCGATCCTGGCTCTGTCGCGCGCACTAGGAGAAGCGGCGCCTCTCGTCCTTTTTGGCGCACTTTTGTACGTGAGCGATAGGCCGTCGCTTTTCAGCCGTTTTACGGTTATGCCCATGCAAATCTTCGGCTGGGCGGATCGGCCTGCAGACGCATGGCGCTATAACGCCGGCCTAGCCAGTCTTATCCTCGTCCTAGTCATCTTGCTCCTGAACGCCCTGGCTATTTACCTCCGGCAGCGCACGCAAAAGGGTCTCAAATGGTGAAACGGCGTATCCTTTTCGCGTGTACCGAGAATAGTTGCCGCAGCCAATTGGCCGAAGCATTCGCCCGTATGGCCGATCGGTTGGACCTCGAGATTTACAGTGCCGGGTCGAGCCCTTCTGGAGCTGTCCACCCGCGCGTGATCGCTTATCTGCTCAGCCGGGGATACGATCCATCCGGCCATCGCTCTAAATCATTGACTGAGGTGCCCCCAGGTCCCTATGACTGGGTAATTACCTTTTTGTGTGGCGAGGAATGTCCGCAAGTCCAGGCGCATCATCGAGAAGATTGGCCTATCCCGGATCCAAAAAATCTCCCCGAACCTGAGTTTTTGCAAATATGCAGCACTATCGAGCAAAAGGTGGCCCATCTTTTGTCCAAGCTTCCCAGCACGCCTTGAGCCGAAAATCGAGGGTATGCCATTGAACCGGCTACCAATGCAAAACAGCTAGGGTGTCTTTTTCGTGCGCCAGCGTGCCGATCCGCCGACCCTTACTTACAGCCCAGTCATCGGCCGGCTATTTTCGAAGGGGTCCATAACGATGCCCGAGCAGGTTTGCATGGTATATTTGTCGAAACCCTTGGATTTGACACTTAATGGGCATGGCACCGAAGTCCTCTGCGTGGGCTTTTGTCGTCCCCGCAGAGGCAACGGGCAAACAATGACAGCCGGTGCACGAGGGACGGCCCGCGGGTAAATGCGATAGGTACCTTTATGGAGCGACAGGAACGTCAGAGCTGGCCTCAAGCCCCACTCGGACGACTGGCGATTATTTTCTTGCTAACCTTGGGGCTCTATTACGGGCTATGGCAAGTGATAGCTGGCATACACTTACTGTGGGGCAGCCCCGCCCAGGCCATGCCAAAAGAGCGCACCAGCGGCCTAGCAATACAGCTCGTTGCTGTTTTCTGTGCATCTCTGTTCGGCACCATTGGAGAACGTTACGGCGGGATCTATGGCTTAGCAGCAGCAGCATGGGCAAGCCTTATCTTTCCTCTGCTCGACCCATGGACAGGCACTGACTCAGGGCAGGCGGCGTTTTCTGGCTTGCTTTCCTCGATGGGCGCCGGCCTGTGCGGCGGTAGCATAGGAAGCTTGTGGGTGTTGTGTGACGAAGCCAGAGTGCAGCCGAACCAGGGCGACAAGGGCTATCCCGGCGGTTCTGTCCTGCGTGGTGCGCCAGTCAGACCGATCCGCATCCTCCTCGGCGCTGGGTTGTCGCTGGCTGGCATCTTTTGGCTGGAAGAACTACTGGACGCTCTTGTAGCCTTGTCCCAGGGTAGCTTCAATTTGTTCGATGTGACCCAGCGGCGGGTGGTGCTGGCACAGGTGACCGGGTTGAGCGTGCTGATTGGGGCCTTTTTTGCCGGCGCCGGCACTTGGCGCGGTGTGATCCAAGGCCTCTTCCATGGGGCCAGCGTGGCCCTTGTTCTTTTACTAACGCAATTGCAGGGCAAGGACCTGACCTTGTTCGAAATAAGCAATAAACCGCTGGTGATAACTCCTTCCGTTTTGATCCTCAGCGCTCTGGGAGGCTGGCTGGGCCACCACCTGTGGCCGCCTACAGTCGCCGGGCAGCACTGTGCGCGCTAATGCTAACAAGAGGCCTGGGCTGATCGCCTCTGTGTAGCTTCCTTTTAGCACGGCGTGTTGTCGCATGCGCCGCACGTTTGCAGACCTGCAATTCATCATCGGGTCTTATTCTTTGGCAGTCGGGAAGAGTGGCCTAGTCTTCTAGACCGCCTGGCGAGTAAAATGTTTGCGGTAGGTAACTGCCGGCCAACATTTGGAAGATCAGCGACAATCGTTGAATCCGAGTGACTTTTATGCACAACTATTTACCAGCCAAGATCTTAGGGGCAATATTCCCCTGGATCTGTGCAACTTCTGGTGCGGCGTCGGCTTGGCCGGGGCCCGGTAGCCAGCACGTTCGGTGAAACAAGTTAGCGGCCTGTGAACCATGGCTGACCAATGACACCCATAGCGCAAGAAAATATCCGAAATTTTTGCATCATTGCCCATATTGACCATGGCAAAAGCACGCTGGCTGACCAATTTCTACTCCGGACCGGCGCCATTAGTCCGCGCGAATACCGCGAGCAGGTCCTCGACGACATGGACTTGGAACGAGAGCGCGGCATCACCATCCAGATGCACCCGGTGACGATCTATCACACCCATCGGGGCACAAGATACGAGTTGAACCTTATAGATACGCCGGGCCATGTGGATTTCAGTTACGAAGTGTCGCGCAGTCTGGCGGCGTGTGAGGGAGCTGTTTTGCTGGTGGATGCCAGTCAGGGGGTGCAAGCTCAAACCGTCCACAATGCCTTGCAGGCGATGGACGCTCATCTGACCATCGTACCGGTACTGAACAAGATAGACCTGGCGATAGCACGCCCCGAAGAAGTGGCACTGGAAATGGAACACTCCTTGGGGATTGCCCCCGATGAGGTGCTCAAGGTGAGTGCCAAGACCGGTGCCGGAGTGGACGAGTTGTTCCAAGCCATCGTCGAGCGCATTCCCGCCCCTGCGGGGGAAAGGGACAAGCCACTGCGCGCGCTGGTGTACAATAGCCATTTCGATGCGTATCGCGGCGTGGTGCTGTATGTGCGCATCAAAGAAGGAGTGTTGCGGCGGGGGCAGCGTATTCGGCTTATGCAAGCCGAGCGCGAGTACGAAGTCACCGAAGTGGGTCAGTTTCGGCCTGCGCCCACGCCCTGTGACCAGTTGGCTGCCGGACAAGTAGGCTACCTGACCGCCCAGATCAAGAATCTGCGCGACGTGCATGTCGGCGATACGGTCACTGATGCATTGCGTCCTGCCGCCGAGCCTCTTCCGGGTTACAAAGAGCCCAAGCCGATGGTCTACAGCGGTCTATATCCCGTTGACAACAAGGACTTCGAGGCGTTGCGCGATGCCTTGGCACGCCTGAGCCTCAACGATTCCAGCTTTACTTATCAGCCCGAAACCAGTGAAGGTCTGGGATCCGGTTTCCGCTGTGGTTTTCTCGGGATGCTGCATCGAGAAATCATCCAAGAGCGCATCGAGCGCGAGAGTGGGCTGGAACTGGTACACACGGCGCCCAACGTCACCTACGAGATCGTCACGCGCAAAGGGGACGTGCTGCATGTGGAAAGCCCCCAGGAAGTACCGGATGCCGGCCAGATAGCTGAATTTCGCGAGCCGATAGTGCAAGTCAGCTTCGTCATACCGGCCGAGAATATCGGCGACATCATGAAACTTTGCACCGATCGGCGGGGCACCTATATCCGTACCGAGTACCTCAGCCCGACCCGCGTCATACTCGTTTTCGAGATGCCGCTCGCCGAAGTCATCTACGACTTGTACGACAAGCTCAAGTCCATCACGCACGGCTACGGCACCATGGATTACGAGTTTCTCGGATACCGGCCAGCCGATCTTGTGCGTTTGGACGTATTGGTGCACGGCAAGCGGGTGGACGCTCTGTCGGTGATCGTGCACCGCACCCAGGCCGAGCGGCGCGGCAGGAAATTGGTGCGCAAATTGCGCGGAGAGATCGAAAGACATCAGTTCGAGATCGCTATTCAAGCAGCTATCGGTAGCCGCGTTATCGCCCGCGAGACGATCGCCCCATTGCGCAAGAATGTCACTGCCAAGTGCTACGGGGGCGACATCACACGCAAACGCAAACTTTGGGCACGCCAGGCCGAAGGCAAGAAACGGCTCAAACAGGTGGGACAGGTGGAAATTCCTCAAGAAGCCTTCTTGGCAGTCCTGGAGGTAGATGAGTAAAATACAAGTTCCACTGCACGGAGGATGAAGTGTGCCCAGGGGACTCCCCACGTATTAGAGCTTGCCGTGCTAACAACACCGGGTCAACCACCAGCGCTAGCCAACGATCGAGACACTTCGCAGTCGAGCACTGTCCAGACGTCTACCCCGGCTGAGCCACGCCTGCCGACGCAACGTCGGCTATCGCTACGCCCCATTGTGGAATTCCTCGTAACCCTGTTCGTCGCCGTGTTGCTGTGCCGCACGTTCGTGGCAGAAGCGTACATCGTGCCTACAGGAAGCATGGCCCCTTATATCCTCGGCTTCCACAAGTGCCTGTGTTGTCCGCAGTGCCAGTTTCCATTCTCGATCGGGCGTCAGGTAGGCCTGGGCCAGAATGAAGCGCAAGCGCCCGGAAAGCCCTGGGAGTATCCGACAGCTTTTTGCCCCAATTGCGGACACGGACCTATTCCCTCAGCACACGTTCCCGAGAGTCCTGGCGACCGTTTGCTCGTCCATAAGCATCTCTTCGATTGCCGTGCCCCGCGGCGCTGGGAAACGGCAGTGTTCCAAGGACCGACTCCTGTCCGTCCTGTTTCCGGCGAACCCTTCATCAAACGCATTGTCGGCCTCCCCGGGGAAGAAGTTTTCCTTCGCGACGGCGATGTATGGATCAACGGACGCCGTGCCGCGAAAAGCTTCGTCGAGTGGCAAAAGCTACGCATATTGGTTTATGACCACGATTATCAACCCGGAGATGCTCCGCAACCGTTCCGTTTTACCGCCGCCGATCCTCGGTGGAAAAGCCGAGCTAATGGCCGCATATGGTATTTGGAGGAGTCGAACCCGGGCGAACCGACTCCGTGCCTGACGTATTCCCATCTGCAGCGCCGCGCGGCAGGCGACTGGCAGCCCAGTCCCATCACCGACCTGTACGCGTATAACGGCGATGCGACCGGTAGGAATATAGTCCACGACATAGCTTTGGAGGCCCGGCTGACTATCGCTGGCCATGGGATATTGCATCTAGCAGTCCGCCGGGGCCAAGCGGAGTATCGGCTGGAGATTCCCGTAGGTGTGTCCACAGGGCCGACCACGCTCTCACGAGCGTGTGTCGAAGCAACTGGCCGAACCGTTTGCCAAACGATCGCCCGAACAAATTGGGCAGTGCCGGAGCTGCCCCCCGATACGGTGGTCTGCTTCGGCATCGTTGACGGCAGGTTTTTGTGTTCCCTGGGCAGTTCGCTGGCGCCTGTTTTCGAGTTGCCGGTCGAAGACTTGCGGCCATCGGAGACATCCAGTGCCGACGAGCATCCTGGGCTGGGCGACAGACTGCTGGCACTGGGTGCGCGCGGTCTGCGCATCACGGCAAGAGAATTGAAAGTGTATCGCGATATCTATTACACTTCGTGCGATGTTGCAGGCGTGTTTCCGCACGGGATCGCAACCCCGGTCCGCTTAGGAGCAGATGAGTACTACGTACTGGGAGACAACAGCCCAGGGTCCTACGACAGCAGGCGTTGGGAAAGCAGGCCGGGAGTACCTCGGGCTAACTTAGTCGGGAAACCCTTTTTGCTCCACTTGCCCAGCCGGGCTCAGGAGTACCATATTCTGGGCAAAAAACATATGCTGGCCTTGCCAGACCTGTCCCGGATGAAGATTTTACAGTAAAGTGCTTGGCTATCGTTGCTCGCATGGGATGGGCAAAGCCACCAGGGCCGAGGATGGCGCGGGAACACCGCCGGTACTTGTAGCAGAAGGAAACGACACGAGCAGGAGCTGACGATGCCGGACGCCCCAGTGCAAAGCAACCGAGACAAGGTGGCCGACAAAGCCGGAGCCGCTGCGCGGCAGCCTACGTCACCGATACACGAATTGCTCGACACCGTGGTATACGTCGCCGTACTGGTCATCATCCTCAAGACGTTCGTGGCCGAAGCCTACGACATTCCGACAGGCTCTATGGCTACGTCGCTGCTCGGCTTGCACCGGGAAGTCACTTGCGAGAAGTGCGGCTATGGCATTTTAGTCAACTACCGGGAAAGCGAAGAGTGGCGTGGAACGTCCGGGCGTCTAGCCGTTTGCCCCAATTGCCGGCACACGCAGCCGGTGCCACCTCGCGTCTACGGAGGGGACAAGGTGCTGGTCGCCAAGACGCACTACGCGCTGACCGAACCCGCTCGTATGGATGTCATCGTCTTTATGTTCCCGCAGGAGCCTACCGATCCGGATTATCGGCCCAAGAACTATATCAAGAGGCTCTGGGGACTACCTGGAGAAAAGTTGAGCATCTGGTACGGCGACCTGTACCTACGTACCGGCGGCGGCGGCGGAGATGAGCGGCGCGAAATCATCCGCAAGCCTGCGGCCAAGATGCTGGAGATGCGTCGGATCGTCTACGACGATGATTATCGGCCCCGTGACTTGGCGGATGTGCCGCGCTGGCTCGACGAAGGGCCAGGGCAGGGGTGGCAGCCGAGCCCGGACGGAAAAGGCTACCAGGTGCGTGCCAACGAGCAGCCGCGCTGGCTGCGCTACCGCCACCTCCTGCGCGTGCCGACGGGAACGCTGCGCGAGCAGCTCGAGTCGCTGGAGCAATTGTTGCGCGCCGATCGCTTCGCCGCAGCCCACCAGCGCCAGGAAACCGAAGAACAGGCGCGTCATGTGCGCGAGCTGTTGCTCGAAGCGGAACGTATCGCCCGTCAACCCCAACTCGTTACCGATTTCCTCGACTACAACGCCGGCGACGGCGAACAAGGGTTCGTCAACTGGGTCAGCGATCTCATGGTCGAGTGCGAAGTGGAGGTATCGCGGCTCGATGGGGAGTTCTATCTAGAACTGGTCTCGGGTGCCGATCGGCACCAGGTGCGTTTCGACCTGCGCACCGGTCGTTGTCGGGTGCAATCGTGGCGCCACAATCACGTGCTCACCCAAAGCCCCGAAGCCGCAACGGGGATTTCCAGCATCGGACGCCATCGAGTGCGTTTTGCCAATTTCGATGCGCGGTTGACCGTGTGGGTGGATCGGCGGTTGCCTTTTGGCGACGGCTGGGACTACGCTCCGCCGAGCGAGCAAGATCGGGGGCCGTGTGTGGCCGACTTGCGGCCTGTTGCCATCGGCGCGCGCAATACCGAAGTGACCGTGCGCCACGTGCAAGTCTGGCGCGACATTTATTATACTCGGACCCCCTATCCACCCGAAATGTTCGACGGCCGCACACCGCCAGTGGATTTGGCACGCCTGCTCAGTTTGAGTGAAGAAGAACTGCGCGCACTCAAGAACGATCCTTTGGCCAAGCCGGAGAAATGGGAGCGCTGTCGCGGACTGCAGCCCATGGATTACGAAGTAGGCCCGGACCAGTATTTCGCCCTGGGCGACAACTCTCCCCTGAGTCGTGACAGTCGTGACTGGGGCCTCGTGCCACGCCATTTGCTTTTGGGCAAGGCCGCCGTCGTCTATTGGCCGCTGGACCGCTGGAAGCGTATTCGTTAAAGGAGTCCACGGGAACGACGATCCGGCAGCCTTTTTGGCAGTCTGTTCGGATAGTGCGGCGCCATCCAGATGTATCGCCCGACGCACGAGGGACATACATTGGAGCAGCCTTGCTGCGAGGTAGAAATCCGCGTTCGTTACGCAGAAACCGATCGTATGGGTTATCTGCACCATGCGCAATATCTGATTTATTTCGAGCAGGCACGTACGGAGCTTTTGCGCAGGCAAGGTCTATCCTATCGCGATATCGAGGATCGTGGCTTCTTTTTGGTGGTGGTTCGGGCCGAGTGCCGGTATCGCAAGCCGGCACACTACGACGACCTGCTGCGCGTGCGCGCATCCCTGCTGCGCTGTACGCCGGTACGCATCGAACACCGCTACGAAGTGTACCGCGACCGGGAGCTTTTGGCCGAGGGACACACCACCCTGGCCTGTGTTGACCGGCAGGGGCGCTTGCAGGCACTGCCCGAGGAATTGCTCCAGACGAGGTGATTCGGCTGTGCCGATCGTCGCCTCCTGGGCCAGTTTTGGGGCGCACGGCCATGCTCAGACGTTTGATCATTCGTTGGCTCTTGCCGCTAGTCTTGGTGATGCCGATTCTGTTGCTCGGCCCTTTGGTCGTCAGCTTTATCCCCGAACGGGCCATCGCTGTGTACGTGGACAATCTACCTGTGTCGCGGCTCGACTGGCTGATCCTGTCTGTGGGTGTGCCGATTTACCTGACCCAAATCGTCCTGGCATGGCGGGCGCTCGAGTGGCAGGGCCAGGATTTCAATCATCGCCCCGATGCGTGGCTACTGCGCTGCTATCAGACGGCCGAGTGGTTTCCCCTGCTGGGGCTGCTAGGCACCGTGACCGCAATATTGCAAACCTTCTCCACAGTGGGTGCCCAGGAAAACGTCCCCACCCGCGAAATCATTCGACTCTACGCGCCTGCACTCACCACCACAGGCAGCGGTCTGGCTATGACGTTCCTCAATCTCGTCCCCAACTGGGTCGTGGCGATGGGCCGCAATCTCATCCAGCGTCTGGCGCTGGAGGGAGGCAGGTCTCATGAAGACTAATCCTCGGGTCGAAAGCGGAGCTGCCCGTTTTCTCGTCCCCTTGGCAGATGTGATGGTGCTCCTTTTTTCGTTGTTTTTGTTGATGCCGCACATGGGACCCGATCGCGGACTCCACAGCGGAGATCGAGATACTTTTCAGTCCGAGTGGGGACCTGAAGATTGGCAGCGGCTACGCTGGGAATGGCACGGGTTGCGCTATCGCGATCGGCTGCAGGCCGGGCAAAAATACCTGTTCCTCGGTCTCAGCATAGACGCCACGACAGGTACATTGCTCGTCTACGAAGGACAAAAGGCCATCGAGATCAACGAGGAGCTGCTGCGACGCTATCAGGAGGCAGCCAGTCAGGCGGGCCGCCCGCTGTTATGTGTTTTGCACGTACCGCGACCTGGACCGCACGGGGAAATCTCGGTCCGTCCGCTGGTGGAGGACGAAAGACGCTATCGAGCGCTGTTCAACAAGCTGGGGATAGACTATGTCATTGACTATCCCTGGACGCCGAGCGATGCTCTTCCCGATGCAGCCGATTCCAGGCAGCATCGCTAAAGGAGGCCAGCCGTGAGCGTACCATATGGGTGCAAAAAATTTGGCCGAAAAAAGATCGAATGCAGCCGACCTCGCGCCCGCATAAACCCAGCGGGTCTTGTGGTCCTAGTTGTGCTCCTATTGGGCGTTCTTTGGTGGCCGGGATTGTTCCAGTTCGGTAAAGGCGGGAAAGGACAAGACGGCTTTCGCGCGACGGACGGGCAGCAGACTTCGGTCCCAGTGCAGACGGCTCCAGACCGAACCCCAGAACAGCAGCCGCCTGATCCGCCGACTTCGGGTACGGTAGCGATCGTCGTGCACGTTTACCTCCTGGGCGACCGAACTTTGCCGCCTTACAGACCGATCAACCGATTCTTCGCTCTGCAGACCGGTGAAGGAGCCGAATGCTATACTGCGGATGAAATTCTGGGCGCGTTGCAAAAAAAGGCGGCATCCGGACAGAGGGTGCAAGTCAAACTGATTTACGGGCTTGCGAGCACTTCTCCACGCAATCCCGAAGTGC
>JGI25067J35172_100004_pt1 | contig 20988 bp, 23 predicted proteins | sample Antgeofumaro1A2C_FD_35172 | JGI IMG/M metagenome (IMG submission 35172)
CCCCCCACCGGGGCGTAAATGCCCTCAATGCGGCCATGCTGGCCTTGAGCGCCATTCACGCCAACCGGGAGACCTTCCAGGAGAAGGACACTGTCCGGGTTCACCCCATTATTACCAAGGGGGGTGACGTAGTAAACATTGTCCCGGCCGACGTTCGGATGGAGACTTTCGTCCGGGCCCTTAATCTTGAGGCCCTTGAGGATGCCAACCAGAAGGTGGACCGCTGTCTGCGGGCTGGGGCGCTGGCCGTGGGTGCCAAGGTGGTTATCGAAACCATGCCCGGATATCTGCCCCTGGAGCAGAACCCGGACCTGGTGCGGATTTTTAAGGCCAATGCCGTCCAGCTTGTTGGAGAGGAGGGCTATCGGGACCTGCCGCCGACCCAAGCCTCGACCGACGCCAGGGACCTTTCCCATATTCTGCCCGTGCTCCACCCCAGCGCTAGCGGCTCGGTGGGGCAGATTCACGGGGCGGATTTTCGGGTGGGGGACCCGGAGCTCGCCTACGTTATTCCGGCCAAGGCGATGGCCATGACGGTGGTCGACCTGTTGGCCGACGGGGCGGTCCTGGCCCGCCAGGTTAAGGCAAATTCAAGGCCGAAGCTTACGAAACGCCAGTATTTAGAATCGATGCGCCGACTCTTTTCAACCCAGGAGTATTCTGAATAACGGACCTCCGGCGGGACGCCTTGGGGTACGACTGGGAAGACCTGCTGTTTATCGAAGTCTGGCGGCTGCGAGCGGCCCGGGGCATGCTGGTGGGGGCCTGGTCGGAGGACGGCCGGATTCTGATGACCCTCAGGCTCCACCACGAGGCCTCCTGGCACCCAAGCCGGCCCCTGACCTTTGTGGATATCGAGGCGGTGGATGTGGGGAACGTCCTGCGGGAAAAGCCCCATCGGCTCCTAGACCATTTTTCGGTTTTGCTACGGGCCAGCCCCGCCGAAGTTGCCCGGCCAGGCCGGGTCGAGCGTTCCCACCCCCTGCTGCCGGCGTCCGAGGCTCCCACCGGCCCGGCCGCCGAACGGCGGCGGGTGGGCCGGGGCGCCCGGCTGGCCGGGGTGGTGACCGAGGTCGGTACCGAGGGGACCCTCCTTGTGGACGTGGGATTCCCGGTGCTGCTCCGGGGCGCGACCGACTTTGGTCCTAGGGACCCCGTTCAATTCCGGCTCCCCGACCTGTTTGAGGCCCTCTTGCTTTAGGCTGGTTTGGCCGCCCAGAGCTGGTGAAAGCCCCACATAAAGATGGCTGGGGCCTCATCCCGGATGATCTGCTGGGCCCGGGAATAGACCTGCTTGCGGGTCTCCTCATCCAGGGTCGACCGGCCCTCGAGCAAGAGCCGGTCCAGCTCCGGGTTTTGGTAGTAGCTAAAGGGACTCGACGAGTGGAGCATGTCCCAGAGGATGCCGTCGGCATCGAACACCGAGTAGTAGCCCCAGGACCACTCGTACATGGGACCGCCCTTGCCCTGGGAGACCATATCGGTGAAGGCCCGGTCCTCGTGGACTTGAAACTTCACCCGGATGCCCACCTTCTCCAGGTCCCGCTGCATCGNCTCGAACACCAGCCGGGCATTGGGCAAGAGGGAGGCGTTGGTACGGTTAAAGGTTACCTCGAAGCCCTGGGCGTAGCCGGCCTGGGCCAACAACGCTTTGGCCTTGTCGGGGTCGTACTCGTGGGGCTTAATGGCCGGGTCGTACCCGAAGGCCATCGGGTTCACCAAGGCTGGGGCCCGGTCGCCCCCAGGCTGGAGGTTTTTGATATAGCTTTCGATATTTACGGCGTGGTTGGCAGCGTGCCGAACACGCACGTCCATGAAGGGGCTGGGGGCTGTCCGCCCCTTGGCGACGAACTTATACGGCCCCGTTCCAATGGGGTTTTCGGCAAACCAGGCATCCCCCTTGGCTTTTATGACCTTCTCGGGGACCAGCTGAAAGTTTTGCAGCCGCTCAACAAAGATGGGGTAGGGGGATTTGGTGTGGACCCGGACCTTGTAGGTGTCGACGATTTCAACCCCGGCGATCTGCTCGTGGTTTCCCCGCTGGGGGCTTTTCTGCTCGGGGTTGGTTATCCTTTCCCAGTTGAACTTGACCGTCTCGGCCGTGAAGGGGTCGCCGTTGTGGAAGACCACGTCCTTTCGCAGCTCCAGCTCCCAGGTGGTTGGGCTTATCGGCCTCCAAGATGTCGCCAAATGGGGCCCGATGCGCAGGGTCTTGGGGTCCCGAACGCTCAGGTTGTCGAAAACTTTGTAAAACCAGCGCTAGCGGTCCGCCACCTCATAGGCCAGCTCCAGGGAATCCTTTTCGGCCATCGTCCGCCTTCTTGGTGAAAAGTGTGCCGCTCAGCCGACAGCAAGCCACGCTTATGGGCACTGCTGAGCCAACCCGCGACCAAGTCCTTTAGGGTAAACTCAATTGGGTCCCGTGAGAAGGCAGCTTGGTTTCCTGGTCGTCGGCATCGCCATCGGCCTGGTCTTGGGGTTACTGGTCGGCCGGGCCTTCTGGGGCGGCCTGGTCGCCGAACCGGTTGAGACTAGCCGGGAATTCTACCGGGTCCTGCGGGTGATCGACGGCGATACTATCGTGATTGAGGGGGGCGAGCATGTTCGCTACCTGGGGGTTGATGCCCCGGAGACGCAGGGAACTGCCGAGTGCTACGGCCGGGAAGCTACCGAGCGCAACCGCCAGCTGGTCGAGGGTAAAAGGGTCCGCCTTGAGGCCGACCGGCGGGACCGGGACCGCTACGGTCGGCTATTGCGCTGGGTCTGGGTCGAGGACACCCTGGTTAACGAGCAACTTATCCGGGAGGGTTACGCCACCGTTTACCGGGCTGAGCCGGCGGCCAAATACATGAATCGGCTGCTGGCGGCCGAAGCCGAGGCCCGAAGTAGTGGGGCGGGCTTGTGGTCAGCCTGCCGTCCCCGCCACTGAGCCCGCCTAAGGCCCAAGGCTCCGCTCGTAGAGCCACCGGAGCACCGCCACCAGCAGGTAGATGGCAAGCCCGGCGGCCAGGATGAACTCCGGGGCTCCGACAGCCTGCCGGCCAATGCGGACGGTAATCCGTCGGCCGCCGCCCAGCTCCAGGGCCAGGTAAAAGGCCAGGAGGGCGAGGAGCACTTTGGCCCCCAGCACCAGCACGTAGGGGGTGGTGGCCGCCGGGGAGGAGAGCCGGTCGAAGGTAAGGATCATCCCTGAGACCAGCAGGGCAACGATGGCTGTGTTCGCCAGCTCCCGAAAACGCTGCCGGACGGCCTTCTCCATCAGGGAGCGGGTCCCCTCGGGCAGGAGCCGGACGGCAGGCCGGTAAACCAAAAACAAGAAGAGGGAACCTCCCACCCAGAAAAGGGCCGCGACGGCATGCACCCACCGCAGGACAATCCGGACCAGGTCAATCCATTCCAAGGCCGCCCCCCGGCCTACCCGCCGACCAGCAGGTCCTCGATGAGGAGACCGACCCGGTTCTTGCTGATAGCTCCCACCCACCGGTGGCGAATTCGACCCTGGCCGTCGATAAAGACCGAGGTGGGGAGGCCCGTAATCTGGTAGAGGGTTGCGACCCGGTCACCCACGTCTAGCCCCATCGGGTAGGTAAGCCCGAACTCCTGGATGAAGGCCCGGGCGCTTTCTTCCCGGTCCTGGACGGCGAGGCCCACAAGCATAACTCCCTGGTCCTGGTACTGCTGCCAAGCGTTTTCCAGCACCGGGGCCTCAGCCCGGCAGGGTCCGCACCAGGAGGCCCAGAAGTTCAGGACCACCGGCCGGCCCCGGTAGGCACTCAGCTTAAATTCGCCCCCGTCAAAGAGCTTCAACGTGAAATCCGGGGCCAGGTCTTCCGGCTCGGCTGGGGTGGACGAAGCCGCCGAGCCGGACGCTCCCGGAAGAAACCGGCCGAGCCGCCCAAGGTTCTGGCAGCCGGCGGCTCCCAGGATGGTGAAGCCAGCCAGGAGGAGAAAGTCCCGGCGGGAGGCCTTCATCGGCGAACCTCCTCGATCAGGGCAACCAGGGCGGCCTCGGTGAGGGGGCCGTTCCACTTCCGGCGGATGGTGCCGTCCGGGGATATTAAGTACGTTTCGGGGATCCCGGTCACCCCGTAGTCGACCGCTACCGACCCAGCGGGATCCGGGCCGTTGGGAAACGTTAGGCCGAACTCCTTAATGTAGGCCCGGGCGGCGGCCTCATTGTCCCAGATGTTTACGCCCACCACGACTACCCCCTGGTCCTGGTATCGGCGCCAAACCGACTCCAGAACGGGCGCCTCGGTCCGACAGGGGACGCACCAGGAGGCCCAGAAGTTAACCACGACAACCTTGCGCCGCTGGGCGCTCAGGTCAAATCGGCCGCCGTCAAATAGGGTGAGGCTAAAGTCCGGGGCGGGCCGGGCCCTGATGGGGACGAGAGCCGCCGAGCTGCCCTGACGTACCAGGCCGAAGCCCAAAAGCCCCAGGAGGCCAAAGGCCACCAGCAGGACAAAGCCCAACCCGACAAGACGCGCCATCTTCCCGACCCAATTATAACCCCCTCTGAAGTTGGGCTATTCTTGGGTTGAAGGTGTTGAGGAGGTGTCGCCATGCAAGAGGCTGATACCAGGCGCAGTTTACTCGATGTGCTGGCCGCCATCCCTGACCTCAGGGGCGGGCACAGGCGCCGCTACCCTATCCAGAGCCTCCTGGCGGCCCTCATCTTAGCCGCCATCAACGGGCAGGCCTCGCTGCGAGGAATGTGGCTCTGGGCCAGGGCTTAAGTTTTGCGGCCTTATTCGACGGCGTAGGTGTCAGTTTTCGAGGCTTGGTCGGCCTGGGAGGTGCAGGAGGTTTTGTGGGCAGCAGGCGGGTCGATTCGGCATCTTAGCCCAAAGAAAGCCCTGGGGATTTGCGTGGGCACTGGGAGATTGAGAACCGGCTTTACTGGGTGTGACGTGAGCATTATATGTTAGTATTTAGCTTGCCCGCAACCAGATTCGGAAGGTAGTGGGAGATGGACGAGCACAGCGTCGCCCGGCCCGAGGTCAGGCCCGTGGAAGAGGCTGTTGAGGTTTTGCGGGAGGCGGGTAAACGGGCGCCCCGTCTCTTTGGAATTCCCACCGGTGTCGAGGGCCTGGACGGGCTTTTTTACACCACCCGGTTTGAGAATGGGGTTCCCCAGAAGGTACCCCTCGGCGGCTATCCCGCCTTGGGCGTGATTAACCTTACGGGGGTGGCCGATACTGGCAAGACCCTCATGGCTGAGCAGTTCGCGGTCAAACAGGCGTCCCTTGGGTATCCGGTCTGTTTTATTACCGTCGAGGCCCCCGGTCCTTTCACGGCCGGCGCGCTTCGGACCCGCGCGACGGCTATGGGTATAGATTTCGCTCAGATTCAGGACCGGATCGTTCTTGTCGACGCGGCCTCCCACGCCCAGTTGCGGGACGACCTACCCACTCTCCTAGCAACCCTGGCCCACACCATCCGGCGTTTCGATACTAAGTCGGTGGTCATCGACTCAGTAACCGGTCTTTTCGAGGCCAAAGAGATCTTCGCCCGCCAGGTGGTGCGTCAGCTCTTTAACTTTATGAAGCGGTGGTACCAGACGGCCATCTTCGTCTCCCAGAAACGAACCGGTCATGAAGAGTTCACGGCCGAGGCGGCCGGAGGCTACGCCGTAAGCCATATCGTCGACTGCACTATTGTGCTGGCCAAGAGGCTCATCCAGACCCCGGCTGAGGCTCGGCTCTACCACCGGCCCATCGGGGAGGTCGTTCGGATGCTCCGGATCGACGGCTGCCGGCTGTGCGGTCACAGCACCGCCACCCACCTGCTGGAAATCACCGAAACGGGCCTGGTTAAGGTAGGTCCGCCAATCTCACGCCTGGGAGGTAGGGAAGAAACTTATGCAGGAGGTTAAGCCCCAAGACATCAAACCCGACGGACTTTCCCTGGTAGTCTTCTTAAAGTCCCTTGAGCTTATCGGCGGGCCCCGGCGACTCTTCGAGCTGCGAAACCTCACCTGGGTACCCAGCCTGATGGAGGCCGCCTACGCAGTGGTCCTGCGGGAACACTTCAACCGGACCCAAGAGGAGATCGCCCAGTATCTCGGCCTTACCCGAGCCTCGGTCCGCAATATCCTTCGGGCTGACCCTGAGGCGGTCCGGCAACGGCTGGAGGGCGTCCTGGACGAGCGGCGTCGCAGCGCCCACGTCCACATTGCCGGCGGCCTTGCCAAACTGGCTTACCGGACGATTAAAACCGAGGGGGCGACCCTGGGCCTGCTGGATGAGGTTTCGGCAGCCATAGGGGCGTTCCAACAGATAAAACCTTAAAGGCCGGTCAAACCTGAAGCCTAGGGTCGAGGGCCTCCCGGAGGCCGTCACCCAGGAAATTAATGCTTATCACCGTCAGGGAGATGAGGGCTCCAGGGTAAATGGCCAGCTCCGGAACCGTTCGCAGGTAGCGTTGGGCGTCCTGGAGCATATTCCCCCACGAAGCCTGGGGCGGCTGGACCCCGTAACCCAAGAAGCTTAGGGCCGACTCTAAGAGGATGGCGTTGGCCACCTGAAGGGTTGCGGCCACAATGATTGGGGCCAGGGTGTTGGGCAAAATATGAATAAAAATAATCCGGCCCGACCCGGCCCCCAGCACCCGGGCCGCATCTACGAATTCCCGCTCCCGGAGGGAGAGAAACTCGGCCCGCATTATCCGGGCCACTGCCGGCCAGGAAAGCCCGCCGATGATAAAAATCACAAAGGTCAAGTTCGTCTGAACGAAGGAGCTCAAGACCAGGGCCAGCGGCAGGATGGGGATCGCCAACATCACGTTGATAAGGCCCGAGAGGAGGGCATCCAGCCGGCCGCCATAATAGCCTGCCGGTGCCCCCACCAGGACCCCGATAACCACCGTCAAAACGGCCGCCCCAAACCCAACGCTCAAGGATATTCGGCCGGCGTGGAGCAGCCGACTTAAAAGATCCCGGCCCACGTCGTCGGTTCCCAGGGGGTGTTCGGGACTGGGTGGAGCCAAGATGTTGAGGCTGGCCGCATCCGGGTCGTATGAAGAAATCACGGGCGCCAGGGCGGAAGCCAGCACCAGCAGGGCCAGGGTGAAGGCGCTGGCCAGGGCCAAGTGGTGCCGACGGAAGGTGCGCCAGGCGCGCCCGGCAGGGGTCAGCGTCTTTCTGAGCTTAATCGCCTTTTCGGTCTGGTTCTGGGTAACGGCCGGCATCGGTTAGCTCAACCTGATCCGGGGGTCCACCCAGCCGTAGGCCAGGTCGGCCAGCAGGTTTCCGAGAACGGTCAGCACCGCCATAATCATAAAGGCAGCCATGAGCACCGGGTAGTCCCGGCTGGACAAGGCCTCGGCCAGCAGCCGGCCCATCCCCGGCCAGGCGAAGACCACCTCGGTTATCATCGCCCCGCCGACCAGGCTGCTGCCCTGCAGGCCGATAAGAGTAACCAGAGGCAGCAGGGCATTGCGCAGGGCGTGCTGGGTAAGCACCGTCCACTCGCTTAAGCCTTTGGCCCGGGCCAGCCTGATGTAGTCCTGGTGGAGAACTTCAAGCAGGCTGGACCGGACATATCGGCTCCAGGCGGCGATATACATGGTGGCCAGGACGCTGGCCGGACCTATTAGGTGGAGGATCCGGTCCACCGGGTCGTGCTCGAGGCCGATGGTGGCCATCCCGCCCGAGGGCAGAATGCGCAACCTTACGGAGAAGACCAAAAGCACCATCATCCCGAGCCAGAAGGTGGGTATGGAAACCCCAAGCATGGCGGCGATACTGGCCAGGTACTGCACGGGACGCCACCGGCTCACGGCCGAGACAACCCCAAAGGGGACCGACAGTAGGAGGGCGATAAGCAGGGCCGCCGCCATTAATTGAACGGTATTGGGGAGCCGGCCGGCCAGGACGCCGACGACCGGCTCCCGATATCTGAAGGATATGCCCCAGTCGCCCCGGAGGACCCCCCCGAGCCACCGGAGGTACTGGACTGGCGCCGGCTGGTCGGTACCCAGTAGACGGGAGATCCGTTCCAGGTCCTCTGGGCCGGCATCGGGCCCGGCGTAGAGGGCCGCCGGGCCGCCCGGTGCCAGCTGAAGGAGGCCGAAGAGCAGAACGGATACTACCAGCAGGGTTGGAATTGCCAGTAAAGTCCGGCGGATAAGGTAGCGGTTCATCGGCTACTGCTCAACCCACCACTCCGCCGCATTCCACATTTCCAGGTACGCCGGGGCCGGCTTGTAGCCTTTAAGCCGCTTATTGACTGGGGTGTGGTCGGCCCGCCAGGCCAGGAAAACATAGGCTGGGTCTTGGTTGATCATCTTCAGGGCCTGGGCGTAGAGGCTTTTGCGCTGCTGCCGGTCCAGGGTTGCCTGGGCTTTGAGCAGGATTTCGTCAAGCTGCGGGTTGCAGTAGCGGCCCCAGTTGGTAGTCGGGTTCTTTTCTGGGCACAGGTAGTGCTGAGCTAGGTCGGCCGGGTCCACGTAGCGGCCAGTGTAAGAATAGGCCATCTCGTATTGGCCCCGGGGCAAGGCGTTACCCCACATGGTGGCCACATCCACGTTCTTGATGCGGGTCTCAATGCCGATCTCTTTCCACTGGCTGCTGATAAACGAGAGTATTTGGACCCGTTCCTGCTCCCCCGCGATATTTAAAATTTCAAAGCTGAGGCGCTGGTCACCCCGGACCCGGATGCCGTCCGGCCCGGGCCTGAAGCCAGCCTCATCTAGCAACTGGCGAGCCTTCTGGGGGTTGTAGTCGAACTTGTCGATGTCATCGCTGTAGGCCCATGAGGACGGTGGGATGAGGCTCCATGCCGGCTGAACCAGCCCCCTTAGAACCGTTCCCGTCAGGGCCTTCCGGTCGAAGCCGTAGTTAAGGGCCAGTCTTACCCGCCGGTCGGCCAGCCGGGGGTCCTGGTTGTTCACCCAGATGATCCAGGGGGAGGTGGCGTTGGTGGTGATGAGCTGGATATGTGACATCCGCTGGACAATGGGTACCTGGTCGTTGAGCATCCGGAAGCGGATGTCCACCTCCCCGGTTTCCAGCTGATTGGTCAGGGTATTGGCGTCGGTGATTATCTTGATGACAATCCGGTCGAGGTACGGCTTGTCAGACAGATAATACTCGGGATTGCGCTCGACCATAATGTAGTTGCCGGGTCGCCACTCCACGAATCTGAAGGGCCCAAGGCCCGGCCGGTTGGTCCGAAACCACTCGTGAGTAGCCAGGTCCTTGGGGGGCACGTTGCCGAGGACGTGCTGGGGCAGGATGGTGACGATGGCCACCCGGTCCAGGAAGGCGGCATCCAGGGTTTTGAACTTAAAGACCACAGTATAGTCGTCGGGCAGGTCCACCGACTCGATCTGATTCCACCCGACCCGTCCCCGGACGGGCACGTCGGGATGCATGATGGTCTGGTAAGTGAAGAGGACGTCTTTACTGGTGAAAGGCCGGCCGTCGTGCCACTTGATCCCCCGACGAAGTTTAAAGGTCCAGGTCAAGCCGTCCCGGGAGATCAGGCCGTTTTCGACGGTGGGCACCTGCTCGGCCAGGGCCGGAATATACTCCTGGTTTTCGTTTATCCGAATGAGGGGTTCGTTAATCAGGTCCGCCACTTCTTGCGCAACCGTAAGGCCCGTTATCGGGCCCCAGAGGCGGTCGGGCTCCTGGTGAAGGCCGACGGTTACCTGCCCGCCCCGCCGGGGCTGGCCGGTCGCGGGTGGGGTTGCCGCCCCCGGTTGCTGGGGTGCCTGGGGCGACGGGGTGCAGGCGCCCAAGGCCGCGCCGGCCCCCAAAAGCATTATTCCGCCGATAAACCTACGCCGGGTCCACATGTTTTTCCCTCCTTTGCGTGGCCCTAATCTGGCCTAAAAATTCCAGGGTCCGGTTGATATAGTCGACCGAGGCGTTCACCGCGGCTTCGACGGCGAGCCTGCCTTTCTCCGCCGAGGCCCGAGAGGGCCAGCCCCATACCCCCGCGGGGCAGATGCTGGCGAAGGACGTGAACTCCAGGTAAGCGGGTGGGTAGGTTGGGACAAAATCCTGGGCCGGGCCCCGAACCAGCTCCGGCATCAGGTACAGCAGGACCGAGGTCTCCAGGTCGCCGGCATGGAGGTCATCCGCCGGGAAGGTTTCCCGCAGGTCCGGGCCAGCCAGGGCAAAGGGCTGCAACCAGATGGCTGTTATGGCCGGGTTCTCATAGTTGAGCTGACGCACGGCCGTCTTCACGACGGGGTTGCCCCAGGGCAGGGTAGCTGACCCCGAAGGCAGACCGTGGCCGTTGATGACCACCAGTCGGCGGATGCCGTGGGCTTCGAGGGAGCAGGCGATGTCGGCTACCACCGCCCAGAGGGTGCCAGCCTCCAGGCTTAGGGTGCCCCGCTGGCCCCAATGGGGGGCGGAGGTTCCCACCGGCCAGACTGGGAGAAGGAAAACGGTGGCGTCCAAACGGTCGGCGATCCTGGCCGCCAGGGCCCCGACGATGACCTCGTCGGTTCCCACCGGCAGATGGGGGCCGTGGGGCTCATGCTGGGCCAGGGGCAAGATGGCCAGCTCTGGCCGGGCGTGTTCGAAGTCGGCCGCCGTGTTTTCCAGGGTCAGGACTACGCCCATCGGGCAGCTCCCAGCCTACTCCGAATCCCCGTGATTGCCCCGGGCCAGCCAGTGGACGGCCCCCAGGACGTACCCGACGATGGCCTCAACCCGGGCGGTCAGTGCCCGCTCGCCCTTCTGAGGGTCGGCATGGACGGGACAGCCCCAGACCCCGTCCGGATTGAGGCGGTCGATGGTGACGTAATCTAAAAACTCCCGGCCGACGGCCACGACGCCGTCGGGCCGGGCCGACCGGACCAATTCCGGCCGCAGGTGGAGCATCACCGAGGTCTCCACCTCGCCAGCGTGGACCTCCCGGTCAGCGGTGGCGAAAATGGGGCTCTGACCCGGAAGAAGGGCGAGGGATTCCGGCGCCAACAGCACCTTAAGGGCCCTCAGGTCCCGGTTTAGCCTTTCGACCGTCGGCTCGAGGATGAAGTTGCCCCCGTGGCCGTTTATCACCACCAGCACTCGGACCCCCTGCTCTTCCAGGGAGCGGGCGATGTCCCGCAGGACGGCGGCCAGGGTAGCCGGCTTAAGCCAGACGGTTCCTCCAAGGGGCCCATGACACTCGCTCAGGCTGACGGGAATAGACGGTAGAAGCCAGGCATCCAACCGTTCTGCCACCAGCCGGGCGAGGGCCTCTACTGCCAGCAGGTCGGTTCCGACGGGCAGGTGCGGCCCGTGCTGTTCCACGGCACCGATACCCAGCACGGCAACCTCCGGCCGTTGGGCCTGGAACTCCGGCCAGGTGGCCCGGTTGTCCAGCATCCGGTCACCCTCCCCCGACCCGACTGGGCCGGAAGGCCGGCATCACCTCCCGGGCGATGAGCCGAAGCTCGGTTAGGATGTGCTCGTGGGGCATCCCTGGGAAGTAAAGACGGCAGATGAGGTGATCAATCCCGAGGGCCTGCCGAAACCGCTCGATCTGCCGGATGGCCTGCTCGGGGGTGCCCACGATAAACCGGTCCCGGCCGATCACGTCTAGCCGGTCGGTGGAAATTCCCGCCTGACTGATGAGGGGATGCCGCCAGTCCTTGCCGTATTCGTCCCGGTAGTTAACCATCAGGTGCCGCTCCGCCAGCTCCCGGGCCCGGGCCTCGGTTTCGGCGATAACCACGTCCCGGGTAAGGGGCCTGGGAACTTGATTCGGGTCCTTCCCGGCCTCGTTGAGAAACTCATGGTAGGTAGCCTGAGCCTCAAGCAGGGTTGGCAGGTCGGCGGTTGGCCCCGGCAGCCAGGCGTCCCCTAACTGGGCGGCGCGGCGCAGGGCATTGCGGCTCCAGCCGCCGACCCAGACGGGAATCGGGGCCGAGGGCCTGGGCTCGATCCGGCCGTGGTGGACCCGGTAGAAGCGGCCCTCGAAGGTGACGTCCTCTTCGGTCCAGAGCCGGCGCATAAGGCGCAGGGCCTCGGTGAAGCGGGACCCCCGCCCGTCCAGGGACACCCCGTAAAGTTCGAACTCCTGGGGCCGGTAGCCGACGGCGGCCCCCAAGATGAACCGGTTGTCGGACATTACGGCGAGCATGGCGGCGTCTTCGGCCAGCCGCACCGGATGGTAAAAGGGCACCACGGCCACGTCGGTCCCCAGCAGGATCCGGCTCGTCCGGGTGGCCCAGCCGGCCAGGACCATTAGGGGGGAGGGCCAGTAGTGGTTGGGAACCCCGTGGTGCTCCTCCATCCAGACGGAGTCAAAGCCCAGCTCCTCCCCCAGGAGCACCTCATCGAGGGCCTCCCGGTAGAACCGGCCTCCTTCGGTGGGGATGAACCCGAACTTCATTTTCAGTCTCCCACCGGGGCGGCCTGCAGGAGCCCCAGGTCGACGAGGGCCCGCCGGATTCGCTCCCGGTCGGCCGGCCCCACCGGCAGAAGGGGCGGCCTGACCACGGCCCGGTCGATAAGGCCCAGCATCACCAGGGCCTCCTTAAGCCGGGCCCGGTAGTTGCGCACGGGGGGCGCAAAGACGGCCTGTTCGAGGGGCAAAAGCCGCTCCCAGATGCGGGCGGCCTCGGCGAAGTTGCCCGCCATGGCCTCCCGGTGCATCCGGACCTGTAGCTCAGTAGCCACGGCCGAAAAGCCGATCAAGGCGCCCTCGGCCCCCAGGACGAAGGACTCGTAAATAAAGTTATCGTTGCCGGTGAGCAGGGTAATCTTCCGCCGGCACTGCCGGAGCACGTCCCGGGTCTGGACAAACTTAACGGCGTCGAAGGAGGCCTCTTTGATGGCCACCACCGAGTCGATGCCTTCAACCAGCCGGGTCAGAGCCTCGTCGGTGAAGATGACGCCGCCCAGGGCCGGCTGAAGCTGGAACAGGATAAGGGGCAGGTCGACGGCCTCGGCGATGGCCGCATGGTAGGCATAGGGCACTTCGGGCTCCAAGGGCTGGCCCGCAAAGGCCGGAATGGGAAATACCAGTAGGGCGTCGGCCCCGGCGGCCTGGGCGTCCCGGGCCAGCTCGACGGCCTGGGCGGTGTAGGTGGCCGCCAGCCCGGCCACCACGGCCGCCCGGCCGGCCACCGCGTCCACCGCCGCCTCGAGGACGGCCCGGCGCTCCTCCCGGGAGAGGTGGGGTCCCTCGCCGGTGTCCACGTTGATGGCTACCCCCACCACCCCCTGCCGGACAACCCAGTCCAGGTAGCGGCGAAGGGCCGGCAGGTCGGGGGAGAAATTGTCCCGCATCGGCAGGACTGTTGCGGCGATGATACCTTTCAGGTTGGGGACTTTCACGGCAAAACCTCCTTAAGCTGAATACGGCCGGGTAGACCGGCGAACCTTCAGTTCAAATCCGAGGACAGTGTCCTCAGGTATCTTGGCGCCGTTGCGGGCATCTAGGATAAGGCGCACCGCCACCGTGGCCAAATCCCGCCCCCGGAAACTCACGGTGGTTAAGGGCGGGTCAACCACCGAGGCAATGGGAAGGTCGTTCATGCTCACTAGGCTTACCCGCTCTGGAACCGGGATTCCGGCCTCCCGCAGGGCCACCAGGGCCCCGATGGCCATGATGTCCGTCGAGGCTACCAGGGCCGAGAAATCTACCCCCCCGGGCGAGTAGTTCTCGGGTGGCCCGGTAGCCGCCGTCCCAGGTGTACCAGCCGACGGCCACCAGATCCGGGTCGCAGGGCAGGCCGTGGTTGGTCAGGGCCTGGCAATAGCCCTGGAAGCGGTCGGTGGAGGTGGTAAAGTTGGGCTGGCCGGCAATAAAGGCGATGCGCCGGTGGCCCAGGCTTATCACGTGCTCGGTGGCGGCCCGGGCGACGGCGACATTGTCGACCCGGACCATGGGCACCCCGACGGGGTGACGGGAGAGGGCAACCACCTGGGTTCCCCGGGCAATGAGGGAAGCCACCTCCCGGCGCAGGTTTTCGACATGGCCTGGGTCCTCGGGGCAGCCGCCGGCAAAGATGAGGCCGTCGGGACGGAACGCCCGGAAGGAGCGCACGACCCGGAGCTCCTTATCCGGGTCCCGGTCGGTGCTGCAGATGAGGGCGCTGTAGCCGTCGGCTTGGCAGGCATCTTCGACGGCCCGGGCGATCTCCGCAAAATAGGGGTCGGCGATGTCGTGAACGGTAAGGGCGATGATCTTGGTTTGGCGGCGAACTAGGGCCCGGGCGATGGCATCGGGCACGTAATCGAGGCGGCGGGCGGCCTCCAGGACCCTGGCCCGGGCCTCGGGGCTCACCGGGTAGTCGGCATTGGACAAGATCCGCGAGACGGTGGCCACAGAGACTTTCGCCTCCCGGGCGACGTCCACAATGGAGACCCGACGGGCCGGAGCCACCAGGCTGTTCCCCTTCGCAAAGTAAACGTTTTCTGCCTGTTTATAAAGCAAAACTTGCACCTTGTCAAGGCCCATCCCGGGCCGACCAGCCCTTCTGGCCATGCAATCGCTAATCTTTTTTGTGCGGCCGCACGGCTAGTCTGATTACCCCTGGCGACTCCAAAGCAAGGTTGGGGCGGGCTGTCAGCTGGGCAGGGAGCCTTCGGGTCGCAGCGAGGCTGTCAAGGCTTGCCGAACCAGGGGTGGTAGGGACGTCGGCCGGCCGCTGGGATCTAACCAAACCTGAACCGAGCTGCCCCGCGCCACCGGTACCCCGTCGCTTTTCCGGACCAGCTCGTACCCCAGGCTGAAGCTGGTGTTACCTATTCGGGCCGTCCACGCCGAGGCCACCACGACCTCCGGAAAGGTCAGGGGGGCCAGAAAGCTGGCCGCAATTGCGGCCAGGGTAAAATTCCGCTCACCCGCCTGACGGGGCCGCTGGATAATGCCGAGGCGCATCAGGTGAACCAGGCGAACCTGTTCGAAGTAGACAAGATATACGGCGTTGTTGACGACCCCGTCGCCGTCGATGTCGGTGGACCTGACATCGAGTTCGACCGTGGTTATCATGGAGGCCCGTTCGCTAAAGTATACCAGTTGCCCGCTGCGCAAATTCTCCCTTACAATGCTTCTGGAGCCCAGGCGAGGTAATTTGCGGTGAACCTTCCGGTCGAGGCCCTCCGGGAGCTCCGGGCCGTCCTTGGGGACGGCCCCCACGTTCAGATTAAGGTTGATGACCGCTACGTCCACGGGTCCGATGCCTCCGTCGAATGGGCGGAACCCCTGGCAGTGGTCTACCCCGGCAGCCCGGAAGAGGTTCGGGCGGTGGTGGCGTGGGCCGACCGCCACGGTTTGCCGGTAACCCCGCGCGGGGCCGGAACCGGCCTTTCGGGCGGGGCCGTGCCGTCAGGCGGGGTGCTCCTGGTCCTGACCAGGCTGGACCGGATTATTGAAATCGACCCCCTAAACCGGATTGCCCGGGTGGAGTCGGGGGTCGTCAACCTGGACCTCTCGGAGGCCGCTGAGCCCTTCGGCCTCTTTTACGCCCCGGATCCCTCGAGCCAGCCGGCCTGCACCATTGGGGGTAACCTGGCCGAAAACTCGGGCGGGCCCAGATGCCTGGCCTACGGCGTCACGTCGAACCATACCCGCCGGGTGCGGGTGGTTCTTGCAGATGGCTCAGAGGTGGGGCTTTCGGCCGCCCCGGACCCATTAGGCTACGACCTGGTGGGCCTCTTCGTCGGCTCCGAGGGCACCCTGGGGGTGGCCGTCGAGGCCGAGGTCCGGCTTATGCCCAAGCCTGAGGCCGTCTGGACCCTGAGCGCCGCCTTCCCCGACATCACCCTGGCCGCCGACGCGGTCAACCGGGTGTTGCTGGCCGGCATCCGGCCCGTTGCCCTGGAGATGATGGACCGCTCGACCCTGGACGCAGTCGGGCAGGCCTTTGGGCAGACACTGCCCCCGGAGGTAAAGGCCCTGCTCATTGCCGAGGTAGTCGGCATCCAAGAAGAGGCCGACTGGGCCGCCGAGGTCTGCCGGGGCCTCTTTGCCGAGGCGGGGTCCCTCTCGGTGGAGCTGGCGGCCACGCCCGAGGCCCGGGACCGGCTTTGGCAGATGCGCAAGCGGGCCAGGGGCGCCCTGGGCCGGCTTGCCCCCAACTACTACGTCCACGACATCACCGTCCCCCGCAACACCCTGCCGGCCGTTTTGGCCCGGGTGGAGGCCATCGGCCGCCAGTATGGTCTGCGGCTGGCGACCTATCTTCACGCCGGCGATGGCAACCTCCACCCGAACATCCTTTTTGACGCCCGGGAGCCCGGCATCTTCGAGCGGGTGCTGGCCGCCGGGGAAGAGATCCTGCGCCTGGCGGTGGAAGTCGGGGGCACCCTTTCTGGGGAGCACGGGATCGGCCTCGAAAAGCGGGATTACCTGGGCCTAGTTTTCGAGGAGGCCGACCTGGAGGCGATGCGTAAGGTGAGGCGGGCGTTTGACCCGGCCGGGCGGTTTAACCCCGGCAAGGCCCTACCCCAGCCGGGAGTCTGCCGGGAGGTCCGGCCCGGGGTCAAGGGGCGGATCCCAGAGGGGAAACCAGCGGCTCAAGTCGGCCTCGAGGGGTAGCTTATCCGCCAGCAGGGCCTTCAGCCTGAGCTCGTAAGCGACGTCCCGGTCCTTGCCGGGTCTGGGCACAAATGGGTAAAAGCTGCCTCGCTTGTAGTTGTAGATGATGTATACCCGGCGGCCGGCCCGGTCGGTGAACTCGAACAGGGCGGCCAGGACCTGGGGCCCGAAGCCGTGGTCCTCCAGGATTCGGGCGACGACGTGGGCGGTGGAGATTAGGTCCTCCAAGTCTGGGTCCGAAAAGACCACCCACTCGTAGCCGTAGGTGTCCCGGCGGACGGCCACCGCCGTCCCCGTCTCCCGTCCGGTTATCTGCAGAACGCCCCTTAATTCCGCCTGGGCTTCGTCAAAGAAGGAGCTTTCCACTGGCCGGTAGGCGATGCCGGCCCGGCCGGTGCTGGTTAGGCCGTAATCCTCCTGCAGCTCCACGTAGGCGGTGGCCAGGGCAAAGAGCTTATCCGACCGGGCGGGCTCGGGAAGGGTCCGGCCGAAGAGGACATCAAATAGGCGTTTCACGGCCGCTCCAGCTCCCGGGCGACCTTTTCCAGGTAGCGCAGCCGTTTCTCCAGGGACGGGTGGGTGGAGAACAGCTCGAAGAGGCCGCCGCCCCGGAAGGGGAAGATAAAGAGGGCGTTCAAGGCCGACATGGTGCGGAGGTCTTCCTTGGGGAGCCGGACCGCCTCCTCCGAGATCTTCACCAGGGCCGAGGCCAGGGCCATCGGACGCCCGGTAAGGTAGGCCGAGCCCCGGTCGGCGGCATATTCCCGGTAGCGGGAGAGGGCCCGAATGAGCAGCATGCTGATGAGCCACACCGCCAGGGCCGCCAAAAGGGCCAAAAAGACGTTGCCCGAGTCGCGGCGCCGGCGTCCGCCCATAACGTACGGCCCGAACCTAACGATGTAGTAGGCAACCAGGGAGAAAAAAGTAGCCAGGGTGATGACTAGGACGTCCCGGTTGCGGATGTGGCTCAGCTCGTGGGCGATGACGGCCTCCACCTCTTCCGGTTCCAGCCGCTCCAGCAGAGCCCGGGTGAGCACGACGACCGAGTGGTTGGGGTCCCGGCCGGCCGCAAAGGCGTTGGGCACATCCAGGTCAGCGATGGCCAGCTTGGGCTTGGGTAGGTCGGCCGCCAGGCAGAGGCGGGTGAGCATCCCGTCCAGCTCTGGGTAGCGGGCCGGGTCCACCATCTTGGCTCCCACGGCCAGGAGGGCCAGCCGGTCGGAGAAAAAGTACTGTAAGCCCAGTCCGAACCCGGCGATCAGGAGGGCGAATAGGGGGTCGAGTCCGGCCTCCACCATCACCACGAAGAAGCCCAAGTAAAGCAAAAATAGCAGGGCCAGGACGATGAGCATCCGGACGGCAAGACCGGGGTCGGCCGGGTATCTGCGCATTTGGGTGCTCCTGTGTTGATTTTAGCCCACCGTGGCTTGCCACTGGAAGGGAACGTTGCTGACGGCAGCAGGCGTTGACAAGTATAATAAGCGGGCCTGGTCGCATACAGGGAGGCCCAGTCTAACCCACCTGCGCTCGGAGGAGGTTTGCCCATGCCTACTTCGCCCAGTTCGAACCTGGTGGTGGCCTACCGCCTGACCCCCTGGGAAGCGGTTAACGGTCTGGTCCGGGAGTGGTGCCCGGACGGCCTCGAAATTGTGGCCGTACCGCCGGATGCCCCGCCCGAAGAGGTCCGGCAAGTGATAAGCTCAGCCGATTTCCTGCTGGGATTCTGGTCCCTTTCCGAGGAAGACTTTAAGGCCGCCCGAAACCTAAAGCTGATCCAGCTTATGAGCGCCGGCTACGACCGTATCGACATGGACCTGGCTGCCCGCTACGGGGTCCCCGTGGCCAACAACGGCGGGGGCAACGCCATCGCCGTCGCCGAGCACACCATCCTCCTCATGCTGGCCGTTTACCGTCGGCTGGTCTATCACCATCTAAACGTTAAGGCCGGACGCTGGCGGGCGGACACCAACGACCTTTATGAGCTGTGGCGCAAACGGGTGGGAATCATCGGCCTCGGAAATATTGGTCGTCAGGTCGCCAAACGGCTCCGGGCCTTTGAATCCGAGGTGGTTTACTACGACATCCGCCGGCCCGACCCGGAGACGGAGGCCGACCTGGGTGTGACCTTTGTCCCGTTCGAAGAGCTTCTTCAGACCAGCGACATCGTGACCCTGCACGTGCCCCTGACCCGGCTGACCCGCCACATGATTGGGGCCCGGGAGCTGGCAATGATGAAGCCTACCGCCGTGCTCATAAACACGAGCCGGGGGGCGGTGGTGGATGAACAGGCCCTTTACCGGGCCCTCAAATCGGGGCAGATCATGGCCGCCGGCCTAGACGTTCTGGAGATGGAGCCACCAGATCCGAACAATCCCCTATTTACCCTCGATAACGTTATCCTCACCCCCCACATTGCCGGGCCGACGGTGGACGGCTGGCCCCGAATCCTGGCCAACTGTTTTGCCAACATCCAGCGGGTGGCCCGGGGCGAGCCGCCCCTCTTTCTGGCCGAAAAATACGAGTGAAAGGGAGGCCTTAAGATGACCCGGTTGGTCCGGACTGAACTTGCCCTTTCGAAAAGCGAGGCAGTTGCCCCCAACGGCATGGTGGTGGGGGAGCATCCCCTGATTGCCGAGGCCGGGGCTGAAATCCTGCTCAAGGGCGGTAACGCCGTGGACGCGGCGGTGGCGGCTGCCTTCGCTGCCGGGGTTGTGGAGCCCTTTATGAGCGGGATCGGGGGGCTCGGCTACATGCTGGTTCACGACAACCGCCGGGGCCGGCAGTTCGTGGTGGAGTTCACCGGGCGCACCCCCGCCGCGGCTGGCCCCGAAACCTTCCAACTGGACCCGGCCGGGGGGCAGGCGGGGATGTTCGGCTGGCCGGCCGTCAAGGACCGGGCTAACCTGGTGGGGTACCGCGCCCCGTTGGTGCCGGGGACAGTGGCTGGGCTGGCCCTGGCCCTTGAGAAGTTCGGCACCATGCGCCTCAACCAAGTGCTGGAACCGGCCATCCGCTACGCCGAGGAAGGCTTCCCCATGGATTGGTATGTAAGCCTTAACATCGCAGTGGCCATGGCTGAGCTTAAGGAGTTTCCCGAAACGGCAGCCGTCTTTCTGCCGAAGGGTGTTCCGCCGAGGCCCCGGACCCGCTGGTGGGAACCGGCCGAAACCTTCCGCCAGCCGGAGCTGGCCGAGACCTTAAAGCTTATCGGCCGGGAGGGTCCGGATGCATTTTACCGGGGGCCCATCGCCGCCCGGATTGCCGAGGCGATGGCCGCCCGGGGCGGCCTGATCACCCGGGAAGACCTGGCCCGCTACGAGCCCAAACTTTACGAAGCGCCCCTGCGGACCACCTACCTGGGCTTTGAAATTCTGGCGGCCCCGGGCCCCTGCGCCGGAACTACCTTGGTCGAGATGCTTAACGTCGCCGAAGGCTTCGGCCTGCGCCGCTACGGCCACAACTCGGCCCAGAGCCTCCACCTCATCGCCGAAACCAGCCGCCGGGCCTTTGCCGACCGCTTCGCCTTCCTGGCTGACCCCGACTTTGTCGACGCCCCATGGGCTGGCCTCGTCAGCAAAGACTACGCCGCCGAGGTCCGGTCAACCATAAGCTTGGACCGGGCCACTCCCGAAGTGTCGCCGGGCAACCCCTGGAGATATGAGGGTCGCCCGGCGCCAGCCAGGGTGGAGGGGTCGGCTGGACCGGACCCCGGGTGCACCACCCACCTTGGGGTGGTCGACCGGGAGCGGAACATGGTATCCCTGACTAACACTTTAGGGGAGCTTTTCGGCTGCCGGGTGGTCATCCCCGGGACGGGTATCCTGCTGAACAACGGGATGGTGTGGTTCGACCCCCGGCCCGGTCGGCCCAACTCCCTGGCCGGCAACAAGCGGCCACTGGTGAACATGACGCCGGCCTTGGTCCTGCGGGACGGCCAGCCCCTTATGACCATCGGAGCCCCCGGCGCCCGCCGGGTCATAACGGCGGTCTTCCAGAGCATCCTTAACGTCCTGGAGTTCGGCCTGGGTATCCAGACGGCCGTCTCAGCCCCCCGGGTCCACTGCGAGGGGCCCGAGACCCACATCGACAGCCGCATCCCGCCGGAGACCCGGGATATCCTGGCCGCGATGGGCCACCGGCTGGTGGTGCTGGAGCAAACCGTGGCAGCCTCGGATTTCGGCCGGCCGGTGGGGATCGTCATCGACCCGACGGACGGGTGCCTCCACGGCGGGGTCCACCTCCAGCAGCCGGCCACAGCCGTGGGCTTCTGAGGACGGGGAACCTGTGGAAAATTGTGAAAATTTTGACGATTTGCCCCCGAAACCCTTGACAAGCCGGGCCTGGTTTGTTATATTTTTCACGGACGGTCCGGAAGGGACCGGGAGCGCTGAGCCGAGACAACCAAATACCGAAAACACCCGGAATCGCAGCACCCCCGCTCGTCACACCGTTCTGCTGCCGCCTGAGCCTTTGCACCTCCTCCTTTCTCCGG
>JGI25067J35172_100006_pt1 | contig 20071 bp, 13 predicted proteins | sample Antgeofumaro1A2C_FD_35172 | JGI IMG/M metagenome (IMG submission 35172)
CCTCCCGTGCTGTTCTAAGACTCCATCTATGTCAAAATACGGAATGAGGAAGTAGCCATCGCTGTCGCTATACCAAGGTCCAGAAAGTTGTTGGTCGCCTCTGTAAAGGTAAGCCTGTGCTGTTGGAAGGGCGACAAGTTGTCCATTGCTGGTCTGTTCCATCACCCGCCCCTTGATGGGTTTGTGGTAGTAAAACACGACCCGAGCGTGGGTTGTCTGGTTTTCTTCCACATTGTAAGGACCTGCCCAAACCTCAGGGCATGCGGCAAACAGCCCGAACCTTTTGGCGCGCACGAGGTAGCCATTAGCCCTTGGGAGCGGGATGGAAAGGTTACCGTTGTCGTCAGTTTGAATAATCCATGTCTCGTTAGGAGGAGGCAAGATCCGCTTATTGTCACGCCAAATTTCTATTGTCACTTGAGTGAAACTGGTGGTGGTATTCTGTTCTGTATCAGTGATTCTGACATGAATCGCGAGGGTGCCCTTTTTTCCTTGTAGCAATTCCTGAAGAGCCCGCTCCAGCATCTGCTCACCGATTGTTTTCACGATTTTCACCACTGTTCGCCCAATCCATTCTACCAGTTCACTAATTGGTCGTAGGAATTTATACCACTTGCCCCGATAAGTGAGCGTGAGTTGGTTTGTGGGTTGATCCGATTCAACAGCCACCTCTTGTCCGTCGGTAAGGACTAAAGCCAAGCGAAGGAGTTGAGCGTCAGGTTCAGCCACTGAAATGGTGATTTGATACTCTTCGTCGTCAATCGGTTCAAGGAGACTGTAGTCGCTCATGTCCAAACTGGGGACAAGGTTAATAATGCGGAACTCACGCTGCCCTGTCCGAGTGTTGAGGAAAATACCTGCCACACTCCCCGTAACTTGCATCCCTTGCCCTTGTGTGACGCCGGAAGTCAGCATCATTGCTACTGCAATGGCTGTCCATGCTTTTGTAAGTTTCATCGGTTTCACCTCCTGAGATTTACTAAACATCTCTGCCCACATCCTCGCCAAACCTTTCGGTCCGACGAGGATGAGATGAGGTGCTTGCCACACTTCCACATCCACTGCCCGGGCAGCAATACCTTGTCCCTGCCCTATCACTTCCTTTCCCTCGGCTTTGAACTGCAAGGCTTCCCCTGGCTTCAATCGCCAACCAAAGAGCAAAAGGGTCCCTTTTTGATGCGCAACTTGTGCTATCATCACCTCCCGATGGCTCTGAATTTTCACCTTCCCCGCAACAAAGTCACAACCCTTCTTAAACACAACGAAAGGCAAGTTTTCAGGCAGCACCTTGATGGATGGGAAATTGCCAATTGTGACCAACCAGACAAGCATTAACCCGTCTTGTGGCTCAGGCAAAGAAGGCAAGAAGATGATACCTGACTTCTGAGCGTATTCGCGCACTTTTTGTCGGGCTTGCTCTTCCGTAAGGGCGGTTATGTCCTCAGGAAGGAACCCCACAGTATCTGCTAAAAGGCTTTCTAAAGCACGGCGTTTAGGAACTTGACTTAACCAATTGGGAATTAATTCCGTTAAGATGCGGGCTTGAGCATAGCCAAACTGATGATAAAAAGGTTCCCTAACAGGGTTAAATGGCAAAATAAGCCGTTCAGTAAGGTCAGATGCATCCAAATCGTAGTATAAGTAAGGTGCATAAGCGGCAGGATTTAAGCGCAAGTGAATAGCGCCCAGTTTCATTGCTTTCTCGGCAGCGGCATAGGCAACGCCTTCCTCCCACTCAGTATCTTGCTCTTCTTGAGCATCACCGCACCCAAGGCGGCGGCGTAGCCAGCGAAAGAACAGGAAGTCTCGCACTGCTTCGCGCTGGGGTTGTCCTTGCGATGCTAACGCCCTTGCTAATGCATTACCTTCCAAAATCCATGCCAAGTAACCATCAAGGTCAAAATAGTTCAGAAATTTGGGCTTACGCTCCCAACCATACTTTTGCCCAATCCAGTAGTGGACAATTTCGTGAAGAAGGGAAAAGGTTCGTTCCCCGTGCCGAAGTGATCGTGGGTTATTCATTTCCTCAATGGCATCCCACCCCGGCTGATGACACAAAATAGCGACGATCCCTATTTTTCGGACTTTGAAAATGCCCGCTAAAACTCGCTCCCTAACTGTAGGAGTCACTCTAATGCGGAAAGGCAAGAGATACACCTGCAACCCTGTCGGCACTATCCCTTTATAGCGCCATTCGTGCGGGAATTTGTTGCCCACTAAGACCCCTTGCCCTTCTTCCCCTTCAAGAAGGATAGGCACATCGTCAGCCCGCAAACCTGGCAAAATTTCGTCTCCGTGCCGGCGAAGGAATTCACGAATTTGGCTGATGCGAACTAAGTCTTGCCAATCTATTTTCAATGGTTGCAAATCACCCATTTGAACGGCATAAAAAGGGCATACTGTCACTTTTTCCCCATCTGTCATTTCTACTGCCACTTTTATGTCCAAACCAACTTTAGCATGCACCGAAAGCCATTCACCGACAACCTCTGGAATGAAAACCTGTTCAGAGGGAACTTCTTTAGTTACCGAATGCCTTTCTTTTCCAACCTGAATTTGCAAGCGCTGGATTTGTCCCCTTTTCGCCTTCACACACATTTTGAGGTAATAACGAGACCACACAGGGTAAAGTCGCGATGGCAGGGCAGTCTCGTAGGGCTTTTGGGGAAAATGGAAGGGAACTTCATAAACAGCCAAGGAGCCTTCAGAGGTGAGAAAATAACCCTTAAGCACTCCTTCCACTTCTAATTGGCTTTGCCCCACTAATTGCCCTGTTGCCAGAAGAAGCGCTGCCAGAAGCACACAACGCATTGCCTACCGCCCCCTTCTACTCTAAGGGTCAGATAAGCACCCTCATAGCCAACAAAAATTTTGTCTGACTTTCTTGTTGACTTCGGCGAGGCAAGGTGTCTTTTTGAGCGCCCCAAAAGCCAATGGTTGCGAATAGAGGTTTCGCACCATCCCTTTTCCCCTCAAAAGCGAATGCTTTTTGGCGCTCACTGGATGAGCGTCGGTAGTGATTGTTACCCCCCCATGTGTTATGTATTGATTTCCGTCAATTTTTAAAGCCTGTCGGTTTGAGGTTTTTGGAATTTTGGCGGATTTGGAGATAGCAAGGAGAGAAAAGCCGTATTGGGCTATTTGTCGGGAGGAGTGGCAAACTCAAAAGAGCAAAAAACCGAACGGAGGTGGGAACGGAAAATGGCATGGGTGTATTGCTTGAACACGAGCACCATTCAGCCGGCGTCTTTGCCGGACAAAATTCGGGCGGCTGCCAAGGCAGGCTATCAGGCGATTGAGTTATGGTTTGCCGACATCCGCAACTACCAAAACGAGGGCGGCTCACTGGACGATGTTGTCAAGATGCTTCAGGACTACGGGTTGCAAGTGCCCAGCATGATTGCTCTGCACGGGTGGATGGACGCTCACGGGGATGCGTATGTTCGGGCGATGGAAGAATGCAAAGCGCTGTTGGAATTGGCAGCAACGTTAGGGTGCCCGCGAGTGGTTGCTTCTCCGTCTATGCGATTGGAGGCGCCCCCTTTGGACATTGACGATGCGGCGCAACGGTTCGGCGAGTTGATGAGGATTGGGCGGGAAGTCGGTACGCTCCCCATGATGGAGTTTCTCGGCTTCTCCCCCAAGGTCTCGCGGGTAGACCAAGCATGGGAAATTGTCAAGCGAACTGGCGATCCTGACGCCACCATCGTGTTAGACCCCTTCCACCTGTGGCGCGGTGGCTCTTCATTAGAGGATGCGCCCGACTTAACCGGCGAGCGGATTGGCATCTTGCATTTCAACGATGTGCCGGCAGGAATTGCCCGTGAATTGGCAGGAGACGAAGTGCGAGTGATGCCGGGCGACGGACACTTGCCCCTGAAGGAACTTATTGCAGAAGTGCGGCGTCGTGGTTACGAAGGGGTTATCTCGCTGGAGTTATTCAACCGCGCTTACTGGCAGCAAGACCCTTACGAGGTTGCCCGCATCGGCTTAGAGAAAATGCGCGCTGTTGTGGAAGGATAGTCAAGCGGCTTTTCCGTGCCGGAGCGACAAGCGGCTATGCCTTCACACTGTCACTTCGCCCGGAAACGAATTGGTTCGCCGCTTGAGAAGGAGATGAAGCCACTGCCCAAAGTCGTCCACATAAGTGTGCATGATGGGGATGTCAAAGAGGCTCAGGATAGTGCCGATGATGAGACCGAAGATGACGACAACGCCCAGGGATTGGTAGGCATCCAACCCCCCCGTTGGGAAGAATGCCAACGGAACCATTGCCGCCATCGTCGTGCAGGAAGTCATCAGGATGGGACGCAACCGTTCGGGGCAGGCTCGCTTGATGGCTTCATCGCGAGGCACCCCTTGCTCCCGGTAGCGCATGATGAGGTCAATGAGCAAGATTGCCGTCGTGATGTCCATCCCGCTCAAGACGATGACTGCCATGATGGAGACCGAGGAAAAGTGCATCTTCATCAACCACAAGCCGAAGAATACGCCACTTAACTCCAACGGCAGGCTGGCGACCATTTGGAAAGGTCCGAGGAAACTGCGGAATTGGGCAACGAGGATGAGATACATGAACACGACTGCCAGCAGCAAACTGGCGAAAAGCCGACGGAAACTGTCCATCATCTGGGTCATGTCGCCTCGCATCTCAATGGTGTAGCCAGGCGGGAAGTTGAGGTGCTGGTATGCTCTTGCCATGATTTCCATCGCCAAGTCCATGCTGGGCATCTTACCCGGTCGGTAATATCCTGTCAACCCGATAACCCGCCGCAGGTTATCGTGCTCAACGACGGTCGGAACTGGTTGTTGCCGGATTTCAGCGAGATGGCGCAGCGGGATTTGGCGACCGTTCGGGGTCGTGATGAACAGGTTTTCAAGGTCGCCCAGATGGCGACGCTGCTCTTCCTTCAGGCGCACCCGAATGGTCACTTGCCGAACATTGGGAAGCCGATAGAACTCGCTGGTTAATCCACCCGCCAAAGCGTAGTAGGCTTGTTGTGCTACATCCAACGGAGTCAAGCCCAATTCCCGCAACTTAGGCAAATCCAGGACCAACTCGTAGGCGTTCGGGTTGAGCGTCCAGGTAAGGGCAGGTTGGTAGAAGTGCTCCTTGAGGACAGGGTCGGTGCGGCAAATCTCCAGAAGTTGCTGCCCCAATTGATGCAGCACTTGAAAGTCAGCGCCGGCGATGAGGATATGGATGGGAGCGGTTGCCGTCGCCATCACATCCACACCCATTTCCTTGATTTGGATGCGACGGATACCGGGAATGGTGCGCATCGCTTCCTCGTGAATGGCGTCAATGATTTGCCAGATATCGCGCTTTCTGCGTTCCTTCTCAGTGAAGGTAAGCATGAAAGCGACCCCATTGACTTGAGGCATCTGGTAGCCGGTGAAGTAAGGTGACCACGATTCCAGCATCGTTTCCGCTCCAACTTCAATGGACGCCACTTCCAGTTCGGGTTGCTGGGCGAGGAGGCGGGCTAACTGAAGGGCTGCCCGCTCCGTTTCGGCGTAAGAAGTGCCCGGTTGCATCTCCATGATACCGAAGGCTTGCCCCACATCGCCCAACGGCATCATCTCACCACCGATGAAGTGGTAGAAAGCGAAGCCAATCAAGATGGTCGCTGTGATGCGGACAAAGTTGGCGAAGCGATGGCGCAATGTCCAATCAATAGCGCGCCGATAGCCATCTTCTACTTTGTCAAGGAAGCGTTGGAAGGGGTCAAGGACGAAGTAAAGGCGCCGCAGGAGGGGATGTCGCCGCTCCCCCTGTCGCTCCTCTGGCGCTCGCAGCCAGTTGGCGCACAGGATGGGCGTGAGAGTGAAGGAAACCAGCATGGATGCCAGCAACGCAAACAAGAGTGGGTAGACTAACTCCACATACATCAACTCGGTAATGCNGCCGCAGAAAAGCAGCGGGATGAGGGCGAGAGTAAAAGTGGCGGTGGAAGCGATGACAGCGAGGCGAACTTCCGCAATGCCTTCAATCGTCGCTGTCTTGGGATCAAAGCCCCGCCGCAGGTAACGCTCTACCGCGTGGATGTCAATGATGGTGTCGTCCACTAGTCGCCCGATGCTTAACAACAGACCGACCAGTGAGCCGCTGTTGAGGGAGAAGCCGAAAGGAACGAGCATCAGTGTTGCAAACGCTAACGAAGTCGGGACGGTGATGAGGGCAATGAGGGTTCCGCGCCACTCGCCCAAAAAGAACAAAACGACCAACGCCGTGAACAGCACCGCTAACCCCAACTCTTCCCACACCTTGAGAGTTAAGCGGTTGACGAAGCGCGAGTTATCGTAAGTGACTTCAAAGCGGACGCCGTCATACTCCTGCTCCAACTCGCGAATGGTGCGCAGAATGCGCGGCACTACTTGCGCGCTGCTTCCCCCCGGTTCTTGCAACACCGCCACTTCTATGGCAGGAACAATGCTCCTGCCGTTAGGGGAGTTTTCTCTTTGCTCCATGCCCTTCGCTCCCTGCTCCCTGCTCGCTGCTTTTCCCTTGACATAAAAGTAGCCGCTTCGCCGTTCCCAGTAGCCATCCCGAACGGTTGCCACATCGCGGAGGTAAACGATATGCTTGGCAGCATCGGCATTGGGAAGCGACAGGGTTGCCCCAGAAGGTGAGGGAGCCATCGTCTGCTCGCTTGTCTGGTCATTTGCTCCTGCTCCCATCTCCCCCATTGGCGCCATGCCCATTCCACCCATGGTCGGTTCACGCTGAAACAAAGCGCGAACGCGTTCTGTCGGGCTGAGGGCAAGGAGCGGGGTATTTAACAAGCGGTGAAGGGTGTCGGGTTGGGCAAGGTTGTCAATGCGGAAGATGACTTCGTTGGCATCAAAAGTAACACGTCCCGCATATTGTGTGGTGCTGAAACGGTTGATAGCATCCACGATGTCCAGAATGGACAAACTGTAAGCGGCGAGTTTGTCGCGGTCTACCTCTATCTGGAGTTGGCGCTTGTAACCGCCGAAGGTGTAAACGGAGAAGATGCCGGGCACCGCTTTCAGGCGGTTGATAACGATGTTATCTGCAAATTCCCGAAGGCGCGGCATGTCCCATCCTTTGCGCGGGTCTCCCGTGAGCCCGAAGGTCAGGATGGGCAAGTTGAGGGGGTCAATGGGGACGACCCACGAAGGCTTGAGGTTGGCTCCCGTTGGCGGCAGGTTGGCTTGAAGGACATTCAACAGCGAGAGCACCTCATTGTAAGCCCGCCTCATATCCGTCCCGTAGTAGAACTCCAGCGTGACGATGGACAATCCTTCTTGCGAGGTGGAGCGAATGAAGCGCAAATCGCGAACATGGATAAGGTTCTCTTCAATGGGCTTGGTTAAGTAGCGCTCCACCTCGGGCGCTGACATACCCGGCATCATCGTCACGACAGCGATGAGCGGTTGCTCCACATAGGGCATGATGCGGCGGGGCAAGTAACCCGTGACGACCACCAAAATCGCCAACACGACCACCGAGAACCAAAAGGACAGCACCACATACGGGTGCTCAATGCTCCACTTGTGAATCATGTGCAACGGCGTAACGCCCCGCAGTTGGTAGCGATCTTCTGCCATTGCCCTTCACCACTATCCCGAAATTCACGAATCCTTTCAGCAGCACGGAACTCAAATGCTTTTTGAACCCCACGATGTCATCAAAGCATTCCGTCAGTTTTACAGGGTGCTTTGAGGTGACGCTTTCAATGCCCATGGGGGGATGCCCCCCCTGTCGTTGTGGGGGCGGGCATGGTGAAGGGCAATTTCCCCAAACGCCATTCGCTCTCTGATACCGCCCTTAAAGGAGCGCCTTCGCGGGAAATAGACTGCCATCCCCGCACAATCACTTCGTCACCTTCCCTCAAGCCTGCAAGGACGACGGTTCGTTCTCCACCTGTTGGTCCCAATTGCACAACTTTCAAGCGCGCCATTTTCGTCCCGCCACCTTGACGCTTTGTGGGCACTAACTCCATCCCACACTTGGGACACCTACCAGGTTTGGGCGAGTGAACTTCAGGATGCATGGGGCAAGTGTAATCCGTTTGCGCAGGGGACATATGGCGATGGGTGGGCACTAACTCCATGTCGCACTCTCTGCACTTACCAGGTTTCTCGGAACGCACTTCTGGGTGCATCGGGCAAGTGTATTCGGTTTTGCTTCTCCCAGCCATCGCTTCTGCAACCCAAACGGCGGGCTGGTCGTTGAAACGGGTGATGGCTTCGTTAGGCACGGTCAGGGCATTAGACATACGGAACTTGACAAGACGCACGATGACTGATTCGCCGGGCAGTAAGTCCAGGTTAGGGTTGGGCACCAATGCTTCTACCAATCCCGTCCGAGTGGTCGGGTCGGCGGCAGGGAAGATGGCAGTGACTTTCGCGTGCCAAGTGCGTCCGCTTTTAACGGAACGGACGAGAACGGGCGTGCCGAGGCGAATGCTCTTTAAGTCCTTCTCGCTGACGAACGCCTGCCCCCGAACGATATCCAATTGCCCAATGCGCAAGATAGGTATGCCTAAAGTGACCAAAGTTCCGGGAGAGACGAACCGATCCAAGACATAACCGTCAGTGAGGGAACGAATTTCCGTGTAGCCCCGAATGATACGGGCGGTGGTTAAGGTAGCCTGCCTTTGCGCTCGCATGGCTTCCGCTTTCAAGAGTTGCCGTTCGCTCCGTTTGACAGCGGCGCCCGACTCTTTCAGCATCGCTTGTGCCCTTGCTACCTCCGCTTGGGCTTGTTGTAGTCTTGCTTTGGCAGCCTCTAAAGCGGCGCGGGCTTGTTGGAGTTTTGCTTGAGCGGCATCCGCCATCGCTTTCATTTGCGCTAACTTCGCTTGCGCCATTTCTACCATTGCCCGCATTTGTGCTACCCGTTCTTTAGCAGCAGCCAGTTCTGCTTCCTTCTGGCGAATCATTCCCTGGACTTGACGACGCTTTGCTTCCGCTGCCCGAACCATTGCTTNGGCTTGACGAATTTTCGCTTCCGCTTCCTTCACTTTTGCCTTTGCCGTTTCGTATTGCGCTTGCTCCCGCTGGAGTTCGTCTTTGGAGATGGCTTTTTGAGCAAACAAAGTTTTAGCGCGCTCAATTTCCGCTTCCCAGTAAGCCCAATCGGCTTTTGCCATCGCCAATTCTTGTTGCGCTGCTTCCACTTCCTGTCGCGCCCGCTCCAGTTCGGCATCCGCTTCCGCACTCATCTCTTTGGCGGTTTGCCATTCACTCTCCGCTGCTGCGACCATGCGTTCTGCTTCTCGTTGTTGCGCTTGGGCAAATTGCAAGGATCGTTCCGCTTCCTGAACACCTGCTTGGGCTTGCGTCAACATGGCTTGGGCTTCATTCAACATGGCTTGTTTTTCGGCGACCATCTGTTCCGCTTCGTTGCGCATGGCTTGCGCTGCTTTAAGCATCGCTTGGGCTTGACGGTTTTGGGCTTGCGCTCCTTCTCGCTCCGCTTCCGCCATCTGCCGCTCGTAAGCAGCTGCCAATACTCCGTAGAAGGCTTCCATTTCCCGCGCGGCGTATTCACCGCCAGCATTATCCAACTTGGCAATGAGCTGCCCTTTACGGACGCGGTCGCCGGCATAATAGGGCATCCATGTCAACCGTCCCGTCACCCGAGCCACCACGAGTTCTTCATTCAGCGGGGCAACAGTGCCCGTGTAGGTGACAGCGACTTCAAAGGGCATGGGCTTGACAATTTCGGTGACGACGGGCAAGACCCCTTCGGGCGGTTTCATCGTTTCCATTTCCATCGCCAGCGCTTCCACAATGGTCATCTGCCCCGGTCGGCGCAATTTCCAAACGAGCCCATGCCACTTTTCTGGTCCGAAGCGGTTGAAGAGCACGAAATACAGCCCAAGGAGCAGTGCAAGGCTTCCGAGAACGGAACGATTGACAATACGCCGCATCATGGTTTCCCCAAGATGCCCCCTTGTTGAGCTGATGTTACTTTTGGACGACCAACTTCATCCCGCACTTGGGACAATTGCCCGGCTTGTCCTGTGACGGGATGCAACCCATCGGACAGACATATTTGGCAGCAGAGACTTTTCCTGAGGACTGTTTCGCCCCTCCCACTGAGACTTTTTGAACCGCAATGCCCGTCATGCCGTGACGGGTGTGCAGGGTGCCCGTCACAGTCACTTTTTGACCTGCGAACTTTTTAAGTTGTTGGTAGGCATCGGCGCTTTTGTGGTCTTCCAAAGCGACCAGCAATTTCCCGTCGGTCGTCAGAATCCCCATCGGCAATCCCTTACGAGCACAATTAGCAGCGCATTGAGCGTGCTTTTCCCCTTTTGCCTCGTGCGTTAAGTAGCAAGTCAAGCAGACCACTTCGCCTGTCACAGTAGCCGGCTTCTTCCCCTGATGGGCAAAGGCGAATGACGCCACCTTCACGAACAGAGCAACACTCAGCAAAAGAGCCCAACGCATAACACAAGCCCTCCTTTTGCAAAGGTATGTCACTTCCAAAAGATACAGAGAACAAAGGCGCGGTTCCACCAACGAGGGTTCTTAGAGGGCGAAGCACGCATTAGGGCAAGAAGATTCTTAGTGCAAGCAAGACAAGAAACCGATTGGGTTACTCCTTGGGTTACTCTTTGGCCCGCAACTGACGGCGGCGAATTTCTTCTGCTAACTGATTGGCTTTGAATTCGGCGCGAGGTTCTAATTTGTGCCATTCCGTCATCGTACGCATGATAGCGTAAGCCGCTTCCAAATCGCCCATCTCGCGATAGATTTCCGCTAACATGTGGCGAGGGATGGTAGCGAACTTCTTGTCGGGGTGACGCAAAAGGTTCTCCATCATTTGGATGGCTTCTTCGTAGTAACCTTGTTGGCTCATCGCTTCGGCAGAAGCGTAACGTTCTGTAAGGGTAATGGTTGCGCCGCGAGCGACAGGGTTATATGGGGCATCCAGTGCGGCTTCTTCCCAGTGCTTTAGTGCCATCCGCATGTTGGGCATCCGTTCGTAAGCATGAGCAAGCATATGGCGCACCCAGTCAATATCCTTCGTGAACTTCCCCGGCGCGTTCAAAGCACGCTCCAGATAATAGGCTGCCAACACTGTATCCCCCAACTTGTCATAGGCTGTCCATCCCAAACCGAAGAGGAGGCTGAAATCATTGGGGTTGCGTTCTAAGCCTCGCTCATAGACCTGAATGCCCAATTTGACCCATTGGACTCGCTGACGTTCATCCTTTTCCTCAGCCCGCAAGTTGTAAGCGATGTGCCACCCGGCAAAATCAAAGGCTTCAGTGAAGGTGGGGTCAAGGAAAGTCGTAACGCGAAGCAGCGGCATCACTAACCACCAGCGCCCCGTGTCTCGAAAGACTTCTGATTGTTGCCAAAGCACCTTCGCTAAGAGACGCCCAAGCAAGCGAAAGGCATTAGTTTGTTCTAACGAGAACTGAGGGATCACATCGGCTCGGAACACGAGAGAGGTAAAAAGCCAAAGGACAATTAAGACGAAAACGGGCAAAAATTGCCGTCGCATCACCCTCACCCCCGAAGAGGTCCTGGAACTCTCCACTCACTTTGTAACTGTCGCACATATAAACAGAAAGACACTATAATGAACCAATAGAGCAAAAGGTGTAAAACACTTCCTAATGCGATATCCCAACCTTGCCATCCTTCCAACAAAATAAACTGTCTTAACTGTTCAACTGCACGATACGGCACTATGATGTTCCAGTAATCCAATAGCGAACGAGAAATTCCACGAACAAAAGCCTCTGCTTCAGCAATCAATGGTGCTAAAACTATCGTCCCCACAATACCTATCATCCAAAGAACACGATATTTACTAAATGTAATACTCAGGAAATATATTAAACTTACTGTCCATGTAACTACTAATAACGAAAATGTATACTTTATATAAATCACTGTATGAATTTCTTTCGAAATTACGATGTCGAAACAAAATATTACAGTTGACTCAATGAGTACCAATAGTACAAAATAAAAAATAATTGATAAATATTTATTAAGATTTAAAATTATATCATTATCGATTACATAAAATAATACGATAGTGTTATATAGTACGAATAAACTCCATGATAATGAAAATATGGTAATAAATGGGTTAAAAAGAGTAAGATTGTATATCAGTATTATACTCACGAAGATCACTAACAATGAAAAAAGAATAGTTACTATAGTTAAACGTGGATTCATTTTGACACACCTCCAACCCTCACCAATTTATTAAATTTTTCTATAAGTCTATTAGTATTTCTTATAATTATGGCTGCAGATGGTTGAAGGCGAAGAAGGATGAGAGTTGGTTGCTGAAAGGAAGTATTGGTGCTTTCGTAAAGGGAAATGAGCGCGCGCTGGTATGCCTGGCGGGGCGGGAGGTTATAGACCCATATTTCGCCGCTCATAGGGAGGGAAAAGCCACTTATGACGCGGAACAGGAGGAGAACATCTTGGTGGTCTCCGATGACCCCAACGCAGTCACCTTCGTCTATGTCCATTGTTAACCCGTCGACAACGGGATAGCCGTTGACTTCAACGACTAAGTTTCGGATTTCTACTGCTGTCACTGGGCTTTCACCTCGGCAAGGACAATTTGCTTAGTTTGTTCGGCCAGAACCAATCGTTCGGGAGTAATGGGCACCTCGTGCACCCATAATTGTATCGCATCGGCGATGGCACTGGCAACAGCGGCCAGCCCTGTAGTGATTGGTGGCTCACCTATTCCTTTCACGCCGTAGGGACCATGCCGAGAAGGAGATTCTGTTAAGACAGTCTCAATGTCAGGCACATCGGCAATGGTGGGGATTCGGTAATCTGCCAGGTCTGGATTGATGAGACGCCCCGTCTCGTCATACTGCATTTCCTCCATAACTGCCCACGAGATGGCTTGGACAGCGCCCCCTTCGGCTTGCCCTTCGCATTGGGTTGGATTAATGATGCGCCCAACATCCAGCGCTTGGAAACTCTTTAGCACCTGCACCTTTCCTGTCTCTGGGTCCACTCGCACTTTGACAATCTGGGCGAACACATTTGTGTCTGATGGCTCTGCTCCGAAACTGCCTTTGCCGATGATGGGACCGAACGGCGAGCGGAGGGCGGCTTGGGCAATTTCAGCGTAACTCAAGGAGCGTTCTGGTTCGTTCTTGATCCACACCCGCTTGCCGCCCCATTCTAACTCTTCTACGGAGACGCCCAACTGAGTAGCCGCTACTTCTAAGAGTTGCCGCAAGGCGTTTTCGGCTGCGCGTTTGGCGGCATTGCCGATGCTGAAAGTGACGGTGCTCCCACCGCTGGGGGGAGCGAATGGGGCAGAGTCTGTATCGCCTCTCACGAAAGTGACATCTTCATAGTCACATCCCAAAGTCTCGGCGACAATCTGAGACACAGCGGTCTCCGTGCCTGTTAAGTCCATTAACCCGCAGAACACTTTAACGGAACCATCTTCATGCACGGAAACAAAGGCGGCTGCCGGGGACGAAGCGTTCCGCCAATGTCCCAGTGCGATGCCCCAACCCTCATTTTCCGCCTTCTCACGATGGAACCAATTGGCTTTTTCCACTGCTGCCATGAGGGTTTCCTTAAAGCCCGGCTCGTCCCGCAAGTTCTTCAACCGTAGTTCTACAGGGTCAATGCCTAACTCTGCTGCGATGCGGTTAAGTTGTGTTTCGCCTGCAAGCAGAATTTGTGGGAAACCAGGGGCCCGATAAGCGCCCATTGGGGGAGTGTTTGTGGCGACTTCGTAGGCATCCCACTTGACATTCGGAATGTTGTAAAGTCGGGCAAAGGCACCCGTTGCCCAGAGCGCACCGCCTCCCACTCCTACATTCCACAGGGCATACACATACCGTGCCACAATGGTTCCGTCCCGCTTCACCCCTGTTTTAATCCGCACATACAAGCCGGGGGCTGGACGGGCATCCGACAATTCCTCTTCGCGGGTGTAGACAATCTTGGCGGGACGGCGAGTGAAAAGGGCTAACAGGACGGCGTAAATGTCCACAACACCTCCGAACTTCCCGCCAAACCCGCCTCCGATAGTCATGCCGATGACATTAATGCGGGAAGTGGGGATGCCCAAGGAACGGGCGATGTTGCTGCGGATGACAAAATGCCCCTGCGTAGAAGTCCAAACAGTGATTTTGCCCCGCTCATCAACCATCGCGACGGCGGCTTGGGGTTCAATGTAAGTCTGATGGACACGGTGCACATAGAACTCGTCCTCAAACACATAGTCGCTTTCGGCGAACCCTTGCTCCACATTCCCTTCCTCATGGTGGCTTTCTGCCACCACATTGTAAAGCAATTCGCCGCCCTGACCTTGCACGGGCTGGCGGTCTTCCCAAATCAAGGGAGCGCCCTCTTTGACTGCCTCTCGCGGGTCTGTCACTGGGGGCAAAGGCTCATACTCCACTTCCACCAGCGAAGCGGCTTCTTTGGCGGCTTCCATGGTCTCCGCTCCGACCAACGCTACCTTCTCGCCATAGTAGCGCACCTTCTCCCCTGCCAACAGCCCGCGAATTTGTTGGGCAGCATGCACTTCCTCTTCTATAACAAGGGCGAAATCTCGGCTTAGTTGCTCTTGGGTGATGATGGCGACGACACCGGGAACTTTCCATGCCTTGCTGGTATCAATGCGCTTGATGCGAGCGTGGGCATAAGGACTTCGGACAAACACACCGTATATCATGCCCGGCAGCACCAAGTCTGCCGTGTAAAGGGCGCGTCCGGTCACTTTCGCAACGGCATCTGTGCGCGGCACTCGCTTGCCTATGACCCGAAATTCGCTCACTTTCCTTTGCCCCCTTTCATTGCTGATTCAATGCCCGCTCGTAGGCTTGCTGCACGACTCGCTTGGTGAGCCGATAGACCATAATGCGGCGATACTCCGCTGTGCCCCGTTGGTCGGTGATAGGGCGGCTGGCGGCTTGGGCTAACTTTGCCGCTTCGTCCAACACAAACTCATTGAGCGGTGAACCCTTTAGCCGCTCTTCCGCTTCATAAGCGCGAAGAGGGGTTGGAGCAACCGATCCGAGCGCAAGGCGAGCGTTGGTGATAGTGCCTTCTTCGTCCACTTCAACAAGCGCTGCTACATTCACGATAGCGATATCCATGTAGCGCCGAACTGCCAACTTGTAAAACCGCATCCCTATTCGCCCTTGCGGGATGGGCACCAAGATGTCGGTCAGCAATTCGTCCGGTTGGCGGACGGTTGCCCCCGGACCAACGAAGAACTCTTCAAGGGGCACAATTCGCTTGCTGCCTTTCCGTTGCAACCGCACAGACGCCTCCAACACCAACAGCGCAGGGAGCGTGTCGCCGGCCGGAGAAGCGGTGCAAATGTTGCCTCCGATGGTAGCTAAGTTGCGGATTTGCACTGACCCCACTTCAGAAGCGGCTTCAGCGAGGATGGGAAGGTGCTGGCGGATAAGGGGCGAAGTCTCCAACTCCCGCATCGTGGTGCGGCTGCCAATGCGGATGTGGTTGTCGCTCTTTTCCACCCCAACGAAAGGCGGGCAAGTAGGAACTTCCACGACCAACTCTGGGCGCGACCGACCACGCTCCATGAACAAAATCAGGTCGGTGCCCCCCGCCAGCGCTCGTGCCCGTTCACCTTGCTCTGAAAAAACCTCCAACGCTTCGTCTAACCCCTTCGGCGCACAATAGTCAAAAGCGTGCACTGGCGAAACCCCCTCACATGCGATTTGAAACCGCACACAAATGATAGCCTCTTCACCCCGCTTCGTCAAGAATGCTTCGCCACGCTAAAATGAGGTTGCGATTGAGCCGCTCGGACAGGGTTTCAATCCCACTGTGGTGCGATTGCTACTTTTAAAGCAAGGCATGGTGCTCTTTGAACTGACGGTGTGGACGCACCTGTTTGCCGCCAGCATTTACGGCAATTATTTGTGGCGGCGCATCCAGCAATTTTGGCGAGTAGGTTGCGTGAGCCTATTTGCCTATTCTCTCGTCGTGCGCGGGGCGATTAGTTTGCTCGCGCTCTCTGACCGCTGGCAACTTCATGCTGTCTTTTGGGTGTTCCTTTTTCTCGCCAACTTGTTGGCAGGCATCGTGGAAGCCTATTACCTGCAAAGGCTTAGGGAGTTGCGCACGCCTAAAGGTTATGAGCACTGGTTGTATCTTGCGGAAGAGCGTGCTCGCCGTGCAGCAAGGTGGCGGATGTAATTGCTGCTGCGGCATCCTTTGTAGTGGCGGGCAAAAGGCGAAAGGGGGTTGACAGGATGAAGTTTCACATCCGAGACGAAATGTTAGCCGACGAAGGGCTCAAGCAGGTTGAGTGGGCGGACTGGCAGATGCCTGTTTTGCGACAAATCCGAGAGCGGTTTGAGCGGGAGAAACCGCTGCAAGGTCTCCGCATCGGCGCTTGTTTGCATGTGACGAAGGAGACCGCCAACCTGATGCGGACATTGATTGCGGGGGGCGCCCAAGTGGCGCTGTGCGCTTCCAATCCGTTGAGCACGCAGGACGATGTGGCGGCAGCCCTTGTCAAGCATTTTGGCATCCCCGTTTTCGCCATTAAAGGCGAAGACACCGAAACCTACTACAAGCACATCCATGCCGTTTTAGATATGCAGCCCGACATCACGATGGACGACGGTGCGGATTTGGTCTCCACACTGCACAAGGAGCAACGGGAGCAGTTGCCAAAAGTTCGGGGTGGGACGGAAGAGACGACGACGGGTGTCATTCGCTTGCGGAGCATGGCGCGGGAAGGCGTCCTCGCTTATCCCATCATCGCCGTTAACGACGCCTACACCAAGTTCCTGTTTGACAACCGCTACGGGACAGGACAAAGTGCCATTGACGGCATTTTGCGGGCAACAAACTTCTTGCTGGCAGGTTCAACGGTCGTCGTGGCAGGTTACGGCTGGTGCGGGCGCGGCATCGCGATGCGGGCGCGCGGGATGGGCGCTCGCGTGATTGTCACGGAAGTCAACCCGCTACGGGCATTGGAAGCGGTCATGGATGGCTTTGAAGTCATGCCGATGTCGGAAGCGGTAGAGAAAGGCGATGTCTTCGTGACCGCAACGGGCGATGTCAATGTCATCACAGTAGAGCACATGCTCGCGATGAAGGACGGCGCTATCGTGTGCAATGCGGGCCACTTTGATGTGGAAGTGGATGTCAAGGGTTTGCGCCAAATTGCCACGCAGGTGCAGCGAATCCGTCCTTATGTGGACGAATACACCTTGCCTAACGGCAAGCGACTCTTCCTGCTGGCGGAAGGTCGGTTGGTCAACCTGGCGGCAGCCGAAGGGCATCCCGCTGCTGTCATGGACATGAGTTTCGCCAACCAAGCCCTTTCTGTCGCCTACTTAGCGCACCACGCTGATGAGTTGACCAAAGATGTCCATCCTGTCCCGCGCGAACTGGACGAAGAAGTGGCGCGCCTGAAGTTGCAGAGCATGAGCATCCGCATTGACACCCTCACCCCCGAACAACAACGCTACCTGAGCAGTTGGGAGGAAGGGACAGAGTGACAAAGTCTGAGCCGTTTCCCATCAACCGAAGCGAACGAGCAACGAGCCGTCCGCTACCTTCGGGGCAGCCAGACGCTCATGGGACCCGCTTGGCGGTTTGCCCATGCAAAGTAAGGGATGGCGGTGAAACGGATGGGCTTGCCCCTCGCTTGGAGCGCCGAAAGGGATTGGTAAAGTTTGCCTCGCCACTGGTTCAAATCCACTGCCACACCTTCACCTTGCAGAGCCACAACAGGGAAGTCAGAAACGCTCATCGCTCGTGTGGTTAGGGGGCGATGGACATCAGCAGCAATGCACCAAACATCGGCTTCAGGATTGTCCACTTGCTCCAAACAGTAAACGAGCGGACCACGACGGATGGCAACGCGCCCACCATTCGGCTCCACGAAGGGATGGCAGGCAATGAATTCTGCAGGCATAGAAAGTGTCAGGTGAACGGTATCGTTGGGTTGCCACGAGCGTCGGATGGGGACGAAGGTGCTAGGTACGCCATCGGCAACGGTTTGCCCGTTGACCTTAACAGCGGCTTTTTGGCACCAACTCGGAATCCGAAGCATCAACGCAAATTCCATCGGTCGCTCTCCCTTCACTTTCAATTCCACTTCCCCGTCCCAAGGGTAGTCGGTGCGTTGAAGGAGGGTAACGGTCGTGCCGTTAAAGGACAACTTTGCTTCGCTGTCAGCGTAGAGGGTGACAAAGATGCCGTCGTTGCTGAGGGCGTAGAGAAAACCGGGCACGATTGAAAGCAGGCGGGCGATGTTGGGTGGGCAGCAGGCGCATTCAAAGTAAGGCTGTCGCCGATGGTGTCCCCGATCGGCGAGGGGGTTGACATAGAAGTAGGATTTGCCGTCCAAACCGATGCCCGCCAACGCTCCGTTGAAAAGCGCCAATTCCAACACATCCAGGAATCGGGCTTCGCCCGTCAGCAGGAACATTCGCCATTGCCACAGGATGTTGGCGATAGCAGCGCAAGTTTCCGCATAAGCGCGTTCATTGGGCAACTCGTAATCGCGCCCGAAGGCTTCCCCTTCGTAACGCGCCCCGCATCCGCCCGTGACATACATCCGCTTCTCCGTCAAATTCCGCCACATTCGCTCCAATGCCGCCAGCAAGGCGGTTTCACCTGTCTCAGCGTAAAGGTCGGCGCCGCCTGCATTCAAGTAAAGGGCACGGACAGCGTGCCCCGTCACTTCATCCAACTCCCTAAACGGCTTGTGGTCTTGGATGACAGGTGAGCCGCCAATCCGACCGCGACCGCGCATGTCCACGAAAAATTGCGCCAAGTCCAAATACTTGCGGTTGCCCGTCTCGCGGTAAAGTTCCACCAACGCCATTTCCACTTCAGGATGCCCGTCGGGCTCTTCGCGCTTCAAAGGACCGAACACTTGAGCGATGTGGTCAGCGAAGCGCAATGCCACCTTTAGCAACCTCTCATCGCCTGTGACCCGATGGTGGGCGATGGCGGCTTGGAACAAATGTCCCGCACAGTAAAGTTCGTGCATGTCCCGCAAGTTCGTCCATCGCTGATGTTTCCGCTCCAGCGAGAAGTAAGTGTTGAGGTAGCCGTCTTCGTCTTGGGCGGCAGCAATTTCGGCGATGACGCGGTTGAGCAGTTCGGCAACGCGCTCGTTGGGTCGGAACGCCAACGACCATGCTGCCGCTTCCGCCCATTTGTAGACATCGCTGTCATTGAAGTAGAGCCCGCGAAACTCGCCTTTCCTTTTGCCCGCTACCCGCCGGAAATTGTCCAAGCGCCCCGTCTCTTCCATCAAGTCGTATTGGGTGGGCAGGGTCACTTCCTGCAAAGCCACCAATCGGGGTTGCCAGAAGCGGTCGCGGAAAGTGACGGTGCGAATCGGAACGGGGCGCAAGAGAGCGTGGGGACTCTTGGTGGTGTCCACGACCACGCTGCGGTCATCCATGAGCGTGCCACCTCCTTTTGCCGAGTTCTTTCCTGCCCATTGCCACGCACCGACGCCGAAAGCAATGCGAAGCAAAGAGCGGCGCCTCATTGACACATCCCCCCCACTCGCTGCCATAGTTTGCGACGGCACCCCAATTTTCGCCAGCGAGGTAAGGGCGATGACGGAAGTGGTGATGGTCGCCAAACGGTTGGACGAAAACAACTACGCCGTCGGGGTCTGGCATGAACTTTACGGCTACACCCTTGACGACTTCGGGCTGCGCAAGACAGGCAAAAAATGAGCGAAGGAAAGATGGCAATCAAGGGGGGAAGTGAAAGGATGGCGTCGGAGCGGGTGCGGGTGTTATGTGTGGTGCCGAAGAGCCAGCGGGAGATGAAGGTGCGCCCAGAAACTTGGGCGAAAATTGTGCGCCGATTTGCCGTGACCGCCAACGAGACAGAGGGCAACTTTACGAGCGAAGAGTTAGCCGAACACATTACCGATTACGAGGCGGTTTTGACCGGTTGGGGTTCGCCACCCTTCACGGAAGCCGTTTGGGAGCGAGCGGAGCGGTTGCGCTTGATTGTCCACATGGCGGGTTCGGTCAAGTTCCTTTTTCCCGGCGACATCGTCCACCGATTCTGCATTCCCCGCAACATCACTGTTGTCAGTTGTGCTCATGCC
>JGI25067J35172_100007_pt1 | contig 19952 bp, 12 predicted proteins | sample Antgeofumaro1A2C_FD_35172 | JGI IMG/M metagenome (IMG submission 35172)
CTCCTCGATCTGATGCTGTTCTGCGAGTACCACCCTGGACAGCGCGTGAAAAAAAGTGCCACTGTTGCGCACCCGGACCACGATCGTCTTGTGCCCGTCTACCTGCACACCCAGAACATCGGGCAAGGCGAGCAAAGAGGCACCCAATCGGCGCGGCTGGGGCGTCTGCAAGCGCACGGAAAGAGGAAACTCCTGCAACAGACTGCGGATCTGGTGCACATTGCCCTCGGCCAGCACCTGGCCGCGCGCCACGACTACGATCCGGTCCGTCAGTCGCTCTACCAGTTCCAGTTCGTGGCTCGATATCAGCAGTGCACAACCGGTCTGGGCCAGATCCAAGAACAGTTCTTCGAGCTGCTGGCGTCCGACCGGATCCACGCCGTTGAACGGCTCGTCCAGGACGAGCAAGACAGGGTCGTGAAGCAAAGCCTGAGCCACCTTGACACGCTGGCGCATGCCTTTGGAATAGCCGCGCAAGCGTAACGACAGGTCGGCCCTCAGGCCCACCCGCTGCAAGGCGCGAGCCGCGCGCTGTCTGGCTGCGGCACGATCGAAGCCGGACATTTGCGCCAAGGTACTGACGAAGCCGAATCCGGTCATTTCCTCGTAAAAACAGTCAATTTCTGGGCAGTAGCCTACCAGCCTGCGGGCGCGCCAAGACCAGGCGTCCAAGTCGCACACGCGCACCTGCCCCTGGTCCGGTCGCAGATGGCCGGTCACCAGCCGGATGAGGGTGCTTTTTCCGGCGCCGTTGGGCCCGACCAGACCCGTGATGCCCTTGCCCAGCGCCAACGACACATCGTTGAGCCCTAGAACAGGTCCGTACCATTTGGAGACATGACGAAGCTCAGCGACAGGTTCATCGAGCCCACCGGTCTGCTGGTTTGCGGTTTTTCCTGTTGCCGTATCGGTCGCTTTCGCTGGTACGTCCACGTTCATGAGTCTATCCAACCGTTTGGTAAGGCCGCACGCGACGCAACAGGTCTACCCAGGCCAAGACGACCAGTGCCCCTAGGACGCAGGCAACTTCCCACAACTCCGGTTGGGGTCGGGACAGCCAACGTCGGCTGGTCTCCAACTTGGCCGCCGCTCCCAAAGCAGCCGAACCGATCACGTAGGTCGAATTCCAGAGGTCCAGCAGTCTCCAGCGCACGTCGTAGCGAAGGCCATCCACGAGGGTACTGGCCAGTCCCCGCATCAGGATGAGTATGACGGCCCAGACGAGCACCAAAGGCACAGTGCGTTTGACACGCGCGGCGACTGCCAGGACGAGGCTCCCCAAACTCGCAGTCAGCACCATGCCATAGGCAATGCTTCCAGCTGCCAGACGTATTTCCTCGGCAAAATAATCCCAGCCGATGAGCAGCCCGCATTCGACGAAAAGAGCCAATGCCGGCAAAGTCGTCATAGCGTTGACGATCACGCACACTGCCAGAAACTTACCCAAAACATAGTGCCATGAGCGGATCGGTTTGGACAGGAAGAAGGGCAACGCTCCGGCAGAGTAATCCTGGCCGATGAGCTGCGCGCCTGTGAAAGCTAGAAGAGCCATGGTGATATAGCCCTGGTACCAAAAAAAATTGCGGTAGGTTTCTGCCGTGCCAGCTAGATAGAGCTGCTTGCGCAAAAAGTTCAGGAACTGTTCGAGATCGCGGATGCGAATAAAACCGATACGGGCCGAAGTGGGCGCGCCCTCTAAGAGCTGTTCGACGTCGAGCTGGTAGAGCAAATAGATACCGCTGAAAAACACAACGAAGTTCAGCAGGGCCAGTACGTACAGCACCCAAAAAAGTCGGCGGCGCAAGATCAGTCGCAAAGATTGTTCGGCGATTGCCAATACCGCCCGCCAGGATCCGCCCAGCGAGCCTCCCCAGGCACGGTAATAGTGCAGAGTGCTATCCATAATGGGACAACCCATGTTCGCAGCCGTCGCCCGATCCGGCGCCTGGGCCGATAGCTTGTCTGCGCAACAGGCGGTAAAACAGATCGGTCAGGTTTTCCTCTTCGCGCCGCATGCCGAGCAAAGTAACACCCGTTTGATGAGCTAGTTCGAAAAAGCGAGAAGTAGTCCACCCCGTGGGCACCTGGACCAGCCAATCGCGTTGTATGCTCGTTATCTGGGCGCCGGCTTTTTCCAGCACCCGCCGCATGGCGCCGACATCCCCTTCGAGCCGCAGACGGTAGGCATCCTGTCGCAATCCGCACAGGGCCGCTGTCTGGCCGTGCAACAATACTCTTCCCTCGTGCAGCACCACGACCTGATCGCACACTCGTTCGACGTCGCCCAGGATATGTGTGGACAATAGGATGGACTTGCCATAATCACGCCCGAGGCCCAGAATCAGGCTCAGCATACGCTCGCGGCCGTCGCTGTCCAAGCCACTGGTAGGCTCGTCGAGGAAGAGAACCGGCGGATCGTGCACCAGCGCTTGGGCCAACTTGAGACGCTGCTTCATACCGGTCGAGTACTCTTCCACTTTGCGATAGCGGGCTTCCTCCATGCCGAGGAGGTTGAGTAGATCGTGTGCCCGGCGCGCGGCATCGCGTCGTCCCATGCCACAGAGTCTGCCCGCCAGAGCTATGTACTCGACGCCTGAAAGCCCGGGCACCAGGCAATCGCTCTCGGGCATATAGCCTATCTTTCGGCGCAATGCAGGGCCGTGGCGCAAATCTAGGCCCAACAATCGCCCCTGCCCGCGCGTGGGAGCGAGCAACCCCAGAAGGATGCGCAATAGGGTGGACTTACCAGCCCCATTGGGACCCAGCAGGCCGATACGCCCCGCTGGGAGTTGCAACGACACGCACTCCAAGGCCCGGCGCTTGCCGTAATAGTGAGTGATATCCTCCAATTCCACCAAGTGCATCTTGCCTAAATCATATGCGGACGACCGATTGGTCAGCAAGTGACAGGCCCGATTCCTTTAGCCGGCAAAGGCTCTGACCGGCACCCGAGAACGCATGGCAAAGTCACGTAGTGTATTCAGCATTGAGCCGAACGTAGTCGTACGTGAGGTCCGAAGTCCAAAAGTGGCAGGCGGCCGGTCCTCGACCGCATTGCACCCGCAAGGTGACGACACGCCGGTCGCGCAATTGCCTGGACAACGCGACGCGATCGAAAGGTTGCGGCTCGCCCTCCCAAAAGACCAGCACGTCGTCAATCCACACGGCTAGCTCTTCTTCCTGAATTGGCACGCCGGCGAAACCCACGGCGGAGACGATGCGTCCCCAATTGGGGTCCCCACCGAAGAGGGCGGTTTTGACGAGCACACTGTTGGCTATCGTCCGGGCGACGTGCCGCGCCTCTTCGAAGCTCGCCAGCCCCTGAACTTCGATATGTACCAAATGCTGCGCTCCCTCGGCATCGGCGGCGATCTTCTCGGCTAGTTGTTGGCATACAGTAGTCAGCACTTGGCCCATCTGCTCCTGCTGTTGTTCTGTCAATTGCTCTCCCTGAGCGGCCCCGTTGGCCAGGACCAATACCGTATCGTTGGTGCTGGTATGCCCTTCCACGCTCAGGCAGTTGAACGACACGTCGGCCGCGGCACGTAATAGCTCTTGCAATCGGTGAGCAGGCAACCCGGCGTCGGTAACGATAAAGGCCAGCATCGTTGCTAGATGCGGACCGATCATCGCCGCCCCTTTGGCCAGACCGAGTACGTTGACGCTCCCGCGGGCCAAAGCCAAGTTATGGCTGACGACTTTAGGCTGCGTGTCGGTCGTCATCATGGCACGCGCCGCGCTTTCCCAGTTTTGGGGACTGCCGGCCAGGCGCGCAGCTGCCTTGCGAATGCCGGCCTCCACGGCGGCCATGGGTAAGGGCACGCCGATGACACCTGTCGAGCAAACCAAAATATCCTTCGGGCGGCAGCCGATCTCGGCGGCTGCGACAGCAGCCATACGCCGCGCATCTTCCAGACCGCGCCGTCCTGTGCATGCATTGGCATTGCCAGCACATACCACAATGCCACGAACACCCTCGGCAGGTACACGCTCCCGGGAAACCTTCACCGGCGCCGCGCAGACACGATTTTGCGTGAAGACCCCTGCGGCACTGGCAGGCCGGTCGCTGACTATCAGCGCCAGATCGGGTTTGTCAGGACTTGCCTTGATGCCTGCATGTACTGCCGCACAACGAAAACCTGCCGGAATATTCATCGTGGCCTCCTCGTGGGTATTGTGCAACGCTTTCGCACCCAGAAGATCGGCTTTCGGTCAGTCAACAGACTAGTTACCCGAGGTCACCGGGGCAATCTGGGCAACTTCACAAACGAGCACAAGCCCTTGCGATCCACAAGACTGGCCTCGAAAATACGCCCGGGAGCAGCGCGACAATGTTTTCACTTGCAGTGCATCTTGCCGTGTGGCGCTTGCAGCCAGCAGTTTGCGGCCAGCTCATGAGCCGGGCGGCTCGCGCGCTGTGGTGCGCAAGCGTCCTCGGCTCACTCTTTGAGGGCATACAACACAGCCTGAGAAGCGATATCGAGCGCGCTGCGGTGAGAGTGTCCCAGACAATCGGGCGACTGATGACGATCGAGGGCGCAGCCAAGGTCGTACTTGCTGTAGACGACAATCCACGGGCTTTTAGGATTATTCGGGTCGAGGCGCACACCTTCCAGCTGCGGCGCCATAGACGTGTACGGATGCCCACGCTGGGTGCGGCACTGAACTTCTTTGAGCTCCTTGCCGAAACGGTCCGTGAAGAAGGGATCCGTGAGTGGAATAGGCTCCAGGGGCCGGCCGAAAGCGTTTTGGATCATGTCGCGAAAAGCGCGATCGAATTCTTCGCTACCACAACAGGCATCGGCCAGCAAAAAGCCGCCCAATTCCAAATGCCGCCGCAGTGTTTGCAAGTCTGCCGGCGGCAACGAGAATTTGCGCCGTCCGTGCATGTACAGGAATTTGTAGTTGGGCAAAGCGGGGTCACCCAGAGAAATCGGCTGCGTCTGGAGAACCACATCCACGTTGTAGTGCGAGCGCACATATTCCATCAGCGTGCGCATGGCACGCGGCGCAGGTTGCCAGTCGCGACCGCCATAATTGATCTGAGCCACCTGCAAAGAATTGCGCCGAATAGGATCCATATCCTGGCTGGCAATTTGTTTCGGCGTCAACTTGTCCTCCGGCGGTTCCAAACCGGTGGCATAGGCAACGACGTTGGCACCCAAGCGGAAAGCCAAAACCGCCCGGTCCTGTTCCTGCTCTTTGGTGCGACCCGACTCCCAATAACAGGACATATCCTGAGGGGCATAGACCAAGACGGTTTTGCAGCCCAAATCTATGCCTTCCAAACCGAAGCTGCCCGGCGGTACTTGGAAAAAGGCGGTCCAAATAGCATGGCCAGGGGGCAATGGCTCCAAAGAGCGATCCGGCCACAGTTCGCGGATCAACTCGCGCACGCCGGCATCGAATTCCTTGGAACTGCAACATGCCTCGACGAAGATAAAGCCGCCTTGCTCGACGAACTGCTTGAGGATCTGCTTCTCGCTATCGGTAAAATAAGGCGCGCGATGGCCGTTGAAAAAAGCAATAGGGGCTTGCAAAAGCTCTGCCACGCCCTGGGGATCGCCTGGCGTGAGTTTGCTGGCGTCGAAAGTTTGCCAAGTCAGAGGCACCGGCCGCCCGTTTTTCATGAACAGCATCTGACTGCAAAATTCGGTCAAATGCCGCACGTCATTGCGATCGTTATTCCAATCCCCAGTAGGATAGCGGGCACGCAAATCCCCGTGCATGAGTTTGTTCACCAGGACCGGCATCTTGCCTTTGGCCAAAAAAAGCAGGGCAAAAGCTGTGTCCACCACAGCCATGCCGTCTATGCCGGTGAAGCTTTGCCAGGAACCATCGGGACGCTGGCTATCTACGATAAAGCGTGCCCCTTCGCGATACCAGTCTATCGGCTCGCCACGGCGATAAAAGAAGCGCTGCCCGGATAGGCGTCCGGCACGCTCGATGCCGTACAGGTTGTAATAGGTGTATTTGCGCGTGTCCACGGCGAAGGTTTCGCCCACTCGTGCCAGTGCTTTTTCCAGATGGGGATCGCTGCGATATCTGCCGCAGCCCTCGATGCGTCCGTCCGGGTGGATGGTCTCGTGCGTCCTGGACAAATGCATATCCGCAATGAGCAAACTGCAAAAGCCTGCGACTGTCATGGTGAGCCGTTCGTCTTGTCCCAGGCCAACCCCTAGTCCCGTAACGGTGTAGTTCCACCCGCCGGTGGGTAACTGACTCATTCGGTAATAGCTGAGGATATCGCGCCAAATCTTCTCGCCAGGATCCACCCCTACCTGGCTAGCGGCGTGTAACGCCAAAACGGCATATTGCGAGTTGGAATTGTCGCTGCGCACCACTTGCAAATCAGGATAGCCCCAGCCCATGAACTGTGGCTTACCACCTAAATTGTCATAGCGCATGGTTTTAACCAGCCAGCGCATATTGCGGGCTATGAGCGCTCTATCCCTTTCCGGCGTGGCATTGGGATGAGCTAGTGCCATGGTTTGTAAACTGACCACGTAAGTATGTTCCGGGGGCAGTGTACGTAGAAAAGCCAGCGCGCGGCGGACCAGATCGTCCTCGGCTGTGTAGCCACATTCCAAAAGCGCCAGGGTAGCAACGGCGGTCAACCCGCCTTGATAACGTTCATTGAAAACCATCGGGCGCAGATGTTCCCACGTGCCGTTGCGGTTGCTTTCGCGCAAAAATTGGACACCTTTGGCAATGGCATCCCGAACTTCGTCCGCCGTGACCGGTCGGCGATTTTGCGCCCAGGCGTCTCCGTTCCATGCCACACTGACAATAAGCAGCGCACCTAGAACGGACCCCCACGGACCAACGCTTTTCGACATGATCCTGTCCTCTGGCGGCAAGTTTATCGGCTCAGATTTTTGCTGATGCCAAACGTTATCTTAATCTACGCACACTGCTTTGTCACGCCTTTGCTAAGTCTCTTTGCCGTGTTAGGAAAACAGCGCAGGTTTTTTTGCACTGATCGAACGCCGATCGGGAGCGATCTAAAAGCCGCGGCGTCTTTCTTGAAAGGGGGCACTGCCACGGGTGAAAGCTCGCGGCGCGTGCCGATGGGTGGGGCTAAAGGCCGTGTCCTGGCAGCCGGTAGTTGCAGTTGAGCTGCCGCGAGCGGTCGTAACGAGGGTAGCGACAAGAACGATGGTACGTAGACGAAGGCCGGCAGATTTTGGCTGGTCTACCTATTTTTTCTGTTTTGCTGTTGCAAGGTAGGAGCTGCTTTATTAAACTCAAAAGCGTCGGAATACTCACACGGACGACCGTTTTGAGCTGCCTGCGATCTGCGGCCAACTGGGAGCTGTCTGTGCGAGTACCGATAACTGCTTTCTGGTCCCTCCCCCGCCGGATGTTTCAACTTCATCCGGGCGGCCAGATCAAGTGAGATGGTTCGTTTCCGAGCGCGTACAGAACGGGTGTTGCGGCCTCATTGGATCCTTGTGGTTTTGCTGCGGGAAGAGAGGAGCACCGATGTTTCGCAAGGCTCGCCGAACTCGACCGGAACCGCGCTGGCGCAAGTACGCTCTGACGATCGAGCGGCTGGAAGATCGCATAACGCCGAGTACGCTTTTCGACTTCTTCGGCAATCCTACGGAACCGCCGGACGGCATCGTCCCTCCATCCGACACGGGCGGCGGTGATACAAGCGGCGGATCAGACGGCGGCACCGGCAGCAGCCCCGGAACTGCCCAAGACAGCGGCAGTAATTCATCGGACACTGACGTTTGGTCCTACATCAATAGCGATGCCAACGGTTTGGCTGCTGCCGAGCAAAGCTTCGGCTTGCCGATTAATTCCACCACCTTCTTGAACATGGTCGATCGGCTCGACCTGCTATTCGCGGGCAACACCCAACAAGGATCGCGAACGGACGAAGTCATTTTGCTCAATACCAACGCCGTCAATAGCGAGTACGCGGTCGTGGTCATGCAGCCCCTCACGGGCACGGAATACCTGCGCTATAGGCATCCGAACGGTGCCTTTGCTTCCTGGACGGATGCGACAGATCGCACTTTTGTCGCGGATATTGACAACGATGGCGTAGTCGAATTTGTGCAGGTCAACCGCCCGGCTTCGTGGACCGACGCCATCACCGGCGGCTTTATCCGCATCGTAGATGTCAATTCCGGCATCGTGCGCAAGGTCATTCAGTACCAGGACACCATCGGCGACAGCACCTATGCGCAAGTCGTAGGCGGCCTGGTAGACCCCGAGGACGGTGCTTATATCGGCCACTTCACGCGCAAGGATCACGTGGAGCTACTTCTTTTCAATCGCACTAACCAGGAGCGCGACCGCATCGCCTTGCGGGCCATAGATCTGGTCACCGGCGAGGTGACCTTCACGTCTTTCCACGACGGCACCATCTTCGGTGGCTGGATTGACTACAGCGACGAATCCTTCGTCCTAGACACCAACAACGACGGTTACGACGACCTGGTCCTGGTCAACCGCGTTCCCGATCCTTCATCGTACCGGCCGACCAACATCGGGTTCATCGGTATGGTCAGCATCCATGACATTCCGGGCACGCCGAACGGGCCCTACCGTGGCTTTTATCGGTTTTTCGATTGGAACTACGCGCGGCCTGGCGAGAACAGCGTATTTCCTGGTTACGACGATTTGTACGACCGGGCGCTGGGCGCCGTGGTGATCAACAATGGACGACGGCAGCCTGTCATCGTGCTGGTGAACTCCAGCAGCACCTCGCAGGCAGCCTATGCGGTGTTGGAGCCCAGGCCTTTGACGCCGGGCGTGCGGGATTCGTTCCAGTTGATCACTACTGTGTTCCATCACTCGAGCAACCTCGGCTACTTTACGCCGGATAACCGATTCGTCGTGGGTGATTTTGACGGCGATGGATCGCAGGAGCTGGCGTCGCTCAACGCTGCCGCTGCAGCGCCGGAGGACTATATCCGTGTGTTCAAGCTGTTCGGCGGGCCGACTGGCAACGATATGCCTCCCGGGTCGGGTGGGCCGACAGGACTGGACCTGACTGCAGAAAACACCCGCTGGGTGATCTTCTTGCAGCCGGGAATTTCCTCGCCTGCTCTGGCGAGCGTCTTGGGTGCCCAGCACGAGCGAGAAACAGGCCACATTCCCAACACCTACTACTGGCAATTCCCGGCTGGTTTGAGCCTGCAAGATATCGAGAGCCGTCTCAAATCTCGCCCCGAAATCACCGACTTCTACCGGCTGGTTCCGCTGCCCATCGAGAAACGCCTGTTCCCGAACGATCCGCTGTTCAGTCGGCAATGGCACCTGCTCAATGTCGGTCAGGTAGGCGGCTTCGTCGGTGAGGACATCAATGTTACGCCCGCGTGGGACCAGGCCACAGGCGCGGGAGTGGACATCGCTATCGTGGACGATGCTTTGCAATGGCAACATCCGGACTTGTTCGCCCACTACAAGCCGTTGTTGAGCTGGGATTTCAACGACGTGGACGGGGATCCGTCGCCGACGAGCGCCACTGAAGGGCACGGCACCAACGTCGCTGGCGTGGCAGCCGCAGTGGGCAACAATTTCCTGGGAGTCACCGGCGTGGCTTTCAATGCGGGCCTAGCCGGATTGCGTATTCTGGGCGGGCCGGTGACCGATCAGATTTCCGCCGACGCTCTTGCCTTCAAGAACAACGAAATCGAGATCTACATCAATTCCTGGGGCCCACCGGACACCGGAGATCTGCTGCAAGGCCCAGGACCATTGACCGCCGCTGCGTTGGCTAACGGTGCCACCCGCGGCCGCAATGGCCTCGGCACGATCTATGTTTGGGCAGCGGGCAATGGCCGGCAGAACCTCGACAACGCCAATTACGACGGGTTCGCCAACAGTCGCTATACGATCGCGGTCGCTGCCCTGGGGCCATTGGGTAGATTTGCCTCGTACAGCGAGCCAGGGGCGAATATCTTCGTATCGGCCTACGGCGGCGACGGAAATACGTTCATTACCACCACCGATCTCGTCGGCGAGGACGGCGACAACGCGACCGATTACACCGATCAATTCAGTGGCACGTCCGCGGCAGCACCGCAAGTAGCCGGAGTCATTGCCCTCATGCTCCAGGCCAACCCCAATCTCACGTACCGCGACGTACAACACATCCTCGCCCGTACGGCGCGCAAGAACGACCCCAGCGATCCCGGCTGGGTCACCAACGGCGGTGGCTTCCACGTCAACCACAATTACGGCTTCGGCGTCGTAGATGCGGACGCTGCCGTCGAACTGGCCAAGAATTGGCAGCCTCTACCTGCCCAGACCGGCTTTTCCAGCGGGCTTATGCCCGTGAGCGTCACCATACCGGACAACGATCCCGTCGGTGTATCGCGGTCTGTCAACGTGCCCGCTAACTTTGTCGTTGAGCGCGTTTTCGTAACCTTCAGCGCAACCCATACATTCCGTGGTCATTTGCGCATCGTGCTCACGTCGCCCAGCGGTACGCGTTCGATCCTCGCCGAGCCGCACATCGACGCCAACGACAATTATCCCGGTTGGACTTTCAGCTCGATTCAGCACTGGGGCGAATCGGCGCAAGGTACCTGGATCCTTACGGTCAGCGACGAGTTACCCGCTGACGTGGGCACATGGGATTCCTGGCAGTTGGAAGTCGTCGGTTTTGTGCCCCAGCAGCCGGGTGGCGGCGGAGGCGGTGGCAGCGGAGGAGGCGGAGCCGGCCCAGGTGTCGGCGGCGAGCCAGACCGCTTCGAGCGCAACAATACCTCGGATCGTGCCAGCGATCTCGGCGTCTTCGCCAGTCTCTTCCTCGACCAACTGACTGTCCACAGCAACACCGATCGAGACTGGTATCGCTTCCGCGTCGAAAGCCCTGGCCAGCTCACCATACGCATGCAACTGGCGCCGGATGCCGGCGATTTGGATATGCGCCTGTTTACCTTGAGCCCCGACAATACCTTGATCCTGCTGCGCAGCAGTACCACACGACAAGCGGGCGCTTCCGAAGTCATTACCTGGGACGTCACGCCCGATAGTGTGCTGCTGCTGTGGGTCTACGGCTTCAACCAAAACATGGGTCGCTATACGCTGGATTTCAGCGTTGCCTAAAGGCGAACCATCCTGGGGAGGTGGTTCCTCAAAAGGCGGAAGCCGGCCCACCTTGGCCGGCTTCCGTCGGGGGAACAGGGGTTGAGGACTCGGGGATGCACGTCATCTTGCAAGGCAGCCGTTCCATCCTTCCCTGCATAGCTGCCTGACGCTACGTTGCGCGCCAGTGTAACTATCGGCAGCTACCTCGGCAGGAATTCGCTCGCCACAGACCCTGGCTTGCCCGGTCCTAGCGAGCGTGAGCCTGCATATCCGCTGCCGGACGCCGATCCGATACAACGGTCACCGCCCGCACCGATCGGTCAGAGTTCAGGACAGACGAAACAGCCGCGCCAGAAGTTCCAAAAAGCGATAGCTGCCTTCGGTGCTGGCTTCCTCGTGGATGACGGACAAAGGCGTATGCAAGAGCTTGTTTTGGAATTGCCGAAAGGCTGCCTCGATGATGCGCACATCTTCTTCGCTGAGCCGGCCGTCGAGCCGCTGGAAACAATCGGCTTGGACTTGTTTGCGGATAGCGTCCCATTGTTCCTGGATGCGAGCGATAACCGGTGCGCTGCGTCTTTTGTGCCAGTTGCGCAGGAAACGATCGCGTTCCTCGGCGACGATGCGTTCTGCCGCCGGCACCTCTTTGCAGCGGTGTTTCAACACCCGATCACGGATCGCTTGCAAGTCGTCTATATTGAGCAACAGGTCTACGCCTTCCAGGTCAGCGATGGCTGGGTCGAAATCTCGGGGCACTGCCAGATCCAGGATGGCCAAAGGGCGACCGCGTCTTTGTTGCAAAACCCATTGCATGCGCTCGCGAGTCACGATGTATCCGCACGCGCCGGTAGTGCTGAGGACGACATCGCTCAATACCAGTGCTCGGTCCAGTTCGGCGAACGGCACGGCCCGTCCGTTGCACGAGGCCGCCAGCGCCTCGGCTTTGTCACTGCTGCGATTGGTGACGACAATCTGTGCCGGGCGCAAAGCCAACAAGTGCCGCAACGTCAACTCCCCCATCTTGCCGGCACCGACGATGAGAACTGTCTTGTCGTCGAAGCGGTCGAACACTTCGCGCAAGTAGTCGAGCGCCAGGCTGGGGATGGATACCTTGCCTTGGGTGAGCGCCGTTTCTGTATGCACCCGCCGAACTACCTGCCGGGCATGTTGAAACAGAGCATGCAACAGCGGGCCGACGGCGTCGCACGCTTGCGCCATGTCGTAGGCCTGCTTGACCTGTCCCGCAATCTGGACCTCTCCCACCACCATGCTGTCCAGCCCGCAGGCAACCCGAAATAGATGCCGTACAGCTTCCGCATCGGTGTGGTGATACAGACAATCGCTCAGTAGGTCGGGGGCCACTGCACGCCCATGAGCCAAAAAAAGAAGGATTTCTGCGCGGGACGGCAAGCAGGCGTGCTCGTCGGCACTCGCTAGGTACAATTCCACGCGATTGCAGGTACTCAAGAGAGCCCTCTCGCAGCCGAAGCGCTCCCCTGCCGCCTGTAGTGCCTCGCACACTGCGCCCTTGTCGAAGGCCAATGCCTCGCGGAGGGCCAAAGGGGCCGTACGAAAATTTACGCCCGTAACGGTAAGCCTCATGGTACCTCACCGAACGGATGACTGCTAGGCAAGAATATATGCACCATGTAAGCCAAAAGCAGGCAGGCGAAGCCGATCACCGACCACCAAGCCAGCCGGCGTCCGCGCACATGTGCTCCGTAGCGCAAATACAATACGACCCCATAGACCAGCCAGAGCAGCCCCGCCGTCAAGATCTTAGGATCGAGCCAATCTTGTACCCCTGTCTGCAATAACATGCCCAGACCGATGATCAGTCCCGCGGTGAGCATGGGAAAAGCCCAGAGCACGCCGCGGCGGCTCATACGCTCGAGCCGTTCCAAATTGAATATAGGCACGCCTCGATCGGGCGGGACTTTACGGCGTAAGCGAGACGCTTGCACCAAGTACATGACGCTGGCGACAAAAGAAACACTCAGGCCTACGGCAGCCAGGACCAGCAAGCCGACATGAAGTACTATCCACAACCGCTGCCCCTCCTGCCACGACAACTCACTCAGTGCAGGAGCTGTGGCCGTACTTTTGCCCACGGCTGCCAAAAGCACCAAGCCGGTCACGAGCGGCGCCACGAACAAGCCCCAAGCGCTGCGCGGATAATGCAGTACGCCGTACAAATAAAAAATCGCTACGATCCAAGACAGAGCGAGCAACGTATTGGTGCCGCCTGGTACATCCAGCGCGTGGAAATAAAGGTACAGGGTGTGGGCGAACAACCCGGCCCCACCTGCGACCAGCTTGAGCCAGCGCCAGATGCTTTGCGGGCGCAGACGCTCCAGCACTTCCAAAAAGAGCGCCACTGCATAACTGGCGCCGAAACAAAAAATCGTCACGCGATCTATAACCATGGCAGTCCCATAATCCATGGGCAGACGATCCGGGCGCCCGGATCGAACTTTGCCAAGCTATTTTATGCCCTCTTTTCCCACCGTTAGGGCTGCTCACGCTTGCATCGGGCCGGGTCCGGGTGGGCGCTAGCCGACGTCCACTCAGGGGCTATCGTGCTCGCCGCGCGCTCTGAGCATGCCGAACTCCTGCATTTTTTTGTGGAGCGTGTTGCGATTGATGCCCAAAAGCGCAGCAGCTTTGATTTGCACCTGATCGCATGCCGCGAGCACCTGCTGGATCAGCTCCCGCTCCAAGGCGCTGACCAGCCGCTCGTACAGCTGCGGCTCGGATTCGGAGCGGTACATCTGCAAACCCAGTCGTACCAGTTTCTGGATCATACTGTCGAGGTCGAGGCCACGCCGGCGAGGCAGTCGCAAACGCCGCTCGTCGCGGATCTGCGCCACGAGCATATCCGTCGTGATGACCTCCCCCTGGCACAAAACCACTGCTCGTTCGATATCGTTTTCCAGCTCGCGTACGTTGCCGGGCCAGTCGTGTTCCATGAGCACATCGAGAGCACCCGGCCCGAAGCCACGGATCGGTTTGTTGTTCTCCTGGACATAGCGCTGCAGGAAGAACTCTGCCAACGAGGGAATATCCTCGCGCCGCTCCCGCAACGGGGGCAAGTACATGGGCACGACATTGAGCCGATAATAGAGATCGTCGCGGAACCGGCCGGCTTCCACTTCTTCTTCGAGGAACTGATTGGTGGCGGCGATGACGCGCGTATCCACGCGAATGGTTTTGCTTTCCCCGACACGCTCGAATTCGTGTTCCTGCAACACCCGCAAGAGCTTCACCTGGAGTTTGGGGCTCATGCTGGAGATTTCGTCCAAAAAGATGGTGCCGGTGTGGGCTGCTTCGAAACGACCAGTGCGGTTTTCCACGGCACCTGTGAAGGCGCCGCGCACGTGACCGAACAATTCGCTTTCCAGCAGGCTCTCGCTGAGCGCTCCGCAGTTGACGCGCACGAACGGACCGTCGTTGCGCGGACTGAGCTGATGGATGGCCCGAGCGATCAACTCTTTGCCGGTACCCGTTTCGCCGATCAAAAGGACGCTGGCACGCGTGGGAGCGACCAGCCGCGTCAAACGATACACTTTGCGCATGGCCTGGCTCTGGCCCACTACGCCCGGCAGAGGCGCGTCCAGGCCGGTCGGTTGGCTTCCAGTCGGTGTCGCGGCTATGTGTTCGTCCATGGAATGGTCTCCGCCCTCGTGCGCCGATACCGGCACGCAGTCTGACTTTGCGATGGGAGTCGGAAGGCTTCGGGTGGCCGCTTGTGTCAATATATGCACCGTCGCCGCGGACGTCTTCGGTGGAAAACCTACCCCCGGGGCTCCGCTGCGTGCTCTCATCGCCGCTTTTGGACCGTCAGCACCTGATGGGGTCATGGCCCGCGCGGCGCTGGAAACGGCTGGCGACGCAATCGTTGGAAGATGGCCGCCAGTGCCTCGGCAGTCAGAGCCGGCTCCTCGAGCAAAACCCCCGCCATTTCTGCAAGGATCAACGGGGTAACGTCTTCGCCGCTCCATCCGGCTCGAGCCAATCGTTGCTCAAGGACACGATGGGCATGCTCGCGCAAGCGCGCGACTTGCCGCGAGACAGTTCCCTCGTGCACGCCCAACAATTCGGCAGCCCGTCGCTGACTAATCTGGTAGCGGAACAAAAGTCCCAACAGTAACAGGTCGCGTTCTCCCAGAGACGCTACCCACTCGCGCACAGCCTGGTGAAAGGTTTCCCGCCATACGGGCTGGTCCTCGTGGACGGGCGCCGGCAGCCATTCGCTATCGGGCAGATCTTCCCAGCGCACATAGGGAGCTCGCAATCGGCTCACTTCAAGGTTGTGGAAGACTCGCACCAACCAAGGAAGGAGCGGACGCAGTCCGTCATAGCGCATGAGGATAGGTTGCCCGCCTGGCTCGGGTGCGACGAGCAAATGGCTCCAGAATTCCTGCACCGCGGACTCCTGTTTTTCCCGGTCGCGGGGGTAGAGCCGCAGCGCTTGGGCACGCAGTGCATCCACGAGCAGCCGGCCGCCCGACTCCATGCGCAGTGCGAACAGCACCTGCCAGGCCTCCGGCTGACGCTCCAGCAGGCCTGCCACCAAGTAGGCATCCAAGGCAAAAAGCCGGCGCAGGAAAGCGCCAGGAGCCGACGCCTGATGGCGCTGACTGCGTTCATACATGCGCCGCAAGTGCTGCTGCCAAACGGCTGTCGTCAAGTGCACCCACGGCAGATGCAGACGGCAGTAAAGAAGTATCGCTTCCACCAAGGGCGTCGGAAAAACGTCCTCCCGACCCGCATCGTGCCGAGCGGACTGCGACATGGCTTCCACCTTTTATGTCCAGCGTTTTCCATAGGCGTTTCCGCCGCGGAACAGGTGCTTCCTTTCACAGAGAAAGTATACGCACCGGACAATTGCCCAGCGGGACCGCAACCATATCGAAGCGGCATTGCATCGCCTGACGCTAGTACAATGCCGACATGGAGCGCAGGCTAGGACTAGTGATCGCCGGGGCGGATCCGACAGGATTGGCCCTGGCCAAAGAGCTTTTGCAGTGCGAAGACTTTAGCTTCGTGGCTTATGCTGGCCCGGAAAAAGCGACCACGCTTGTGTCCGATGTCGGCATACCCCGTTTTTCGACACGCGATTTGGAGTCGGCGTTGGCCTTGCCCGAAGCCGATGTGGTTTTAGTCGCAGAAGATTTGGCTCATCGCGCGGCTACGCTCCGCCGTGCGTTGCAAGCGGAAAAACACGCGATTTGCCTTTTTCCCCCGGAGCTGGTCCCCGAGGTTTGCTACGAAGTTACCCTGGCGGTGGAAGACGCTAGGAGGATGTGCGTTTGCCTGGCGCCCATAGTTCTGCACCCCGGAGTGCAAACGCTGCTTCGACAGCTTAGGGCTTGGCCCAGGGACAGTTTACGCCACGTGGCGCTGGCCTACGCGCTCAACGACGCCGACCCGCTGGCTACTTCCCCAGTGGAGGCACTGTACCAATGCTGCTCTTTCCTCCTTGCCTGCAGCGGTAGCGTGGCCGAGGTCCACGCACTGGCTGACTACGCATCCGGTACGTTGGCACTTCCCTGTACCGTATCCGGGCGCTACCAGCGAGGCGGGTTGTTCCAACTGCTGTTGACAGCGAGCGAGCGGCCGGCGTTCAGTGTCGAAGTTGCTACTGGCGCCGGACAGGTGACGTTACAAGCCCCCTCCTTTGCGGCGCAACCAGCTTCGCTGACCACCCGCACAAGGACAGAAACTTTTTCGGTCCAGTACCCTGCGACCGCTACCCCGCAGGTGCTGGCAGTCGCCATCGCCGAGCAGTTCCGCGCTCTTCGACAGGTGCCCCAAGAGAGCCAGGACGATCGTGGGGCGAGCGCTTCCGAGAAAAGCAAGACGACCGGTCGGACTGCGCCCGGCGATATTCCCCACCAGTTCGTCGGTGCCGACTGGGAGCATGTCATTCGCTCCGTGGAATTAGGCGAGGCCATCTTGCGCAGCGCCCAACGTAAAAAAGCCATCGCACTTTACGAGGAAGATTGGGACGAACGAGCCGCTTTCAAGAGCCGTATGACGGTAGCAGGTTGCCTGACGTTGCTGGCCTGCCTGGCACTCCTGTTTATGGGGGCTTTGCTACCGGCGCTATGGTACGGAATACCTTTGCTCCTCGCCGTCTATCTCGTCCTGCAGCTTTTGCATCTAGTGGTGCCCGAGCGCAAACTTGCCCGCGGCCAACAGCGCTCGGCCACCGAGCCACAAGAGGCGTCACGACGCCTGCGAGAGCCTCTGTAATTCTCGAGCTACCGAGGACAGGTCTTGGAGCCGTGACTGGGGATCTTTTGCCATCAACATTTCGATCAAGCGGTTGAGTTGCACGGGCAAAGAAGTCAAAAACNCCCCCGGCGAGGGAGGCTGCCAATGCCTGTGTAGCTCGATTTTTTGCAAGCGGTCAGCGACCGCGAAGGGCGCCTGACCGGTCAAGGCAAAAAACAGCGACGCGCCTAAGCTGTAAGCATCGGCAGCCGCGGTGACGTGCCTGGAGTCGTATGTTTGCTCCGGAGCCACATAATCCCAGGTGCCCACGATACGCCGCGCGTTGCCTTCCAGCGGTTCACGGCCTTTGTACAAGGCCAGGCCGAAATCAATCACATAGACCTTGCCCGAAACTTCGCACAGTATGTTGGCCGGCTTGAGGTCGCGATGGACGATGCCCTGACCATGCAAGTGCGCCATGATACGCGCCACGTGGGCAAAAATACGACAGGCCTCGGGCCAGGCCAGCGGACCTCGGTCGCGCACGATCCTGTGGAGGTTTTGTCCGCGGATATATTCCATGGCCAGGTACGAAGCGCCGCGCGCGCTACCTGCTTCCAAGAAGCGCGGGATACCATCCATCTGGAGGCTTTGCAAAATAGCCGCTTCGTGCTGGAGCCGCGCGCATTTGCCTGTGGAGGCCTGCGAGCGCGGCAGGAGCTTCAAGGTCACCAGCTGGCGCGATTGCCTGGCTTGGGCGAGCAGGACCAGTGCCATACCCCCGCGTGCGATCGGCGCCAAAATCTCATAGCCTGCCAGGATCAGACTGTTTTGCCGTCCAGCTAGCACTTGCTGGGCCTGGAAGCGCGTGAGCCATCCTGTCCGAACCAACTCCCGTGCCAGGTCCTGCGGCGGCAGCGTCAGCAGTTCAGGCCGCGTCCCTAGCCAGGACTCCAGATCGGCCACCGGCACGATCCCACTTTGTACCACCCGCCGCAAAAACTGCCGACTGTCTCCGGTCATCGTCTTTACTTCCGCCCAAGGTCCAGCGCCATCTGCAACTGCTTCTATTTTCACGAACCCAGCGGGAGCGGGGTAGTGGAACACGCTACTTTTTGCTTGGCACTCTGGAACATACCGCTTAAAATGGGGGGTGTGCCGACCACAGGACAGGCTCGGTACACCTTCAGGGGGAAACAGCGGGTGGCGCTCCGAGGTGCGCCTCGAAAAAGGCAAGGGAAAGGAACAACCCATGACGCGAAGACCGACTCGGCGGGAGTTTTTGGGCAAGACGACAACGGCGGCGTTGGGTCTGACGGTGCCCTTGTTCGTGCCAGCGACGGCACTCGGCACCGGCCAGCGCACAGCCGCCTCCGACCGCATCACCCTCGGCTTTATCGGCACCGGTGGTCGCGGTCGAGGGCTGATCAATATGTTCCTAGCCGAAAAAGACACGCAAATCCTGGCTGTGTGCGATGTGGACCAAAGGCATTTGCATCAGGCACAAGAGCTCGTGAACAAACGCTACGGCACCAAAGATTGTGCCGTGTACAAAGATTTCCGGCAATTGGTAGCGCGTCCGGACATAGATGCGGTCGTGGTGGCTACTCCGGACCACTGGCACGCCCTGACCAGCATCGCGGCTGCCCGTGCTCGCAAGGATATTTATTGCGAAAAACCCCTCACCAATTCGATCGGCGAAGGGCGCGCTCTGTGCAAGGCTGTGCAAGAAAACGGCCGCATCCTCCAGACCGGCAGCCATGAGCGCTCCAACCCCAAGGGTCGCTTCGCCTGTGAAATCGTGCGCAGCGGTTTGATCGGCAAGGTCCATACGCTACGCGTGCATCTGCCCTGCGACGAGGATCACCATAAGCAGGCACGTGCCTTGCGCGGGATGCCGCCGACCGAGCCGGTGCCCGATGGTTTCGACTACGATTTCTGGCTGGGCCCGGCTCCTCAGGCGCCCTACACTTCCAAGCGCTGCCATTTCTGGTGGCGCTTCGTCTTGGCCTACGGCGGCGGAGAAATGACCGATCGCGGTGCCCATGTCATGGACCTCGGTCTTTTGGGTGCCGGCTTGGAAGACACCGGCCCGGTCGAGATCGAAGCCCGAGGCGTTTGCAACGCCGACAGTCTCTATGACGTCTTTTGGGACTACGAATTCGTCAACACCTTCGCCAACGGCGTCAAATTGATCGGCTCGACGCAGCAGCCGCGTGGAGTCAAATTCGAGGGAACCGAAGGCTGGGTCTTTATCCACGTCCACGGTTGCAAGCTCGAAGCCGAACCGGCTTCGTTGCTCAAAGTGAATCCGGAAAAACTGCAGGTACAATTGGGGCGCACGCCGAACCACGTGCGTAACTTCCTCGACGCGGTGAAAAGTCGCAAGCAGCCTTTTGCTCCGGCCGAAGCAGGCCACCGCACCGCGAGCCTATGCCACTTGAACAACATCGCTATGCGGGTCGGTCGCAAACTGCGCTGGGATCCCGTCCGGGAACAGTTCGTCGGCGACGACGAGGCCAACGCCTACGTTACGCCCAAAATGCGGGCGCCGTGGTCGCTCTGACGGCGTGAACGCAACCAGGCGGGTTTCACTCAGCCGTAGCCGGCCTGTTATATGCACAAGCAAGCTACTGCACCCGTGGCACGGCTATTGCAGTCGTGCCACCGTCATTTTT
>JGI25067J35172_100009_pt1 | contig 18248 bp, 10 predicted proteins | sample Antgeofumaro1A2C_FD_35172 | JGI IMG/M metagenome (IMG submission 35172)
CATAGCCCAGATCGGCAAGGCATTTCGCAACGAAATCAACCCACGGCACTTCACGTTTCGCAGCCGCGAGTTCGAGCAGATGGAAATCGAATTTTTCTGCCATCCGCAGGAGTCGCTGACATGGTATCGCTTCTGGCGTGACGTGCGGCTGCAGTGGTACTATCGAATGGGCATCCGCTCGGAGCGTTTGCGGGCACGCGAGCAAAGCCGCGACGAGTTGGCGCATTATTCCTGTGCCACGACTGATATCGAGTACCTGTTTCCTTTCGCCGACGAGCCTCAGGAGTTGGAAGGTGTGGCCCACCGCGGCGATTTCGATCTCCGGCAACATCAGGAGTACAGCGGCCGCGACCTCACCTATTTCGACGAAGACGGGTGGAACGCTTATCTGGCGCAGCACAAAACCGCTCTGGCCGGTAACCGCCGGCTGGAAGAAGAAACCAAGGCAGGCTTTCGCTTTGTGCCGCACGTGATCGAGCCTTCGGCAGGGGTGGATCGCTTCGCTTTGGCTGTGCTGTGCGAGGCCTATACCGAGGACGTAGTGGACGGCGAGCCGCGCACGCTTTTACGACTGCATCCGCGTTTGGCGCCCATCAAGGTCGCGGTCTTCCCCCTGGTCAACCGCGAGGGTATGCCGGAAAAGGCCTACGCCATCTACCGGCTTTTGAAAGAGCATTGGTCCGTATTTTACGACGATCGCGGTGCCATCGGGCGCAGATACCGACGCCAAGACGAAATCGGCACGCCTTATTGCATCACCGTGGACGGTCAGACCTTGCAGGACGATACGGTGACCATCCGGAACCGCGACGACTGCAAGCAAGAACGAGTGCCGGTAAAGGGACTGGTCGAGGAATTGAGCCGTCGGCTGCGCCCGTCACGCTGACGGCATGGGTGGAACGGTGTGTTACTTGGGTTCCGAGGTCGTCGAGGGTTCGTTGGCCGGCATCCGCAAGGGTAGGCCCAACTCCTCGATCTTGCGGTAAAGCGAACTGAGGGACAGCCCCAGACGCCGGGCGGCTTCCTTTTTGTCTTGCGATTCCCGCAGCACACGCTCGATATGGGCACGCTCGAATTGTGCCACGGCCTGGCGCAAATTGTCGGTGCGGCGCATCTGGGCCGCCGGTGCCAAGCCGGGAGGCAGATCGCTCGGTCGGATCAAAGGCCCGGCCCCGAGGATCACGGCCCTCTGGATGACGTTGTCCAGTTCGCGCACGTTCCCTTTCCAAGGAGCCTGGAGCAGGATTTGCATGGCTTCGTGGTCCACTCCCACGAACCGTTTGCCCAACTGCTGCGCGTGCTTGGCGACCAAAAACGCTACCAGGGCCGGGATGTCCTCGCGCCGCTCCCGTAAAGGCGGCAGATGAATGCATACGACATTGAGCCGATAATACAGGTCCTCGCGAAACCGTCCTTCCTCGACCAGTTTGGCCAGATCTTTGTTGGTGGCGGCGATGATCCGAGCGCGCATCGCCACCGGCTCGGCCGCACCGATGGGAAACACTTCTCGTTGCTCGATGGCACGCAACAATTTGGCCTGCGTGGCCAGACTGAGTTCGGCGATTTCATCGAGGAAAATAGTGCCCTCTCCGGCACGCAAAAACACTCCGTCCTGGTCCCGGTCCGCCCCAGTATACGCTCCCTTGCGGTGGCCGAACAACTGGTTTTCCAGGAGCTCGTAAGGAATAGCGGCACAGTTGACCGGGAGGAACGGCTCGGAGGCGAAAGGGCTCTGGGCGTGGATGGCTCGGGCGATCAATTCTTTGCCGGTTCCGCTTTCGCCCACGAGCAAAACGGTTGTCCGAGTGGGTGCCACTTTGGCCACCGTGGAGAAAACCTGCTGCATGGCAGCACTTTTGCCCATGATCTGATCGGGGTGGTACTCGCGATGTAACTCCCGGCGTAGCCATTGGTTTTCTCGATACAGCCGACGGTAGTGCAGCAGATGCCGGATTTTGCTCAGCACCTCTTCGAACAATAGCGGCTTCATCAGGTAGTCGTGGGCACCTTTTTTGAAGGCCTCGACCGCCGTTTCTACGGTGGCATACGCAGTGATCAGCAACACGAACAAATCGGGATTGATATGGAGCAACTGCTCCAGGAGTTGCACGCCGTCCATGCACGGCAATTGCAAATCGCAGATGGCCACGTCGTAGCGTTTGGCCACGGCCAGGCGCAGTGCCTCTTCGCCAGACGCGGCGGTATCTACGCTGAAGCCCTCTTGGTGCAAAAACTCAGCTAGCGTGTGCCGGATGATAGGCTCGTCGTCCACGATCAGCAAGGTGCCGGCCGAAGGGCCGGCGCTCGGTCCCGCTCTCCTGCTTGTGTTCGCTTCAGACAGCATGCGCATGGACGGCTCCCGCGATCGGCAGACGGATGCGAAAAACAGTGTGTCCGGGACCGGACTCGAAACTGACGGTGCCGCCTTGGTCGCTGACCAATTTTTTGGTCACAAAAAGACCCAGGCCGGTGCCGTGCGGTTTCGTGGTGAAAAACGGCGCGAACAGACGCGCGCGATGTGCCGGCGGAATACCTGGGCCGTTGTCCACCACCTCCAGGCATATCTGCTCGTCGCAGGACATCGCGCGCACCACGATGCGTCCGCCCTCCGGCGTGGCATCTATGGCATTGAGGATCAAATTCAGCAACGCTTGCGTCACAGCATCTCGGGAAACGCGTACCGGCGGCAGGAGCGGATCCAAGGCCACTTCCAAGACGCGTCCCCGCAGCGGCTTGTAGTATTTGGCGATGCTGACCGCCTGCTGAATTACCTCGGCCGGCGTTATCCACATCGGTTCTTGCCCGCCTGGCCGGCTGAAATCTATCAGCTCCCGCAGTATGCCCTGGATGCGTCGCAATTCCCCGCGCACCAGGGCCAGCTTTTCCTGGGCATACGCGTCTTGGCAGCGGCGTTGTAAGATCTGCACCAAAGAACTGATGGAAGTCAAAGGATTGCCGACCTCGTGAGCGATCCCGGCAGCCAAGAGTCCAAAGGCCGCCATTTTCTCTTGGTGCAGCATGCAAGCCTGCGCTTCTTGCAGCTCTCGCGTGCGTTCGGCAATTTTGCCTTCCAGGTGCAGCTGATGCTCGCACAGCTGGCGATTGAGCAGACGCAAATGCTCGCCTGCCTTTTTGAGGATGGCGGCCAGACTGTTGGCTGCCCACGCCACCCAGACCATGAGCACCAGTAAGAAAAACAGAGACTCGTTGGCGTTGGGCGCATGGCGATAGTGCAGATAAAGGAGCAGTGCGCTGACCGAATGGAACAGGCACATCACGTAAGGATGCCAGCCAGGATACCGTATCGCCGCTATGACCAGCGACAGCAGATAGTAAAAACGGAAGGGACTGTCGAGTCCTCTCTCGAAATAACACAGGAGGCCAATGAAAACTGCCTCCATGGCACCGACCAGCAAAGGATACGCCGCTAGGAATACCCGGCCTCGCAGGCTGTAATAAGTGTCTATGAGCGTATAAAGGGCGCCCAGCGTGAGGATGGCGTTGAGCGCCGCTGCGTGAGCTTCCGGCCAAAGGCCGGCATTGGCCAGGGCGTATCCCACTGCCAGGCCGAACCATCGAATACGTACGGCGATCTGTTCGCCGGCCAAATCCGTAGTGCTACTCGCTAGCCCATCGTCTGGGACCGCCATAGTGCTTTCCCTGCTATGTACCTGGGATCTCGGACAAGATCGCAGTTCGCTTGTGTTGTTTCCCATTAATTCTATAGGGCGGCGGCACGCTACCCGGTGAATTTGCGACGCCTAAAGAACCTGGTCGCGTCGGCTAGCTGCGGCCGCCCGATTGTAATGCGGCCCGCGAACATTTAGACTAACGGGCGATCACCGACGAAGCCACCAGACCCCAGCTCGGGAGTGGCTAAGTGTCGAGGAGCGGGTCATGGTTCCGGATAATCTGCAGGGTAGAATCGAGGAGGACGAGACATGGTGCGTGCGGTGGATGTGCAAGGCGGGCCTACTAGCTGCACACCTGGCATTGCTCTCCGGTGGCGCAAAGCAGCACGGTTGTGCCACGGACTTGCGTACTTGGGCTGTTGTGTGAGTGCGGTCGCTGTGACGCTCTGGATGGCTCGATCACCCCTGACGACACATGCCGTGGCGTGCCATGTTGCGCCGGACAAGCTAGCCAAGGGGGTGGAATCCTATGTGGCCACTTTTTCGATTTGTGCATACGACCCGGAGCGCAAGGAATGGGGAGTGGCGGTGGCTTCCAAATACCTGGCCGTCGGGGCCGTGGTACCGTGGGCAAAGGCCGGCGTGGGGGCAATCGCTACGCAGAGCTTCGCCAACATCACGTACGGTCCGCGCGGCTTGGAGCTACTAGCTAGCGGCAAATCCGCTGCCGAAGTCGTGGAATTACTGACGAGGGACGACGAAGGACGGGACAGACGACAACTGGGCGTGGTGGACGCCGCCGGGGAGACGGCTCATTTCACCGGTAGCAAGTGCCTGCCTTGGGCCGGCGCCAAATCCGGCAAACACTATACGTGCCAGGGCAATCTCTTGGCCGGACCGGAAGTCGTCCAAGAAATGGCCAAGGCCTTCGAGAGCGCGAGCGGTCCTTTGGCCTGGCGGCTCATGACTGCTCTAGAAACTGGTGAGCGCGCCGGAGGCGATCGGCGCGGCAAACAATCGGCTGCCATCCTGGTGGTGCGCGACCGTGCCGGCCCCAATGGGCTCAGCGACCGCTACCTTGACTTGCGCGTGGACGACCACAAAGAGCCGGTCACAGAGTTGGCGCGTATTCTGTCCCTGCGCTTGCGGCGTCCCGGGGGCAAATAATACAGACGCCCCGGTCTGGCACTCATGCTACACGGGGCCTGATGACCGTGCAGCCGATGGGGGCGAGTGCCTGACGCAAGCGCTCGAAGGTGGCATCGTCGGGGCAGATGCCGACGATCGCCCCTCCCGACCCGGCGAACTTGGCACTGGCACCGGCACGCCGAGCCACCTCGACCATCTCCGCCTGGGCAGGTGGCAGCCGATAGATGCTGCGGCGCAGGTCGAAATTACGATCCATGAGATAGCCCAGCTTGTGGTAATCGCGGGCACGGAGTGCTTCCCGACCTTCTTCTGCCAGACGGGCAAAGTGCAGCATGGCTTGGACCACTTCCGGGTCGCCGCGCTGAAAGCGGCCGCGGAGGTCGTTGTGGAACACTTCCGTCGGCTCGCCGGCGTCCGTCTTGTACGCCAGATACAGCGGGGGTAGCAGATCCAATGGCAACGGTTCGTAAAACCCCACCTGCAGCCCATGTACCTCACGCATCCGATCGCGCGAAAAGTCCATGTAGACCAGCCCTTCGTACACCTGGATGACGCGATCCTGCAGGCCGGCGGCGATGCCCAGCTCCTCCGTTTCCACCGCCAGCGCCAGCGACGGCTGGACCTCTTGTGGAATGGCTACCTGATAGAAGTCCATAAGACAGCGCAGAGTGGCCACGATAATGGCGCTCGAGCCTGCCAAACCGACTTGCCGCGGAACGGTCGTTTGGTAACGGATGGAAAAGTTGCGGTCGTGCAAACGACAGCCTAGACGTTGGCAAAACTCCACGAATTTCTTGATGGTCGCTTTGACCAGCCGGATGCCCCCGTAATAGCCGTGGAGCTTGACGTCGCGCACCAGTTCGTAGACCGAATCGAAGCGATTGATGTTCTCGCCGCTCCAGACGATTTCGACTTGGTCCCACTCGTAGAGCACCACTTCGGCGGCGAAGTTGCGCACGATCACGGAGATCGTCTTGCCGAAATAGCCGTCCGAGGGATTGCCGAGCAATCCGGCACGTGCGTAGGCGCGTCGGCGTATGATCTGCATGATCGCTCACCTCGGTGCACCGTCCGGTAGGTTCGGGGTCAGCAAACAGATCGGCGGTCGCACGCTTATGCTCCTGCCCGATCAGGGCCGACCGAGCAGCTGGCGCACATAAGTCCGCAAGCTGTCGCCGTAACGCGGGTCGGCGAGAGCGAACTCACAAAATGCCTGAAAATAGCTTTCGAAGTTACCGATGTCGAAACGCCGCTCGCCGGGAGGCAGTTTCACCCCGAGCACCTTGCCTCCCTGGCGGATAAGAGTGCGGATGGCATCCGTAAGCTGGATCTCGCCGTTGCGCCCGGGCGGGGTACGCGCCAAGATATCGAAAATCCCGGGACGGAATACATAACGAGCTGCCACGGCCAATCGGCTCGGGGCTTCTTCCGGCTCGGGCTTCTCGACGATATCTGCCAATTCGCACACAGGGACGGCTGTTGGTCGAGGCGCCACGATCCCATAGTTGCTCACTTGCTCCGGCGCCACTTCTTCTAGGGCAATGACCGCATCTGCGCTGGCTTCCTCGAAGAGCTCGGTCATCTGTGCCACGATGCGCGATTGCGCATGCACCCCGATAATCGAGTCGCCTAGGGCCACGACGAACGGATGCGGGCCCACTACGCCGCGCGCACACAGCACTGCATGCCCCAGTCCCAATTGCCGCCGCTGCCGCGTGTAAAAATATTCGACCTCCTGACGCTCGAAATCCAGCTCCGCCAGCAGCTCTTCTTTACCCGTCTCGCGCAAAAAGGCGATCAGCTCCGCATTGATGTCGAAATGATTCTCGATGGATGTTTTGCCTGGCCCGGTGACAAAAAGAATGCGCCGAATCCCCGAACTGGCCAATTCCTCGACCACGTACTGGACCACGGGCTTGCGGCCTACGGGCAGCATTTCTTTGGGCTGACTCTTGGTCGAAGGCAAAAGGCGCGTGCCCTGGCCAGCCACCGGCACCACTGCCAGATCCACGGTCATGTTCCCCTCCGCTGGTTTGCGCCCGATGTGTCGCAGGCCTGCTCCGCTTCAAGTTCTGCTGCTCTTGCAGACGATGCATTTTAGCAGACACCTGCGAAAAGGCACCGTCACTTTCCGGTGGGCGACACAGGTCCTCCGCCCAGGGGACTGCAGACCGGTGTCGCCTCCGGCGCAATGCTCGTGTCTTCCCGATGTCCGGAGTACCGGAGCTGAGACTATCGGTGAACCAAAGCGCGTGGTCCTGCTTATATCGTACATTATGCTTCTGGGTCCTGGCGAGCGCAGTCGGTGCCCAGTCGGGCTGTTTGCGCCCACTGACCGACCGGCTGGATGCGATCCACGAAGAGCTGCGATCCATCCACGAGCAGCTGCTCATCGCCAACCAGCGATTGGAGCAAACCAATGGCCAGCTGGACGATATGAACAAGCGGTTGCGCCGTTTCCCCGGCTTGGGTGTTCAGCCCGAACAGGATCACTATCCCCCGCACTAGCTGTTCAGAGGTGCAGGGAACGACAAAAAGGCACAGGTCATAAGGCGAGTGGCCGAACCCAGCTCGTGCAGGCGGGAACCGGTTGCCGCGGCGCGTCGAGACGATCAACGTACGATACCCAGCAGCCGGCCGCGAGGTTGCGACAGATCCACAATGACCGGCTGAGCTGTTTGGGCTACGCCGACGTTGCCTGCTCGGTCAACTGCTTCGACTTTGACATAAAATTTGCACGGGCAAGCGGGAGGCGGAGGCACCTGCCAGATATAGCGGCCTGTGTTTTCCAAACCTTTGGCGATTTCGTTCCAGGGGCCTTCTGGCTTTTCAGCCCAAAACAAGGCGATCGGCTGAGGGGCCAGGTTTTTGTCGGTCGCGTGCCAGGTAATGGTGAGGCGTCCCGCCTCGCTGCCACGACCTGGTTCCGGTGGGAAAATCTGCACCATCGGCTTGGTCAAATCTACCTCGACCCAAAGTTGCGGGGGATCGCCGAGTTGCGGGGGACGACCACCTAAGCCTACGCCGCTGCGCACCACCAAGGTCAAGCCGAAGATACCTTCGCCGTTGACTTCCATAGAGAAGGGCGACGTCTTGTCGGCGTCCTCGCCGTAGCGTTGCCAGGTCCGACCGTCCAGCGTGTACCACAATTCGACCGACGAAACGCCCGAAGGGCCCACATCTTCTACCGTATACTCCAGCTGGATGCGCGTGGTATTGACATACTTGACGTCCGGTTGCGCGGGCAGACCTGCAGGCGGCAGCACCCCGTGCGGTGAGGCCAGGGGCTGTCCCTGAGCGGAAGCGCCGGCACCTACGAGCAACGTGCGCTGCGACACGTTGCCGGCTCGGTCTGCGGCCGTGAAGCGTACTTCCCAGGGACCATTTCCATCCGGCACCCAGTATTTTTGTCCGGTGGGAGTCGAGCCGATGGGCACACGTTGCCAGGTGGTTAGAGAGGAGCGGTACTCCAGCTGAAGCGAGGACAGATCGAGGTACTCGTCGCGTACCTCCCAGGCCAGGCCGATTTGGCCGCCGCCGGTCAGTTCGCGCAGACCGATTGCAGGTGCAGCGGTGTCCACGATGACCTGTAAGGCGGGCGTAAGCCGTTCGATTTCTGCTGGGAATACGCGCCCGTCCTGGTCCATTGTGCGTACGGCGAACCAGTACAGCCCATCGCGGGGCGCCTGAAAAGCGAATAGTTTCTGGTCCGGACTCGTGGCTCCGTACATCCTCCAGGTTCGGCCCTGATCTTCGGACACGTACAGCTGCACTTCGCGCACGCGGCTTTGTTCACGAATGTCAATCTGGAAAGGTATGCGAAACTGACTCTGGCGCACGAAGAGTGGCTCGGGCGTCTGAGCTGTACAGATGGTCCAACTGCTCGCGACAACAGTCAGAACCAGCAGTCCCCTACCCAGATGCTTCATGCCCGGTCGGTCCCTTGGGTCTATCGAAGGGCATCGGGTACGTCCAAACCAGTTGGCCCGTGCAGCGATGTCGCTGTACGCCGACATTGCAATCCTATGTCGTCGCTCTCGGCGATCGCCGGAACGACCCTAACGACGCTGCCTCCGAGCCAGCACCATATGGCTTGGCTTTGCCCTCTGGGAGAGCTATCGGCAGACCTAGCAAAGCCCTTACGGCAAAAAAGGCAAGCTGCATAGAGGAAGGAAGCGGCGCAGCATGCCTATCCTGTAAACTCGGGCCAGACGCCACGCGACAAGTCCGCTAGACTCGACCCAGCTTGGCCAGTTTGTACCTCTTCTCACGGCGGCTAGGTTCTTCCTGGCTGACGGCCTAATCGTTAGGCTGCCACGTCATCTGCACCTGGTATTCGCCTTTGACGAGCGCTAGCTGTTGGTTAGGGATTGGAGTACTCCCAGCTCTTAGATAGCTTTTTGCTTCACGTACCTTACCCCGGCGCAGATCGTACAGCACCGATCCGAGCAACTCGACGTCGGCATTGGGGATACCGCCGCGGAATATCACCAGAGCGACATCTGCATCTTTTTCGGAACGTTTGCCAACGTAGGTATATTCGACCTGTACAGAAGGAAGCGACACACTATCTACGGCATCAATGGGGAGCTCTACTTGTGCTGTCCACTTGTGTCCCGGCTGCCACTGGCCGGGCGAGCAATGGGGCAGACAGATTGTCAGCCAGCGTTGCAAGTTAGGGTAGACCAAGGTCGCCGGAGCACGTTGCTGCTCCGGCAGTTTGTTCACTGCCAGTTGTGCCTCTTCTATGGCGCCTGCATCGAAACGCTTGTTCCTCAGAGGCTCGGCTGCGCCCGCGGGGATGTCCTTGCCATCGAGGGCCAAACCGAGACGGAAGTTGTCCAGACTGAACTGCCGAGAGGGAGCAGATTCACGGTCGTTCACATGCACATCGGTCGTATAGTCCATGCGGTAATTGAATCGGCGATTTTCGTTTTGTTGGACGACGACATCGGCGGATGCATCAATTCGATATCTGGCGGCTTGCGTACTGGGCTTCTCGATATGTATCGGCTGATCGAGCCAGGGAGCACCGAGCTTGAAGCTCAAGATGTCGGTGTACTTTGTTTCTTTGTGACCGGCAACCGTGTACGCTATTCTGAAGCAGCAGAACTTGTCCCCAGGCCACTGGTCCAGAAAAAGCTCCGCATAGTCCGCGGCGCCGCGCGATTGCGTCGCAGCGCGATAAGGCTGCGCGGGGGAAGGCGCTTTTCGATCTTCGCTTATCCACCACTCGACTTCTCGCACGTGCAAGCGCTTGACGCCGGCACGCTTCTTGATTTCCAGCGGGATGACCCAACGTGTGGGCGACGTAGCGGTCGTGCCGGTGCGCACCTCGGGCGGTACGCGATGGAGGGTGGCACCGCGACTCGCCGGCGGCATCACGACGACGCTTTCTATTGCACCTTCAAGCAAATCCCGCAGCCGTTCCGCAGCCACCGCTCGGTTGATCCCCGTATGCTGAACGACCCCGCCGATGAACTGCACATTGATTTGCACGGACACGCCTATTACGTGGCCAGTGGCATCAATGACCGGTCCCCCTGAGTTGCCAGGTAACATCGTGCTTTCGCCGCGGATTTCGATGAACCTCACTTGTTTTCCGAGGCTATCTTTGAGGAAGCTGGCTACTTTTCCTTCAGTCACGGCGACGTTGCGACCACGCTCTGTACCCAAGGGAAAGCCCAATACGTAGACTGTCTCGGTTTCGCCGACCATCGAGCTGCTACCGACCGATAAAGGCTCGGGCAAATCATCGCTGGCGATGCGTATCACTGCCAGATCGTCGGCAGGCGCGACTTTGACGAGTTTCCCCGGATATTTTTTTTCGTTCTGCTCGCCACTGTGCACTGCGACAGTAATACTTTGCGGGGAGGCGGCACCCGGCTTGAGCATACCGACGACGTGTGCATTGGTGACGACCAGTCCCGGTTCGACGGCGAAAAACCCGCTGCCTTGGCCCTGACGGTTGCCAGATGTTGCCACTTCTATTAAAACGGTCGCAGCTTTGGCTTTTTCGAGCACTTCTCGGGACAATCGCCCTTCGACATTGGTAGGCTTTGTCCGGTGGGTGCCTGAAGCTGGGGACGCTTTGCCTGGATAGAAAACCCACGGACCCATATGCAGTTCGGCGATTTGGGCGCGATGAGCAAGCACCTCGTCAAGGTTTGCACCTGGTTTTTGCAGGAATTCAAAAAGCCAATCTGGTAATTGACGGTGGTTAGAATCAGGCGGCGGCCCAAAAGGAGGCTGTGGCATATCGGCTGCTTGCTGTGGGCTGGGTGGTTGGGCTGGCTGTTTTACAAGGTAGACGAGCAAAAAGGCCACGACGCCGACAATGACCGCGAGAAGCGTCAGAGAACCGAATACGGCGCCGAGGACAGCAGCGATGCTGATCTTCTTCCTTCGGCTGCCGAGCCTCTGCCGGCTAGCTACGGCCGGCCGCGTCGGTGGTACAGATGGCCTCACCGGGCTCGGTACCGTGGGCGCAGGAGGCACCGGTTCGGCGACGGGCACATCCGCAGTGGACATCTTGGCAGGCGTCGGCGCAACAGTTCCCCGGGTCTCTTCAGCGCCCGCTGCCTCAGGCGCCCAGCTGGGGAAATTTGGCGGAAGTGCGATTACAGCCCCACACTGATGACAGCGAATTGTTCCGGTTCCGGTGAGCGCTTCTACGACCGTCTGCTGACCACACGTCGAGCAACGTATCGTCTGCATGATGCACCTCTCGTGAACAGGCGTCAGCCTAGCGACTGCACGGAGCCTGCGTCGGTAGACGAGCACAACTGCGTATGCATAATGGTAAGTTTCTTCGCCTCCGATTGCAAGGTACTGGATAACAAACGCTCGCGCACAGGCATCCAAAATACCGTCGGGGACCAAAAGGGGCCGATCACGGAGCTAGCCAGTCGGGCCGACGCTAGAAAAAAGACGATGCGCCGAGCACTATTGATGGGGTCCGAGCCGCCTGCGTGCCTCGGCGTAGGCGGCCCGTGATCGGATCGCCGGATAGGGTGTATGCAGGCCGGTCGCCGAAGAATCAGTGCTCGCGACGCAGATAGCTTTCCAGGTGTTTGAGCTCGTCTTGGTTGACAGCACAAATGCGTCGTACGGCGGCGAGTTGGTCTTCGATCAACTTTTGCGCTTTTTCCTGGTGCAAACGATCCAAGAAGCGTTGCCCTTCGATACGAGGCTGTCGTGCTGGATCCGGAACGAGGATTTCGCGGTCGAATTGGAGCCGAGCGAGCGGGTCTTTGGGGTCAGGCTCGTAACGCTGCCGCAGCACGAGAACATAGAAATAACGCTGGGGTTCGTCCGCCACGACTAAGGTGTCGCCCGGCTCGCGCAGCTTGTCGAAAGCCTCGTCGAGCAACTGCTTCGGTGGATACTCGAAAAGCCGCGGTAGGGGAGCACGCGTGTAGTTGACGGCTATCGCCTGGGCCAAGCCCGACGCTTGGTACCGGGCCAAGGTGTGTTCCTGATATCCTTCTCGATCACGAAGGATGCGATAGCCATCCGGTCGGGTCTTGGCGGCTTGTTGGGCCAGTTGTTCTGCGAATTCCCGCGCCAGGGCACGTGCTTTTTCTATCTTCCAGGCACGGGCCACCTCATCGCGCACTTCTTCGAAGCGGGGGATGCGCCCTTCTTCTACGTCAGCCTGCCAGTAGACAGCAAAGCGAGTGAGAGTGAAATCCAAGGCGAGATTGGCGCCGGCGAAGAGCGTACCGCTCGGACCCGCTCGCTGCGCCTGGTAGACGGCAAGCTGCGGATTGGTCAATTGATCCAAAATCAGGCGCTCCAACTGCCGCTCGTCGAAATGACTGTCTCCCGTCGCCTTGCGCCAGTAGCGTTCCTCCAACTCGACCAAAAAGGGCTTCAGTATCGCCGACATGGGTGCTTTGCCAGTTTCTCGGAAGAGCTCGTGGCGTGGACGCGGTCGCTCCATGCCCTCGAAAAGAAAGCCACGTCTGTGTGCGAAACGGGCCACCAAGCTGTCCGGCGTCCAGAGGACGGGCCAAAGCGTCGGCTCGACCGCGGCCAGCGCTTGGCCGGAGCCGAGTAGACCGCTCGCCGAACCGATCGCCGCGGCGATCTGTTCTCCGCTCGGAGGCTCCAAAGTGCTGTACCACACAGGCGGCGTAAAAGGGCTCACGCCGCGCTCGCGACTGCGCAAGCGCCGCACTTCCCACTCCGTACGCGCGTGATTGTACCAGCGCGAATACTTGTTCAGTTCTTCCATGAACGAGCTTAGGTCGTGCTCGAGCATTTCGCGCCGTTGCCGGTCGGCCAATTCGTCCGCGATAGCGCTGGCTACCATCTCGAACGGTTCGTAGCGTCGAGAATAGTCCAAGCGGGCGACCGTATCGAGCAAGCCTACGAGAGGCAGCCCAATAGCCAGCGGCCCTGCTGCGTCGAACGGCAGAGGCTGGGGGAACACCCGCACGGCAGGGCGCGCTCGATAGCCTGGCAACAGAGCCAGCGGCGAGCCGGAACTTCCGGCCAAACCGGCACCCAGCCACAAGCCGCAAAGATGCGCCGCCTGGGCTGCTTCTAGTTCGCTGCTCGTCCGAACGGGCAAAGGCAACGGCCGCTCGTACACCGATCCATCCGTAAGATGCACGCCGCCCGCCAGTGTGTTGACCAAGTCCTGAGGTAAAGCGTACCGGTGCCGGTGCGACAAGTAATGGTCCAGACGTTGCAAGGTCGTGCCCCAAGGGTCGAGTGCCTGGAGGACGCTGACCAGACGTCTGTAATAATCGCTGGTCGTGACGTCGCCGTACAGGAACTGGATGCGATACTTGCGCGGGATGGCAAAGCCAGGCACCGGTTTGCGCGGGTCGGGTTCGGTCTCGCCTAAGCGGCGATTGGTCTCCGGATCCACCCGGTCAAAAAAAGCACGCAGTTCTTCTTCGCTCGGCTCTTGGATACGATCGAGGAAGTCCTTGTTGTCCACCGAGATAGGCACAATCCCCACGTCGAGTCGGCTTTTGAGTTGTTTGTACATATCCCACAGATCCGCCGGCGTAATCTGTGCAGCGACCGATTCCGGGGAAGCGTTGAGGAAGAACAGAGAAGGTGACTCGCGCAAACCCAATACGCCTATGCGCACGATCATAACGCGCAGCTCGTCGGCGATCCAACCGAGCAGCCGATGGTAATCGCTCCCTAGACGCAAGGCCATTTGGCGCATGCGCCTGCGGTCGAGGCGCCCGCTAGCCAAATTGCGCAAATCGTCTTCGATGGCTGCCGTGCTCAATTGCACACCGAGGGAATCCGCTTGCTGCCGCCAGTACACAAACTCGATCAGTGCCTCTGCCGAATGGGGCGACGGGTTGTATTGCATCACCAGGGCCGTCTGGGCCCGCACATTTCCCTGCGCCTTGCGCACTTTGCCCATCAGGTCTTGATCTCTGACCAGGGCCACATAGCGGTCCTGCTGTTCTTTGCTCTGCACGAACTCCGGATAGGCGAGCAGACGCGCATCTTCTTCGGCGACTCCCACTTCGCGCAGCAGTTGCAGAAAACCTTCCGATTGGATAGTGCGCAAGAAACGCCAGGTGAGCCGGCGGTGCTCTGCCAGACCGATCAAATCGTCGCGACTCCACCGCTCCCCCTGGACGCTAGCCACCACATGTTCTTTACTGAACCAGCGGCGGATACGACTGCCCAGCGATGTGCCTCCCCCCTGGCGCATACTCAGGGCGTCACCCACCACGAACAAAAACATGGCCAAAATCGCCAGACTGGCCAAAATGGCCTTCTGCCGTTTGCGAAAGAATTCGAGCGGCTTAAGTGCCATAACTGCCTCTGCTTACGTCAGATGTCCTTGCTCGGCCCGTCGGGCACGACTTGACATCACCCGCCTGCCTGTAATATGGGTTGTCAGGTAAAGTGCCCTTGTCCCCTGGAATTGTAGCGGGCATCGTCGTTTTAACAACAGCAACCCGACTGGATTGACTTCACAAAGCAGGCGCTCATCCGCAAGGATGGGCAGGACAACCGAGCACAATGGCACGCGGGGCGCGAGTCGCCTGCTGCAAGCCCTGTCCGCCAGAGCGGCTGGGGCAATCTCTGTGAGGATCGCAAACGATCGGACAACAAAGGAGGAGTGGCCCATTGCCTAGGTCGCAGTCCACAAAAAAAGCAAAAGAGGTAGTGAAAGCTCGGGGTACACCGGCCCAGGGCGAGCAATCGCCCCAGGAGCTGCCGGCTCGAGGCGGGCGAACCAGCACGCGCAAAGCGAAAAACCTGGTTATCGTCGAGTCGCCTGCCAAGGCGAAGACCATTTCCAAATACTTGGGCCCAGAATTCGAAGTCGCCGCCAGCAAAGGGCACGTACGCGATTTGCCCAAGTATCGCTTCGGACTCGACATTGCCGGCGGGTGGGTACCCACTTACGAAGAATTGCGCGAGAGACGAGAAGTTCTGGAAGATCTGCGCAAACGCGCCGCCCAGGCGGCCCTGGTCTATCTGGCTCCCGACCCGGATCGCGAAGGAGAAGCGATCGCCTGGCACCTCAAAGAAGCTCTGCGGTTACCTGAGGATCGCGTGCGACGCGTGACGTTCAACGAAATCACCCGCAAAGCGGTCCAGGAAGCCTTCGCCCATCCAGGGAGCATAGACATGGACAAAGTGCGTGCCCAGGAAACACGCCGCTTCCTCGACCGCGTCGTGGGCTACCAGCTGAGTCCGCTCTTGCGCCGCAAAGTTACCCGCGGTCTGAGTGCCGGCCGGGTGCAATCCGTGGCGGTGCGGCTCATANTCGAGCGCGAACGCGAGATCGAAGCTTTCAAGCCGCAAGAGTACTGGACGCTGTCGGCGGTTTTGCGCGTACCTGCGGCCCTGGAGTCCGGCGCTCTGCCCGAGCTGCGCATCCAGCGCCGGGACAAGCCGCCGGCACCCGATATGGCCGAGGACAAAGCGAACGGCGTCTCCCCCGAGGAGTTGGCTGAAACCGCTGACGAGGCAGGCGGCGTCGAGGAAGAGACACCATCGGGCGCCGAACGACAGCCGCTGCCTGCCGATGCGTTCGTTGCCAAATTGGAAGAGTGGCAGGGCCAAAAGCCGTCCTTGGCTGACGAGGCCCAGGCACGCCAGGTAGCAGAGCAGCTGATCAGAGCCGACTTTGTGACCGTGCGTGTCGAAAGGAAAGAAAAGCAGGAAAAGCCGCCGCCTCCTTTTATCACCAGCACGTTGCAGCAAGAAGCCAATATCCGCTTGCGGTTCCCGGCGCGCAAGACTATGCTCTTGGCTCAGCAGCTCTACGAAGGCGTCGAGCTGGGCCCGGAAGGCTCAGTCGCGCTGATCACCTATATGCGCACCGATAGCGTACGCATTTCCCAAGAGGCCATAGCGGCATGCCGCGAGCTCATCGCCCAGCGTTTCGGCACCGACTATGTACCCGAGGCACCGCAGACCTACGTGTCCAGCGAATCCGCTCAAGAGGGGCATGAAGCCATCAGGCCGACCGATCTCGCCTATACGCCCGAGCGGGTACGACCCTATTTGAGCGCCGATCAGTGGAAGTTGTACGAACTCATTTACCGCCGCTTCGTGGCGTGCCAAATGAAGCCAGCGCTGTTCGAGGTTACTACGGTAGAGGTGCGGGCCGGGGAAGCTCTTTTCCGAGCGCGCGGCCGAGTACAACGCTTCGACGGCTACCGACGGGTCTACCAGCCCATTGGGCGCCGCGAAGATATGCTCCTGCCTTCTTTGACCGAGGGGCAACGCTTGCTGTGCAGCGAGATCGTTGCTCAACAGAACTACACGCAGCCTCCGCCGCGCTATACCGAGGCGTCCCTGGTACGCACCTTGGAAAAAGAAGGCATCGGACGACCCAGCACCTACGCCACGATCATCAGCAAAATCCAGGAACGGGGCTACGTCGAGCAGCGCAAACGGCGCTTTTATGCGACCCCGCTGGGCAAATTGGTCACCGATCTGCTCGTGCAGCATTTCCCGGAAATCATGGACGTCAAATTTACCAGCCATATGGAAAGCGAGCTGGATCTGATCGAGCGAAGGCGCGCACACTGGCAGGACGTGCTCAACGAGTTCTACGAACCGTTCAGCCAGTCGCTCAAACAGGCCGACGTCAAGATGCAAGCGGTCAAGGGACAAGAGACCGAAGAAAAATGCCCGCAATGTGGGGCGACGCTGGTCACACGCTGGAGCAAGCGGGGCGAGTTCCTCGGGTGCAGCCGCTATCCTGAATGCCGCTATAGCAAGCCCAAAGACGGCAGCGAGCCGCACGTGGAAATGACTGCCTTCAACTGTCCCGAATGCGGCAAGCCTTTGGTGCGGCGTCAGGGTAAATTGGGGGCTTTCTTCGCCTGCAGCGGCTATCCCGACTGCCGTGTCACCATGAATATGGACGCCCAAGGCATTCCTGTACCCTCGGTCGTGCCTACGGAGCACACCTGCGACCGCTGCGGCCAGCCGATGGTACTCAGACAGGGCCGGCGTGGCCCGTTTTTGGCCTGCAGCGCTTACCCCGACTGTAAAAACACGCGCAATGTGGATGCTCAGGGTAACCCGCTGCCTTTAGCCGATACGGGCCTCCGTTGCGAAAAATGCGGCGCCCCTATGGTCGTGCGCACCGGCCGGCGCGGCCCTTTCCTGGCGTGTTCTGCCTATCCCGACTGTCGCAACGCTCGACCGTTACCCGAGGACCTGAAAGCCCGCGTCCATGAGTTCTTGCCTCGCAAGCCCGATTTGTCGGGGGTGACTGTCGAGCGCACGTGTCCTCGGTGCGGCGCCCCGATGAAAGTGCGCCGCGGCCGCGGCAATTATTTCCTGGGTTGCTCGCGTTACCCCGAGTGCCGCGGTAGCGACGAGGTGCCGCCTGAGGTGCTGGAACAGATCCAGAAACTGGACTCCCGGCCTGCGCCCCAGCCACAGCAAACGGCTTAGCCAGCGCCCGGCCCCTCTTGGCCGCGCGAGCACCGGCGTCTCGCACTCGATTGCTCCTTGTGAGCGTGCGCCGAGGACAAATCTGCATGGTTCCCGAGAACAGGCCGAACCTATCGCCTTGCCGGACCTACATGCGCCGACTTATGGATTGCTGGCCTGCCGATCCGTTCGCTCGGGCCTGTCGCTGGCCGCCGAGAGCGCTCGCTCGATGCGTTGCCAATGGGTACCTTCCCAGAATAGTTTGCCACAGCGACGGCACTGGTAAAAGCGTTGACACCACTGGAAACTCCGCGGGGGGATCAGCTCGCGCACGCTGTCTTTGGGCATCTGCTGGAGTTCCCCGCCGCATGTCATGCAACGAGGCGCGCCCAGCGGTAATCGCAGAGTTCGGAGCACGTACCGCAGCTGTTCCAAACGTGTCAGACCGTGAGGGATGCACAGCGACGGAACATCGCCGTCGCGCACGATGCCGATGCTGAGGATGCCACGATCGCTGGTCAGCAAAATGCGGCGCTCGCGGCGAGCCAAGCGGATCAAATCCCAGTCGCGCATGTC
>JGI25067J35172_100010_pt1 | contig 17507 bp, 16 predicted proteins | sample Antgeofumaro1A2C_FD_35172 | JGI IMG/M metagenome (IMG submission 35172)
GGCAAGCACAAATTATCGGGTCAGGGGGAAAGTTATCCGATTGGTTTATCAGGGAGTGGAGAGACCCATTCCTGATCTTTCCGCCACTACCGCAACCATTACTGTCGTGCCCGGATTAGCGGCTAATTTCATCTTGGATGTTGAGCCACAACCCCTGCCCGCTGACGAAAGATCTATAACCCCCTTATCTCTCAAAATTCAAGACCAATGGGGCAACTGGATTGCTGATGGAACCCCCCTCTCTATCCTTTTGGAGGGCACTGGGGCAATTCACGGGGNAAACTTATCCTGATCGCGAAAATTTTGATGGCGACTCGGACGGCATTATCCAGAAGGGGACTATAACGAAAACCATACGGGCAGGGATGTTTGCTGAAAACCAAAAAGTCAATGTTGTTGTTGATGGTCGTATCCTATCCCTCACCAATCCCAACACGCCGATCATCGTTGAACCCTTATACTCGGAAATCTGCACAACATTTCCCGTTGCTGGTGACCAACTAGTAAATGTGCCTTTAGTTTTCCGAGTGCAACAAATTGCAGGAATAGATGCAAACGGAAATCCTATCCTCCAACCAGTCCCCGATGGAACGCCTGTCGGATGGTGGGCAGAAAGAGGGCAAATTCAACCGTCCATCAGTTTCACCGTCAACGGGTTCGCTTATGCTACCCTTGTCTTAGGAAAGGTTACTCCTTCGTCCAATGGTTCGCCATCCTTGACTTATTTCAATGAAAAGCCTGATGAACAACTGCTCGTAAAAGCCAGCGTCCCCGGAAACTTTTCCGGGGCAGCAACCATCAGGTTCATCCCTTCAGCAGAGCAAAGACTGTTTGCGTTCTTAACTCAAAACCAGTTATAGTGGGCGATGAATCCTCTGACCCCTCCCGCTTCCCTACAGGCATCGGAAGTCCTGACGGGATTGCCCTCACAGATAGCATTGATGACCTTGTTGATGACGATGTGTTAGGGGATGACTTTGAGGTTGTCCCATATTACACCCATACTGTCTTGAAAGTTCACGGCGCCCCAAATGGAAAAGTTAAGGTTGTTGTGACGATGGGGAGAGAGTATGTTAAGGTGGGCGGTTATCGCTTGCCCTCTGGGACATGGGTTTTCCCGGAAATGGAGGTTCAAGAAGCTGAAATAACTTTGGATGGACAAGGGGAAGGGGAAATTTTGTTGGTCTCCAAAGGGGTTTTGCCTTTTAACTCTATTGATGCTCCTTGGTTTGAAGTAGAAATTTCTGACACTGGTATAGCAATGTTAGCTTTTCAAGGCACAAACACAAACGCAAACAAGGTAAAGGTGCGGGGGCGGGTTGCGCCAAAGGCTCTCTATGCTTCAGTCTATGCATTTGTTAAGGGATTTTTGAGTGGGGAAGAAGAAAATGCTGCTGGGATTGCAGGAGATATCGTTGCCAGTTTCTTATCTGGGGCGATTTGAGGGACTTCTTTAAGGAGTTGGTGAAGGGCATCTTGCCGGGACAAAAGGCTGATTGGGGCGTTTTCGGTTTCGCCGCTTTAGGATTAGCAACCACTCTGTATCCTCCCGCAGACCCTCTCGTAGCAGGGACAAAGGTGATTTTAAAGATTTGCCGAAGGTTAACAGAAGGGAAACGGCTGTCGGAGATATTGGTAAGGCAAGCCATCACTGCCATTCAAAGGGCACTGAGTGGCGACTTAACCCTTATCAACGAACTAACTGCTTTCCTCCAAAAAGCGATTGGGAAACCGCCATTGAAAGACCAGATTGAACGCATCAAACGATTGGCTCACTTAGTTCGCTCACATAAATCGTTTGCTTCTTGGTTGAAGATAGCAAAAGATATTACGGGAAAACAATTGGATCGGTTGATGAAGACATTGGACGAGTTGGCACTGGATGAGACCTTAAAAGATTACTTATGTGTCTGTTTGGAGAAATTGAGCAAGGAAGTAAAGGAAGCGTTAGCGGATGTGGATGATGACTTGCGCCGCAAAAAATTAATGGAAGGGATGGCTCGGGCAATGCGCAAGGGAGTCAGCCCACAATTGATGGCAGAAGTTCTCAATCACAATTTGATAGCCCAATATGGGCGTATCAAGTTTCTGAAGAACCTTGCAACATCGGCAGCCGATGCGGAGAACTTGAAGAATTTGTTTGATGCGATCCTAGAGAAAGGCGAACCTTTTCTGTTTGAGTTTCACACTGCGACACTGGAAGCCCAAAGTAAGGGGGTAATAGTTAATGCTTTACCACAAGAAGTTAAAAGGATCTTCCAGTAGCGCCGAGATAGATGCTATACTTTCAGATGGAACCCACATCCAGGCTTCTCTGTATGATTGGAAGAATTACCCAAATGACCGGGCGGAAACAGTAGCAAAGGCAATAGCACGTTGGGGTAGTCGCCTAAAGGTATCTAAGGAGAATAATGCTAAACTTGTTAAGTTTTTCTTCCGAAAAGGTGCTGTTCATGATCAACTTCGGGAATATTTATTAAAGAAAAAATATAATAACTGTTAGCATAGAAGAAGTGAAAGAAGATTGGTTAAAAAAGAGGTGAAATCTGATGCCTGATACGTTAGTGGCTATTAGAATCTTTATTGATAAAAATGACAAAAATCCACGAGAAACATGGTTGAGGATTGGAATGATACTTGAAGAATTTGGCATTTTTTTGAGAAAATATCAATTATTTGTTTTAGACGATAATACTGAAATAGAAATGAAAAATGAAGAAGTAAGTTGGGAGGCTGTTTATGATTGCTGTGCTGTTCAAGGAAGAGAACATGTATATGCTGAATTGGATACTAAACACTTAGAGTGGTGTGATGCACAGATTTTCTTTGGAAAATTAGCATCTGAACCTTGGCGTATTTCGTTAGTATTTTCTGAAATCACTATAGATGAAGGAGGTAAAAAATTTTGTGATATATTAATGTCAATGAGTAAGAAATTATTTGTTGAAGTGCAAGGTTTTGTAGGAGCAGCAGCATATGTTTATCCATTTTTTAATTATTTAACAGGTGCTTTGGCTCAATTATGCAATGAGCGTATCTTATACGCAATTCCACAAGAAGAACATGCTATTTGGTTTTATTTGTTGAATGAAGAGATTTATAAAGCAAGTAAACCATATCTTGAAGGACTTCCAATTAAGTGCATGGAGGAGTTGCCAAACGGAGGGGCGTTCCTGTTCGTAGACTATCCCATTGATTTTGAAGACGATTAAACGGGTTGTAGCGCGGGAGTGGTTTCATCCCCTGTTATATGGTGATAAGGGCAAAAAGATTCTGCTGAGGAAAGGTGAGGAACCTGTTTTATTTGAGTTCCATGCAGGAGTTTATATGGCTAAAGTGCTTAACCAACAAGTGAGTCATTTTCGCCAGGAACTAATAGGGGCGTCGCATAAGACTGACATAGACGCTATAATAGGTGACAAGCATATTCAAGCAAGCCTTGCTCGGATCCCTGATTCCATCGTTAATGAGAAAAAGGAAGAATTTGGATGAAAGATTGCAATTTCGAAAGCAAATGGGGCCACCTGTGTGATATTCATCTTCAAAGAAGGTGTCTATATATCTCAAAAAGTCATTGATTATCTAACCAATGTAGCACCAAAAAGACATGGTATTACCATTGAAGTTAAGTTTATTCCGTTTCCTTAATAACCAAGGGGGTGATAAAAATGAGGGAATATACTACCGTGATGATGCGCATTTACTCCGAGATGCCTTCAAACAAACTTTGGAGGGAGGTAGCGCGATTCTTAGAGCAATGGGGAGTACACCTTTGTGACTGGCAGCTGATGGTCTTTGACGATGAGGATGTTGAATTACACCAAGCTACCTGGGAACAAGTGATTAATTGTCACTTACAGCATAAAAGAGAGGATTTCTTTCATGTTCTCCTTTCATGGCCTGGTTCTGATTGGGAGTGTTGGTTAGGATGTTCACGAGATGATAAAAAAATATTGGGAGATTTCTCTAGACTTTCATGAATGTCTAGTTCTACAATTAGGTTATCCTTTCTGCGATACTGTCATGCAGATGGTAAAATATGCATTTCAAAAGTTTGATGGAATATTCGTAGTGGCTGGGTGTGAACATTATGTCTACTTAGAATATGAAAAACTTAAAAAAGGTATATTACAGGATATTCCAACAATACAATCTTCATCATGGAATCCTATTGGGTTTTACATTTTACATCAAAATATCTATGAGGCAAGCGAATCATACCTTACTAAACTTCCGATCAAATACATAGAAGAGTTACCAAATGGTGGAAAATTCTTATTTATAAACTATCCTTATAAATTTGAGGAATTTGAGTTTATGAAATCTAAGTATGATTAAATAAGTTAAGAATTTCATGAAGGCTCACTAATTTCTTGATGGGAGTGGGTTTTACAGGATAGAGTATCGGGAGAGGGAAGCAGTGATTTACTTTCATCCGCTACCGAGATGACAAAGGAAAACTGAGCCGAAGAGTTCCGTCAAGGAACTTTTAGCCGCCACACTTTGACGGTTTCGTCTTTGCTGGCGGAGGCGAATAGGTCGCCGAGGAGGGAGAAGGCGAGTGCCAGCGACCAGTTTTGTCCGCCTTTTCGGGTCAGCAAGAGGTGCCATGTGTCTGTGCGCCAAACTCGCAAGGTGTCGTCCATGCTGCAGGAGACGGCGATTTTGCCGTCGTGGCGGAAGGCGACGGCGCGAATTTCCTGGAGATGCCATCCATCCAATCGCTTGCGGATTGTCAACTCACCGTTGGCGAATTCCCAGACCAGCAAGACTGCATCTTCGCCGCCTGATAACTCAAACTGGAAGGGAGAAGGTGGCTCGGGAATATTTGAGAAGCCCCCAAGATGAAAGGGATGGGAGCAGATGAGTTACAATGCAAATGGGGTGACGATGCAATGGGGATAAGAAGCATGCGTTGGTGGCTCGGGTTGTTGGCAGTCGGGTTGTGGGCTGTCCGTTCGGGGGGGTTGATGAGCGTGAAGCAATCAGGACGAGCGGTTGCTTTCTATGTCGCTCCCAATGGTAATGATGCCTGGTCAGGGCGATTGCCCTCTTCCAACCGCTCAAAAACGGATGGTCCGTTTGCCACTTTGCATCGCGCTGTGGAAGCAGTGCGCGAGTTAAAGCGCCAGCAAGGGGGCGTCCTCAAGGAACCCGTGACCATCTTCCTGCGCGGCGGCGTTCATTTTTTGCGGGAGCCCATTGTCCTAACGCCTGAAGACAGCGGAACGGAAACCGCTCCCATTACCTTCGCCCCTTACCGACACGAGAAAGCCATCATCAGCGGGGGGTGCCGCATCACGGGCTTAAAGCGCATCGTTGTGAACGGCAAGTCGGTGTGGGTGGCGGAATTAGCCGAAGTGCGGGCAGGTAAATGGTTCTTCCGAACCTTGCGGGTTGGCGACCGTTGGGCAATTCGCGCCCGCTACCCAAACTTTGACCCGCAAGACCCCCTCAAAGGCGGATGGCTTTTCGCTCAATGGTGGGGGGAACCATGGGAGCGAGGGGCTTTCAACGAAGGTGTCCGCAACATCCACCATGTCGGCGACCGNTTGGAGTGGCAAATGCGTGTGCCTGCATCGGGGCGCTATCGCGTTTGGGTTCGCTACGCCCACAACATGAAAGCCTTCGGTATTGACCGAATGGACGACCGAACGGGATTGCGGGTAAACGAAAGCGACCTCGTTCCACTTCGCAATTTGCCCGACACGGGTGGATGGGACAACTTCCGCTGGGCGCTTTCCGCCGAACTCTCTTTGCCGGCTGGCGAAGTGACCTTAGTGTGGGAAAATGTCAAGGGTGGTGGATTGAATTTGGACGCTTTTGTTCTGACCGATGACGAGAATTGGCATCCCGAAAGAGCCATCCGCCTCTTAGGTTGGTGGGGCGAGTATCAACTTGACCCACCGCAACAGGGCAAACATGTTCTGCTCATCCAAGCAGAAGCGTGCACGAAAGCAGTGGGCAGAGAAATTCACATTGCCCATCCCAGTATCCCAGGCAACCGCACTCGCATCGTCGTCGCTAAAGAGCACTTCCCCAACTGGCGCAATTGGGAAGGCGCCGAAGTCCACCTCTTCCCCGCATGGGGCTGGGTGAACGCCATCTTGACCGTTGAGAGGGTTGACAGCGAACGAGGCATTTTGTTCGTCCAATGTGAGCAGGACATCCGACCCGGCAACCGCTTTTTCATCAGCGGTGTTCGGGAAGCCTTAGATGCCCCGAACGAATGGCACCTTGACAGGAAAACGGGCGAATTGGTTTACATCGCTCCGCCNAAAGTTGTCCCAACGAAGGCAGAAATCGTGGCGCCGAGGATGGACAGGTTATTCGTATTGCAGGGCGATCCGAAAGCCAACCGCTTTGTGGAGCACATCCACTTTCGCGACTTGATTTTCACCGACACCGATTACACAGCGCCGGGCGGCTACTATGTGCCTGCCGACGCTGCCATTTGGCTGGTCGCAGCACGGCGGTGTCGGGTAGAAGGGTGCGAGTTTCGCTGGTTGGGCGGATATGCCGTTCGTTTGGAGCAGCGAAGTCATGAGAACGCCATTGTCGGCAACACCATGCACCACCTCGGTGGTGGCGGGGTCATCATGCTCGGCAACACTGCCACCCAACCTTTCAACAACACCGTTACCGACAACACCATCACCGATTGCGGGTTGGTCTGTAGCAATCGCACCATAGTGGGATTGAAACCGATGTTGCGGTGGGAGGAAGCACCGTCGCCGTAGGAGTAGCAATCGCACCATAGTGGGATTGAAACCCTGCAGCCTCGTGATGAGTTCATGACGGGCAACATTTTCCGGCGCAACATTGTGGTCTACCGCAACCCTAATGCTGCCTTGTGGTGGAGTTTCGCCCACACCTGGAGGCGACACCGATTGGCGGAAGTGGACTTCAACCTTTACTGGCACACAGGCGGTTTGGATTTGCGAACGACCGAACGCACCATCACGCCCGAAGGCAATTTTGTCCAGTGGCAAAAAGCAGGTTTTGACCGCCACTCCCTTATCGCCGACCCGCAATTCGTCGCTCCCGAAAAGGGCGACTTTCGGCTCCAACCCACTTCCCCCGCCTTCCGATTGGGCTTTTTACCCATCCCCGTTGAAAAAGTCGGACCGAGGAAGCAGAGAGCGCAGAGCATGGAGCGCGGAGCAAAGGGCAAAGAGCAAAGGACAGAGGGCAAGGGGGAAGAAAGCACAATGGTCCGCAACGACTGCAGCGAATAGCAAGCCCCCTTCAGCGACCGACGGTGCGAAGGAGAAGACTGAAGAGGGTCAGCAGTGCAAGCAAGAAAATCCCGCCAATAACCAACGCCCGCTTCTCCTCAGGAGTGAACCGAAAGGCACGCCAATTGGGGAGAAGGACAGCAAGGGCAAGGAAAGGCAAGCCCGGCACTCCGACGGGCATGAAGGGCAATTGCGCCATCATCACCCCTAACGCCACGAACACCACCGAGAAACCGAAAGCCGCCCCAACATTCAATCCGAACCGCCAAAGGAGCGCAAACAGAAAGGCGCCGAAAAAGAAGTCGCCAATCCCAATGACAGGGACGCCGATACGAACATGCTGCGTCCCCACTACGACGGGCACCTTGACTGTCGCCGCTTCCACGATTTTCTGAGCGATGGGGACGCCTTGCTGGGCTTTCTGCACAATTTGAGCCACCGAGCCCCCCAACCATACCGCCCAAATATCCACGACCGTGAGCACAACGGCGACGGGCAAAACCAAGTTGACTTCGCGAACAAGCACCGATAAGGCGCATCCCCAAAGCAACGCTGTTGCCAACAAGAAAGTGTCGGCAAGGGCAAAAAGCGCACCCCGCCAAATAACGGCTTCGGGAAGCGACACTGCTCCTAAAGCAACCCGAACCGCTAAAGTGACAAGCCCTAAAATCAACGCCCCTCGCATTGACCATGCCCGCCCCGTCTCTGCCAAAAGCCACACCGTCAAAACAACACTGACCGCTAAAGCCACCAACCACGCCAAGGGCAACAGCGAGATAGGCACTGGCACGAAAGGCGTCAACCACCGCAATACACCCCACGCGAAAATCCCGATGAGCCAGTAACTCCATCGGGGCACCTGCCATCAACCTGCCTTTCCCAAAGCACCTTATCGGCTCCCTCCAAATTTGCCACCAAAAGTCAGGCTGCGGAACAATGAGGTAAAGGTCTCCCTCGCTTATGCCGATTTGCTGAATGAGCGGAGCATTTTCCTGCTGTGACGGCAATCATTGCGGTCCCATCCCTCGCTTAGTAACTTAAGCAAAGCAAAAGTGGCAACGAAAGGGGATGAGGGTGGTGTTTGATCAGAAGCAATCTCGTTGGCGTTGGGTGGCAGGGTTGCTACTCGCTGTCTTATGTGTCGGCGGGTTGATGGACTATGCTGTTCGTCACCTGTTGTGGCGAGCAGCGCTGCAGCCTGCTGTGCAGGCGGCTTATGCTTTTTCGGTCGCATGGGACGACTTTTGGGAGATGGCTGCTCGGCAAGTCACTTTCCAACGCACCTTGTCCGTCTGCGTTGACCTTCTTGACCCTCGCAAGCGCCTTTCCCTGTGGCGCTCTGTTGCCAATTGGGCGGATGAGATGCGTCGCTGTGCCGATGCGGATGCGTGGGTGTTAACGGACAGCAAAGGGGCGATTGTGGCTAAAACGCCTAACACTGTTGTTTTGTCTTCATGGCGCCCTGTGTGGCGTCAGCCTTTCCTCTCCCTTCCGTGCACCTTCGCTGTTGTTTCAAGCGGGGAGACGCTTTTGGCGGGGGTCGGTGCACCGGTTCTTGAGAATGGGCGACCGCGTGGGGAACTGTGGCTCCTTTACCGCCTCCACCGTGTGGCAGGGAAAATGNCCGCTTTATCCGGCTTTCGTTGGCGATTGGTGGCAGGCAAGCATGTCCTCGCTGCAGGCGGGAATGCGGAAGGGGAAAGAAATGCGCCCTTTGTGTTCCCGCTGAAAGCGGTGCCGGTTCGGCTGAAAGTTTGGGTGCCGACGGCGCTTTTGCCAATGGGATGGGTGCAGGTGTTGATTTGGGCGAGCCTGTTTTTGCTGTTGGTTTTGGCGGCGATTTTAGCGGAACATGCAAAAAAGCGCCCCCCAGAGCGCATGTCTCTCGTAGCGTTGGAAGTGTGCCATGCCCTTTCCGAGCAGTTGTTGCGCAGCCGCGACGCCTCAAAGGTGTTTCAAGCCTTGGCTGATGCGGTCACTACTTGGCTCAACTTGCCTGGCGCCGTCGTTTTGAAGTTAGACACGGAGAACAAAGTTGCCCGCGTGTTAGGCTTTGCCCCGCGCAATTTGGTGACCCAATTAGCCCTCCGCTACTTCGGCATTGACCCCACCCAATTCACCGTCCCCTTTACGGCAGACGTTCCCGCTTTCAAAGCCGCCCTTCAAGGTGCCCCCTACATCAGTGCGAACCCGTCCGATTTTCTGGGGGATCTTTTCCCGCCGGACAAAGTTGCCCTCGTGCAACGGTTGCTCAAAGTGAAATTGGGGTGGGGTGCCCTCCTCTTCGCTGAGGGAAAACCCATCGGTGCCCTCTTGACAGCAACTCCTCGCAACGCCTTCTCCGACGAAGAACTAAAAGCGCTGGAATTGATTCGTCAACATGCGGCGGTTTTGTTGGCATTAGCAGAGCAATGGGTTGCTCTTGAGCAATTTCAGGAGTTGGTGGAAAACGCTCCCGTCGGCATCTTCCGCAGCACGCCTGATGGGCGCTTTTTGATGGCAAACGAAACTTTGGCTAAAATCCACGGCTACCAAAGCGTCGCAGAACTGATGGCGCTGGACATTCCCTCTCAGATTTACCTCAATCCCGAAGACCGCGAGCGGTTCAAGCGGTTCATGGAAGTGCACGGCTCTGTCGCCAACTTCCGCTTCCCCATCAAGCGTAAGGACGGCAGCATCGCTTGGGTTGCTGAATGGGCGCGCGCTGTCAAGGACGAGACGGGGAAAGTCCGCTCCTACGAAGGCTTCGTGCTGGATGTCACCGACCAAGTCCAGCTCGTGGAGCGGTTAAGGTCTTTGCAGGAGACGTCCCGCACATTGGTCATGCGGTTGGATTTGGACAGCATCCTTAAAGTTGCCGTCACCGAATTTCCGAAGCTTTCCCCCAATGCCGCTGTTTTGGTCTTCCGCTCCGACGATGTCACTGTCACCCTGGAAGCGGCAAGCGAAAACGCCCACGACTTGCTGTCTGTTTTGCACACGGAACACCCGCAACCTCTCAAACTCAACGCGTTCGCTGCCTTGCATGAGCGCCTACTGGCAGGTGAGCACATCGTCGTGAACGACCTTTCCACTAGTGTCGGTTCCGTCTTTCGGCAGTTGACGAAGCTTGGCTATCAGTCCCTTTACTTGCGGGGTATTGGAGATTCCAGCCAACTGTGGGGTGTCATTGCCGTTTTCCGCAAAGGCGCCACCTTCAGCGAGATGGACTTGACTTTCCTGAATTCGTTCTGCGACTTCCTCTCTATCGCCGTTAAAAACACCCTTCTTTTTGTGCAAGTGCAGAAAGCCTACGATGAGTTGCGCACAATGTCCGAGCAGGTCGTAGAGCAAGAGCGGCTGAAAGCGTTGGGACAAATCGCTTCCGGTATCGCCCACGACATCAACAATGCCTTAGTGCCCATTCAAGGCTTTGCCGAAATTTTGCTGGAACACAACGACCCCGTTGTCCGCCAGGCTGCTGAGACCATCTTCAAGTCCGCTACCGATATCGCTACAACTGTTCAGCGGATGCGCGAATTCTACCGTCCCCACAGCCGTGACGAAGTGAAAGAGCCTGTGGATGTGAACGCCCTTTGCAAGGATGCCTTGGAAATGAGCCGCCCCCGTTGGTTCAACATGGCGCAAGAGCGCGGCATCGTCATTGAGACCCGCCTGGAGTTGTCGGACGACTTGCCCCCTCTGTCGGGCGTTCCCAGCGAAATCCGTCAAGCCATCATCAACCTCATCCTCAACGCAGTGGACGCGATGCCCGAAGGGGGCATTTTGACCATTCGCACCCACCGGCAAGAGCGCGGTGGGCGAGCGTGGGCAGTGGTGGAAGTCTCCGACACGGGTGTCGGGATGGACGCAGAGACTCGCCGACGCGCTTTTGAGCCCTTCTTCACCACCAAACCGCACGGCTCTGGCTTAGGCTTAGCCGCTGTCTACAGGACCGTCCAACGCCACGAAGGATTCGTGGAAATTGACAGCGAAGTGGGCAAAGGCACCACCGTGCGGCTTTGGTTCCCCAGCAACTTGGTTCTCCCTCAAGCCCTCCCCGAAGGCGAAGTCCCCTCCCTGCGCGTGTTGGTGATTGACGACGAGCCCTCTGTTCGCGAAGTTTTGGCGCTGCTGCTCTACCGCGATGGACACCTCGTCACTACAGCAACGAACGGCGAAGAAGGGGTGATGCTGTTCCAAAACGCCCAATGGCAAGGGAAAGCCTTTGATGTCGTCATCACCGACTTGGGGATGCCGAAGGTAGATGGGCTGCGGGTTGTCCAGAAGGTGAAAAGACTGGCTCCCGAAACGCCCGTCATCTTGCTCACCGGTTGGGGCTTCCGAATTCGCTCGGAAGATGTGCAAAGGATAGTGGATGTGGTGCTGACAAAACCCGTCACCCATCAGCAGTTGCGAAGAGCCTTAAGCCAAGTTTGGAGCAAACGCTTGGAAAAAGCCAATTAGCCCAGAGTGCGGCTCCCTTGTCCTTTCGCCCTTGTCGGTGGCACAATAGCGACAGTAATTGTCGCCATTCGGCTCCAGGCCGACAAGGGCGAAATTTTTTGAAGTCCACCAAAAAGGGGGCACAAAGGCATGGAGAAAGTGCCGATGGGCATCGTCGGTTGCGGAGTGATTGGGCGGGTGCATTTGCGTTGGGCGATGGAAGCACCCTTCATAGAAGTCGTAGCGATTGCCGACATCCGTAAGGAAGCCGCTGAAGAAGTTGCCCAACAATTCGGTGTCGCCACCGCTTACACCGACCCAGAAGACCTCTTCCGTGACCCTCGCGTGGAAGCCGCAGTTTTAGCCTTCCAAACCGCTGGTCGCACCGCTGCGGCGCTTCGGGCATTCGCTCACGGAAAGCATGTGCTGTTGGAGAAGCCCGTTGCCATGAATGCGGACGAAGTCCGTCAGATGTTGGCTGCCAAAGGAGAGTTAATCGTCGGCTGCTGCTCCTCCCGTCATCGCTTCCTCCCGTCCTTTTTAGCCGTCAAGTCCTTTCTGGACAGTGGGGCATTAGGGCAAATTCGGCTCATCCGCATCCGCGCCGCTAAACCCGATGAAGGACCACCGAAGACCCCGCCGCCCCCTTGGCGGTTGCGCCGAGACCTGAACGGGGGTGGCATCCTGATGGACTGGGGCTGTTACGACCTTGACTATTTGCTCGCCTTATTTGACTGGCAGTTGACGCCTCGTTGGGTGACCGCCAACATGTGGACAGTTCCCCCTCCTTTTGAGCCCCATGTTGCTCTGGGCTCGGATGCGGAAACCCATGTCGTCGCCTTGCTCCTTTGCGATAACGGAATCACTGTCGCCTACGAGCGGGGCGAATACATGCCAACGGTGCCTGAGGACAGTTGGGAAATCATCGGCGAGAATGGTTCCCTCCGCTTCCGAATGGTGCCCGAAAAAGGCAAAACAGTTGTCTTCTACAGAGCGACAACGGAAAAGGGCGTGACCCCGCAGGTTATTTGGCAAGGGGACGAACGCTGGGACACCGTCAACCAAGGCGTCCTTTACGACTTTGCCCGTGCTGTGCTGGAGCGGCGCGAACCCGCCACGAACTTGGAGCGCGCCTTCCTCGTCCAGCGAATTACCGACGCCATCTACGAAGCCGCCACGAAAGGCGAACCCCTTGCCCTTGACTGGTAGTCGTCACCCACCATTTGTTGGAGCGGCTGTCCGCCATAACCCAAACGACACCCCTTGTGCCAAACTACCTTGCAGGGTGACAAGCGATGGTGAAGGTGGGATGTTGTTGGCTTTACGCTATCAGCAAATACGGCTACCCGCCCTCCATTGACGACACTCTGCAGGCGCTGAAGGACATGAAAGCGCTGGGCTTTAAGTATGTGGAACTGGAAGGGGTGCGGGAAGAGAACCTGCGGGAAATTTACGCCCGCCGTCACGACCTCAAAGCCCTTTGCGACGATTTGGGGCTCATCGTGGACAACTTCTGCCCCGTGTTACCCGATGTGGTCAGCCTGGACGAAAACAAACGCCAACGCGCCCTCTCCCTCTTTGACCTCGCCGGCGAACTCGCTCACTTCTTCGGCTGCCGCACCATTCAGATGGACTCCTTTACGCCCCCGTTGGCGTTTGAAGGACCCGCCCCCTACAAGCAAATGGTGGACTTCGGCATCCAGTTTAAGGTCAAAGTTGACCCGCAGTTTTCGTGGGAGCGACAATGGGAAGTGTTGGTGGACAGTTTTCGTACTTTGGCACAAAAAGCCTTTCAGGCGGGATTGAAGTTCTGCCTTGAGCCGAGAGTGGGCGAAATGATTAGCAACACCGATGCTGCCCTACGGCTCTTTGACCATGTCGGACACCCCAATTTGGGTTTCGTGTTGGACACAGGACACTTGCACGCCCAAAAGGAAATCCTGCCGCTTTCGGTGGAAAAGTTGGGCAGTCGCATCTTCTACGTCCACCTTTCCGACAACGATGGCAAGAGCAATGAGCACTTGGGCTTGGGGCGCGGGACAGTGGATTTTGAAGGTGTCTTCCTTGCCCTCAAAAAGCACCACTTTAGCGGCATGGTAGGGTTGGATCTCGGACGCATCCCTAACTTGGACGAGGAAATGCGTCGCTCCCGCGATGACCTGCTAGACTTACTCACCCGCTTGGGCATCCCCTACGATGCGTGAGCGGAAGGGAAACGGGGAAGCGGAGAGGCAAAGGAATTCACCGTGTCCCCGTTCCCTCGCATTATCGTGTCTCTTTACGGCTCCCTTCACCGCGTCTCTCGGTGGACGGTGTGTTTGCGGCAGTGCTTGCAATACTTGCGTAACTCCAACCGCTTCTGCGTGCCACCGGCTTCCCGCTTCTTCGTGGTGGTGTAGTTGCGCGATTGGCACTCAGTGCATTCCAGTTGCACGACGATACGCATGGGCGGTCAACCTCCTGTCGCTCGGCTTTGGAGAGCATCGTCAATTTTAGTGCCTCCTCTTTTCCTTCGCCGTTCTTCCCACCCTTTACACATTCCGCCTTCCCCTCGCCAAATTTCTCGCTGCTTTTCGCCCCAACCCCCTTGCGATTTCCAGCCATTCCGCTTGATCGTCGGGGAGGGTGGTTTGGGCGAAGTGGCGCCAGACTTTGGAGCCATCCGGCTCGGCAGCAGCAACCCAAAGGGACAGGGTGCTTCTTGTCAAGCGCGCCAATGCCCCCACCGCGGCGTGGCAGCCGGCGCCCAATTCTTGCGTCGCTGCCCTCTCCGCCTCCACTTCTACCCGAACGGGCAACTCGTCTAACGGGTGAAGGAAGAAAAGGGTGTCCGCATCATTGGTTCGTGCCTCTACTGCCAGTGCCCCTTGCCCAGCAGCAGGACAACACAAATCGGCAGGCAGAAAACAGGCGATGCGCTCTTGCACCCCTAACCGCATCAGCCCCGCCGCCGCCACCACGATGGCATCATATTGCCCTTCGTCCAATTTGCGCAGTCGCGTGTCCACATTTCCCCTCAACTCGCAAAGTTGCCAATGGGGGAAAGCATGTTTGAGTTGGGCTTGACGGCGCAGCGATGAAGTTCCCACCCGCGCATTCACAGGCAATTGGGCAACCACTTCTTGCCAATCGCGAGCATCGCCTTTCCACCCACGAACCACCAGCACATCGCGCGGCTCTATTCGGTTGCAAAGGGCAACGACGGTCAACCCGTCGGGCAACTCACTGGGCATGTCTTTCAGGCTATGCACTGCCAAATCAATTTCCCCCCGCAGCAAAGCGGCTTCTATCTCCTTGATGAAAAAGCCCTTCCCCGAAACCTCCCGTAACGGTCGGTCAGCGATGATGTCACCGAGCGTGCGGATGACCACTGTCTCCACTCGCAAGTTTCGGTAGCGCTCTTTCAATGCCTTGACAACCCATTCCGTTTGCACCAACGCCAATTTGCTCCCGCGTGTTCCTACTCGCAAAAGAGGCTCCATTGTCGTTCACTCCTGCGAAGGTCAATGGGGGGCAAGATGAAGGGTGTGCTGTCAAACTTGTCAATCTTGCCCGTGTCTCTGCATCTCCGTTTCATCGTCCCCTTCACGCCTGCACGCCGGCGGCGCGCAAGATGGCTCGTTTGACGATGGCTTGAGTGAGCGGGATTTTGTAGGCATTTTGGGCGAGGGGTTGCGCTTTCGCCACTGCTGCTTTGCCGGCTTGCTCTGCCCATTCAGGGGTGATGCGGACACCCTTCAGCACCGCTTCCGCTTCAAGGGCGCGCCAAGGGATGGGGGCAACGCCCGAAAGGACAATCCGCACATCCTCACACACATCCCCTTTCAGCCGCAAGGCTACTGCCGCCCCAACGAGGGCGAAGTCGTGAGACTCACGCTCCCTGAATTTCAGGTAAGTGCTTTGGGTGTTGGGAGCGGGCGTAGGCACTTGAACTTCCGTGACGATTTCATCAGGTTCCAAAATCGTTTCGTGGTCAAGGCGGCGGGACGGGAGCACGAAGAACTCCTCCAGCGGCACCGTTCGTTGCCCACGGGGGGAAACGATGGTGACGGTGGCGCGCAAGGCGATGAGGGCAGGAGCACAGTCGGAGGGGTGAACGATGTAGCAAGGACCGCCGCCCAAGATAGCGTGATATTTGTTCTCGCCGTTGTAGGCAAAGCATATCGGACCGCCCTTTTTCAAGCAACGGGTATGCTCATCGCGGTAATACCAACAGCGGGGGCGTTGGCACAAGTTGCCGCCAATGGTGCCCACATTGCGGATTTGGGGCGTTCCGACGGAGTGAGCGGCTTCCGCCAGCGCTTTGAACCGCTGCCGAACAATCGGGTGCGCTTCAATTTCTGCCAGCGTCGTGAGCGCACCCAGCCGCAAACCTTCCCGCTCGTTGAACTGAATGTAACGCAGTCCCGCAATCCCTTTCAGGCTGACGAGGCGTTGGGGAGCGATGATTCCTTCCTTCAACTCGCCCAAAAGGTCAATGCCGCCTGCCAAAATTTTCGCCTCCGTAAAGCTCCGTCCCAACTCCCGCACCGCCTCCGCCACCGTTGCCGGCTTGACATACTCAAAGGGGTGCATCACTGTTACCTCCTTTCACGCTCCGCTCACAGACAGTCTTAAGTTTGCCACATTCCGTTTTTCACCGCTCATCCCACAAAGGCGGGGGCAACCGTTTGCGAACGCGCTCTTGCCATGCCCGCAGCACTTCCGCGACGCTCCACGCTTGGGCGAAACAGCCGCGCGGGGTGTGAGGCGGGTCGCCGTCAAAAATCTCGGACACTTGCCCTACGCAGGCTTCCCGCAGATGATGCTGCAGAAAGGAGCGCAACAAAGGCATCACTTTCCTTTGAACCGCCCTCTCACCTTCTATCAAGGCGACGGCATCGGCATACGGACCAAACCACCACGCCCAAACAGTGCCCTGATGGTAGGCGGCATCTCGTTGATGGGGCGGACCTTCGGAGCGCCCCACATAGCGCGGGTCAGAAGGACTGAGCGTTCGTAGTCCGCACGGCGTCAGCAACTCCTTTTCCACGCACCGCAAAACTTGCAACTCGCCCTCTACCGACAGCAACCGAAACGGCAGCGCCAATGCCAAAAGTTGGTTGCACCGCACGGACGCATCAGGGGTTCCGTCAGGGGTGATGGCATCAAATAGACAACCCCTTTTGGGGTTCCAGAAAGTCGCTTCAAAGTGCTGCACCGCTTTTCGTGCCCACCAAGATGCCAAGCGCGCTGTGGAGCGGTCGTTCAAATGGGTTGCCATTCGCTCAAAAAGCAACAAGCCGTTGCACCAAAGGGCGTTCACTTCCACGGGCTTGCCGATGCGGGGCGTGACGGGAACGCCGAAAACTTTGGCGTCCATCCATGTGAGCGCTTCGGAAGGGGCAGGGGAGGTGGAGCAAGGGGCAAGTTCGCCCCATGAGAGCAAACCATCGTCTTTGTCTGTGCCAATGCCGAAGCGTGTCCCCCGCAAATGCCAATGCAAAACTTCCCGCAACGGTTGCCACAAAGAGCGCCGAACCGTCTCCCAATCGCGGGTGTAGCGCAAGTAGCGGTAAACCGCCAACACGAACCACAAAGTCGCATCCACCGTGTTGTAGACGGGTGGGTCGCCGCTTTCGGGAAAGAAGTTGGGCACCATCCCTTGAGACAGATAACGGGCGAAGGTGAGCAAAATTTCGCGGGCGACGGCAAATCGCCCCGTAACCAATGTCAAGCCCGGCAAGGCGATGAGCGCATCCCGCCCCCAATCCGTGAACCAGGGATAGCCTGCGATGACCGTTCTCGTGCCTGCCCCCGAGCGCAAAGCAATGAAGGCTTGAAAAGCGCGAAAAAGTTCTGCTG
>JGI25067J35172_100012_pt1 | contig 16167 bp, 12 predicted proteins | sample Antgeofumaro1A2C_FD_35172 | JGI IMG/M metagenome (IMG submission 35172)
ACTCCACTTGCTGGGCCGCCTCCTGATAAACACGGTAGGCGGCGTTGAGACGTTCGTCCAATTGTAGCTCGACGAGCCGCAATTCCTTGTGGGCACGCGCTAGCTCGGCGGTACGGGTTTGGATCAGCCCTTGGTTGCGATTGAAAAGCGGCAGCGGCAACGACACTTGCACAGTGCCCATAGCCTGCTCTTCGCCGAAGGAGTAGAACGGACTGACCATAATGCTGGGGTTGGGGATGACGAGGGCGCGTGCCAAGGCCAGGTTCACCTCTGCCTGGGCGACGAGATAGCGTATCGCCTGCAATTGAGCCGAACGCGAGCGAACCAGGGGACCGACCTGCTTGAGGTCATAAACCGGGCCTGGAGCTTCCAGGTCGCCTTGGATGGCGGGCAGCACCGACTCTGGGTCGCCGATAGCGATAGCCAGTTGCCGGCGTGCGGCTTGTTCGCGTTCGCCCGCGGCCACCAAGCGTGTGCGGTTCAGGTTGAGCTCGAGTTCGGCGCGGACCACATCCAAGTCGGAGCCACCCCCCGCGGCGAGCTTGATACGCGTCACGCGCACTGCTTCTTCCGCGATACGTACCAGCTCCTCGGCTGTTTCGCGCTCCCTGCGAGCAGACAAATAGTCATAGTACGCATGTCGTACTTGGGTGATGAGCGCAAACCGGCGTGTAATCAGGTTGGCCTGGGCAGCCAATACGGCGTAGGACGCTGCAGTCTGCGCCAGCCGTAACTTGCCTCCGGTTACGATTTCCTGCTCGACTATGGCTCCTTGCCTCCCCGCGGCACCGTGCCGCATGCCCATTTCTTCGCCCATCCATCCGATGCGTGGATTAGGATAAAGCCCCGCCTGTACTGCTTCGCCGCTGGCGGCGTCCACCTGTGCCTGAGCTAGCGCCAGTTCGGGGTGTTGCGCCAAGGCGATTTCGATGAGCGCTGGCAGATCCAGCGGCTGTCCCGCAGCTTGCGCTGGTGCGACTTCGTCGGGTGCCACAGCAGGTGCCGCTGCCCCCCGGACATCCGGATCCGAGGCATACACCGGCGTGACCGATTCGGTCGCCATCTCAGCCGAACCGGTAGCACGATAGTGCTGGCACCCCGGGGGGCCAGTCAGCAGCATAACGCCGATGGAAATCACCAGAAAAAACTTCGACAAGTGCGACTCCTTTTGCCGCCGACTAGCCATAAAACCACCCCTTTTCCTCGGCAGGGCCGGGGGATTTCGACAGCGTTACACAGGCGGTGCGTGCGCCTGCCCAGTTGGAGCGAAGTACCACCTATCCGTTTTATCGGCAAGCCGAGTGAAACACTTCGCGCGAATTGCCTCGCGCAGGGCGGCCTGCTGCAATGCCAAAAGGAAGATTGAAGACTTTCACCGCCCCAAAAACGGAACGAGTTGCGCATTTTCTTAGGTAGCCTTGTCCAGGTGACCTGCTTTTCATAATAAAAATGTCGCCGAACAAGCCGACCGAGTGTCGCGAGCAGTGATGTGGCAGATACGCAAAGAGTTCACAGGCGGAGGGCAGGGAGCGGAGACACAAAGATGAGGAAGTTCGTTCTTGTCGGAGCTGCACTGGGGCTGTGTTTGCTCATAGCCAGCTTGTCCGGGGCGCTGCGTCCGACGGCGCCTTTGGTCGTCGAAGTGGGCAAAGTCAATCCGTGGACCCATCTCAGGATAAACAACGACCCCGATGAATTTCGTTTTGCGGTAGTGGCGGACCGAACCGGCGGGCACCGACCGCTTATCTTTTCCCGGGCAGTGGAGCAGCTCAATCTCCTGCAGCCGGAGTTCGTTATTAGTGTCGGCGACTTGATCGAAGGATACAGCAAAGAGCGCGAGCTGTTGGAACGGCAATGGCGCGAATTTCAGGGCTTCGTCCGCCGGCTCCATATGCCGTTCTTCTACACGCCGGGCAATCACGATATCTCCAACGAGTTGCAGGACCGCGTCTGGGTCGAGAAGTATGGCCGCCGCTGGTACCATTTCGTGTATCGCAATGTGCTGTTCCTCATACTCAACAGCGAAGATCCGCCGGGCCAGGAGCACGGCAACTTCTCCGAGCAACAGGTCGAGTATGTCAAGCAAGTGCTCCGGGACAACGATCAGGTGCGCTGGACTTTCGTGGCATTTCACAAGCCAGCCTGGCGGGCACCCGACTTGGAAAAAAACGGCTGGCTGGAAATCGAAAAGGCGCTGGCTGACCGGCCTTATACGGTTTTCGTCGGCCATCTGCATCGCTATCAGAAGTGCGTGCGTCAAGGGCGTGTCTATTACCAGCTGGCGACTACCGGCGGCGTCAGCAAAGTGCGCGGCCCCGAGTATGGCGAATGCGACCATATCGCCTGGGTCACCATGAAAAAAGAAGGGCCGATCGTTGCCAATGTGCTTTTGGAAGGGGTGCTCACCGACGATCTGCGGCTGCCGCAAACCGACGAGCCGGGCACCAAAACGAAAAGGCTAGCGACCTATCCCGTGCGGGGCAAAGTCACTGTGGATGGTCAGCCGGCCGCCGGCATTTGGGTCCGGCTGCATCCCACCACGGGTAAAGATAACAGGCGCTTCGGCACACCGGACGGACTTACCGCCGCCGATGGCTCCTTTGTATTGAGCACATATGTTCCCAACGACGGTGCGCCGGAAGGGGAGTATATCGTGACTTTCTTCTGGCCGGACATGCCGGCCCAGTACGACGGGCGTACGCCTGTCCGCAATCGCCTACCTGCTCGCTACGGCGACGTCAAGACCTCCGACTACCGGGTCGTCGTCAACCGGGAGCCTATGAAGTTGGAATTCGATTTGACTACCAAGTAAGCAGCCGCCGGTCTACTTGAGATACGGGCGGCACTGGCCTGGACTGGTAACCAGGGAGCGGGCGCTCGCGGCGAGGCAATGCAAGTTTGGCCGCGGCGCCCAACGGGCTAGCTTAGCCGTTTCCTGAGGATCATTTCCAGCGGCGCCGGTCCTCGAGGATGACGCGGGCGGCATTGTAGCCACATGCGCCTATGACGCCGCCGCCAGGATGGGCCGCACTACCACATAAGTACAGGCCCACGATCGGAGTGCGGTACTGACTCCACCCGACGACGGGCCGTTGAAAGAAAAGTTGGTGCGGCACCATAGCCCCCTGGAAAATATTGCCGCCGGTCAGCCCGAAAGTCCGCTCGATGTCCACGGGAGACAAGACCTGACGGTGGAGGATCGCCTGTCGGATATTAGGCGCGTATTGTGCCAATACGTCCAGGCAGCGATCGACGAAGGCTTCTTTGTGATCGTCCCAGGAACCCTGCGCCAGCCGATAGGGAGCGTACTGGACGAAAAGGCCCATGATGTGCTTTCCCGGCGGCGCTAGGGTTTCGTCCATAACCGTCGGCAGCGTACACTCCAGGATCGGGTACGTAGAGGGAACCCCCCGACGCGCTTCGTCGTAAGCTCGTTCCATGTAATCCAGATCCGGACAGATATGGATGGTGCCGCGATGTTGCGGACCCGGCTGGCGCCCGGGCAGAGCGCGGAAATCGGGCAATTCAGCCAAGGCCAAATTGATCTTGAGCGAGGCGCTGGAATAATCCACACGCTCGATAGCTTGCACGAAGGGTTCGGGCAGGTGTTTTCTCCCCACCAGACGGCAGAAGGTAACGTGAGCGTCGGCCCCCGAAGCCACGCAGCGGGCACGGTATTCACGTCCATCGGCGAGGATGACCCCTTGTGTCTGGCCATTGCTTACCTGGATGGACTGCACTTCCGCTTGGCAGAGGATATGCGCGCCTCGGTCTTCGGCAGCACGAGCCAAAGCCTGAGTCAGAGCCCCCATGCCGCCGCGCACATACCCCCATACGCCCCGTACGCCTTCGCATTCCCCCATGACGTGATGGAACAATACATAGCCAGTTCCAGGCGTCGAAGGAGAAGCGAAAGCGCCGATGACCGCATCGGTAGCTAGCGTGGCTTTCAGCTGCTCGGACTCGAACCAGTCGTCCAGGATGGTCCGTGCCGGAGCCGTCAGAATGCGCAACGCCCAGCGGCCATCGTCCTGGCCGAGCCGACGGAACCGCCAGGCCAGACGCGCCCAGCGCGTCCAATCGCTCAGCCGGTAGGACCAGGGATCCGGCGGCGCTTCCAAAAGCAGCGGCTCGAGAAAGCGCGCTACCCGGTCGAGCATGGCTTCGTAGCGCGGGTATGCAGCCGCATCGGCTGCCGAGAATTTGCCTATTTCCCGACGGTTGAGCTCCGGATCGGGCCCCAAAAAGAGATACCGGCCGTCCGGGAAAGGGGTGAACGAAGAAGGATTGCGCGCGAGCATCTGGAAGCCATATTTGGCCAGTTGCAAATGGCGCACGATCTCCGGGCGGAACAAGCTGTTGACATAGGCGGCGGTGGAAACGCGGTACCCGGGCCAGATTTCTTCGGTGACGCAAGCGCCTCCGACCACCGGTCTTTTTTCCAGGATCAGCACGCGCAAGCCGGCCTCTGCCAGGTAGGCACCAGCAACCAGTCCGTTGTGCCCTGCGCCGACAATGATGACATCGTAGCTCGACGGCATGCTCGCCCTCGACAACAAGCGGACTCGGTGGGCTAGAAACGGCAAGGGACCGGTCGTGCCGGCCCCTTGTCCGAACTGGCGATCTTACTCGTGCGCCGTCCTAGCGGCGACGTCTATTGCTTGTCGTTTTCGAATTTTAGGGGCACCGTCCACAGATAGATGGTGTGCTCGCGCTGCCCTTCACCCGGGGGCGTGAAATTGATGACTTTATCGGGCTTGACCCCGCGCATGTCGAAATCGTGGGAGACGATGCGGGCTCCTGGTTTGAGCTTCTTGAGTTGCGGGATCAGTTTGACATTGAGGCTCGGGAGCAAGTAAAGGGTGACGACCGTAGCTTCGCTGAGATCGAGCGTGAAAATATCCTTTTGCTCGATGGTGACCAGTTTTTCCACGCCGTTTTTCTTGACGTTGTCCAGCGATTCTTTGACGCGCTCGGGGTCTATGTCGAAACCCTTGGCTTTGCAGCCGTACTTTTTGGCGGCGGTGACAACGATGCGGCCGTCCCCGCAGCCCAAGTCGTACACGATGTCGTCTTTGGTGACTTTGGCGATTTCCAGCATCTTGTCCACGACTGGCTGCGGAGTGGGCACATAGATGACATCGGGACGACGCGTTTCTTGTGCCCGGGCGCAACTGCCCACCGCCCACACGGTCAGGATGCCCATCGCACCGAGCAATGCCCCCACCGCTCCCAGGGCGAACACTTGCCTCTTCATCGCTGCCTCCTTCGAACTACCTGTTGCACTCCCGCTGCCGTGTGATTCCACCACAGGAATCTCTGAATCGCTTCGGCAGTGTCGGGTACTGACTCTGTTATACTAAACATGCCTGCCAGTTGGAAGTTGCTGACCCGCCGAGGCTATGTGATCCGTCGAGACAGCCAAGCCAGGCACGCTGCGACTCGTCGTCTGCAGGGCTTGCGAGATCCACCACAGTGGCAATCCCACCGCCACGGGTACCAGTCCCAGGATCACCGACAAGGTGCCGGCGTAATTGACAGCAGAATAGAGCATAAAAAAGCAATTCCCGCAGAAAATCAACGGCAACAAGGGATACAGCGGCACACGAAACGGGCGTGGCACTTCTGAATCGCGCTCGCGCAGCACGAAAACTGCCAGACCGGTCAGCAAGAAGAAGCTCCAGAAGACCGGCGCCGAAGCTGCGAGCAGAGTGTCGAACCCCCCGCCGTACTTGTCCCACGGGATCGGCGACAGACCGATACTCATCAAAAACTTGTCCAATATGGACTGGCCGGGTGCCGTACCTACCCCCAGGATCAAGACCACCGTCAAGCCCCACTGTACGACCAAAGACCACAGCGGCGTTTGCCAGCGCCTGTGCCATGTACCCAGCCCCGCAAAGAGCCGGTGTTCGCTCCCCAGCGACGAGTACACGCGAGCGCCGGTAAAAATCATGCCGTTGATCGCTCCCAAGGCAGAGATCATCACGAGCACGCACATGGCCTTGCCGGCGTATTCTCCGAGACGCAGCGCCAGCACATCGGCAGCTATTTCTTTCGCTTGTCGCGCTCCCTCGAACCCCAGCGCCGCCAAGTAGGCCGCGTTGACCGCTAAATAAATGGCCGTGATCCCCAATAGACCCAGGATGAGCGACAAGGGAATGTTGCGGCGTTGTTTCCGCACCTCGGCGGCTACGAAGGCGGCGTCATTCCAACCTCCGTAGGTATACATGACCAATATCATGGCCAGTCCCAAGTTGGCCGTGGCGCCGGCGGGCACAGACACCGGCTCGGCCAACACTTCGGGACGTCCCCAGAGGAAACCGACCAATACGATGCCGCCCAGGCCCAGTACTTTTGCCAGCGTCAAAATGTTTTGCGTCCATTTGCCCAGCACGACACCCAGGGTGTTGAATACGGTCAACACAGTCACTGCCGCCACGGCGAGCAATACATGCACTTCCTGGTACTGGGACCATCCCAAAAGCCGAGCCCCGTACTCGGCAAAAATGTATGCCATCATCCCAATACTGGCTGTCAGTACCACGGCTAGTTGGGCCCAGCCGAAAAGAAAGCCCATCCACGAGCCGAACGCGCGGGTGAGATAGACATAATCGCCTCCAGACCGTGGGTAGGCGGTCGCCAATTCCGCGTAGCACAATGCCCCAATGAGGGATAGCACACCGCCTAGTCCCCACACCAACAGCGCTTGCCACGGCTGGACCACGTTGCTGAATATCAAGGGCGCCGTCTTGTAGATCCCAGAGCCGATGACAATGCCCACGATAATGCTGGTCGCATCGAATAACCCCAAGGCTGCTTTAGGCCCCTGCCCATCGGTCAATTTGTCTTGCATGAGCTACCCTTCCGGACGATCGCTTCAAGGTGTTTTCCGGCGGCCCGCCGGTTCACTTGGCCGACCATAAACTCGTTCCCTTCGAACCCGAGTTGCAAACGGCCAAGTCAGTCTGGCGTCGTTAACTCTACCCAGCTTACCATGTAGCAGTCGCTACGGCCAGTAGCTGGTTTACGGTCCTCAGAAAGATTTAACAAGAACAGCCCCACTTTACCTGGTGAGGCGGGTCGTAGTTTGTCGCAGGCGCCGGTTCCTTGCGGGTCAATGCAAAAGCGAGCCGGCGTTAGACCGGCTCGCCTAGACTCCGTTCACTCAGCAGTTTCGTGGGCGCTTCTTTCAGGACTAGTCCAAGGAATTGATCGTCTCCCCGCCTACACGAGTAACGAGTGACGCCAGGATGTCAATATCAATCGTCTGGGAAAGGAAGCGCACACTCCCATCGCAAAAGAGGATATTGGCGCCTCCGGTATGGAAGGCATAAATCTCGTTGTCGTTGGTGCAGTTGATGCCGCAAGGACCTGGAGTGACCAAGCCGTCGCTGGTGAACCCATGTAAGGTAAATTCTGCGTCACGATCGGCCCATCCGCCCCCCGACCAGCGGGTCGCCGCTACGAATCGTCCAGCCCGCCAGCGCTGTGGCCGGCCCGCATCTTCCGGCAGTAATAGCGTATTCGATGTACCGTCGTTGATCTCGCCGGTGTTCAATTTGATCATGCGATTGGCCAACAGTACACCCTGATAGTTGGGTCGGACCCGAATAAGGCCTGCTGTGACCAGAGCAGTCGAGACATTATTGACAGGAGCGTAATCTCCACACGCGGCTTGCCAGTTGGAAAACCCGCCGCTAGTGAAAACGTCCAGACGTGGATTAGGCGCCGACGGGCACTGATACGTTTTAATCTGCGTGGTCACCACTGGGCGGTTGACAGGGTCCCGAAAGTCGGCATTGAAATTGTACGCTTTGTAAAGGGCCTCTTGCTCTATGTAAGGCAGAATGAAAAGGCCCCATCCATGCCAAATGCCGTCAACTTGCACCCCCAGTTGCGGAAAACGTCGAGTGATGGAAGCTGGGGGCAGGGCGTTGCCGTTATTGCCGGCGAAATTGTGCATCGCCAAACCGATTTGTTTGAGGTTGTTGCTACACGACATGCGGTTAGCAGCTTCGCGCACTTTTTGCACCGCCGGCAACAGTAAAGCGATCAGGATTGCAATGATGGCGATCACCACCAATAGCTCGATCAGGGTAAAGCCACGGCTCCAACTCTGTGTCCCGCCTTGCATCTGACCCTCCTCTCCTAAGTGATGCCCGATCGTACTTGTTCCCACAGCGAACTGTCTGCGGTCCCTATTTTGCGTTTTGCCCCAGCCAGAAGTACAAGGGCGAGCGCCGGGAAACTCTGACCGTGCAGAACGCGCGGATCAGCTTAATAAACGATTAAAGCAACCCGCGATGGAGATGTCGAGAAAATTCCTTAGGATTTCTATGTAGATTGCCGGCTGTTTTATGCCGAGGTACTCGATGGCACGGGGAAGTGACAAGTTTACGGCGACGAGCCGAGGCTTGAAAAGTCACACAGGAACACCTTTTGGCAGGCCGAGCGCGAGGAAAAGCGGCATCGCATGCCAACACAACAGGAGCCGTGCACATGTTGCCAGGCCCGCAAGAGGACCTATTCTGCCCCAAAACGGGCAGGTCTTGTTCTGATCCGCGCCTCTCGCTCTGTCTGGGCCAGTGATTAGAAGTTGCCGGCCTGCACCGGCGGGGCGAGCTGGACCGGCCCTTCTTGCGGTGGTGCAGGGGCACCGGGTGGCGTGCCCAAACGGGTTACGTCCTGTTGGAGCTGCTGGATTCGCTCGCCGGACTCGAGGTGATGGCGTCGGAACTCCAATGCTGCCGGTCCGATAATCACCAACGCTGCCGCGACCCACAGGCAGGTAACGGTCGGGAACAGTAGCCAGAAGGTGGTGCGATTGGCCTGCGCTTCGGCGCGTTGACGCAACGTCGTGCGCACGGCATTGGCGTACTCCATGAGCGAGCTGGTCACGTCGGTGCCGAGCCGCTCCGATTGGCCGAGGATGGTAGCCAGGTTGCGGATTTCGGGCAAATCCACGCGCTGGGCGAATTGCTGCAGCGCCTGGTCGAGTGTGGCAATTTCGGCTTGTTGCCGGACGATATCCAATTCGTCGGCCATGAGCGGATGGGCGGCGCGGATTTCTTGACTCACTCTATGCAGGGAAGCCAGAAGGTTTTGGCCGGCGCTCAGGCTCAGCGTGAGCATGTCCAAAGCCAGCGGCAGGCCACGTTGTAGCCTGCGGGCACGCAATCGGCCCCGGTACTGGATGTACAAACGCGGCAGGCTATACCCCAGTATGGCCACTACCCCGCCGGCAATCATGATGCGGAACACGTGTTCACGGTCTGCCAGCAAAGCCACGACGCACGCCACAAAAAGGGGGACAAAAACCAACAGAGTGCGCAGCGCCAAGTATTCGGTCAGCGCAGTGGGGCGATAATACCCAGCGGCGCGCAACTCGCGCGACAGCACGTCACGCGCTGTTGCTGTGACCGGAGGGGCCAGTCCGGGCGTCAGCACTCCCAGGATCAATTCCTGGGGCTCGGTACCGTCGCTGGGATCCTCTCGGCTGCGCCGTATCCATAAGTGACCGGCGTACAGTACTAAAAATGCAATCGTCGTCACGACCACGGTTATGCCTACCAGCGGTAGCCAGTCTTGCCACATTGCTCTAGTCCTCGGCTATTGTTCACCACTCCGGTTCTTATCGGCCAGCGCTCCTGCACACAAGCAGCGTGGTCAGTATTCCACCTTGAGCAAGAAGTACATCCACAATCCGCCTACAAGCTCGAGTAACAATGCCGAGCCGAGTAGGGTCATGCCCAGGGACGATTCGAAAAAGCGAGCGGCGTAAGATGGGTCGGTGATCCAATACAAAGCGACTACGCCGGGGACAGCCAAGGCAAGGAAAGCGGCGCTCAAGCGACCGAGTGCCGTAGCGGCACGGAAGTAGCCTCGGTATTGATTGCGGTCACGGCAGCTGGCTGCCAAACGGTCCACCAGGAGTGCCAAATTGCCGCCGGTGGTGCGGTGCAACGTCACCAGAGACACGAAGAAGTTGAAATCAGGTAAACGCAGACGCTCGGCCACGGTCTGCAAAGCGGTCGGTGCCGACAGGCCGAGTTCCAAGTGCTCGGCACAGCGGCGGAACTCGCCCGCCAAGGGACCGCCTTGCTGTCCCAAAAGAGCGATGCTTTGTTCTACCGTCAAGCCCGCACGGAGTGCCCGGGCAAAGCTGAAGAAAACGTCGGGCAACTCTTCTTGCACCTGACGCTGCCAGCGCCCGCGCAGGCCCAGGAAAAGCAGCATGGGTACTGCTAGCCCCACGACCAGTCCGGTGGCGGCTGCTGGCAGAGTCTCTTGCCACAAGTACATAGCCAGGGCCCCCGCACTGCCGGCCAGCGCCATCAGGCCCAGCGCATGATCGGCTTGCAGCGGCAAGGCAGTAGCGTGGATCAAGTATTCGAAACCACGGTCCAGACGCCGCGCCAAGGTGGGCGGCCGACGCATTTCTTCCAGTTGCTGGAGCAGACTCTGGGTGTCGGGCTCGGCAGGCTCTTTGTTGCGCGCATGCTCCCACAGGTCGCGCACGACGAAAAGTATTGCCAAGGCGCCGATGGTGGTCAGTGCCACGACCAGTATGGGGAAAAGGGGTATGCCGGATAACCATTGTTCAAGGGGTATCATGACGCAACTCCTGTTCGTCGTGTATCCACGGCAAGGAATCGGTCGGCTTGTACGGGCTCGGCTGACACGCGCCCTCGGCGCAGACGGGGATGACCCGTTCTGCGAAGAGGTCCGCGGGCACAGGCACACCGCTTATTTTGAGACGCGGCAGAAACGTGGGCACATGCCCAGTGGCGTAAAACTCGCCCACGGCGACCCCATCTTGCACGCCGGTCTGACGGAATCCGAAAAGATCTTTGACGATGTAAGTGCGCTTGCGCAGCCCGCATATTTCGGAAACGCGGACTACTTTGCGTGGGCCGCCTTTGAGACGCGCCAGGTGAACGACCAAACGGATGGCACCTGCCACGTATTGACGAATGATGGGCACCGGAAGCTCGTAGCCGGCCAAAGCGACCATCATTTCCAAGCGCGCCAAGGCATCGCGCGTGTCGTTGGCATGGATGGTGGTCAGGGACCCTTCGTGCCCGGTGTTCATGGCCTGGAGCATATCCAGGGCTTCGGGGCCGCGTACTTCGCCGAGGATGATCCGGTCCGGCCGCATACGCAGGCTGTTGCGGACCAGCTCCCGTTGGCGCACTTCGCCTATGCCTTCCAAATTGGGCGGCCGTGTCTCCAACTTCACCACGTGGGGCTGCTGCAGCTGCAGTTCGGCAGCGTCCTCGATGGTCACCAGTCTTTCGTCCGGGGGAATAAAAGCCGAGAGGATGTTGAGGAGGGTGGTTTTGCCGGCTCCAGCACCGCCGGAGATAAGGATGTTGATGCGCGCCTGTACCGCCGCCCGCAACAGTTCCAGCACCTCGGCTGGGAAGGTGCCGTTGTTCATCAAGTCGGTCGCCGTCAGACGCACTCCGAAACGGCGGATGGACAGAATCGGCCCTTCGAGCGCCAAGGGTGGCACAATGGCATTGACGCGCGATCCATCGGGCAATCGGGCGTCCACCATAGGCGCGGCTTCGTCCACACGCCGCCCTACCCGCGCCACGATGCGCTGGATCACCTGCAACAAATGGTGCTCGTCGTAAAAAGTCACGTCGGTCAGTTCCAGACGCCCGTGCCGCTCGATGTAGACCGTCTTGGGCCCGTTGACCAGAATATCGCTGATCGTGGGATCTTGCAGCAACGGCTCCAGGGGGCCGAGGCCAAATACCTCGTCCAGGATCTCGGCGACCAGCCGCTCACGTTCCCGTGCCGTCAGAGCCTCGGACGCAGTCGCTGCCAGCCGATCGGCTAGTGCGTGTACCTCGCGACGCAATCGCTCGGGTTTCCAGCGTCCCAGGTGCGACAAGTCGAGCAATTCGACGATCTGTTTATGGATGTCCACCTTGAGCCGTTGTAGCTTGTCAGTAGCTTGTTCCGGTTTAGCAGGCACCGCTGTGGTCAACGCTCGCATATATGCTTCTCCTCTGTCCGTTGCTTCAGCCTGGTTGCACTGGCCAGCGCGATCCTTCGTGTCGTCAGTGTTTTCCAGAGGGCGCGTTTTTCGCTCGAGGCCGTACCCGCTTGTCCCACCGACTTGGACCAAGGCCGTCTATTCCACCAGTCGCAGTTTCGCCAGGTAACGATTCCAGGTGTCTGCGCCTTGTTGCAACCGGTATTGGCTGTCGGTAACCAGCGTCGAGAGACCGAGCATCGTCGGTTGCAATACCAGTCTGAGATAATGGTTGCCGTGCCCATCGTCCTGTGTCTGGACGTGGACGATCCGGGCGGCGACGAAGCCTGTGACGATGGCCGTGCCATTTTCATCGCCGATGCCCGGCTGAGCCGGATCGGCAGTGTAGGAAACAAAAAGGGGCCAGACACGCGGCTCCGCACGTGCCGCGACCTGATCGAGCGCTTGCTGCACAAGGCTCAGCTCGGAGCTACCCTGGGCAGGGCCGTGGGCGGTAGCGACCACCGGCAGTGTCAGATCGGAACGCAGCACGAACTGAGCGCCGTAGTCGGCCAGGTCTTGTTGCGTTACTCCTGAGCCGATCTGTCGGGAAACATCGGACCATTGCATAGCTGCCAGTTGCAGGAAGACCGCCTCGCTGGGGGCGCTCGTTCCCTGTAGCGGGATGAGCACTTCCACTTCGCGCAAGCCATCTGCGCCGGGGGCGAAAGTGTGGGTCGCCCGATCGAAAGCATACAGGTCACCGCCGAACTGGCTCTGATACTCCCAAGCGCGCGTGTTGAGCAGGGTGCGATCGGAAACGAGAGCGATGGGCATAAGGGGCACTGCAGCACTGGTCTGCGGGCGGATGCCCAGCACGTCGTGGTCGAGCATAGCCATGCTGACGGCGAGGGCATTGCGCGTCGGCATCAGTACGAACGCACCCCACCATAAGCGCAGGGGATTGCCTCGCGCTCGTGTGCGCTGACCACGTATGCGGACTGCGTTCGTCACGTGCAAGTAGGGGCTTTCTGCCCGTTGAAATGTCGGATCCCGCGGATGATCGAGCGTGCCGAAAAGGATGTCGCCTTGCTCGAGGTTTTGCGGATTGTCTTGCAAGACCAAAGGCTCCCCGGCAACAGGGTTGGCGCGTGCGTAGGCGATGGCCCGGGCTCGGGCAGAAACCAAGATCGTTTGCGCGACCGGTTCGGGATCGTCGGTCAATAGTCGCTCGTCAACTAACTCGAGAGCAGCCGCCAGCGCGGCGCTGTCAACAGACGTTTGCAGACTGGCCTTGGCCTCGGCCAGCTGGCCCAAACTGAGTGCCAGGGCGATGACGCCCAGCAGCACCAGCATGGCGAACAGGACCAACGCGGTCAAGCTGCCCCGCCGCACCAAGCGCATATCGAAGGCTGCACGTCTGGTCATGATGACATAGCTCGTGGACTGCCAGAGGTGCGTTTCCTCCGACGGAGGAAAGGGGAGGGGCGTACCTTTGGGTTGTTCCTTGCTTGTCGTCAGCGTCTAGTACCGGGACAGGTCGGGCAGCGGGCACCCTGGCTCGGCGGCCGGAAGTTGAAATACCCGGCAGTACGAACAGCCTGCCCCGATGCAGACGCAGCGGGAGCCTGTGGCATGCCGGCCCGCACTTGTTCGTGGGTCATGAACGTCCCACCTGGCCCGAATACATAATACCCTTGCGCGTGCAAACCGCTATAACGCTCTACCATGACCGGCGCCGGTGCGGGAGTGTATTTCACATCCAGGATGCGTGCCAGGTCGGCCTCGCTTACGATCAGTTCCCCGTTCAGGAATTGAGCCACGCGCTGGTCTTCGTCACGGTATTCGGCGCTGCCCGGGATGGCGTACCCTTTGCGCGCCGCTTTGCGATACTCGGTCTTGTCCGCTTCCGAAATGGGAATCAAAGACAGGTACCCCTTGTCCTTGGCGAACTCGATGACCGCGGCACGGTACGGATTGGCTTCCAGGGTGAAATTGACCGGGCAGCCAGTCCCCAACGGCGTGGCCACCGGCACCAGACTGTTGCGCTTGGCGATAACCCGCACATAGCGAGCGATAGCCCCCGTGCGGGTCACGCTGGCGCCGTCCGGACGGGTTACGTCGGTGGTCAAATAAACCTCTACCAAATCGTCCACTTCGATCAGGCCGCCGGCACATTGTTCCTTGAGTACGGCGACGTGGACCGCTCGCATCCCGGGCGTGATACGCACCTCCAGGGCAGTCGGTGGACGCAATTCTTCCAGGTCCTCCTTGAGGATGGGTTTGTCCACCGGAATGTTGACGCGTGCCACCCGGCGGATGGCTGCATTGACCACCGGGGGCAAGTATTGGTCCCGATACGCTTTGTAGTGCTCGACTTCGTCCGGCCGCAAGGGACGCACACGGACATCGCCGCTGTGGATATGACTGCCCTCGTAAATGTTGGCGGCTGCGACCAGCACAGCCGGCATCGGTTCCCGTGGCGGCGGAGCAGGTTTTTCCCAATAGCCGCTCGCCTTCAACGCCACGGCAGTACCCAACCCGATCAGAACCGCTAGGGCTAACAGAAAAAAGGTGCTCGCTCTCAAGGCTCGACCTCCTCTTATGGGTAGCGCGTCACTCTTTGCGCATAACCGTGCAAGCTACCAACTGTTGATTGCGAATGCTTATGCCGACAAAAGCCAAGAAATCCGGGACGGCCTGATTCGCCGGCAGACGCACGCATACCTGAATCGGATCTCCGGAGCGCACGGGTTGGCCCGTATTGGGATCCGTCAGAGTGGCGGTGATTTGTGCTTGTCCCAAATTGCCGCCGCCCAGGATGCGACGGGCAGCCTGTTGCACGTCCGTCAGGGAGCCTCCCAGCGCTGCCACACGCGCTCCCTCGCGGCTGGCTGCCTGGAGTTGCTGCCGCGCCGCCAGCAGCATGCTGAATTCCACGACTGCCAGAATAAGCGCCAAAAGGATGGGCAAAACCAGGATCAGTTCCACGGCAAAACTGCCGCGACGTCCGCCACCTGCGCGTTGTTTTGCCGACTGCCTCATAGCGTCTCTCCATCCTAACGCTCGGCGACAGCGCTAAGAAAAATTCTCCCTCCGTCTTGTCGCGCCATAACGCACATCAAGGCATCAGTCGCGCCCTGCGATGAGCGCACGTCGGCGTCAAAGCCCTTGGAGACCACAGGAGCCGCCACTTTCAAATCCACACGCCAATTCCAAAGCAGCACCAAAGCGGCACTGAGCGCTACGACAGGAGCATAGCTCATGATCCGCTTGCGCGGCTGGCCACCCGACGAAGGCGAAGCTGCTCGCGAGTAATCGCGCACAGTGCGGCTCGCTCCCCGCGTCACGATACTGCCCAGCAGCAAGAACACAGTGACGACGAGCAGCAGCATGGCACTGACAAAAAGGATCCAAAGCACCAATCTAGCTCCTACCCAGGCACCGACGGCGGCGAACAACTTGACATCTCCGCCGCCGCCACTGCCCAGGAGCCAGATCACGAAAAATAGGACAAAGGCCAACAAGAACCCGCTGGAGGCGAACAGTAGACCGTCGAGAAGTCCGTACCACAACCCGGGACCGAGAACCCAAACGGACTGCCCGCTGGAGCCCAGCCAAGCGCCCCGCACGAGGTTGGCCAAAAAGCCTAGGGGAAGGGCAGTGAGAGTGATCCACTTCGGTATCACGCGGGTGCGGTAATCCACCCACGCCGCCATGCCGGTCGTGCCGACCAGCACAGCATAACAAATCCACCCAAAGACTGGATCCGGAAAGAAAGGCTGTTGCATAAGCCCGCACCAGCTTTCTCGCAGGGGAGGTCCGGTACCAGCTTAGGGTAAAACGAGAGCGGATTCAAACAATCCGTTGTCACTTCGCAAAACGTGTCTTTCTGGGAGCGGCCACAAATCCGGAACAATCGCTAAGCGCTATGCTTCCGCGTGGCCCCTCGCTCCTTGTGGAACTCGAGCCAGGTTGAGGTCAGATAAGGACCAACCCTGGCTCGAGGTCGCACTCGGTAAAGTTCAAGAGACCCAGATTGGGTTTAGTCGCAAGGACTGCCATCCACATTGCACGCCGTAGCCGCTGGATTGCCGATCGGGATGGTATCGCAGGTATCCGTGGTAGCCGAGCCGGCGCTGGAAGCAATGCAGTTGCTCTGACCGCTGAAGCTGTAC
>JGI25067J35172_100013_pt1 | contig 15680 bp, 12 predicted proteins | sample Antgeofumaro1A2C_FD_35172 | JGI IMG/M metagenome (IMG submission 35172)
TGCCGACACTTTTGTACGGCTACGGCGGGTTCAATATCAGTCTCACTCCGGCCTTTAGCGCTCATCGCTTCGTCTTTCTCGAGCGCGGCGGCTTGTTGGCTGTGGCCAACTTGCGTGGCGGAGGCGAGTACGGCGAAGACTGGCATCGTGCCGGCATGCTCGGCAACAAACAAAATGTGTTCGACGATTTTATCGCCGCCGCCGAGTGGTTGATCCAGAGCGGTTACACCTGTCCCGAACGCCTGGCCATCCAAGGTGGCTCGAACGGCGGACTGCTGGTGGGAGCGGCCCTGACGCAGCGTCCCGATCTATTTCGCGCCGTCGTCTGTCACGTGCCGCTGCTCGATATGCTCCGCTATCACAAGTTCTTGATCGCCCGTCTGTGGATCCCCGAATATGGATGCGCCGACGATCCCGAGCAATTCCGCTGGCTGTACGCTTATTCTCCCTACCATCGCGTGCGCGACGGGCAGGCGTACCCAGCTACTTTGATCCTCGCTGCCGAATCGGACAGTCGCGTGGATCCGTTACACGCCCGCAAGATGACCGCACGCTTGCAAAAAGCGACAGCCAGCGATCCTGCCCAACGTCCTATCCTGCTGCGCTTGGAGACCCGCGCCGGCCATGGCCAGGGGAAGCCCCGCGGTAAAATCCTGGACGAACTGACCGATGTATACGCCTTTGTGTTCTGGCAGCTCCAAATGAACTAGGCAGACTGCTGCAGGCAGCCTTATTTGCTTTCCGGCTTGTTGTCGGGCACATAGGGCATGGGCTTGGCGGTGTCGGCACGGGGCAAAGGCCGCGGCGGCGGAGCTTCTTGATAAGGCGGCGACTCGACGACGACCGGCTCGCCGCAGCACCCAGCCGGCCCATTGAGGACGGGCCCGGCTACTACCGCTTCATCGTACACCCGGCGCGGAGGCAACAACCGGCCCAGTACGGGATGATCGCGCAACGACCACGAGCAGCCCGCAGCACCCAGCACCAACGTCACCAATACATATCTGCTCTTTTTCATGACCCACTCCTTGGCTCGGTCCACTTGTTACCAGCCCGGCTGCGCCACATGTGCACCTACATAATCAGCTTGCCCTATGCTGCGGCGGGGTCAAACCCTCTTGAGGAGAAAACTACAAAATAAGCGCAGAGCAAAATTGTTTGGCGCCGATTGGTCCTGCTAGACATGGAGTGCCGGATACGCCGGCCTTAGCAGGGTGGGCAAGAGCTCGTCTTTTGTCGGAAAGAAGCGAGGGCAAGAACGCAGCGCCCGGACGCGACGGACCCCGGCTGGCTAGCCAGCCTTTTTCATAGCACTGGTACCAGCAACTTGCTGTTGCAAGAATTTGAGTGCGGCCTCCAGTTGCCGATCCACGAACTTGGAGTCCTTTTTTTCCTGCTTGGTAGCGGCTTCGTGACGGATCACCTCCTGCTCGCGCAGGTGGACGAAAAGCTCTTCCCGTTCCCTACGGTCGAGGGTGATGGTATGCTCCGGCAACGGCTTGACTCCCCATTCGTCTTTTTCCTTGTCGGCACTGTAGCGATCCAAGTTCTTGCCGCTCGGTCTGTGGAACGTGGCAGTGGTGATTTTCAGCTGGCCGATTTCTTCTTTCTGGTCCTGCTGGTCCTTGCCAGAAACGCTCAATCGAACACCATTGATATTCTGCACGCTCGCCTTGCCGAAGCTGCGCTCGCCCATGACGATGCCCCGTCCATGATCCTGGATGCAGGCAGATACGATCTCGCTGGCGCTGGCACTGAGATTGTTGATCAATACCACCATGGGGAAACCGAGATAGCTCCCTTCGCGGTGCCCGCGGAACGTGTGGGGCTGGCCCCTGCGCGGCTTGATGGTCACGATCGCACCGTCGTCAATGAACATGTCGGCGATATCCACGGCGCTGTCCAGGTAGCCGCCTGGGTTGAAACGCAAGTCGAGTATCAAGCCGTTCAATCCCTGCTTTTTCAGTTGCTCAAGCGCCAGGCGCAAGTCGCGCTCCGTATGCAGAGCAAACTGGGTCAAACGAATATAAGCGATTTTATGAGCCGGATCTATGTAATAATCCCAGCTGTCGTCGCTGCGACGACGAAAACCCAAGACGGTTTCCACCTCTACCTCGCCGCGGACGATTTCGATTTCTTTCTGTTCTTCGCGGGCGGTATCCCCCTCCTGTGTTTTGCGGACGATAACCAGTTTCACAGGCGTACCTTCTTTGCCGAGGATCTTTTTGACGGCTTCCGCAGTACTGAGGGGCTTGGTATCGGTCACTTCCGGCTGGTCCAATTTCTGCCCGTTCTTGTCGTAGAGGTTGATGACCTTGGCGATGAGGTCGCCGGCTTGGATACCGGCTTTATAAGCCGGACTGTTGCGGATCGGGGTCACAACCCGAATGTATTCGGTCGAAGTGTCTTTCTGAATCTGGATGCCGACGCCGATGAAGGCCTGTTGGGTCTGCCGTTTGAACTCCTCGACCTCCTCGGGATCTATGAAGCTAGAATAGCGATCCAACTTGTGGAGCATGAAATTGAGTGCAGCGGATACGTCCCTGGACCGGTCCAAATCTTCTCGTTTACCCAGATCGGTGCGTGCCGCAATCAACAGGTGCCGCAGCTCTTCCTGGGATAGCCCGGACTCGGGCGGGGCACTGTTGCGATTCTGCAAAGCCTTTTCCAGCGGTGTGATACGAGCCAGCTTGGCTTTCAGATCGTCGGGCAGCTGTTTTTGCACCTGCTGATACAACCCACGGATCGCTTCGGCGACCAGAGAATCCAGAGGCACGACGCGCACATAACTGCTCTGCACCAGTTGCGCTACGCGCAGGACATCGGCGGCAAAGTTTTCGGCCACTTGCGGGTCGAGCCGCAAAAACTGTTCGATGAAGATCCGGCGCTTCTCTAAAAACTCCTCGGGGGCAATTTGGCCAGCCACCAATGCCTGGTACAAATCGCGCAGCTTGCGCTGATTGGCAAGTTTCGGCATGTGGGTCAGCAGTTCTTTGCCTTCGTTGACGATCTCAGGGGCGAATTTGGCTTTGCCCGCCAGCTCGAGGAAGCGCTCGATGTCTTTATCAACTTTGCGCGCGACCGCGGGATTGCGCAGGAGGGTCAAACTAGCGCCCTGCTGCAGAACCACCGGGCGATACGCGCGGGAGGGACCTTTATCCTCCGGCACAAGAGCCTGCGAGCGCTTGGGCATTTCCTTGCCTACAAAGACCGCTAACTCGTCGAAAGTGATGTGGCCATCGGCTTGGCCTCCCTCTCGGTCGGCTTGGCCGCTGAGCCCCTCGAGCACGAGCTCCATAAACAGTCCGTGCCCTTTTTCTACCAGCGGCGAGCGCATGCCGTCCCCGGACGCCAAGATGGACAGCATTTCGGGATGCTGCGAACTGTCATCCGATCCATCCCACTCGCTGTAAATGCGCTCGAGCGATCCGGAGACCTCGCTCGCCTCGCGGTGGTAGCCGAGGAAATAGACGTCCAGTAGCACCACCAGCCGGCGCGCTTTGAGACTATCCACAAAATGCTCGATGTCGCTGGCGGTCACGGCCGTTTTGGCCCGCTCTTTGATGGTCGAGTCCAACGCTAAGTAGCAGGCACGATCGCCCAAGGGCACTCCCTGCCCTATCCAGCAAACCACTACCGTGTCGTCTTGCCTTGCCTCCTGGTCCAGCCACTGGAGTGCCGCCAAGATGTTGTCGCGCGTGGCCTTTTGCGCCTTGTATTTGGCGTCTTCCTTGCCCAGGAGCAGCCGCAAGCGCGTTTGCTTGCACGCGGCGCGTTCCGGATCGGTCAGCAAATCATAAAGCGCCTTGGCATCGTCCTCGGCATGAGGTCGCGGTAGTACCAAAGAGTCCTGGTACTCGCTGATACCGATGATGACCCCCAAAGTGCGTTCCTCGGCAGCCAATGCCTGAGTACCGCTCAGGGCACAGACAAGCAAAAGGACTAGCCATCTGCCACATGCACGCGCGCTAGCCATCGTCACTCCTTCATAACGGGCGACATTCGACCGATCCGCTCTCCCGCCCTCAATGTAGGAACTCTCGGGACTGTTCGCCAACTCAGAGGGCTCACTCCCAGGCTGCTGCCCCGGCGGAGTTTTAGCCGCCGAGTGCGAATCGCGGCCGCCTCGACGCACACCGCCGGCGCAAGCCACCCTCCCCGCAGCCAGGAACATGCCGGCACTGCGAGGAGCAATCAACTCTATTCTTGCCAGGGATCCCCTGTCTGTCAACTTGGGGTAAGAAGCCACAGCACCGCTCAGGAATTTTTCACGCCGGCAGGCACTGACATGATACAAGAATGGACAGGGCCGGAATCGAACCGGCGACCTAAGGATTTTCAGTCCTTCGCTCTACCAACTGAGCTACCTGTCCACGTCGAACACGATCACCGAACAATTGTATCATTATGGGCGGTCGGCGAAACGTCAATCGGCCGGCAATCGGCACAAAAGTCTGCAACTCGCGCACGGCCCGAGAGCGACATTGTGCGATTACTCTCGGCGCCCCGTATGTTTACCCCGGCGAGCGTAGGAAACCAGTACGCGCTGTGTCGCCCACGCTAGTCCCCTTTCCGAGTACCGGACCGTGGTATCCCGCTTGCGGACAGCGCAAAACGCAAGCCGAGGTACGGCAGAGGTGGTGGTAGTTCGTGGTCCTCCGTGGTATCCCGCTGGCGGACAAGCGGAAACGCAAGCTGCCACGTCACGGATTGACCTAGCTGCCCAGCCACTACACGATACTCTGGACGCATGCACCTTTAGGATAAGTAGCGGCTGGTTCCAGCTCGGCGACCGCCGGCCGTTCAGGGGCACCGTTGCTAGCAAATCTATCGAACATCACGGAGGCGCTAACGCAAAGAGTGTGGTGCTCGAAGAAGCGCGCGTGCGGAACCGTCCTGTGCTCATTGAGAGTATTTGCTATCCCCCTTTATTGACACGCGCTCTTCGGATCAGCCCTTCCGGGAGCCCGCGTTCTTCTGGGCTCGAGATGAGCGATCAGCCTGTCCACAAAGAAAGTTGCGGGCCAGCGGATATTCCTGCGGGGACTGGCGGCAACGTCGCGGATGTCGTGCCCAAGGCGTGAGTCCTGCTGTGCCCGCTCGCCATGACCGCAATGGGTCGAGGAAAGGAGACGCAAACAGGTAAGCAAAGCAGATTCTACCGGCTGGTGGAACTGCCGATTTTTTCGGATTTTGAAGGAGAAGTGGCCGATTATAGTTATGCCGGCGGCAAGGAAGCCGAGACACCGGCGGAAAGTAACGAGGACAAGCAAAAAGCAAATGGTCGGGGGACAGGCTGGCCAGACAAGGCCGACGCACGCCAGCCTGACTGAGCAAGGCCATCACGAAAGGAGTTGCCATGAAACGGTTGACGGTGTTGGCCCTGGTGATGCTGGGGATGGCGTCGCCGGCTTGGGCAGACTGGGGCACGCTGCACTACGGCGGGTACCAGCCCAAGTGGGCCTTTTGGACACGGCATTGGAGTCGTTCCAGCGCCTGCAGCGACGAAGAGCGCTGGCAGAAATTCTGGCACGACTATTACGACGCACTGCAGCATTACTATGACCGGCTCGACAATATTGACTGGGTCACTTATTACAAATTCCACGGGTACATGATCAACACAGGGATGTACGGGCCCTACGGTCCGTGCTGCCGACCGCAATACGCTCCGGTGTTCGTCAGTCCGACCATTCAGTGGGCCGTGCCCGCGAGTGCACCTCACGCCGGCCAGTAAGCGCCCTGTACGTGCATCCGCCAGCCGAATGCCTCGCCGAACCCGAGACCGGGTCTGCCCCCAGCAGACCCGGTTTCGCTTTTTTCCGCACAGGCGGCGTATGCAGTCAGCGAGCGGTCGGCGCGTCTGTCGAAGCGGCACTTCCGTTGTTGCCTCAGCCTCGAGATGTCGAAAAATGGGTTAGCGTGACGCCGCGACACACTCCGAGCCGCCGCGGTTTCCCGTTTACATCCTTGGACACCAGGAGGAAGCATCATGAAATGGGCTGGACTCGTGGCACTGGTTCTCAGCTTGGTCACAGCGGCCAATGCCCAGGCACAAACGCGCTGGCTGCCCCCCAACCCGTATTGCAACCTGCACGCCCCTTATCAGTTTTACCATTGCACCTACCTGCACAAGCCAGGCTACCAAATCTGGGGATTGACCGACCCCATCTATCCTTGCTTGCAGCCGGTCAGCGGCATAGGGCCGCCTCCTTTCGGGCTGTACCTATACAACGGACACTTCCGCAGCCCGCGCGATTTCTTCATGCGCTAAAACCTGCCAGCCCTCGAACGGGTGCGGTCGAGCATTTGACTCGCCGGCAAAAATGGATACACTAGCAGCCGAACGACGACAGGGGGGACCTCCGGCGCGGTTGCCGGGGCTCTGTCGTGCTCAGTTGCACCTTGTGAGGAGGGCAGGCGATGCGTAAAACGACGGTGACGGTGGCGCTGGTCGCAGCGATAGTGCTGGCAGCCGGTTCGACCAGTGCCCAGGAAAAGGAGCAAACGCTCGAGGGCAAGGTTACCTGTGCCAAGTGCGAGCTGAAGCTCAAGGACGCCAAGGATTGCCAGACCGTACTGGTCGTCAAAGACGGTGACAAACAAGTGATCTACTACTTCGACGCCAAATCCCACAAGAAGTACCACAAAGAGATTTGCGAGGAAGGCAAAGAGGGCACGGTCGTCGGGACGGTCACCGAAAAGGGAAAGAAAAAGTACATCCATGTCAGCAAGGTGGAATTCAAGTAAACCTGCGCTGACCGATGCCTAACGAATTGACAGTCCGGGGGCGCCGCTATGCGGCGTCCCTTTTTGTTCCTTTGGCAACTACCTGTCGCGTGATTGACATCCGTCCCGCTCTCGCCATAGGCACGCCGGCGTTCCGGTGCACTGCTCGACGAACGCGCGCCTTCCACTTGCTCGAAAAGGTTGCAAGTCTGTGGCCAAACGAATACTCCGCCAGCCACATCGTAGAGTCGGATGGTCAGCAAAATGCGAGTTAAAGCGAGTAAGCTTGGCAAAATAGCGGAAAAATAGCGAAACTTTTGCTAGCGCCGCTGTGCCTGCTCAGCTATAATCGCTGTGCGCAAGCAATTGCAGTCCCGAACTAGCCCAGGAGTCCGGCCATGAAACCCTATCGCGCAGTGGACTGGTTCTCGATTTTCTTGGTATTGGTACTGGCTATCGCGACACGAGCGTGGTATCTGTGTACATTCGCCCAGTGCGGGCAAAGCGATGATGTCTGGCAAGCACAAGGGGAATCGGCATCGGTCCGGACGTGGGCGGCTACCCGAGAAGCTCCCGACGAGAGAGAACTGGACAGACTGACCGAGCATCTGCGTCAGGCGCTGCGGGACCGCGGCCTGATCGGCATGTTGGAGGGATACAAAACGCTCGCTCCTTTGGCGGCGCGGGATGAATTCGCTGCGTACCTGGCACCGGCTTATCCAGTATTCCGCGTGTTGTGGGAGGAAGTGGCCAGCTACGTGGACGTGCCACCCAAGCAATGGCTGCGCTGGACTTTCGCCGTCCTGGGCAGTCTGACGGCAGTCCTGGTTTTCATGGCGGCACGGCGCGCTTTTGACCACTTGCCGATAGCCCTGCTAGCAGGTCTGGGGGCGGCTTTTTATCCCCTGTGGATTGTCAATGTCGCTGAGCTCGGAGACGGTGTTTTCGCTACTTTTGTGTTCATGGCTACGCTAGTCCTGGGCATTCGTGCTGGGCAACAAGGCGGCGCCTGGACTTGTTTCTGTTATGGCGTGTTGCTCGGCTTAGCGATGCTCACGCGAGGTGCTTGGGTGCCTTTCGTCTTGGTTGCCTTTTTCTGGTTTTTATGGCGCTGCCGCGATCTACCCCAGGGCTGGGTATGCAGTTTGCTGACACTCGTGGCGCTGAGCGGCACGTCCACCCCGTGGCTCGTGTATCTGTACCGGCAGACTGGCAGTGTGATCCCAGGGTCCAGCTCGAGTGGGTGGCACCTGTGGGTGGGGAACAACTCGCGTGCCGATGGCGGCCCCTTCCGCGAGGATATGGTACAACTCCTGGACAATGTCAAAGTTCTGGCCGAGAAGCCGCAAACCGAGCGCTATTATTGGATGTACAACTTGGTAGTCGAAGAGTGGTATCGTGATCCGCCGGCTTCTCTGGCCCGGCGCCTACGTGCCGGCGTGGCCTTTTTCCTCGGCCACGACTTTTTGACTAAAGGAAGCGCTGGCATTTTGGGCAACGCCAGCGCTCAGGGTATCAATGCCGACGAGGTCGGGTTTACCGGCGGAGCACTCGCCGGTCTGCTGGCGCTACTTTTGTTGGCTCCTTTGGGCTGGCGCTGGTCCTTCGCTTTCAAAGAATGCAGTGTCCCCTTGCAGGCGACACTGTTCTGGATACCGCTTCCTTATGTGCTCAGTCACGCCGAGACATTGCACGGCCCGCGTTTGCCCTTGGACGGTGTCCTTCTGATCCTGGCTGCCTTGGCTTTGGTCAACATGATTCCCGGCTTGGGTGCCCGTGCTGCCGAGAATAACAGTCGGGACGAGAATAACAGTCGGGAACGTACCCCATCGCATATGCTCCTTGTGCCGCCTGTCTGACGCAACGCCGGCCGCTGTGCCAGCGGGCGGGTGGTAGACGCTGCATCCAGGCATAGCAGCGGGTAACGCGCCCCAGGTCGCACAGCGCACAAGCGGTAGACCGGGCACGTATCGCCGGAGGGGCCAGCCTGTAGCGGTAAGCTATAAAAGGCAGAAATATGTGCCTAGCGGGGATGTAGCAGGTGTGTGGTACAGTCCGATCCACAGCAAAACAGGACCAGGGGCATGACTCCCGAAGAAGGCGCCTTACCGTCACTTATTGACAATGCCCCGGTGCTGCGCTTGCAGCACGGGGGTCTGACCGTGGAGGGGTGGTCGCGCGCAGCCGTACAGACCTACTGGCGCATCCCGGAGCTGAAAATGGGCTTCGACCTGGGAGCGCAACCGTGGGACTTCATGGCCACACCCACATGGTGCGTGACGCATATGCATTTGGATCACGCCGCGTGCTTGCCCGTATACCTGGCGCGTCGCCGCATGATGAAAATGGAGCCGCCGACGGTGTACTATCCAGCGGCGGTCAGCGACGACCTGCGCAAGCTCTTGCTCATTTGGCAACGTCTCGATCGCGGCCGACTGCTGGGCCAGCTGGTCGGCGTTCAGCCCGGCGACGAGATCGAGCTGTCGCGGGAACATGTCCTGACCGTGTTCGGTGCGGCGCACACGGTCCCCGCGGTCGGGTATGTCGTCTGGGACCGCCGCCACAAGCTCAAGGAGGAATACCACGGGTTGCCCGGGGAAAAAATCCGCGATCTGCGTCTGGCAGGCGTCCCGGTCACGCGCGAAGTGCGCACGCCTCTGGTCGCCTACACCGGAGACACCAGCCCCGATGGTCTGGACAACTACCCGCCTCTGTACGAGGCCAAAATCCTCATCACAGAACTCAGTTTCGTTTTACCGGGGCATCGCAAGGAAAGGATCCACAAGTTCGGACACATGCATCTGGACGATCTGCTCGAGCGCGCCGACCGCTTCCGCAACGAAGTGATCATCTGCGCGCACTTCAGCACGCGCTATCGTGCCCCCCAGATAAAGCGCTACCTGGCCAAAAAACTGCCGGAGTCGCTCCGCGACCGGTTGCACGTCTGGATTTGAGCCATCTGGCCGGGCGGTGGTCGCACGGAGGTGGGCAGTTTATCCAAGCCTGTGGTGCGATCGCTGCCACCTGTCAGCGGGGGTAGCGCCACAATACCAGCCCGCGGCCATCGGAAACAAAGCCTCTGGCTAGCAATCTGCTTCGCAGGGACGATCCCAAGACGGGCTGGCCATTGATGCGTCGGATGCGCATGCCGGCACGCTGAGGCAAGAGCTTGGTCAGAAGGTATTGACCTGCCGTCGCCAGCGCTTCGGCTGCTCGGTCAGGGTCGGCAGTGGAAGCCAGCCAGACGTCCTGGCCGTCGCGCCCCAACCACGCTAGCGGCACACCGGCTTCGAGCACCACCCAGGTGTCCGTCCTGCGTGCCGGGCTGGTGGCTTCGGGCCAGGTGCCTGGATAAGGGCCGCCGGCGTAAACCACGTTGGCCGGATCGCAACTATGCACGACGTACAATTCGTTCGACACCAGCGAACACGTCTGCTGGAGCAGATCCACTGCTTGCGGCAAGGCAAACTGGCCGGCTGCTCCGTCTTGGACAAAATAACCGCGACAGACCGCCCCGGCCCACTCCAGGCGCGTGTACACATCGTAAAGCAGTCGCCAAGGAGGCGCCCACGGGTCGCTGGCCACCAGCTTCCGCTCGACGACCCCGTAGCGATGGAGCAAGATATAGGCCCAAGTCAGAAGTTGCTCCTCGATCGGTGCCTGTCCCCAAGGCAATAAGCTCCAACGTCCTTCGGGCAGTGCCCGCAGACGACGCGACGCCGAGCTGCCTGTGCGAGCTGCCGTCGTGATCGGCGCATCCGGTGGACGGCCGCGCACGAGGGTGCGGTACATGTCGTTGGTCACCGAACCGGTCTCGGCCAAATCCCACAAAGCATGCCGAATGCGCGTGGGGGGCAGGTTCAGCCGGCGCGCCAGTTCGTGCACGAAGGAAGCGCCGTGACGCTGCAAATCCTGCTCAACCCGTGTGGCCAGGTCGTCTGCATCCGCGCTGCCGACCGCCTGGCTGCCGGTAGCGCGTGCCTGCTCGGCGCGTGCAGACGACCGATCTGTGGCCGACTGCGTTGCTCCGAGCGTACCGGGCGGCTTGGCCAATGTCTGAACTTTGTCACGTTGCACCGGTGCCAGCCAAAGCTTGTGCGCCGACCCACGCGCTTGTAACACCCATGCCCACCCGCTGTCACCGAGATGGTCCAGAACCCGCTGGTCAGCCAGAGAGTGCCCTAGTCGCGGCCCCAAGAGAGCCGTTTCGTACAGCGCCGCGGGGAAAAAGGAGGCCTCCAGGCGCTCGAAAACGCGCTCCAGTCGCTCCACCCATGAACTGACGTCAGCCGATGCCGAGCGCTGTACGGGTAGGGCTCGCGTCGCCGACTGGATGTCATGCCAGCGGAGCAGAAAAAGCGCGAACTGATCCATACGGACAGGTGCGATCTGGCGGCGTGCCAGGACCAGCGCTTCCCGGTACAGACGCTCGACACGATCCGGGAGGCCCCACACGCTGCGGCTCGGCCCGATCGTGCAAGCCACCAGTCGGCCCGCGGAGGCTGCATCGGCCAGTTGCTGACCGACCCAAGCAGCATCCCAGGGATAGCGCTCGGTCACTTCCTCGACGCCGGCCAAGGCACGCGTCTGCACAAAACGCCATAGGACCCTTCGCGCTGCTTCCAAAGGCGTCACGCCGGCCAGGCTCGTGGCCGATCTCGAAGACACATCGTGGGTCTGTAGGTCAGCCAAGGCAAAAGCAGTGGCGTACAAAGGAGCTTCCTCGGTGAGGATCCAGCGTCGGGGGCAGCGCACTGCACCTGGTACTACGATCTGTTGGACCAAGCCGCGGGCTGCCAACACGTCGAGGCAAGCACGCCACCGGTCGTCCACTTCGTCGTCGGCGAGGTCCCCGATACGTTGCAGCCACGCAGCGGCCTCTTCAGGCGAGCGCGGCGCTTGCCACTGCCGGCGCACGTGCGCTTCCAGTTGCTGGACTGCTGCCCCGTCCACAGCGGGGCGTACGCCGATCAGCCGATCCAAGAGTTCAGTATCTATACGCAAGCCGTAAGCAGCGTCGCTTGCGCCGACACGGTCCTTTTCGTACAGGTAGGCCGCAGTGAAACGAAACACCAGCTGAGCCGCAAAAGGCGAAGGGGCATCGGCCTCACGCGTCACGACGCGCACCTTGCCCGCCTGGATATCGGCCAAGAGCTGTTCCAACCCGGCCACGTCCAGGTCTTCTTCGAGGCACTGCCTGAAAGTCTCCACGGTGATGGGGAAATCAGGCGCCTGGCGCGTTGCTTCGAACAACTGACGGGCCTTGAGCCGCTGCAAATACACAGGCAGACGCCGATCGGGTGCAGGACGGGGCAGCAGCAGCGCACGCAATGCATTCTGGCGAAAACGCACGGCGAAAAGAGGCATGCTGCCCAGTTCTTCGATCAACCAGGTGCGCGCTGTAGTTGGGGACAGGTGCGTCAAAACATCCAGGGGCACGGCATCCAGTGCCGGCAGCCGCATCAAAAGACCGTCGTCACTGGCTACGCTCTGCGGTCGTATGCCGCAACGCTGGCACAGCAGCCGATCGAGTACAAGCCGCAGTGCCTGGTGCAAGCGCACGCCCATGGGGTACAAGAGGGCCAAAAACCAATCGCCCAGCGGATCGGGGAAAAGCTCGAGCAGCACGGTGCTCCGCGAGGGGACGCACCCGGCGCTGGTCAATTGCCTGGACACGTAGTGCCGCAAGGCGGCTGCTGCCTCCGGCTCCAGGGCGTAGGCGCGCTCCAGCCATGCCTGGCAGTGTGGATCTTCCAGCCGGGCGACCAATGTATCGAGAAAACACCCCACGGCCTGGCCGAGAAGAGGAGTGCGGCCCGGTTTTTCCCCGCGCCAGAAAGGCATCGTGGCAGGCCCTGCCGCGGGCGCCGGCTCTACTTCGACATACTGGTCGGCGATGCGTGTGATGCGCCAGGTTTGCGAGCCGAGGACGAAGCAGTCGCCGACCCGTCGCTCGTACACGAACTCTTCATCCAGCTCGCCCAGCCGCGCCGGCTGCCCATGGAGCGTGACAGGATACTGTCCACTGTCGGGGATGACCCCAGCTCGGAGAGCCAGAGTACGGGTGCCGGGCAGAGGGGCCAGCGTATCGTGCACGCGATCCCAAAAGATGCGCGGACGCAGCATGTGCAACCCTTGGCCCCGATAGGCGCCTGCCAACAACTCCAGCACGCGCTGAAACGCATCGGCCGGCAAGGCATGATAGGGATAGGCGCGTCGCACCAGCCGGTAGATCTCCTGCACGGGGCGCGGGCCGTGCGCCACCAGGGCCGCCACCTGTTGCGCCAGAACATCCAGGCAATTCTGCGGGACGCGCAGTTCTTCCACGGCGCCTGCGAGCACTTGCTGCGCCAGCACCGCCTGCTCGAGCAGATCGCCGGGCGTCGTCGCTATCAGGTATCCTTTGCTGTGCGCGCCGAACAGGTGGCCTGCCCGACCGACTCGCTGCAGCGTGCGCGTCACTTCCCCAGGGGATTGCACTTGACAAACCAGGTCCACACTGCCCATGTCAATGCCGAGTTCCAGGGAAGCGGTAGCGACTACAGCGCGCAAGCGGCCGGCTTTGAGCTCTTCCTCCACGGCGCGACGGGCCGCGCGCGACAGACTGCCATGGTGGGCGCGAGCGATGTCGCTGCCTGCCAAGTCGCACAGCGCGCGTGCCAGCCGTTCCGCCGTGCGCCGATCGTTGACGAAAACGATGGTGGAGCGGTGCTCGCGGATCAGGTCGTATACCGAGCGCTCCAGCGCGGGCCAAACGGAGGCGTCGGCCCGCGGTCTGCCGAGCGCCGGTGCCTGCACCCGCATGACCATATCCTTACGCCAGCCGGCATCCAGGATGTGCACCGGCCGCGCAACCAAGCGCTCGTTCCGGTCCACGCTTGGCCGCCGTCGAGCACCCGCGGCTGGCTCGTGCGCGTCGGTCGGTGCTTCAGGTTCCCATGTCAGTCCCCCCAGAAAGCGGGCAGCTTCTGCCAGCGGCCGCATCGTCGCCGACAAGCCGATGCGCACGTACCCAGGACTCAGCTCCTCGAGTCGTTCCATGAGCACGGCCAGAAACACGCCGCGCTTGTTGCCGCACAGCGCGTGCACTTCGTCCACCACGCAATAACGCAGGTGCCTAAACAGCTCGCGCCCTTGCGACGTCAAGAGCAGATGCAACGACTCGGGCGTAGTAATGAGGATATCCGGAGGCCGTCGCAGCATCGCCACACGCTCGTGCGGCGGCGTATCCCCGGTGCGCACGCAACAGCGCAAAGGGCGCAACGCGATACCCATCCGGTGTGCCTGCCGCACGATACCCGCGAGCGGCTCGCGCAGATTGCGATGGATGTCTTGGCCCAAGGCTTTCAGCGGCGAAATGTACAGAGTATGCACGCCCCCTCCGCCCGGCAGACGCCAGGCAGCGTCCAAACATGCCAAAAAGGCCGCCAATGTCTTGCCCGATCCTGTAGGCGCGCTGATCAGGCAGTGGTGCCCGGCACGGATCGCCGGCCATCCCAGAACTTGAGCCGGCGTCGGCTCACCCAGACGCTCACGGAACCAATATGCTACCGGAGGCAAAAAAGCCGCCAGGGGATCTCCTTCCGGCGGCTTGGTCTCGTCATTGCCTGCCATGCACATGCTCCCACGCTCCAAAAGGCGTTTGCGCTCGCTGCTCCGGCGGTCAGTCCGTTGACTTACCCAAACGACAGGGTTAATTGTACACTGATCCAATCGGTACCCGTTCCGGCCTGCAAAGGCGTGAGCAGGGGTAGATTTCGAGCCGACGTGAATATGCGGGTGTCGAAATGGCCTGGACGTATGGCCCCCGACGACGCGGACGTATCGGAGGAGCGAGCATTTTGCTCCGGACAAGGTCGCGTAGCGTGCCGAGCCGCGAGCGGCAGGGTGCCAGCCTCGGCGGGGATGGCGTTGGCATGGGCTATAGCCCTGCTCGGTCTGGGCTGTGACAAGAGCACCGAGTCAGCCACCCATTGGGGTGTGCGCGGGGTTCTGCCCGGCCAGCTGATGCGGCCGCGCGCTCTGGCAGCAGGCGGCCATCCGCCACGCATCTACGTCGTGGATTTCACAGCACGCATCCAGGTTTTCACCCCTGCGGGCCAGTACATCGCCGGTTGGGCAACTCCCGAATCGCACCTGGGAAAACCCTCGGGCATCAGCCTCAGCCCGGGAGGCGAAGTCCTGGTCGCCGACTCGCATTATGGGCGCATCCTCGTCTACTCTGCCGATGGTCAGCTAGTGCGCTGGATCGGGGCGGCGCCTGGCAGCGGCACCGGTCCTTTCGATTATGTGAGCGATGTTGTCCAGGACGCGGAGGGGTATTATTACGTAGCCGAATGCGGCGAGACCGACCGCATTTGCAAGCTCAGTCCCACAGGACAACTCGTAACTGCCTGGGGCGGCCGCGGATCGGCGCTGGGCCAACTGGCCCGCCCGCGCGGCCTGTGCCTCGGCCCCGATGGCTTGCTCTATGTGGCCGACGCCTGCAACCACCGCGTCCAGGTCTTCGATCGGCAGGGGCATCTGGTGCGCATCATCGGCCGGCCTGGCCACGGTGCCGGCGAACTGATGTATCCTTACGACGTAGCGCTCTCCGCGGATGGGGACGTGTACGTAGTCGAGTACGGCAACCACCGAGTCCAGCGTTTTGCCGCGTCAGGAATCAGCAAAAGGCTGTGGGGCAGCCCCGGGCGCACTGCGGGCCAACTGGCCTCTCCCTGGGGCCTTTGTGTCGCCCCCGACGGTACGGTCTTCGTTGCCGACACGGAAAACCACCGCATCGTACGCGTACCGGAGTGACCTGTTGTGAGTAGCGTCCGGCGGCGGACACGCCGGCTCACGGGCCGGCGTCTGAGTGTCTGGAGCCTGCTGATCCTGTTGGTCGGCTCGGGCCTAGGTCTGGGCATCTGGGCATTCGCGTCCATGCTCCCATCGCGCTTTGCACTGGCCTT
>JGI25067J35172_100014_pt1 | contig 15205 bp, 16 predicted proteins | sample Antgeofumaro1A2C_FD_35172 | JGI IMG/M metagenome (IMG submission 35172)
GTACTGGGACGCGCTGCGCTTGTTCGAAGAGATCCAGCAAGGGATGCGGCTCGCCGGGCAGAGAGCGTCTCTGGATGCCGTGGGCATAGACACTTGGGGGGTAGATTTCGCACTCCTCGGTCGGCACGACATCCTCTTGGGCAATCCGCGTCATTATCGGGATCCACACACGGAAAACATCATGGCGGAGACATTTCGGCGCGTGCCCAAAGAGCAAATCTTCCATTGTACCGGCATCCAGTTCATGAGGTTCAACTCGTTGTTCCAGTTGCTGGCGCTACAACGGGACCATTCGCCGCTTCTCGAGGCGGCACGGTCCCTGCTCTTCATGCCCGATCTGTTTCATTTCTGGATGACGGGAGTGAAAGCCAACGAGTTGAGTATCGCCAGCACGAGCCAGTTTTACGACCCGGTGGCGCGCACCTGGGCCTACAGTCTTTTCGAGCAACTGGGACTGCCCAAAGCCATTCTCGGCGACATCCTCATGCCTGGGACGCGCTTGGGGACACTGGTGCCGGCGGTTGCCGAAGCCACCGGGCTGGGTCGCGTGCCTGTCATCCTGCCGGCGACACACGATACGGCCTCGGCAGTGGCCGCCGTGCCTGCCCGCGGCCAGGACTGGTGCTATCTCAGCTCCGGTACCTGGTCGCTCATGGGTATCGAAGTGCAGACCCCGATCATTGACGACCGGTCGCTGCAACACAATTTCACCAACGAAGTAGGCGTGGACGGTACGATCCGCTTTCTGAAAAACATCATGGGACTATGGCTGGTGCAGGAATGCCGACGGAGCTGGCAGCGTCAGGGACACGACTATTCCTACGAGGAGCTGACGCGACTGGCAGAGCAGAGCCCTCCGTTTCGCAGTTTGATAGATCCCGATCACCCCGATTTTTTGCTGCCCGAAGACATGCCCCAAGCGATCGCACGCTATTGCGAGCGCACTGGGCAGCCGGTGCCGCAACAGCCCGGCGACTATATCCGCTGTTGCCTCGACAGCCTGGCTTTGCGCTATCGCTGGGTGCTGGACAAGCTAGAAGCGATGCGCGGACGCCGTGTGGAAGTCATCCACATTGTCGGCGGGGGCAGTAACAATCGGTTGCTCAATCAATTGACGGCCGATGCCTGCGACCGTCTCGTATTGGCCGGTCCTGCCGAAGCCACGGCGCTGGGCAACATCCTGGTGCAAGGCATAGGACTGGGGTACTTCAGCTCGCTGGCACAGGCACGCGATGTAGTCGCCCGCTCGTGCTCGCCGAAGCGCTTCGAGCCACAACAACCCGAGGCTTGGACAGAGCCGTACCGTCGCTTTTGCAAGCTGCTCAGTGGATAAGAGGCATACCAGGGCCTGCCGAGTTGCCTGCGCGAGTGCCTGGCCGTCTAGCCAGGCGGGAAGCATTTCTCCACGGCGCTCAAGAGCGTCGCCCGTGCTTGCTCCAGAGAAGTGGGGAGCAATACGCCGGCTGCCTGCTTGTGGCCCCCGCCTCCGAAAGACTCGGCCAAGCGGCCGACATCCACACGGTCGCGCGAGCGCAGACTGACTTTGGTCCCGCCACGCGGCTGCTCCATGAAAAGAAGGCCCACATGCACGCCGGCGACAGCCAGCGTCACATTCACCAGGTCTTCGCTGTCCTGGGGAGTAGCACCGAGACGTGCATAATCGTCCAGAAGGATATAACTGTACGCCACTTGTCCCTGGGCAGTGAGCGTCAGACGGTCGAGCACCTCTGCCATCAGTCGCATGCGCGCTAGCGAGTTTTGTTCGAACAGCTGGTTGTACAGGCGCTCCGGACAAACGCCGTGGCGTGCCAGTTCGGCTGCCAGCGCGAAGGTTTCCGGTCGCACGTTGCTATGCCGAAACCACCCGGTATCCATGGCGACAGCCACGAACAGGGCCTCGGCCATGACCGCATCCAGAGCGACTCCCAAGGCGGCGATCGCCTCGCGGGTCAGTCTGCCGGTCGCTTCGGCAGCAGGGTCTACGAAGCATTGGGCCCCCAGATCGTCCTGGGTGCGGTGATGATCAATGACTACGCGTTCGACCGGTGTGTCGCGCAGCCAGGCACCGAGTTCGCCCAGCTGGTTCCACGTGCCGGTATCGAGGATGACGACTCCGTCGCAAGCTGCCCACTGTGCTTGTCCTGGCTCGTAGCGTAGCACGCGACAGTCTGCAAACAAAAACCGATAGCGATCCGGTAGAGAGCTGGGCAGGACCAAAGAGGTCTGCCGGCCCAGGACTTCCAGCGCCCGAGCGAGCGCTTTCATCGAGCCCAGACCGTCGCCGTCCGGACGGACATGCGTGGTCAGCATAAAGTGACGATGCCGGGCGACCCATTGTTGCCACGGCTGCCAGTTGATCGTCATGAGATCCTCGCGTTGCTTTTTGTGCCCTTGCTATCATGACTGGTGACGGCCGCGTGTGTGCAACGTGCGCAGGAGGTCCTGTTATGCGTCGCATCCACAACTTTTATATCGCTCCGGACGCCGTGGTCACGGGCGAGGTACACATCGGCGAACACGTGAATATTTGGTATGGATGCATTATCCGCGGTGATGTCGCCGCCATCCATCTCGAGCCGCGAGTCAATGTGCAGGACGGGTGCATTGTGCATGCCGATTACGATGCACCGCTGGTCATCGAGGAAGGAGTGGTCATAGGTCACGGTGCCATCCTGCACGGCCGCCGCGTCGGACGAGACAGCTTGATCGGCATCGGCGCACGCTTGCTCGCCGGCAGCGAGATCGGCAGCCAATGTATCGTCGCTGCCGGCGCTGTTGTGGTAGAAAACAGCATCATCCCGGCCCGCAGCGTGGTGATGGGCATACCCGGACGGGTGGTGCGTCAGGTCAGCGAAGACGAGCTGGCGCACATCCGCAAGACCAACGCCTTTTACCTGGAATTGGCTCAACGTTACGCCGCTGGCGCTTACCCGGCGCCGTGGTCCACCTCTGCTGGCAGCTGATCCCACAGTCTAGCGAACCGCTTGCTTCTGCGGCGCCCGACTTCTATCACGACACCAGCGCCTATGGCGCCTGGTCTTTGCTGCTCTCGATCCAGGCTTAAGAAAGGACGGAAAATGTACCGGATCGTCGTCTCCTGCACAGGCGTGGACAGCCGGATCGAAAGCGCCTACGACGCCACCGGCAACGAGTTGGAGGCGCGGTGTTGCGCTAGCAGTGGAAGCATGACAACAACCCTGTCCGGTGCCACAGCTCGCAGGGGGTACCGAACGCTGGCGGAGTTCGGGAAGATGTGCCCTCGGGCCAACTGCGCTGCCGCGGTTTTGGGACACATCTGTAACAGTTGATCCAACCCTCACAGCGCTTGGACCATACAATGGGACAAGTCAATGACGAACTTTACATGCGCGAACTGAATGCGTTGTCTGTCTATACCTGGCAGAACGTCCCAAAATGATCCCAGTGTTATGAGACGAAAAAGACTGGAGATGCTCCATGCTCCGCTACGTTTCCCTTGTGATCGCCTTACTTCTCCCAGCAACTGTGTTCGCTCAAGCAGACCGATATGAACTGGGACAACGATTGCGTAAATGTGAACAGGCCTGGGACGTGACAAAGGACGGAGATGCAAAGCAGCGAGCTGTGGCGCCGCTGAATCAGGCAGTACGATCGTTCTTCTCCTTCGATTTCGCGGCGGTCGCAAAACAACTCGACAAGGCACGACACGCTCTGACGTCGAGCGATCCACCTTCTTCCGCGGTCCTGTGGAGCGACTCGCTCACGTTTCGGCCGGAACGCCGATTCTTGGACACGAATTCTAAGCACCTCGACATTGAGATCAAACCCCTTTACATGGTCGCTGACGAAGTTCCCAAGGGGGCGTCCATCTCCATCACACTCTGCGATCAAAAACCGACCGAAGTCAGCATCGCCCACTTACCGCAGACTTGCAGGCTGTGGCTGACGGGTATCGGACCAGGTGACCATGCTCTGACGATCGAGACGCTGGTGGGTGGAAAGCGCCTGGCCAGTCGTCAGATCATGGTTTCATGTGCCAATGATCTTGCCTCGCGTCTGGAAAAGCTCAAGAACATCTCGGACAAGATCGAAGCAAATGCGACCATCGAACAGGCGACTTTGCGTCACCTCCTCAAAATCACCACGGACCTCGCTTCCGGGAGTGTGATGGAAACAGACATCCCTGCTGCTCGACTGCTCCGTGAGGCCGAGGAAGTCGCCGATGCGATTCTCGAAGGCAAGCAATATTACCTGTCCAATCGAGCCGGCCAATTCTGGCTGCGGATTCCAACCGGCAGGTCGCTGGAGACAGTCCGCGTCTTCATCCCCGAGCGCCTCGACCGGGCGACCCAAGTTCCTCTCGTGGTGGCGCTGCATGGTGCCGGCGGGAGCGAGAATCTGTTTTTCGATGCCTATGGCAACGGAATCACCATGAAACTTTGCCAGGAGCGCGGCTGGATCATGGTCGCGCCGCGTGCTGGCGGCCCTCTCGGTTTCGGTGGAGCTCCCAATGTTGTCGGCATTCTAGACCAACTCGCCAAGCGTTATCCCATTGATGCCAAGCGCATCTACCTGATGGGTCATTCAATGGGAGCGGGGCATGCTGTGGCAATCGCGCAGCAGAGCCCCGAGCGATTCGCCGGTGTCGCGGTTTTGGGTGGCGGCGGAGCTTTGCGAAAACCCGAGTCGGTAAAGTCTTTGCCATTTTTTCTCGGCGTTGGCGAGCATGACTTCGCAGTTGGGTCAGTACGACGCTTGGCCAACGAACTAAAGAAAGCGAATGTTGTACGGATGGAGTTGAAGGAATATGCGCATGTCGAACATATGATGATCGTTCGCGAAGCTGCGCCGGACGTGTTCCGGTTCTGGGAAGGGAAATAACTGCGATGCGCATCTGCGACCTTGGACGAACCCCTGCTATCCCCAGGCCTCCGGACATTTACGGCTGGATTGACTTCGCTATGAAGTCCGGGCTTTTGTCACTGTGGATGTCCCCCGCGCTGCCGCACCAATGCCGCCAGCATCTCGGTCACTGCCTTTGTGGTCATCCCAAAGCCAGGTACTCCCGCGTGTACTCGTCCAACAGCATCAGCCACCCTCAGGGGCCGCCCGGCCTATGTACCACTGCTTTACGGCTAAGCCCGACTTGACACCCTACCGATACCTGCGGCCCCAGGTGGATCTAGAAGAGCGCAACAAACCCGGCGCATGGGGTGCCGACCTGTCCGAGCGCTTCGGCTTCGCCAAAGAAGATGCCGCCGACGATATCTTGCTCAACGAGGTCATCCGGCGATCCGTAAAAGGGGGCCCAGTCCCTTATGCCCGCGCCCGTGCATGCCGCTTTCGTCTTCCACCACTTGGACGATTGACGCATAGGCCACCGCGCTGCACACAGCCCTTGTCGCCATCACGACAGCGATAAGGTTCGGTACTGCTGACAAGCACCTGCTGGCTGAGCCTTCCCGGACGAACCGGCACCAGGTACTTCCTCGAAGCCGCTCGCTCCCTTCAGGGCGTTTCAGCTTCCCGCACGCGCCTGGTACCGATCTTGACCGACACCGGCGGCGATCTAAAATTGGCCAGAGAAATCAGGCACTTGGCATGCTGCCGGATACTGTTCCCCGATAGCTCAATCGGTAGAGCAGCCGGCTGTTAACCGGCGGGTTGCAGGTTCGAGTCCTGCTCGGGGAGCTTTGACTTTTTCCACGAACTTGTTCGCCACACTTGTCACCAGGGAACGCTGAGAGCATCGCCTCTCGGCGTTTTGCGTTCTCCGGCTTACCCGCAAGCACATCCGGCGATCTCACCCTGGCCCGCCACAAGGGGAAGTGGGCCGGCGGCCATCCATTGCTGGCCTACGACATCGCCCCGCAGGGCTTCAAGCTGGTCGTCAACGAGGACGAGGCGTTCCGGGTTCGGGCCATCTTCGATCTGTACCTGGAACACCAGGCAATGATCCCGGTCATCAAGGAACTCGAGCGGCGTGGCTGGCACAACAAGCGGTGGACGACCCGCAAGGGCCACGAGCGCGGCGGCAAGCCGTTTACCAAGACCAGCTTGCACAAGCTGCTGATGAACATCCAGGAGGCCATCCTATTGCTGCCTCGGACGGAACGCGGGCGCGACCCGATCCACGTGCACGAGCTACAGCCGATTGCGGCTGCGCCTGATTGGCGAAAACAGCGGCGGCTGTGGCGGGAGTTACAATTAGCATCGTTGGCCAATCTCCCATAATCTACAGCGAAAACATAATCGCTCCATTGACATTTCCGTATTTTATCCGTATTATACGAACATGAGAGGATTGCTCCAGGCTGCCGTGGTTATTCGCAGCTTGAAGAAAGGAGCCGCAGTAATGGTTCGTGTGACGCGTATGACACGATTATTCCAGGCTGCCGAGGTTATTGGTCGGGCGGAAACGGAAATCCGGCAACTGCTCCTGGACTGCGCCCGGGAGGGGGCTTATGAGGAAGTGGCCTTGCTGGCCGACTTGGCACGGCAGCTACGCCGCCTCGTCGAGCATGCCGCCTCGCCGAACGGGCCGCCGATAGACCCAGCCAACCCAGGCGCGCTGGCCAACGCGTCGGCACAGCCACGGTCGCGCTCGCACCGCACCGCACCGACAGGCAAGCCTCCAAGCGCCGATTACCCGCGCTTCTTCCGAAGCCGCGACGAGCTGGTGAAGATTGGCTGGTCCAAGAAACGGAAAGCCGAATACCGTCACAAAGCCCCCAGCGCGGTTGTGCGGCTTGTGGCACGGGCCTTGCAAGCGCGCGGCACGGGCGGTGAACAATTCACCTTCGAGGAGCTGTTGCCGATCCGCGATCCGCAAACGAAATCGGAAGTCCCCAGCTACCAGGCGTATTTGGCCCTGGCCTGGCTACGAAAGGAGAACCTAGTCGTGCAGCACGGCCGGCAAGGTTATTCGCTGCGGCCGGACATCAACCTCGCGGATGCCGTGGAAGAACGCTGGAAGCTGCTGCCAGGGGAATAACCACCAGGAGAAACCGACATGAACGACGCCCAAGCGAAAGAATTATGCCTGGCCCTCATGCGGGCGGACACCGAAGACAAAGTGGTTCGGCCGCGCCGGTACCGACGGCGTCGAGCCATGGCCTGACGGCGGGCGAGCGCGAGGCGGTCTATGAGGCAGTGGTGTATCTGGTCCGCGCCCGGCTGGAGAAGGCGAGGAGCGTGTTACAATAAAGTCATGCCGATTACCGAACCGTGGACAAACCCGAACGTGCGGGACCTCTGGGGCGATCGTGTAATGCCGCGCAGCGCCGAATATTACGTCTTTCATGACGAAAGCATACCCAATAAGCGGTGGCTCCTCATCGGCCTCCTTTTTGTTCGCAAAGAACACTTAGCTGAGGTACGAGATGCTCTCCAAAAAGTACGAATGGAGTGTGGCTATCACAGAGAGATCCATTTCGCGGATCTACCCAAGAGTTTCGGCGGACTGGGAGGTGCAAAAGCAGAGGTGGCACGGCAGTGGCTGCGGAGCTATCAGAACGGCTTGTGTGACCGCGCGTTCTTTTCCGCACTGGCGGTGCATAGGCATAGCCCAAAGTACGAGCGCAAGCGCTTTACCAAAGATTTTCACGCTTACAACCGCTTCACAGCAATGGCCCTCAGGGCGGGTATCCGCTGGCATCTTGGGCCTCAACAACTGGATTACCTGACCATACACTTCGTGTCCGACGCGAAGGACCGAACCAGCCGTCCGGACGAGGGATGGAGAGATAACTTTGAGAGCTACCTGCCCTATCGTGCCGAGTTAGACGCCTTCTTGAGTCAACAAGACAACCGTGCCTATCCCTCCTTGGACCTAACACTCGAACTTAAGGACTCTGCCAGTGAGCAACTCTTACAACTCTGCGACCTCCTGCTTGGCGCAACCCAAATGGCACTCGTTGCAGGCTCACGCAGGCCCACTAAGGTGGAGCTGGGGAGGATGGTCGTCCGCTGGTGTCAGGATCTTCGGCGCCCGCCGTGGGAGCAGGAGTTCAAATTGCACCGGAAATTTAACCTATGGGCATTCCCTGACAAAGAGGGCAAGCCCTACAATCGTGTGCCCCTTGCTTTGCGAGTTGACGACGGGCAGATGAGTTTTTTCTAGTGTGGGCGACCTGCCGAAAGGATAGCGGAGCAGCATTCCCTGAACCTTGAAGGCCCTACAGGAGGTCTATGAGGCGGTGGTGAATCTGGTCCGCGCGCGGCTGGAGAAGGCGAGGAGTGTGCGCGATGAGCGAACCCCAACGTCATCATCGCCGTTCCATCCGTTTGAAGGGATACGATTACGCCCAGGCGGGGGCGTATTTCGCCACCATTGTGACGCACCACCGCGCTTTCAAGCAGGGCAGTTGTGATGGTGAATCGAGACTGTAGCCGTTACGAATTTCGTTTTACAGATCCGCGCCAGCAGAGGATCTATGAGGAACTCATGGAACTCGTAGGTCCGGGTCCTGCCGCGTTCTTTCGGGACGTCTGCTGGCTAATGGAGAATAAAGCTGTCCTGCATAGCACGTCACACCTTGTTGCGCACCTCCTCCGTGAAATCGAAAGCGCCGTTCGCGGGGTTCTCAAGCCAATAGGTGTGTCCAACAAGGATGAGCAACCAACATCACAGAAGGCAGAAATCGAGGCCAGCTGCAACGCCTTGGGTGTCGCGAGGGACAGCGCAGAGGCGCGGGCCTGGTTCGAACTTGCAGATAAGTTGCATGGCGTTGCGCACCGCCGCGGGCTTGAAGGACCAAGAGCGCCGACTGAAGCTCAAGAGCTTTGGGAGTTGGCACAGACGTTGTTGCCCGTCCTTCTTGATAGAATGCGTAGTCGCTTTCTGGAGTGGGTAAAGCTTCTTGACGAATTGCTTGAGTCATCCCGGAAATCGCCACCATCGGCGAATGACCTAAAGAAGCTCACAAACGAGGTCCCCAATAATGCCGTGACGCGGAGTTATTTCTTCGATGGTCTCGATAATCCCGAATGGCTAGAACCATTGTGGAAGAAGGATTTCTTCCGCCACCCGCCGGCGCCGGTACGGGACGAAGAACAGGGCACGATCCGTTTCCCGCCGTGGCCCGAGGCGCGCTACTTGGCGCGGATGGCCAAGCATAAGCCGGACCTGGTCGCACAGATTATCCAAGACATGGACGACACCGAGAATATCTCTGTGCAAGACGATCTCGTTGAGGCGATGCTTCAAATGCCAGCAGATGTCTCAGTACAACTTGGAGACAAGGCCAAGAAGTGGGCGGAATCGCCTTCCTGGCTCCTGCCTGAAAAGCTGGGGCAGCTCATCGCCCATCTGTCGAGGGGTGGGAAGGGCGATAGGGCTTTTGAAATTGCGCAAGTCCTGCTCGATGTATTGCCAGAAGTACGCAGTTCAGAAGAGATTGCTGATGATCCATATCGGCTGCCACCAGAGCCACGCGCGCGATTCGATGTGTGGCACTACGAGCAGATTCTCAAGAAGCACTATCCTGAACTTGCTCGTGCAGCCGGGCTTCCGGCGCTTCAACTCGTGTGCGGACTTCTAGAGAAGGCAATTGCTCTGTCACAAATACGGGGTGTCAACGAAAGCGCGGTAGATTACTCCTACATCTGGCGCCCTGCGATCGAGGACCATGCTCAGAACCTAGGGCATACTGTAAAGCATGCATTGGTAGTCGGGGTTCGCGATGTTGCTGAGCTTCTTGTTCGGTCTGGCAAGGTTTCCATCGAGGAGGGCGTTCGTGAATTAGAGAGTCGGCGCTGGAAGATCTTCCACCGCATTACTCTACACCTTCTCAGGATCAATGCCGACCAAGCGATGCACTTGGTTCGAGAGCGCCTCGTCAACAAGGACTCATTTGACGACATCCACATCCAACATGAGTACGTTCTGCTCCTGCGCACATGCTTCAGTAAGCTTGTGGAGCAAGACAAACGAACCATACTGGGCTGGATCGAGGCAGGACCGGATGTGGACGAGTTCAGCAAGTGGAGGGAGCAGGATACAGAGTCGCCACTTTCCGAAGAAGACGTTACATACTACCGCGAGACCTGGCAGCGCGACCGTCTCGCATGGATCGGGCACGAGTCACTCCCAACAACGTGGCGGGAGCGGTATCGGACGCTGGTCGAGAAGTTCGGTGAGCCGGAACATCCGGAATTTCCCGTTTACAGCGAAGGCGTTTGGGTCGGCCCGTCTTCCCCGAAAACGAAAGAGGAACTCACAGCGATGTCCGTTCAAGACATCGTGGAGTTTCTGAAAAGGTGGACGCCTTCTAAAGGCAGCTTTGGGGAACCGTCTCCGGAAGGCTTGGGGCGTGTGCTGGCGTCGGTTGTAGCTGAAGATCCAACTCGTTTCGCCTCGGCGGCAGTAAGCTACCGGGAGCTGGATCCGACCTAGGTGCGTGCGCTGCTGTCGGGCCTTCGTGAGAGCCTTAAGCAAAAACAAACGGCTTTTAAATGGTCGCCCATCCTCCAGCTTTGCCAATGGGTAGTGGAACAACCCCGCGAGATTCCCAATCGGCAGGTGAGCAAGTTCGACGCTGATCCGGATTGGGGCTGGACACGCAAGGCGATAGCGGATCTTCTCTCTGCAGGATTCGAAGGCGGCGAGGGTACAATTCCCTTCGATCTGCGAGACAAGGTCTGGAGCATCCTGAAGCCGCTGACAGACGATCCTGACCCGACGCCGGAATACGAGGAAAAGTACGGCGGCACCAACATGGACCCGGCTACCCTCTCGATCAATACTACACGTGGCGAGGCCATGCATGCTGTCATCCGGTATGCACTTTGGATTAGGCGCCATCTCGAAAAGGGAGAATCCGCGCCAGAGCGCCTTCAGCGTGGTTTTGAGGATATGCCAGAGGTGCGTGAGGTACTCGACGCCCACCTCGATGTACGAAATGAGCCATCGCTGGCCATTTGGGCTGTTTATGGCCAGTGGTTCCCTTGGCTCGTGCTGCTTGACCCCGAATGGGCTCGGAACAATGCTGCCCGGATATTTCCTCTCGATGAACAGCAGCAAGCCTTCTTTGACGCTGCTTGGACCACCTATGTGACGTTCTGCAGGCCGTATGACAATGTCTTTGATGTGATCCGCGAGCAATACCGCCATGCAGTGGGGCGGATCGGCTCTCGTCGTGCCGATACCCGGGGGATCGCTGACCCGGACGAGAATCTTGCGGAGCACTTCATGGAGCTCTACTGGCGTGGCACATTGGGCCTCGACGATCCACTCCTCGATGCTCTTTGGAAAAACGCGCCCGATGACTTGCGCGCCCATGCGCTCGACTTCGTTGGACGCTCCTTGCACAACACGTCGGATCCAATCCCGATTGACGTGTTGGAACGATTGAAAACGCTCTGGGATCGTCGGCTGGCAGAGGCCAAGAAGGCTCCTACGGCACACCAGCAGGAGGTGGCCGCTTTTGGATGGTGGTTCGTTTCGGGCAAGTTCGATCCAGCCTGGGCGATCAAGCATTTGGGCGAAGCCCTGAGTATTGCTGGAAAAGTAGAGCCGGACTATATCGTGGTCGAAAAACTGGCGGAGATCGCAAAACAACATCCTCCAGAGGCGGTGCAGTGTCTCAAGATGATCGTTGAGGGGGACCAGAAAGGCTGGGGTATTCACACTTGGCGCGAGCATGCACGGGCGATCCTAGCTGTTGCGCTTAAAGATTCCAGCGCACGGAGCCAAGCGGAAAGCCTGATTCAATATCTTGGAAGGCGCGGTCATCTCGATTTTCGCGACCTTCTTCAGTGAGAATATCGCCGTCGCGTCCGACGCGCTCCCCAACGCCTCCTTCATCGCCTTTACCGGCATAGCGCTGGAGCTCGCTGACCGCAACACCCGCGCCGCCTTCAGCGACTACTCCGCAGCTTTTAATCCGCGAGCTTTTCGGGCGGTCAAATCTTGGCGAGGGAGCACTAAAGACAGAAGACATAGACATTTGTTGTTTTTACTTGTTACAAGCGGCTGCTTTTTTGGGCATCGCACATTCGCCGGCTTCAGCGTGCTTTCGATTCGTTGAGTGTGCATCCGACAATGCCTTTGGAAATAAAAATCCACTAACCCGACCGCCGTGCCTTGGACGAGGCGGTGTTCGACGCCTTGGGCTTGACGGCGGGCGAGCGGGAGGCGGTGGTGGAGCTGGTCCGCGCGCGGCTAGAGAAGGCGAGGAGTGGGTGATAAACTAAGAAAGGCGAGGTGATTCGCAATGAAGCAGACCTTGATTTTAGAAATCCCCGATGACGTCTATCAAGCGCTGCAGAAAGAAGCTGCTCAGTCCGGCAAATCTCTGGAGCAGATGGCCCTCGACTGGCGTGGCCATGGGCGATCGGAGACGCCAGCCGGTGATTTTGGAGCGAGCGACCTGGTGGAGGACGCACTCGCCGTCATCGCAGCGAGTGGAGCGCAAAACGTGGTCCCGGTGGCGCTGTCCCACGCGGGTTGGGTAGCCATCGAACTTCGCCGTCGTTTAGGTGCACGTATTCCCAAACTGGTGTTGCTGGACTGGATCATCTTGGATGCGCCTCCACCTTTCCTTGGAGCGCTCCAGTCACTGCAAGACTCGACGCAGTGGCAACACACGCGCGAGCAACTCTTTGGTATGTGGCTCGAGGGAGTGGACAGTGCCGAGTTGACCCGGTTCATTTGCGAGGATATGGGCTCGTACCCCTTTGCGATGTGGGCACGGGCGGGATGCGAAATTGTCGCGGCCTACACTGAGGCTGGCAGCCCCCTTAGGGCGCTGGCGACCCTGGACCCTCCCGTACCCGTGCTGCATCTGTACGCCCAGCCGGACGATCCCGGGTACCTTTCGACGCTGAGAAGAAACTGGACGAGGCGCTGCGCCTGGTGGGGCTTGCTTTATCATAGTCGCGACGACTCGATCGTGCCTTTTTCGCATATGGCGGTCTACCACAAACGCATCCCGCGCGCAGAACCCCACGAACTTGACGGTTTGGGACATACTTTCGCCCAGGGCGACCGCCGTCCGTTAATTGACGGTATCCGGACCCTGATGAGAGAGTCCCGATGAAAGGCCGGAGAAGTGGGAGCACAAGATTGCAATTGGCAAGCCGCCTAACAACGGCATGCAGCGGACCGTCCGCGGCGTGGCCTGCCGCTGAACTGGAGCGTTGGGCGGCGTGAGTTGAAAGATCTCAACTCCCGCGTCTATTATTGTAGTACGATGGAGGCAGGCGATGAGTACCTATACCGAACGACGAAGGTCGTACATGACAGCCGAGTGCCTGATTGTCCAGCACGTCGCCGCCGAGCCGCCCGGCCTGATCGAAGAGGCCGTGGTTGCCGCCGGGATGACCGCCCGCACGGTCAGGGTGTTTGCCGCCGAGCCGGTGCCGACCGACGCCACCGGCTTCCGGGGGTTGGTCGTGATGGGCGGGCCGATGGGGGTGGCCGACGTGGGGCGGCTTCCCCATCTGCGGGCCGAGATGACCTTGATCGAGTCCGCCCTCAAGCACGACATCCCGGTGATGGGCGTGTGCTTGGGGAGCCAGTTGCTCGCCGCTGCACTCGGAAGCCGGGTGACGCCCGGCCCGGCGAAGGAGATCGGCTGGCATCCGGTGACGCTACTGGACGGCGGGCAGCGGGATCGACTACTGACCGCCGCCCCTCCCCGGTTCAACGCATTCCACTGGCACGGGGACGTGTTCGACCTGCCACCCGGTGCCCTCGCCCTCGCCCGTTCCGAGCGGACGCCGTTGCAAGCCTTCCGGTACGGCGAGCGGGCATACGGGTTCCTGTTCCATCTCGAAGTGACCGAGGCCATCGTCGGGGCAAATGGTGGGGGCGTTCCCCGACGAGTTGGCCGAGGCGGGCATCGACGGGGACACCCTCCGGGGCGACTCCCGCACGCACCTGCCCGAACTCCAACCCGTCGCACGGAGCGTCTTCTCGAAATGGGCACGGCTCGGAACGTGATGGCAGCGGCCATCCTCCGCTCGGTGCAGGTCGGCCTACCACGAACGCACGGCGTGGGGGAGGAGTCCGAGCCGATGAGCCGGGCTTGGACGACGGGGTTCTACAAGGAGCCGGTCGTCGGCCCGGTCTGGGTCGGGGCCACCAACCTCGACGGCGACGGGCAGGCCGATCTCGCCCTCCACGGCGGGCCGGACAAAGCGGTGTGCGTCTACCCTGCCGCCCACTACCCGTACTGGCGGGCGACCCTGAACCTGCTGACCCTGCCGCTGGGGTCGTTCGGGGAGAACTTCACCGTCGAGGGGCTGACCGAGGCGGGGGTGTGCGTCGGGGACATCTGGACGGTCGGCGAGGCTACGTTGCAGGTGTCCCAGCCCCGCCAGCCGTGCTGGAAGCTGGCCCGCCGGTGGGGGATCAAGGACTTAGCCCTGCGCGTCCAGCAGACAGGACGTACGGGGTGGTACTTTCGAGTGCTGCGGGAGGGGTTTGTCGAATCCGGTATGTCGCTCACCTTGGTGGAACGCCCTCACCCGGAGTGGACGGTGGAGCGGGCTAACCGGGTCATGCACCACGACCGGGACGACCACGCTGCGGCGGAAGAGTTGGGACAACTGCCAGTGCTGTCCGCAAGCTGGCGGGCGACACTGATCCGGCGGGTCACACAGGGCGTGCAGCCGGACGAGGCCAAGCGGCTCTTCGGCCCGCTCGCAGAGGGGCGAGGGTGAGCAATGACACTGGACTGGACGGACTCGTTGGAGCGGGTCGATTGGGCGGAACTGTCGGCCCTGTATCGGGCGGCGGGCACGCTCAGGCGCCGGAGGGCCAGGAGCTCGCGGGTGTAGGTGCTCCCCGCCAACCTCACCCGGTGCAGCAGGGGGTCGGCCTCCCCCACCAGGCGACGGGCCAGGCGGACGCGGGCGGCCTCGAGGCGGTGGCGCATCATCCCGGCGAGATACGGGACATCCTGATGCAAGGCGAGGAAGCGCAACCGGGAGGCCAACAACCGGTTGCAGCGGACGTCAGGAGGGCAAGGCCTTGAACCTCGTTGTACGGACCTCGTATAATAACAGTCTGGTTGCAGCGGACGCCAGCTCGAAACGGCAGGAAATGCAGAACGCGAGCAATCATAAACGACGAGTCAAGTATGTTCAATTTGCATCAAGCCATCAGTAGTGTAAAGCTAGGGAAGTACGTGTTGTTGCCATCTCTCATCAGTGTGGTGGCCGGCCTATGTCTCGGTTTTGCTCACTCAGAATATGCTTTCTCCCAGACTCAAAGATCGTT
>JGI25067J35172_100018_pt1 | contig 14411 bp, 10 predicted proteins | sample Antgeofumaro1A2C_FD_35172 | JGI IMG/M metagenome (IMG submission 35172)
AAAAACGTCGCCGCTTGTTCGTCGCTCAGATCCTCGGGCAAGGGTACTGCCTGCCGGGCAGGGATCACGACCAACTCCTGCCAATTGCCCCCCTGCGCATTGAGTACTGCCACCCGGCGGCCCAGGACGCGCCAGCCGAGCAATCCTCCACCACTTTCGATGACCCGACCGACGCCTTCAAAGCCAGGCGTCGCCGGCAGCGTCGGCCGCCGCCCGTACACGCCTTCGACGAAAAGCAAGTCCGATGGATTGATCGGACTGGCTATCATACGCACCAAAACTTGGCCACGGCTCGGCCGCGGCGCCGGCACCTCTCGGACCTGGAGGACTTCCTCAGCCGGACCGAATCTGTCAAATAGAACCGCTTTCACGACCGACCTCACGAGAAACCGGGACCTTGTGACCAGCAATTTTTCGAGGCCCGCGGAGTGTCCCGCCACGCGACAAAAGCGGGTTTGCCGCCTTGGGCCACTGGCACCACGTCGCAGATATCCACTCGCGCGGCTTCGATGACGTCGCGCTCGAGACCGAGAGACACGAGCTTTCGGCCTCCCGTGCCGAGCTGCAAAGCTTCAGCTAGGTTTTCACGCCATTGCTGCCATGCGGCGCGAGCTATCCATCCCATGTCATCCATCTGAAAACGGTCGCCTCCGCGTTCAACGATCGCCCCAGCACACAGCACATCTTCCAGGCTTACTCGGCCCTCCGTGCCGGAGCACAGCAAAAAGGTCGGACCGCCCAGGTAGTCCAGCAACCGCGTGACCGCGCTGACGTTATGAAATGACGCGAGAAGCGTTATCTTGGCACGAGCGGCCCGCACCATGGCGCGCGTACCGTTAGTAGTGGTAAGCACGAGTCGCCGGCCTGTACACACCTCCTGCGTATACTCGTGCGGCGAGTTGCCCAAGTCGAAGCCAGGGATAGGCAAACCCCGACGCTCACCTCCCAGAAGTACAGGCCCCCTTCGAGAAAGGTCTCGGGCTAATGCAAGTGCGTCAGCAATTTCCTCGACCGCAATAACTTCCAGGCACCCGTTGGCCAAGGCCCGTATCGCCGTGGTCGTGGCCCGCAAAACGTCAATAACCACCGCGGTGCCCTCGGCAAGCTCCGACTCGCGTGCCAAGTCGGCCAATGCGTATACCGTCAGCCTCGGCGTGCCAGTTTCGTATTCGTTAGAATCGTCCATTGGTGCCCAGTTTATCCACATAGCTCAGTTTGACCACATGTCAACCGACTCAAGGCCTTTGGCGTTGCAATTCCGTCCGTGCCAGATTATGCGACGGTCGGCGGCTACCAGCGCCGAAAAATAGATATGTCTGGCCAAAAATGCTGTAAACTCGGACCGGAGAGACGGCCAGCGCCCTCGAGCCGTCGCCTGCGAGCGGGCAGCATACCCGAAAACAGCGGACCGCCGAAAGGAAGCCGATGGCATACGCACGTGTCTTCGCTGTCGTTTTGACACTAAGTTCGTTAGCCCTGGCAACTATTCAGGGAGACGATTTCGGTAAAATATTGCGCAAAGCAGTCAAGGACAAAATCGAGCGCGGACTGTCTCCCGAAGGCATCGGCGACGCTCTGGCACCCGGCGACATGGACGCCGAGCTGTACACGATCAAAACCGCGGATGGCTGGACGCTGGTAGCACACCGATATCGTCCTCGCGGCAAGCCCCTGGGCCGACCGCCGGTGATCCTCTGCCACGGCCTGAGTTACAGCGCTATCTTTTGGGACCTCGACCCAGGGTGCAGTTTGCCCACCTACCTCAGCCGCCGTGGCTACGACGTCTGGTCCGTCAGCCTACGCGGATGCGGACTGAGCCAGAAGTGGGTCTGGAAACTGGAAAACGCTCCTGCCCAGGCCTTAGGCAGTGCCCTGCGTCGGCTGACACGCGGTAAATTGGCCCCCACCGGCTATGCCTCGCTCGACCCCAAATACGCCAACTGGACCATGGACGATCACATCCTCCACGATGTACCGGCTTTGGTACACCTGGTGCGCAAACAAACTGGCGCCAGCCAAGTAGCCTGGGTCGGCCACAGTATGGGCGGCATCATCGTTCTCGCCCACCTCAGCCGCTATGGCAATCCCGGCATCGGCAGTTTGATCACCGTCGGCAGCCAAGTGACCATGCCCGACGGCCAGCTGTTCCTGCAATTCCTCGGCGAAATGACCCGAGTACGGCAGATGCAAATCGGCGGCCAATTCGACAAAACCCAACTAACCGAGGACACCCGCAAAAGTATCCACAACATGTTTTTCAACGAAGCACATACGTCTGAGCATGTGTACCAAGCCCTCACCACCTGGGCCACTGATGTGCCAGCCATCGACCTGCTCCGACAATACACAGTTTTGGCCACCAAGGGAGAGCTCTTGGATAGCCACAAGGATTTCAACTATGCTCGCAACCTCCACCAGATCACTGTGCCCATCCTTATCACCTGTGGCGAGGCCGACCAACTTGCGCCACGAGCCGTCCAACGATATATCTACCAAAAAGTACAGTCCACCGACAAACAACTCGTAGTCTTCGGACGCTCCCAAGGATTCAGCGTCAACATGGGCCACAATGATACGCTCGTCGGCCTGACCTCTCAACAGCAAGTCTATCCCATCCTCGAGCGTTGGTTGCGTGCACACTGATACATAGATCGGTACGGGCAAAATCTCCATCGGTATAATCTGGTCACAATATCTGTTCGATCAGCTAACTTCATCTTATCAATAAAGTGCGTGCACCTGTCAGCCTACGTATATTTTCACGAGTTAAATGACACAGTTTGTGCTTTTCCGCATTTATTGCACATCGTCTGTCGAAATAGTTTTTGGATGTGACTGTGAATTGCCTGCATCCAGCTTACGGATCACGCAACAAACTAGCACTCGGCGCGTCTTCCATACCGTATCCAAAGGATGCACAGAGTATTTTGCCATGAGCCGAGTAATAACAGCAGGAATTATCCTAAATGCGTTAGGCATTTTGGCTTGGGCTACAATTGGCTCGGCGGAAGAGTCGGTCCCTTGCCGGTTCCGGCAAGCGCCGAACGGCGCACAGGCGACCTTTACCGAACGCATGCAAGTGACGCCTCCTCGACCTCTGAAGACCGGCGGGCTTAATGGGGTCGTGATGGATCATACAGCCAATCACGGCGCGGATCGCCGCGTCTATGCGCCATCGCTGCAAAGCAAACGTGACCTCTATGTGTATCTGCCCCCGGGCTACGATCCTCATCGCCGCTATCCACTGCTCATATTCCTTCACGGCTATATGCAAGACGAGCAGGGATTTCTGCGTTATGTGGCCAAACCCTTGGACGAAGCGATTTCTCGCGGCGAGCTACCTGCCCTCATCGCCGCCGCGCCGGACGGTAGTCTACGCGGGCGTCCAGGCCCTCGTGACATCGGGAGCTTTTACATTGACTCCTGCGCCGGCAACTATCAGAGCTGGATCGTCAACGACGTCTGGAACTTCCTCCACGAAAACTATCCAATCCTGCCGCAGCGCGAAGCACATATCATCGCGGGTGTATCCATGGGAGGCTTCGGTGCTTACAACATTGCCTTCAAGCATCGTGATCGCTTCCGCATAGTTCTAGGTATCTTGCCAGCGCTCAATTTACGATGGCTCGATTGCCACGGCAACTACTTCGGAAACTTCAGTCCTTACTGCTGGGCCTGGCGCAACCGAGCGGACAATCCCAACGAGGTGATCGGTAGTTTCTTCCACGGCCTGGTAACTATCACTATGCAGGAAGCTATATACCCAGTATTTGGTCGGGGTCCAGAAGGCATCGTAAAGGCGTCCTACGAGAATCCTATCGAAATGATAGATCGTTTGGGCATCAAACCGGGTGAATTCGATCTTTTCGTCGGCTATGCCGGCCAAGACGAATTCAATCTCGACGCCCAGGCGGAGAGTTTTATTTACATGTGTCGCTCTCGAGGTCTAGAGATAACTGTCTGGTGCGATCCAAAGGGCCGTCACAATATTTCGACGGCCAGGCGCATGATCGCGCCGGCCAAGGACTGGCTGGCCAAAAAACTAGCCGACCAAGGCATCCGTCCGTGACCTCGTATTTTCATCGTGCCTGAAGGACGGCTATAATACAAACCTTGTGGAAACGATCGAAGCGCGGTCCATCTTTTCGCAAGCCACAGGATACATCCGCCGCGGCGGTTTTCGCTGGACGTGCAATCCGTATCTGGGCTGTACCTTCGGGTGCAGCTACTGTTACGCCATGTTTTTGCCGCAGAATCGCCGGCCGCGCGACCAATGGGGCCGCTGGCTGGTCGTCAAGCGCAACGCCATTGCTCTGGCCGAAAAGCACGGCTGCCGAGTAGCCGATCAGCCCCTGTACATGTCCAGTGTCACCGATCCTTATGTCCCGGCAGAGCGAACTCTGGGGTTGACGCGCGGGATTTTGCAAGCGCTGGTCGCGTATCAACCCAGACTGCTAGTTCAGACGCGCAGTCCTTTGGTAGCACGCGACAGCGATGTATTGGCTTGTTTTGCGCGCGTGCGCGTGCATATGACCATCCCCACGGACTGCGAGCGGATTCGCTCTTTGTTCGAGCCCAAGGCGCCGCCTCTGCGTGCGCGGTGGCAGGCATTACAATGTCTCAAGCAGGCTGGCTTGCCGGTGGGCATATGCCTTGCGCCGCTTTTACCCGTGGCCGATGTGCATCGCTTCGCTGAAACCATTGCCAGGCTCGATCCCCAGGTAGTGGTCGTACAGGATTTTCACGATGCCGGTGGAAAACCGGGCGCCGACACAGGCGACCGAGCTCGACACCTGTTGCGCCAACTGCACTGGACGCGGGACGACTACCAGCGCACGGTGGAAATCCTGAGCCGGTCCCTCGTACTTTTCCAAGGCGAGGCTGGTTTTTTTCCACCTGCGTGATGGCTAGAGCCGCTGGACCGCCACCAGACCGTGCTGCGGACTTGCGACTCGCTGGTCCCGGTGCAGGCTTATATAACTTAGTCCGAGCTGAACAGCTCCGCGGGTACCTGCACAGGCGCACGACATCGGATACCGGGCGATTGGCTATCGTGAATTGGTTGCATCAAGTCCGTAGGCTGACCCAGGACGTCATCGAACTCGTCTGGCCAGGTATCTGCTTATGGTGCCAGACGCCCCTGGAAGCTTACGCCGACGAACGCTTTTGCTCTGGCTGCCGAAAGGACTTGGAAAACGACAGCGCGGTCGTTTGTCCGCGGTGTGCCAGCACGGTCGGGCCGTACGTAGTGGATGCCGACGGGTGTCCCCACTGTCGGGGACGCAGACTGTATTTGGACGGTGCCATCCGACTGGGCGAGTACACCGGCTTGCTGCGTGCAGCCATTCTGGAGATCAAACAGGCGCGGGGCGAACTGCTGGCACGCGCCTTGGGGCGTCTCCTCGGGCATCGCTGCCGGGCGCGTCTGGAAACCCTGCCGGACAGGATCGTGCCCGTGCCCCTGCACTGGCTGCGGCATTGGCAACGCGGGTACAATCAAGCCGAGGCCATAGCCATGGGCCTGTCGGAGGTTTTGGGAACGCGCCTGGGCCACTGGCTGAGGCGACGCCGTCACACGGCTCCACAAACGCACCTGACGCGTCAGAAGCGGCTGCGCAATGTCGTCCAAGCCTTTGCCGGGTATCGCCGGTGTATTGCACCGGGCGCACACGTGTTGCTCGTGGACGACGTGTGCACGACCGGTGCTACGGCCAGCGAAGCCGCGCGTGCCCTCAAGCGAGCCGGGGCTAGCCGAGTGGTCCTCGCTGTCCTCGCCCATGCGCGCGACTGAGTATCAGGCCCATTCCAAAGGCGCCGGCGTCTCCCCGTAGGTCTGGGCCACGGCGCGATGGATAATGCGCCCTCGGTGGATATTGACCCCTTCGCGCAAGCCCGGGTTGTCCTCGACGGCACGCCGCAAGCCTTTGTTGGCAATTTGCAACACATAAGGCAGTGTGACATTGCACAGAGCATACGTGCTCGTGCGACCGACGGCGCCGGGCATATTGGTTACGCAGTAATGCACGATGTCGTCCACAATGTAGATCGGTTGGCTGTGCGTGGTCGGGCGCGAGGTCTCTACGCATCCCCCCTGGTCAATGGCCACGTCAATGATGACGGCGCCGGGCTTCATGCGCCGCAGATCGTCGCGCCGAATCAGGTGCGGCGCGCGGGCGCCAGGAATGAGCACGGCCCCGATGACCAGATCGGCCTGGCTCAGGGTGTCGAGAATGTTATGCCGGTCGCTAAAAAGCGTGGTGACGTTCTTCGGCATGGTGTCGTCCAGATAGCGCAGGCGATCGAGATTGATGTCGAGGATGGTGACGTTAGCCCCGAGCCCTGCGGCTACTTTGGCCGCATTGGCACCGACCACGCCCCCGCCCAGGACCATCACCTGAGCTGGAAGTACTCCCGGCACTCCACCCAAGAGGATGCCACGCCCTTCGAACGGACGCTCCAGATATTTGGCGCCTTCCTGGATACTCATGCGCCCGGCCACTTCGCTCATGGGCGTCAGGAGAGGCAGCTGCCCGCGCGCATCGCGGATCGTTTCGTAAGCCACTGCCGTGATGCCAGAGCGCAACATAGCCCGCGTCAGGGCCTCGTCCGCGGCGAAGTGGAAGTAGGTGAACACCACTTGGCCGGTCTGCAAATACGGCCACTCTTGGGGTAAAGGCTCTTTGACTTTGACCACCAGCTCCGCGCGCTCGTACACCTCGCGCGCGCTACCGACGATCTCGGCACCATGGGTAGCGTATTGTGCGTCGCTCACGCCGCTCCCCTGGCCAGCCCCACGCTCGATGAGGACGCGATGGCCTGCGCGCACCAGTTCTTCGACGCCCACTGGAATGATGGCTACGCGATACTCGTCCGGTTTGATTTCTTTCGGCACCCCGACGATCATGTCTGCCGATCCTTTCCGACGCTGGAAACGCCAAAGATCTTGCTAGCACTGTTTGGCGACCGTATGTTCTTGTGCCCTCGCGATTCGCGTATACCCAGACTCAGACTAGCTGAGCCGACAAGATCGGTCCTACACTGCCAAGGCGCTAGCCGACGCAGGGCGCGAGCACTGGCAATCGGGACGCGTCAGCTATCTGGATACCAGCGACCGCCGCTGCGGGCCAAGTCGTGCAGTTGTTCCGTGGGCTCGAACCGTTTGCCCAAGGGGGCATAGCGCTCCAGTTTGGCCAATACACGATCGGCTCCGAGACTGTCGCACCAGCGCAAAATGCCCCCGCGCCAGGCGGGAAAGCCGATACCCAAGATCAGACCCATATCCACGTCGGCTGGCTCGCGCACGATCCCTTCCCCCACACAGCGTGTCGCCTCGACGAGCATCGGCAAAAAGAGCCGATCGGTGATTTCTTCCTGGGTGAAGCTGCGTCGCGGCCTACCGCACTGTGCCACGAACCGCTCCAGCTCCGGGTCGTCTTCGCCTTTTTTAGGGTCGCAGGTATAGCGATAAAACCCGGCGCCTGTTTTCTGCCCCAATCTGCCGGCGCCGACCAGCAACTCCAAGATACGTATGCTTACGGACCGGTCCGGATAGGCGGCTTGCAGCACCCGCCCGGCGTACAGCGAGGTGTCCAGACCGACCACATCCTGGAGCGTGATCGGCCCCATCGGCATGCCGAAAGCCGTCGCGGCGCGATCCAGCTCGCGCGGCGATGCCCCTTCTTCGAGCATCAGCAATGCCTCGTTGAGATAGGGGAAGAGCACCCGATTGACCAGAAACCCGGGGCCATCGCGGACGACGATGGGCGTTTTGCCCAGCCGTTTGGCCACGGCGACCAAGGTAACGACCACCTGGTCGTCGGTTCGCTCGCCGCGGATCACTTCCACCAGCGGCATCCGGTCTACTGGATTGAAAAAGTGCATACCGGCAAAGCGCTGGGGATGCTTGAGCGCGCGCGCCATGCGCGTAATCGAAATAGTGGAGGTGTTCGACGCAATGAGCGTGTCGGGTCCCACGATGCGCTCCAGCTCGCGGAATACCTCGATCTTGGTAGGCTCGTCCTCGACCACCGCCTCGACGATGAGGTCGCGGTCGTACATGGCGTGCAAGGTAGTCGTCGTACCCAGCCGGCCCATGGCCGCAGCAGCCTCGTCGGCGGACAGCCGACCTGCTTCGAGACGTCCTTTGAGCATCTGCCACACCTGGCTCAGGCCCTTTTCCAGTTGTGCCGGACCGAGATCGAGCATCAGTACCGGCAAGCCGCGGCGCACGAAAGCACCGGCGATGCCCGACCCCATGATGCCGGCTCCGAGCACGCCCACCTGCCGTACCTCGCGCGGCTGCACGGCGGTATCGGCCACGCCGGGGTCCTTTTGCAGTCGCTGGTTCATAAAGAATACGGCGATCAGATTTCGCGAGATCTCGCTGCCCACTACTTGCAAAAACGCATCCCGTTCGATTTTTAGACCCTGCTCGAGCGGACGATTGCAGGTGCGGGCAATGACCTCGACCGCAGCCATGGGCGCGGGTACATGGCCGCGCGTTTTCGCTTGCACCTGAGCACGCGCCGCCGCGAACAAAAAGCGATGCTCGTCTTCCGACATGCCCACCGGCTGCCGTTTGCGCTCGCGCTCTTTTTGCCAATCATCGTTTTGTCGGGCCATCAGCAAAAGCCGATGCGCTTCGTCGAGCAATTTATCCGGCGGCACGGCATCGAAAACCAATCCTACCTCGGCCGCTCTGCGGGCCGAAAGCGACTCGCCGGCAGCGATCAATTCCGTGGCCAAGGCGACTCCGATGACGCGCGGCAGTCGCTGTGTGCCACCCCACCCGGGAATCAGACCGACTTTGGTTTCGGGCAAACCCAGCTCGGTTTTTGGGTGAGTACTGGCTAGGCGATAATCGAAACCCAGTGCTAGTTCCAATCCGCCGCCGAGGCAAGGCCCCTCGATGGCGGCGACCGTCGGATACGGTAAGCGCTCCAGCCGGTCCATCAATGTCTGCCCGCGCTCGATCAGCGCACCGACTGCTTCCTTGGTAGCATGCTTGCTGGCCAGCTCCCGCAAATCGGCTCCTGCTACGAACATCCCCGGCTTGCCGCTGCGCAAGATCAGTCCTTGCAGGTCCGCTAGCCGTTCCAGTTCGGCTACGCGCTGCTCCAATTCTTCCAGCACTTCACGACTCAGAACATTGGCCCTGCTGCCCGGCTGGGCGATAGTCAAGGTAGCCACGCCCCCTTCCACTTGCAAAGTCCACGCTCCGCCCATCGGTCGCTCCTTGCTTCAGGCGATCGTTTCGGCATGTTCCATAAGATCAGCACCGGTGTTTATGGTGTAAACAATCGCCGCAACATTTTCCACAAGATTTGTCAGGCATCTAGGCGCCCTGGGGGCATTTTGGGGAAGGGCACTCGACCAATCACAATGACCGACCGGCCCAGTAAAGGCAGACATGCCGCGCCAAAGTGTTAACCAAAAAGTGTAAACCCCCCTTTACAAAGTGTTAACGAAAGTTTACACTTTTTGGAAACGATCCGCGAACAGTTCATTTTTTCCCAGACGTGCACAGGCTCCTACAAGCATTCTTATCCTTTCTCAATTCATTGACGGGCAATGGATTATGCCACGGTAGTAGACTTTATGTTGTGGGAAATTATGAGTCCGCACAAGGCAATTTAGGCAGTCTGGCACAATTTTTGCGCAGAGATAATACAGGCTAATAGCAAACAAGGCCTGGGGGTGGAACATGGCTAGGAGATTACTCGCGGCGGCAGTTTTCTTCGTTGGCTTGTCCGTTCTGGCGTCAGCAGCCAGTGCTGGTACAATTAGGCACGACAAGACCTATACGCAGTACGATGCCGAGTTTTTGTCGTCTGGCAATTATCCATTCGTCAACGCCGTCGGCAAGTTGACCGGACCCGGCCTCTGTTCGGGAACGCTGATTGCGTCCGAGTGGGTACTCACGGCGGCGCATTGCGTTATCGATGGCTCCGGTAATCCCCTTTCCCCTGGCAGTCTAACGTTCACGCTGGGATCGGCATCCCGAACTGGCGCGCAGATCATCTTGCCCCGAACTCCATGGACGTTCAATATTGCTACATTCGGCGACGATATCGCACTCGTCAAGTTGTCGAGTCCGATTACCGGTGTGGCGTTCCCGACACTCAATTCCGCCACCAACGAAGTGTTGCCCTCGCCGCGCACAGGCGTACACGTTGGCTTTGGAGCAACTGGCACCGGAATTACCGGTGCAACTGGCCCGTCAGGGACCAAGAACGCCGGTCACAATGACGTGGACGCCCTAGGTTCGGCCAAAGGATTTCATGCCAACTATCTTTTGGACGACTTCGATCGCCCGGATGGGAGCTTAGAGGTAGGCGACGTTCTGCTCGGTTCGACTTCCGCACGGGACTTCGAGTACTTGACTGCGCCTGGGGACAGCGGCGGCGGGCTTTTTATCAATTTCGGTACCTCTTCTTCTCCTGACTGGCGGCTAGCAGGTGTGCATTCTTTCCTTTTCTTTTCCGACGGCACAGGAGATTCGGACTACGGCGATGGTTCCGGTTCCACGCGTGTTTCAATGTGGTACCAGTGGATCCTGGACAATACCCAGGGAGCTATCATACCGGAGCCGGCATCGTTCATTCTGGTTGTCAGTGGCATGCTCCTTGTAGCTCTGCGTCGTCGTGTGCGCACAAGCTGAACACATCGCGCAAGAGCTAAATACTCAAGGGCCGTCAACCAGGGCCTGGATCGTCAGGGTTACAGGTTCGCAGCCGGGCAGATCGGTGAAAATGCGCAGAGTTTTCTTGCCGTCCGGCCAGTCCTTGCGCGGGCGAATGCGCACAAGGAGCAAATGACGCTCTTTCTTGGCGCTATCGAACTCTGCCGCCACCGAATCATCCGTGCCCTCGACACGCGTGATAGTGAAAGCTTGGGCGCCGCGGAGCAAAACCTTTCGCTCGATGACAGTGGTGGAACTAACCCGTCCCAGATGCAAAGTAGAGGGGACGACCGTGACGTCTCCTTCCACTTCGACTACCAGGGGCACACGCAGCCGAGGCGTGCGCGTATCGTTGGTCTCGAGCCAAACATCCGCGTACCAGGTGCCCACAGGGAGGTTGGGTTGGACACAGGCGTGTAGTTCATAGGCCGCGTGGAACGGCCCGCGAGCGATCTCGGTAAGTTTGGTTTGGATGTAAGCGTTGTCCGATTTCGCGTCCAGGAGCCGCCAGTTGGCGGAGCCGCGATATTCGATGCGAGCGCTCGCCTGAGCGGTAGTGCCCCGGCGCACGCGCCCGAAGGCCAGCTGGCCCGGCGTGATGACGATATCGTCGCGGCTTTCCACCTTGACGCTCACATGCAACTCGTAATCCTGGGGAAGATCGAACAGAACATACAGATGGAAAACGCGCTGTCCGCTGAAGCGCTGGGTATTCACGGTCACGGCCAGGGTCGTTTGGCCGCGCGGCGGCAATTCCTGAGTGTAGAGGGTAGGCGTCGCGCACCCGCACGAAGTGCGCGTGCCGACTATGTGCCAGGCTTTGTCGGTGGGATTGACGATCGTAAAGGTATGCACCATCGTGGCGCCGCGCGGAACGCTGCCCAAGTCCTTGTTCGGCTCTTCCGCCTGCGGCACATCCGGAGCATACAGGTATGACCCGATCAAGCTGGTACAAACAACGGCATGCATGAGGGTGAGCATCGTCGTGGAGTCCTTTCCTGGAAAACTGGGGCGTACCTTGTGAAACATGCCATCTGGGAGGTGATCGAGCAAGCACTGCAAAGACCGGCGACTGGCACAAGGCCGTAAAACGGGGAAACTCTGCTACCGGGACCAGCCGTGCCGTTTAGAAGGAATCACGTCGTGCCACCGTACAGGCGTGAAATCGAGAAAGAGCCGACATTCCGGCAGGGCTTGCAGGAAGACCGACCCATAGAAAGCCGTCAGCACCCGCGGATCGAGTATGGCGACGATACCGGTGTCGGAGCGAGTACGGATGAGCCTACCAAACCCCTGGCGCAGCTTCAAAACAGCTTGCGGGAGCTGGTAGTCGCGGAAGGGATTGCCGCCGGCACGCTCGATAGCCTCCAGGCGTGCCTCGATAACGGGGTGATCAGGGACAGCGAAAGGCAGCCGGACAATAATCACGCAGGAAAGCGCTTCGCCGGGGATATCCACGCCCTGCCAGAAGCTGGCTACGCCGAACAGGACTGGGCGCCGCGCTTTTTTGAAAGCCTCGATCATGCGCCAGCGCGGCAGGTCTTTGCCCTGGCAGAAGAACTCCATGTGGTGTGCTTCGATCCACGGCTGTAGTAGGTCCGCCAGGTAGTGCATGCTCTTGTAGCTCGTGCACAGCACGAAGGTGCCGCCGGAGGTCTTGCCGAGCAATTGCTGGATCTTTTCGGCAGCCGTCTGGAGATAAGCCGGCTCGTCGTTGGGGTGCGGCATATTGCGGAAAAGATACAAGGCTGCTTGTCGTCGGTAATCGAAAGGGCTGCCCAGAACCAGCGCCGATGTTTTGTCCAGACCGAGTCGTTGCCGGAAAAAAGTCAAATCGGGATCGTTACCGACCGCCAAGGTGGCGCTGGTCAGGATGGCACTCTCGACGCGGTCGAGTAGCAGTTCGCGAAGACTGGGGCCGATCTCCCAAGGAGCGCAGGCCAGTGCCACGCTGACCGGGCCACGGCGTTTCGGACGCACCTCGGCCCAATAGACCTGTTGGGCGAGCCGTTGTTCCAGCCAATCGGTGAGGCTGATCGCAAGATGGCGTGCCCGCTCTGCACGCGCCTGCACCTCGATGCGTTCTTCATCGGTGCCGACGGCGACCGCGACCTCTTGCAGCAGTCCGGCCATGCGCTTCAAGGCCTCCGGCAAAGGATGGGAACAGGGCAGCGGATGCCGCACGCGCATGACCCATCCCTGGTCCTCCGATTGCCCATTGTGGTGCTCGGCCGCGCGGGCCGCGGCTCGGACCAAGGCGGGCAGTCGCGCGAAGAAGTCTTCGGCGGCCGCACGCACGCGCGTTAGTTGCTCGATAGCCGCCTGGTGACGATGCACAGCCAGCAGTCCGCGGCCGGTGCGCGGATTGAAAAGCTGATTGAGCAGGAAATCTACTTGACCAGAAGTGATCTGCATGCCCAGGTGCTCGCACGCCATGTCTTCGAGCGTGTGCGCTTCGTCGAGGACTACCGCTTGGTACTCGGGCAAAATGGCGTTTTTTTCGTCTACGGCGCGCAAGACGGCATCAGCGAGCAGCAGGGCATGGTTGACAACCAGCAATCGTGCCGAGCGCGCAGTCCACCGAGCGCGGAAATAGAAGCATTGTTTGTAAAAGGGGCAGTTGCGACCGAGGCAGTTGTCAGATTCGCTTTGCACCATTTGCCAGACGGCGTCGCTGGGCTCGAAATCCAAGTCGCTGCGGGAGCCATCGCGTGTTGACTGTGCCCATCGGTACAGCCGCGAAACATCCCGTTCGTAGTCACGTTCTGGAAAGAGCAGGCGCCCGTGATCGCGGACCACCTCCAAGCGTCGGAGACTCAAATAGTTGCTGCGTCCTTTGACCAGTGCCGCCTGGATTTGTGGGAAGATGTTCTGGGCGGTCGGGATATCTTTGTGGACGAGCTGCTCCTGCAGCTGGATGGTGGCAGTGGAAACGACAGCACGTCGCCGATCGTCTGCAGTCAGCCAGCGCATGACTGGGAGCAGATAAGCCAGGCTCTTGCCCACACCGGTTCCAGCTTCGACGGCGAGGTGCTGGCGTCGCTCCAGAGCCTGCTCGACCGCCTCGGCCATGGCTTGCTGTTGCGGCCGGAATTCGTAGTCGGGCAAATGAGCGGCCAAAAGCCCTTCTGGGCCGTAATAGGAGCTACTGTGCATACGTTTATTATGGCGCAAAAGTAGGCCGCGCGACAGCAAAATCCGCGGGCAGCGATTTTTTCTCGACGCACGTCTTCCCGGGTAAAGAAGGTTTACGCAGCCCGCAGAGATGATTACTATGCATCAGCAGAAGCGTGTGTGCGATAGGCCGTGGGAAGGGCCCGGTCGGCCGAGGCAGTCTGCGCGGACGCAATCAGACGACGGAGAAGTTCATGAAGCCGACGACATCCGGCGAGCAATGTCACATCGAGCGAGCCGCCAGGTATTTGCCTCGCTGGGACCAGGGCACGCTGCCCCCTGCGCCGGCTCTGGATTGGCGGCCAGCTACGCTGATCGGCCCGGGCTTGATGATGGTCGGATGCGCCATCGGTGGGGGCGAATGGCTGATGGGGCCAGCAGTGACTGCCCAGTACGGCGGTATCGTCATGGGCCTAGCCACGCTGAGTATCGCCTGCCAAGTGGCTTACAATCTAGGGGTTATGCGCTACACGCTGTATTGCGGCGAGCCGATTTTCGTAGGTTTCTTCCGCTTGTGGCCGGGGCCGCTGTTTTGGGCTATTTTCTACCTTTTTTT
>JGI25067J35172_100019_pt1 | contig 14315 bp, 9 predicted proteins | sample Antgeofumaro1A2C_FD_35172 | JGI IMG/M metagenome (IMG submission 35172)
GCAGAATAAAATCGGAGTTACGGATTCGTTCCGAAGTGTGCTCTGTAGCTACCCAGCCGAATAACCAGGCAAGGTACGACTGCGTTACGTGGGCGGCGAACCAGTCGGTAGATAACAAAAAGCTCACTGTAAAAGCTGCCAAAGCCGGTAACTCGAAGCGTAAAAACACCTTCAGCCGAACACAGGAAATGCAGGCGAAAATGCCACTGCGTATACTATGGCCCATGGATTGTAGAGTCTATCACATCTGGGAAAGCTGGGCGATGTTTGCGCGCAATAATTCCAGCTGTTGTTCCAGGTCTTTCTCCTGATTGCGGAATTGGGTGACCACGTCCGGCGGCGCTTTATGCACGAAGTCGGGATTGCTCAAGCGAGCACGGACACTCTGCAATAGCTTTTCCTTTTCGAGCTTTTGTTTAGAAAGGCGCTTGAGTTCTGCGGGGATATCTATCAGATCCGCCAGGTCTACATACAGTTCGAATCGGTTATGTACGGCTGTGGCGGCTTGCCTGGGCCGCGGCACCTGCGGCCCGAACGATTGCTTGGCTGTTTTAGCCAGCAAGCCGATGTACGAAGATAACGCTTCCAATGATTGCGCCGATTCGTTATCGGTACGCACATAAATATCTACCGACTGGCGGTCGTCAATGCGGAAGTCGTTGCGGATCGAGCGGATCGAGCGCACCAGGTCTTGCATCAGTTGGATATTGGCCTCGATGGTCGGGTCTCGATAGGACTGCGGGAAAGATGGCCAGGGAGCAATGGTTACGCTTTCTGGTGCGGATCGAGGCTTGGGAACACCTCGTTGTGGCGCCGCCTGAGCCAGGGCTTGCCATATGGATTCGGTGACAAACGGCATGAGTGGATGCAGAAGTTTGACGATGGCTTCCAACACGGCGACCAAGATATTTTGCGCCAGCACCTTGCTTTGTGGATCTCGCAGCCTGGCCTTGGCCATTTCTATGTACCAATCGCAAAATTCGGACCAGGTGAAGTCATAAAGAACGCGAGCCGCTTCGCTGAGCTGATAAGTGTCCAGCAGATGAGTCGTTTGGTCTATGGCATAGGTTAGGCGGCTGAGTATCCAGCGGTCTTCGACCGGAAGCGTGGAATGATCGAGTGGGACGGGAGCGTAATCATCCAGGTTGAGCAATAAAAAGCGGGCGGCATTCCACAGTTTGTTGGCGAAATTGCGACCGAGCTCGAATTTTTCGGACGCCAGTCGGGCGGTGGGCAATTCGGGGTCTTCTTCGGGCCAGGGACCGCCTGGGCGAAAAGGTTGTTTGCAATGGGGGCAAACGATGCGGCGGGTGCGCATATTGAGGTGTTCTTGCTTTTGCGGTACCAAATGCGAGCAATGCGGACACACATGGGACACAGGCATGCGGGCGTCTTGGGTTTCGGTAGCCATGTGGACGAGGGTGAATCGCAAGGCATCGGTGCCGTAGATTTCGATGATATCCAGCGGATCCACGCCGTTGCCCTTGGATTTGCTCATGGTTTCTCCGAAGCCATCGAGGATTTTCGTGTGGATGTAGACGTGGCGGAAGGGGATCTGCCCGCAGTTGAAAAGGCCCATCATGACCATGCGGGCTACCCAAAGGGTGATGATGTCGCGGCTGGTGACCAGTACTGAAGTCGGGTAATAGTAACCCAGGTCGGCTGTTCGATCGGGCCAGCCGAACACTTCGTGGGGCCACAGGGCAGAGCTGAACCAAGTGTCCAAAACGTCGGGGTCCTGCACCAGCGGCACATCCTCGGCGGCCGCGGTAAAGCTATCGTCCAGGGAACAGATCAGCCACTGGTCAGAGGTTTCGTCGTAGGTCCAGGCGATATCCGAGCGCTGCCCGAACCGGCGTCGTAGGGTTTCTGCCTCGGTGCGGGCATACCAAACGGGTATGCGGTGTCCCCACCACAGTTGCCGGCTGATGCACCAGTCGCGTTTTTCTCGCAGCCAATCGAGATAGGTGCGGGCGTAACGCTCCGGGTAAAAGCGAATGTGTCCCTGTTCGACGGCGTCCATGGCCTTTTGGGCCAGGTCCGCCATGCGCACGAACCATTGATCCGACAGATACGGCTCGATGGGGGTCTTGCTGCGATCACTGTGGGCGAGATCTATGTCACGGTCTTCCACTCGGTCCAGCAAGCCCAAAGCGGCCATGTCTTCCACAACCCGGCGACGCGCTTCGTAGCGGTCCAGTCCTGCATAGCGGCCGCCGTGCGCGTTGATCGTCCCATCCGGATTAAGGATGTTGATCATGGGCAACCCGTGGCGCAGTGCGCATTGATAATCGTTCGGGTCGTGGGCCGGCGTCACCTTGACCGCACCAGTCCCCAATGCCGGATCCACCAAGATGGCATCGGCGATGATGGGGATGTCGCGTTCGACGAGCGGAATACGCACCCGGCGGCCGATCAGATGCCGGTAGCGTGGGTCGTCGGGATGAACGGCGACGGCGGTATCGCCGAGCATAGTTTCCGGTCGAGTCGTCGAAAACGCTATGTGCTCGTCGCTGCCGACCACGGGATAGCGGAATGTCCAGAAGTGGCCCTTGACTGTTTCGTGAAAGACTTCGTCGTCGGCCACGGCGGTCTGCAGGGTAGTGTCCCAGTTGACCAAACGTTTGCCGCGGTAGATCAAGCCCGCCTGGAACAGGCGAAAGAACGTGTGGCGCACAGCGCGCGAGCAAATGGGGTCGAGGGTGAAACGCGTGCGGCGCCAATCACAGCTGCAGCCTAGTTGCCGCAACTGCCCGAGGATGCGCGCCTCGTACTTGTCTTTCCAGGCCCAGATACGACGCACCAATTCCTCACGGCCCAGATCGTGGCGCGTTTTGCCTTCTTGCTGGTAGATGAGCCGTTCCACCACCGCCTGCGTAGCGATGCCGGCGTGGTCGGTTCCCGGTACCCACAACGCGTTGTATCCCTGCATGCGTTTCCAGCGCACCAGCACGTCCTGCAGCGTATTGTTGATGGCGTGGCCCAAGTGGAGGGCGCCGGTGACATTGGGCGGAGGAATCACGATGCAAAAAGCCGGCCGACGCGGATCGGGATCGCTCTGGAAGAAGCCCTTTTCTTCCCAGTAGGCGCGCCATTTGTTCTCAACTTCTGCGGGTTGATACTGCCTGGCCAATTCGACCCTCATATCACCTCCTTGCTGTGTCGAACTGTTGCGGGAGACTTCCCGCTCCCTGCCTTTTCGCTGCGCCGGTCCGCTGTCTCCCGACGAGCTTCTGTACACGGTCCATTGTACAGGACAAGGCGGGCCTCAAAAGGCACCGGTACGGGAGCGCTAGGGAAGTGCTGAGCCTCTGCCCTGTTGGGACGAGTAATCGGTCCAGGTCACTGCTGCTTTTTGGGCTTTTTGCTCTGCTCTTAAGCTCCGAGGAGGAAGCACAGCGAGGGAGGGCTACATTCAAGGTGTCTTGTCGCCATCGGTGGGAGGCGCTTCAGTCTGTGGGGCGGCGAGTTTTTCGTAAAAATGGCGCACCACATTCATCTGCGCCGGTGCCAAGCGTTGCTGGCACAGGGCCTCGACTGCTTGCTCGCGTATTTCAGCAAGCTCCTGCCGCGATGGAGCACGCACTGGAGGATCGGATGCTTTGCCTGGGCGAGGCTGGACGGGCCCCAGACCACTTCGATATGAGCGTCCCTTCGAGGCCTCTCCGCGCAGACGTTGGTCGGTACTGGCGGTGTCAGTAGCTTCGTCGGGTCGCAGGCCACCTGCAATAGGACCACTGCCTGCGCCTCCTACCTGGCCGAGTGCATAGGTGGAAACGTCCGCCTGGTCCTTGGCTGAAGCTGATGCCCCCTTTTTGCTTCGCGCCGCAACTGCGGCATTGGGTTTACCGCATCAGCCAAATCCTTCGCGCAACTCGTCGAGGTCTTCGATAGCTTGCACCAAATGTTTTGCTTCGGTAACGCCGGCGTTGTATGCCTCCAGCAATTCGTCCAGATCGTCCAGGGCCNCGGCGAACGAAGAACCGGAGTCCGAGCCGGCTATGGATTGGGACCATTTACGCAGTGTGGCGGTCTTTTTTTTCTGCTCCTCCAGCCTGGCCAGCTCTTGCTGCCGGACTTCCGGATCGAGGGGCTTGTCAGCGAGTTCTTTTTCCTTGGAATCGAAATCGGTGAGCTTTTCGATTTCCTCGGCCAAGTGCTTGAGTTCGTTTTCGATGTTCTTGCGCTCTTGTTCTTGCAGGCCAGGATCTTTGAGCCGCTGTTGTAAGTCTTTGAGTGCCTGGCGTGCCTTGTCGAACTGGCCGGATGCCAGCGCCTGCTGCAAATTGGAGGTTTTCTGCGCCGATTCGCGAGCTCGTTCAGCGGCCTGTTGCAACAAGCGTCGCTGTTCCGACTGGCCGCGCAAGGCATCTTGCCGCTGGCCGATTTTTTCCGACGCGCGGGTAATTTCTTCGATGACTTTCTGCAATTGTGCCTTGTCCTTGACCGTCTCGGCAGATCGTTCGAGACGATCGAGGGCGGCCTGGATCTCAGCAAAGTCCTGTGCTTTCGTTTGGGCCACAAACTGGCGGCGCTCGATATTGTGTTTTTTGAAGCGCGTTAGATCCACTTCGGGGATCTTTTCGGTGACTGAGCCAGACGCCGATTCTTGGCTCGAGTCGAAAGCTCTGGGCGGCGGCTGAAAGTAAATGGCCAAAACCAATACTGTCGGCCCCAGGATCAGAAGCTGCCACCATCGGGGCGGGGTGATCGGTATCGCTGTGACTAGGTCCATGCGGTCCGTCCATTCTTCGAGCTGGCGCGCGAAAGCTCCGGCGGCGGCGGTTTGCAAATCGTCGGGCCGCAAGAAACACGCTGTCGTCAGTCTATCTTCCAGACCGCAAGCCCTGTCTATTTGCCGAGCCAGGCGAATGTCAGTGGGTGCAGTCCCGAGTACATGGATGGTCAGGCCCGTCAGGGTAATGGCTACACCTGCAAAAACCACCCAGGGTCAGTCGAGAGCATAAGTGGAACACACTGGCGGGACAACGAGCGCCATAGCTGCTACGAAGCAGCCGAAGGCAGTCCACCCTGGCACCAGATGCGGACATCTGGCCAAGATCCAGCGCCGGCGAGCTGCTGTGACGACGCGTCTGCACCGTGCCAAGATATCAGCGTCCACTGGTATCTTCTCCTTTTACCCGCCTACCCGTGCCTGGAATAATCAGGCTGGCCGAATTGATCTTTGGAATCCAGGCCCGACGAGCAGTATAGCCGAGACAGTTTGTGTTTTCAACAGGTGTGGCAAAGTCGAGCACTCGGTCGGCACACTTCAGTTGGACGAGATGCGTGTCAGCCGACGCATGACGATGCTGGCGTTTTGGCCGCCGAAGCCGAAGCTATTGGAGAGCGCCACCTGCACGCGCATCTCACGGGCAGCGTTGGGCACGTAATCCAGGTCGCATTGAGGATCAGGATGCCGATAGTTGATGGTGGGGGGTAGCAGTCCGTCTCTCAAGGTCAGAGCCATGGCAGCGGCCTCGACCGCACCCGCGGCTCCGATGAGGTGGCCGATCATGGATTTGATCGAGCTGAGGGGGATCCTGCGGGCGCGCTCGCCGAAGACTTGCTTGACGGCGTTGGTCTCCATCAGATCGTTGAGGCGCGTGCTGGTCCCGTGGGCGTTGATGTAGTCCACGTCCTGCGGATCCATACGGGCTTCTTGCAGGGCCCAGCGCATGGCTCGTGCGGCACCTTTGCCCGTGGGATCGGGTTTGGTAATGCCATAAGCATCGAAACTACTGCCGTAGCCACATACTTCTGCATAGATAGTGGCGCCACGTCGGCGCGCATGCTCCAGCTCTTCGAGGACCAGGACGGCGGCACCTTCGCCGAGGACGAAGCCATCGCGCTCAGCGTCGAAAGGACGTGAAACCTCCTGAGGCGGTCGCTGGGCTCGGCTCAATGCTCCCAGGGCAGTATAAGCCAGCAAAAGCAAGGGATCGATCCGGCTATCGGCGCCCCCTGCCAGCATAATGTCGGCGTCTCCACGACTGATCAAGCGAAACGCCTCCCCCACCGCCTGGGTACCCGCGGCACATGCTGTGGTGATGGTGTTGTTGGGTCCCTGGGCATTGAAAATGATCGAAATGTGCGCGGCAACCATGTTGGGCAAGTATTTGAGTACCCACAGAGGCATCAACGACTCGGCCCCGCACTCGCCCAGACGTGCGGCATCGAACTCGCCGCTTGCAGTTAAAGCGCGTTGGATGCAGCGCGATACTTCGGGCAAATCGAGCGGCACTATGCCTGTGCCCATGGTGACGCCGAAGCGCTCGGGATCCAGGCGATCGAGTTCCAGACCGGCGTCGGCAATGGCCAGCGCAGCTGCACCCACGCCGAAACGCATCGCCCGTCCCATGATCTTCAAGCTCTTCCGATGAGCCGCTGGAACGTAGGGCGTAACATCGAAATCTTTGACCTCCGCGGCAATACGCACTGGGTGCCGTTGGGCGTTGAACAAGGTGATCGGCCCCACGCCGCTCACCCCTTCGACACAGGCTTTCCAAAACGTATCTTTGCCGATGCCGTTGGGCGCAACCACTCCGAGGCCCGTGACGACCACTCGCCGGTGCATACTCTGCCCCCGTGTCGGCTTGAGCTGGACGGCTTCACGCCACGGTAACAGCCAAACCGAATGCTCGCTGCTTCGGTCGGCTTGCCACCGGAACAAAGCAGTTCGGGACTAGAAAGCAAAACTTGCCGGCGAGGTGACGACCCTTGCCCCACCGGTCGAGTCCCAACAACTATCCCAGCCTGCGCCTCTGTGGACTTCCATGCTCACAGATTGCGCTTTTTTCTCACTCACACTAAATTTACACGAGTCAAAGTGCTACTTCAATAACCTGAAATGATTCTATTGCTCAGGAGCGACACAGTCGGCACCGAAAGGGCCGCTTATACCTTTCTGGACAGGTCGCCTACCTGTCTCTCGGGGGCGCTGGGGTAAGCCGCGCTTCCAAAGTTATCCCAGCGCCGCGTCCGCCTAACTCTGCGCGAATGTATTTCCGCGGGTAGCCATATTCTTGATCAAATATCACAAATGTGTACAGAGTAACATCTTGTGTCGAATCAGTCCTTTCGGCGTCCATCTGCAGCACGTCAAAAAGTCCTTCCACGGTCCAATAGGAAGCCTTGGAGAGCGGCTTGAATGGCAACCCGTTGTGATAAGCTTCGACAAGACGTCCGTCCCTAACTTTCAAATCGTATTTTCCTTCCGTGCTTCCGGTGACACTGACGCTGAAATCGTAGTCTTTTAGGGCACGGCTGGCCCATGTCGAGCGTGCGCGCTCTAGTTTTTCTCTGGTCAGCCGATGCGCGGAGTTGTACAAATAGAGGATCGCCCAGACGATTGCCAGAATTATCAATCCTATGCAGATCAGGTAAATTGTCCATTTTTTCAGCATAAGAAGCACCGACAGGTGTTGACCGTGTGCATTGCAGCCCAGTGCAAGGCACATGGGTTTAATTGGCTATGATTGCCCACAATGCACAACAAGTGCGCTAGCGCAATGAAGGCGTTAGGGCATCAGCCGACCTAACGAACTTAAAACTCTGTCTTGCAGGACGCGCAAGCCTGAGCTCAATCGCTGCCAAAACTCGCGGGTTTTTCAGGTCCGCAGTGCTCCGGGTAACCCGAATCAATCGGCGGGCCGATTGTCACAAGTCTGTGTGCAAAAATAGTTTGTGTTAATCTATCGTTTCGGCCTTAGGGATCACGACGACGCCTTGTTCGGTCACGGTGAAACCCCGACGTTTGTCTTCTTCGAGGTCGTAACCGATTCTAGCCCCAGGCGGGAGTTTGACGCCTTTGTCAATGATGGCGCGTCGAATCCGACAGTGCCGGCCCACTTCAACCCAGTCGAAAAGGATCGAATCCTCGACCAAGGCGTAGCTATTGACGCGCACGCCTGGGGACAGAATGCTTCGTCGGACGTGGCCGCCACTAATGATACATCCCTGGCATACCATGCTATCGAGAGCCTCGCCACGGCGGATGTCAGGCCCTAGGCCTTCGTCGCTAAAAACGAATTTCGGGGGCGGCAGCTGGGGCTGCCATGTGCGAATCGGCCAGTCGCGGTCGTAAAGGTTCAGAACTGGGTCCACGGCGATCAGGTCCATGTTGGCCTGGTAATAAGCATCGAGGGTGCCGACGTCCCGCCAGTAGGGGGTGGCTTTACGGTTTCTGTCCCGGAAGCGGAAGGCATGGACTCGGTACTTGCCAATCATGGCAGGGATGATGTTCTTGCCGAAATCGTGGTCGCTATCCGACCGTGTGGCGTCTTGGCACAGCAGCTCGAACATAAGCCGTGCCGTGAACACATAGATGCCCATCGAGGCGAGGCAGGCATCGGACTGACCAGGAATGGTCGGGGGGTCGCGCGGCTTTTCCTCGAAAGCCACGACGCGGTCCTTGTCGTCTACTTGCATGATGCCAAAACTGGAAGCCTCTCGACGGGGGACGGCGATGCACCCGATTGTCAGATCGGCACCGCGATCTATATGTTCGCGCACCATCTCCGAATAGTCCATCTTGTAGATGTGGTCGCCGGCGAGGATCAGCACATACTTCGGGTTTTCCTTTTCGATGGTGTAGATGTTTTGATAGATCGCGTCGGCGGTGCCTTTATACCAGTGCTCGTCAATGCGTTGCTGCGGGGGCAGGATTTCGATGAATTCGCCCAGATCTCGGGTGAAGATGTTCCATCCTTTGAGGATGTGCAAGTCGAGGCTGCGGGCTTTGTACTGGGTCAGCACAAAAATCTGGCGCAAATTGCTGTTGATGCAGTTGGACAAGGTGAAATCAATGATGCGATACAGGCCGCCGAAAGGTACGGCGGGTTTGGCCCGGTCGCGTGTCAAAGGCTCGAGCCGCGTGCCACGGCCCCCAGCAAGGATGACGGTCAGCACTCCTTTCATGTGGTTCGGCCTCCTTCGCCGAGTCCTTTTAGCACTTGGGTCAGCGCCACTAGTAGTTGCCCACAAGCCACTCGGTCGCGACGGTCTTGGTCAGCTCCAGGTACCCGACCTCGGTGGCTGCTTGCATTCATGGGGCCTGCGAAACTCCGGCCCGATGCGTATTAGACCCAGTGAACCGACCTACTGCAAGAGGCCAGCTTCACCCCTTTTTTTCTAAAAGTGACCGCTCTTGCAACAAGCCGGCGGCATACTGCACCAGATCGCCGCGTCGCAAAGCCACTTCGACGAACGGGCGGAACGTACCCAGCTTATCGCACATTTCTGCCAGCGATGGACAGCGCAAAAAACGCGGATCGGCATGAGCCAACCAGCGCTCGAAGCCCTGTACCGCTTCTTGGAAACGTCCCAGTTGCCACAAGAGATTGACGAGCGCCTCGGCTGCCGGTCCGCGCTCGGCTTCGGGTAAAGCCTCTAGCTTTGCGCGAAAATGTGCCAGCGCCTCTTCCACACACTCCCCGGCTAGGGCTTTCAGATACGTCGCATAGTCTCGGTAACGGTCTTCGAACGGCGGTTCGCTTTGCATTTGAAAACGAGGATTGAGCCGCTCGCCGTAGGCACACAATTCGATGCTCAGGTGCAGTTCCGGACACGGGCGCAAATGAACACTGAACTGTACGACCGATGCCAAGTGCGACACATCCACATGGTAAAAATCGTCCTCGAACAACCACGGGCGGTCGGCAATCAATTCGGGGACAGAGTGGGTGTCGGGCGGCTGTCCCTCGCGTCTCGCGATATCGGCCTTGAGACGCGTCACCAGCTCCTCGTGAAGCGCACGCACCAGCCTCTGCAGGCAATACTGCCGCACGTCGGCGTCCGTTGGCAAACCTTGGCTCAGAGTGGTGATGGCGTTACAGATCCCGTAGCGATCCAGAACCCAGTCGAAAGCTCGTCTGGGATTGGCTCCCTCGTGCCAACCGATCTCGATCAATTGCTGGATACTTTCGCCGTCTTGCGGCTCGAAGGTTTCCAGTGCCCGACGGACTGGCTCCGGCTCGCCGATCATCCGAAAATAGTACCAAGCCGAGGGGATATCCGATGCGGCGAGAAATAGTTCTCCCACGGTTCGAGCGGCCTGGCGAACTGCTTCTTCGTAGGCCTGTTGCACGACCTCCGGATAAGTTTCCAGCGGCTGCAAAGCCAGCGGCGGCAAGCCCAAGTGCAGTCGTTCACGCAAGAGCAAAGCATAAAACAGTCCGTGATACTCCTTGCGTCGCTTCAGCTCTTGGCATAGCTCTTCCAGCATGTACTCCGGTCCGGCGCTTGCCAGCGTGTTTTCCAGGACTTCATAAATGCTCGTCATCGGTACCTCTCCAGGCGTCTAGGTCCTTCATTATCCTATAGCCAGGCAGTGTGCGCTACGGCTCCTAAGCCATCCGGGGATAAGAGGCAAGCTTGCAGATCCGCCGAAAAGCCTTGTCCGGCTTAGCGCCTAGGCAGACCGTTGTCCCGGCGACCGCAGCACCACAGCGACGATACGCGTGGGCATGCGGTGCTTCGAGCCAGATTCCTGTTAACCTGCGCGATGGTGCCCCTAGGGTCAGGCGCCGGATAGCCGGACTTGCCCGAACGGCTCTCCGACGATAAGAATTAGATGGTCCGAATGGGGCCGTAGCTCAATTGGTTAGAGCATCGGACTGTCGATCCGAAGGTTGCGGGTTCGAGTCCCGTCGGCCTCGCTGCCAAGGAAAGCCCTGTCAGTCCGTCGCGCGTCTATTCGGGGTGCTTCGCAAAAAAGGAGTTGAAACACTTCCTGTTTTCTTCTTACCTCGACCGATGCGCCACTCGATCGAAAGCTTCTGCGCTGTTGCACTGGGACCACTTCATTGGAAAGATGTGGAAGGACAGCGGCAGAGACTCGTCGGGAGCAATAGCGAGCCGCCTGGCAGTGCCTTTCAGTGGGCGTTGCAGGATTCGAACCTGCGACTTCTGGTGTGTAAGACCAGCGCTCTGGCCACTGAGCTAAACGCCCCGGTCGCATCGGACGACACTTTGCTCGGCTATGCCTAACAGTGCACTTCAATCAATCTTTGGCCCGCCGCGAGCAATCCCGACCCACGATACACGGCGTGTTTCAGTGATTTCTTAATGTTTTCGTAATGTTGTCGCTTTAATATTGTGGCGAGGCACCGCCGTGGGGCAAGAGGGGTACATGTATGCAATGGCAGTAGGGCATATATGCAGTCACGATGCAGAGCAAGACACACTGGCGAAGCATCGTGAGGTGCGCGGAAGCTGTTGTACCTGGGGAAAGTTCAGGCTGGTATAATGATGCTGGGCGGTTTGGGAAGCGAGCACACGCAAACGAGGAAGAGTATGGATTCGAGGCCGGAAACACTGGAGACAGAGCTGGCGGAACGGGTACGGTCGCTACGTATAGCGGAGCATCGGGAGACAGTTCCGAGGCGCTTTGCCTGGCTGCCGTGGTCGCTCGCCGCGGCTCTAGCGCTGGTCTGTGCGTATTTGGCATACGACCGGCTGACGCCGACGCGCGAATCAGCTTCGGACGATAAGCCTGTTCCGGCGCGGGATGCGTCCACCGGCAAAGTGACTGCTGCCTCGGAGGCCGTGGCCTCATCGGGCGAAGTCGCCCTGGAGGCCAAAGGATACGTCATCCCCGTGCACCAGATTCAGGTCAGCCCCAAGGTCGCAGGCATGGTCATGAAGATTTACTTCGAAGAAGGCAAGCGCGTGCAAAAGGGGGATATATTAGCTGAGTTGGAGACGACCGAGTATCTGGCAGACTACGAGCGCGCCCGAGCAAATGTGCAGGCGGCACGCCAGAGACTGGAAGAGCTGGAGCGGGGCAACCGGCCAGAAGAAATCAAACAGGCTGCAGCCGCTCTGCGCGAAGCCGAAGAGATGCTGGCTCAATTGCAAGACGAATACAACCGCATCCGGCAGTCGGGCCGGGCTACGTCTCCGGACGAGACCGTCCGCGTGGAGAGTCGGCTGCGCCAGGCAGAGTTCAAGGTGGAACAGCTGCGTCAGGCTTATCGCATCATGGTCGAAGGACCGCGCAAGGAAAAGATCGAGGCCGCGCGACACGAACTGGCCGCTGCTGAAGCAGATCTCGTCAAGGCCAAGTGGCGCCTGGACAATTGCGTCGTGCGCGCCCCAGTCAGTGGAACCATCCTGACCAAAAAGGCCGAAGAAGGCAATATCGTCAACCCCGTGGCTTTCAACGTATCCGCCAGTCTGTGTGAGATGGCCGACCTATCCGACTTGGAGGTCGAGTTGAGCATCCAGGAGCGGGACATAGCTCGGGTCTACAAAGGCCAAGCGTGCCGCATTCGTCCCGAGGCTTTTCCGGAGCGGATTTATAAAGGATATGTGTCGCGGTTGATGCCGATCGCCGATCGGGCCAAGGGCGCCATTCCGGTGCGTGTCAAAGTCGAAGTCCCGCGCGACGAGGAAGGAGTATACCTCAAGCCGGAGATGGGGGCGATCGTCACCTTCTTGAAAAAGCCCGATAGCACGGGTCGCCAGCCGTAAGCATTCGTCAAGCGTCCGCCATTCTGTTTAACGTATTCGGTTTTGTTGGGGCAAAAAGTAATTTCTTAGGGACTGGAGAGGGGGCTGTACGAGTGAAATACTTGCAGCATGGCGGCGAATAACCGGTTGTCGCAATGCTCAGTCGGTTGTAGCGATGCAGATGCGCCATGCAGATGCACGAACTAAGCAGAAGCGCCAAGGCAATAGGAGATTGCATGGGACAGCAAGCACTGGTCCGCGTATACGATGTGCACAAGTACTTCCGTCGAGGCGGAGAGCAAATTGACGTTTTGAACGGTCTGACGTTGGAAGTGCCGCCTGGTCAATTTTTAGCACTCATGGGGCCGAGTGGTTCGGGCAAGACGACGCTGCTCAATTTGATCGCCGGGCTGGACAAGCCTTCCGCTGGAGAAATCTGGGTGGGAGATGTCAAGGTGTCCGCCTTGAGCGAGAGCCAACTAGCTCGCTGGCGCACGCGCAATGTAGGCTTTATTTTCCAGTTTTACCATTTGCTACCGGTGCTGACGGCGTACGAGAATGTGGAGTTGCCGCTGCTGTTGTTGCCTATGTCGGCAGCCGAGAGACGACGGCAGGTGTTGACCGCATTGGACCTGGTGGGTCTGTCGGACCGCCTGTACCATCGTCCTGGGCAGCTATCCGGCGGCCAGCAGCAACGGGTCGGTATTGCGCGCGCCATCGTCACCGATCCGACGATCGTGGTTGCCGACGAGCCGACAGGCGACCTGGATGCCAAGTCGGCCAAAGAGATTCTCGACCTCATGGTCGAGTTACAGCGAGCACTCGACAAGACCATCATTATGGTCACCCACGATATACGGGCTGCCGAGCGGGCACAGCGCGTACTGCACCTGGACAAGGGCCGCCTTGTGGAAGACGGGCCAATGCCAGTGCCCAGAAGCGTACCGGTGACCGACCGTAGCACGCCGTAACGGTGGGGCAGGCTATACGGAGACCAAAGCATGTTTTTCAAGCTGTTTCTCTTGATGTTGAAAAACCTGCGGCGGCATCTACTGCGCACGAGCCTGACAGCGGTCGCCACCATGGTGCTCGTGTTCGTGGTGATCCTGGTATGGTCCATTTTGTATTTCCTGGATGTGGTGACCCAGGAGCGCGCCAAAGACTTGAAAGCCATCGTGACCGAGCGCTGGCAGATACCGAGCCAGATGCCGTTTTCGTATGCGGACAGCTTGAGCCGAGGCGCCGCCTCCAAGCCGGACGATATCGTTCCCGACGATTCCATGACCTGGCAATTCTACGGCGGCACGCTCGATCCCAACAAACGCACCCGTGAAAACCTCATCTTCTTCTTTGCCATGGAGCCGAAAAAGCTGCGCACGATGATGGATGACCTGGATACCCTCGATCCGGAACTGATACGCAAAATGGAACAGAACAAGCGCGGCGTCATTGTCGGCCAGGAGCGACTCAAAGCGCTCAACAAACAAGTGGGCGAGCGGTTTACGGTCAGCAGTTTGAATTACAAAGGCATTGATTTGGAATTCGAGATCGTAGGTGTTTTTCCCCAGGGGCGCTATGACCAGAGTGCGGTCATGAATCGGGACTATCTCAACGATGCGCTCGACGATTACTACCGCAAGCGGGGCGTGCGCCATCCTATGCACGATCGCACCTTGAACCTGGTGTGGCTGAAGGTGCCGGACTCGCGCGCCTTTGCCCGGGTGGCCGAGCAAATCATGACGTCCGGGCTGTACACGCAGCCCGCGGTCAAATGCGAAACGGCGGCCTCCGGCATCTCCACTTGGCTCGATGCCTATCGGGACTTGATTTGGGGCATGCGCTGGTCTTACACACCAGAAGTC
>JGI25067J35172_100020_pt1 | contig 13796 bp, 13 predicted proteins | sample Antgeofumaro1A2C_FD_35172 | JGI IMG/M metagenome (IMG submission 35172)
CTGGGGCACGACTGGGAGCGGATGCTGACCTTCTACCGCTACCCGAAGGAGCACTGGGTCCACATCCGGACGACCAACGTGGTGGAGTCGCCCTTCGCCGCTCTGCGGCTGCGGACGGACGCGGCCAAGCGGTTCAAGAAGGTGGAGCGGGCCACAGCGGTGATCTGGAAGATGCTCATGGTGGCCCAGAAGCGGTTTCGCCGGCTGAACGCGCCCGAGCTACTGGCCAAGGTCTACGCCGGGGTGCAGTACGAGGACGGGGTCGAGGTGACCAGGGAGGAGGCCGCCGCCTGATGCGTGTTTACACACCTATTGACAAGACCTCATAAAACTTGGCATAGCCATGCACCTGTCCGCTGTTTTGCAAGTGGGGCTGCGGCATAGCGTACTTATTGTGCAGATGTGCCATGATGACCCAAATTTTCATGAGTGAACTCGGCCCTGGCGTAAGGTTATTTACTAGGGCACGACTACCGATTAGGTGGGACAAAAAGGCAGTCGAACAAATTCAAGGCTAGGCGGATAAGATTGCCCGCGGTTAGTCTCGCCCAGCGTATTTTGGGTAGCTATGGCGAGCCAGAGAAACGACTTAGACGCACGAGATCGGCACTTTTGCCAACCTCACGCCCAGTGTGCGCTGATGCACGTTCAGCGCCTGGCGTATGCCCGGGCTGTGGGCACCGCCGGTGAAGCTCGCGCCCAGGCTTACATCTCACAAGCCATGTCGGCCTTGGGACTGCATGTTGTCCAAGAGCCGTTCCCTATCTGCGTATGGCAAAGCGAGCTGCTGACTCGGGCAGTCTATCTGCTGTGCGCAGTTTTGGCATTGGCTGCGGGTCTGTTGACCAGCCTGGAAAGGACCAGCCTACTGTGGGTAAGCGGCTTTTTATGGCTCTTGGCAGCGTTACTTGTGAACCGCCCGTTCCTATTGACTCGGCTTTTCAGTCCTTGCCAAAGATTTATGATCTGGTCTCACAACATAGTAGGTACGCGGAGATGCCAAAGCCAGCCCATAGCGCGCGTAATATTTATGGCCCATTACGATACCAAGTCGCAGTACCTACCCACGGGAATCCGCGTTGCTTTGGTAACTACGGCAACAATCTGCAGCGCTCTTTTGGGGGTAGTAGCCTGGCTAGCCTGCCTGGGTGTCCCCCTGAACCTACAAAGTCGCGCCACGTGGCAGCTAGTCACGCTGACGTGCGTATGCCTGGCCAGTTTGATCGCCAACGTAACCCGCAATCACAGTCCCGGCGTCCTCGACAACGGATCGGGGGTAGGCTTGCTTCTGGAACTGGCGCGCTGTTTTCGCCCGCCTGATACCGTGCCGGCAGAGGTTTGTTTCGTGGCGACAAGCGCCGAAGAGATCGGTCTACAAGGAGCTCGGGCCTTTTTGCTGTCGAGGCGGGACTGGCTGCGCCAAGTTCCTACCTTGATCATCAACCTGGAAAGCGTCGGGGCAGGCAAGAGAATTTTTCTGGCCGGCTCGCCTGTCGGCGTCAAGCTCGCTGAGGAAGTAGCTGCAGATCTAGAGCTGCGTTGTGCTCGACTCCACGTCCTCGGGGCCCGTATGGACCACGAGCCTTTCGTTCCCGCCGGCTTCCTCGCTCTCAGTTTGCTAGGCGATGTCGTGCGCTACTCTATGCACATGCATACGCACCGCGATAACCTGAGCATCCTTCAACCGCAAACTCTGGAACGCATAGGGCGGCTGGCCTGCGCACTTGCCTGGCGCTGGCTGGCTTGCCATGCGGAAAACACCGCCGAACACGCCGTCCGCACTCGCCCCTCCTGCTTGCCCCAGGTGCCTGTCTCGGACTAAACTTTGATGAAGCTCCCAGTCCGCGCCGAGGCTATGCCTGGGGATCCGGTATGCCAGCAAGGGAGTAACACTCATGACGGCTCCAGCCACCGACGCGCAAGTCTTGTTCCAACGACTGCTGGACAAACTGGCCCCGATAGGCCAGACACACGTCTTGCGGTTCTGGCACGAATTGTCCGACGAGCAACGTCGCTGTCTGGCCGCGCAAATCGAGCAACTAGACCTTGCTTGGCTGGCACAGATGCAGGAGCGCGGATTGCGCTCGCAGCTATCGGTTCCGCCCCCGGATTCGTGGCAGCCGCCCGAAGTCATCGGCCCTGCTCGCACTTTCGACCAATGGGAGTATCAAGAGCAAGTCGCCCAGCTCGGCGAAGCCAGCCTCAAGGCAGGAGAGGTGGCCATCTTACTGGTTGCCGGCGGGCAAGGGACCAGATTGGGCTGGCACGGTCCCAAGGGCACTTTTCCCATCGGCCCCATCTCCGGCAAATCCCTGTTCCAGATCCATGCAGAAAAGGTCCTCAAGCTCGCTCGCCGCTACGATGTTCCTTTGCCTTTGTGTATCATGACCAGTCCTGCCAACGACCAGCTAACGCGCGACTTTTTCCAGCAGCACCACTACTTCGGGCTTCCTCCCGAGCAAGTTCATTTCTTTGTGCAAGACGAGTTGCCTGTGGTGGAGTATCCCAGCGGGCGACTGCTGCTTGCAGATCGGCACCGTATCGCCACCAGTCCCAACGGCCATGGCGGTGTCCTGACCGCTTTGCAGAAGGCACACTTGCTCGACCGTCTGCACGCTCGGGGCATCCGCCGTATCTTCTACTTCCAGGTGGACAACCCCCTGGTGCGCATCGCCGACCCCTTTTTCATAGGCCACCATCTGGAACGCGGTGCCGAAATGTCCCTCAAAGTCGTGATCAAAAACGATCCGCTCGAGCGCGTCGGCAACGTGGTATGTGCCCAAGGACGCTATTACATCGTCGAGTACAGCGACTTGCCCGAAATGCTGGCCCGTCGGCGGCTGCCTTCCGGAGAGCTCCTTGTGCGTTATGGCAGCATTGCTATCCACCTATTCGAGCTGGAATTCCTGCGGCGTCTGTGCTCGCGCCCCGAGCCCCTGCCTTGCCATTGTGCCCTCAAAACGACTCCCTATCTCGATGAGCACGGGCAGTTGCGTCAGCCCCAAGCGCCTAACGCCGTCAAATTCGAGACGTTCATCTTCGATGCTCTGCCCGAAGCACAGCGCGTAGTGATCCTGGAAACCTCGCGCGCTGAAGAATTCGAGCCGCTCAAAAACGCCGCGGGGGAGAATTCACCGGCGACCGTACGCCAGGCTCTGACCCATCTTTATGCCGACTGGCTCAGCCAGGCAGGTGTCGCCGTGCCGCGCCGGCCCGATGGCTCCCCTGCTTTCCCTATCGAAATCAGTCCTCTATACGCTCTGGACGCTGAAGAGTTGCGCGACAAAGTCGCTCACTTGCACGATATCACAGGCCCACTCTATCTAGAAGATCGGACAGATCTGCAGGCCCCAGCCTCTCATGACCGCGACTCGAACACCGCCGACAAGACCCGGTTTCCCTGAGGGCTCCCTGCTATCCCCATCCGATTCTCCCCCTTCGGCCGGTCCCCGAGACGCGCAACCGAGGCGACTACACCGCACCTATCCATCCCACCGTCATCGCCCAAAGTCAGCCTATACAACCCCACCCGATGCCAGTCCCGATCACTCCTCCAGGGTCACGATCTCCCCGCCGGCGGGCGTCACCAAAGCCCAAAACACTTCCTCCGCCATCCCCCCTTTGAGCACCCGCACATGCCCATCGGCAAACCCGCTCACCATCCCCGCCGCATGCGGCGTCTGCGGTATCCTCGGATCGGCATCATCGAATTTCGGCCGAACCTGAAATACCAACCCAGGAATGGACGAACGCGCCCTCGGCGGACTGCCCTCAGTGACCGGCAACGCATCCCCGTAACGCACATGAGCGAATGTGGCCGAGCGTCCATGAGCACGTCCTGCCGGGGTATCACGCGGGTATACTCCCGGCGGGTATCTCGTCCACATGAACTGAAAGCCATGCAAACCTTCGCCGACACGCCGATTCCAGAACGCGTAATGCTCAGCCACCAGGAGCGTGTTGGAAAGTCCGTCCTTGAAAGAAATGTTCACGGAGGGATTCTTCCACAACGCATAGGCATTCGCTGCGTACGAAGAAGTGCCGTAGGTAAAGGGAGTCGGGTCCGACGGACATATGAAAATCGGTATCCGCACCGATGACTTAGGTTCACCCTTCCTGACCTCCTCAGGGTAGCTGGCATCCAGTTCCAAAAAGGGCAGCAGGTCCTCGTGGAAATGATTGACGTTGTAATATATCGCCGGCAACTGCCCTTTGCGCTGCTGCGCGTATTGATGCGCAGCCAGCATCAGTTGCTTTTGCTGGTTGCTGCATTTCACAACTTCCGCCCGTGCGCGGGCCCACTGGATCGCCGGCACGAGCAAGCTCAGCAACACGGCTATGATCGCCAGCGACAACAAGACCTCTATCAAAGAAATCCCCTTCCTCATCGCTGCGCCCTCCACTCGCTCATCACTGAACAAGCCTCGTTAGAACGTCGCTGTCTTTGAATCGCTCCGTGTTGGGCGGATCATCCATGAGCCTGTAGTAAAGCCGGCCTTTGCAGTCGTACCTATCAGCAGGCAATCTAAAGGGCTGCCAACTCGCAGTCCAATTTTGCCCATTTATAGCAGCAACGGAGATATAAATCAGATCTCTAAACGTGGTGGACTGAGCACGTCCCTCTACCCTGTCGAACACCTCCCTTTGCGCTCCATCAATTTGAAAGGTCCCCTCGAGGTTCAAACAGCCTGGCAAGCCCCCTGGATTGGGGATGGCCTTCGTCAGCTTGATCTCCGCGCCCAGAAGCATGGGCACAACGGCGAGACACACAGCCACAACCACCATCCGGTGCTTCATGAGTGGATCCTCCCCTTACGGGGGCGCATGCACTTGCGCACCGGACCTCCGATATACTCCACGGGCCGATGCCCGTCCCTTCACACCTTCAGCCGACCCATGCCCTGCACCTCGGTGCCGTTGCATCCGTGCAGCGCAGGTCGCTCGGTCCTGGCACCCCGTGGCGATTGCTCATTGCACAACAGCACGCGACTGGGGCTCGACGCACGCCGCCAGGTTCGCTCGCCCGATAAGTGTCGTCCAGTCTTGGCACAGCACCAGGTGTCGGTCCCTCGATGCACCACACCGTGTGCCGCGATCCATGCACCGCACCAAGGCGGCACCACGCGCCAGATCGGCCCCCCTCCTGCTGCGATCGGCAGCCCCCATTATAACCGCATTCCGCAGACGATGCCAAAAAAAAAAACGTCTCAGTTTTTTTGCAAAAAGCAACCTAAGATATGGCTGTACAAGTACTTATGGCCATGCCACATTTTTGCGAAAATTGGCAATTTCCTCTTGACAAGGGTCCTGCGCACGAGCGCACAGACGACCCCGGGGCAAAGAAGCGAGCTGGAGCGTTGACGTACGCTTGGTGAGATAGTGCGTGCGCGAAGGGAGACACCTGGCAGGCTCGGAGGAGTCGGACTAAACGGCGCGCGTGTCGCTATGTTCGACGCGCTGCAACAATTCGTCCACGCAAGCGCCGAGCAAAAGGGCGCCTCCTATCACTGTATATTGTAGTTCATTGGGCACTCCCCACATGTTAGCGAAGTTGGGGAGCATAACCAAAATGGTGGTGCCGATCATGATGCCCAGGACGTTTCCTTCGCCGCCGCGCAAACTGCAGCCGCCGAGGACGGCACCGGCGATGGCATACAGTTCCATGAAATTACCGGCAGCCGAGGGCTGAACCGAGTTTTGTTCCATGAGGTAGAGGCATCCGAAAAAGGCCGCCGAAGTCGAGCAAAGCATATAGGCGACGATTTTGTACCGATCGGTGGCGATGCCCGAATAGCGGGCGGCGCGCTCGTTGCTGCCGATGGCGAACAGATAGCGTCCGTACACGCTGAGGTGCAAAAACACTGCCGCCGCCGCGCTGACGAGCAGAAAGATCACAAAAAAGCGCGGGAGGCCGAACACATCGTTTAGGTAATAGAAAGCTTTCAGATCGGGGTAGTCGTTACCCAGTCCTTTGACCTGATCGGCAGCGAGCCAGCGTGCGGCTCCACGATAAATGAACAGACCGCACAAAGTAACGACGAAAGGCTGAACGCGCAAGCCGGTCACCAACACGCCGTGGATGCAGCCCAGCAGAGCTCCGAAGAGGACGACCGCGACGATCAGCACATGTCCTGGCAGGCCCCAGGAACGGTTGTGTTCGAGGAGCACGACCAGGACGGTGGCGCTGAGGCCGATGACCGAGCCGATGGACAGGTCAATGCCGCCGGCGATGATGAGCAGGCCGGCACCGAGACTGATGAGGCCATATTGTCCGATCCGTCGTGCCAGGTTGTAATGATTGTCCCAGGAGCGCGCGCTGGGGTCGGCATACCAGAGGGCCAAGTACAGGAACAGCAGGAACGTGAGCAGGCCGAAGAGTTTTTTGTTCATGGCCGAGCATTGCCTCCGGTGGCCAAGCGCATGACCGCTTCTTCGGACAACCGGGCTTTGGGGATTTCGCCGGCGATGGTCCCTTCGTGCATGACCAGGACGCGGTCACTCATGCCGAGGATTTCTTCCAGGTCGCTGGAGATCATGAGGATGGCGACGCCGGATGCGGCCAAGCGATCCATGATGGCGTACATTTCCGCTTTGGCGCCGACATCTATGCCGCGGGTAGGCTCGTCGAGCAAGAGCACGCGCGGGGAGCGGGCCAGCCATTTGGCGAGGACGATCTTTTGCTGATTGCCACCGCTCAGAAGCCGCACAGGCTGGCGCACCGTGCGCAAGCGGATGTGGAATTGCTGAACGGCGGACTCGGCCAGGCGGCGCTCTTGCGCACGCGCGACCAAGCCGAAACGCCGCAGCAGATCGAGGAGGGGCAAACTGAGGTTATGGCGCACGCTGGCATCCAGGAGCAAGCCCTCGCTCCGGCGATCTTCAGGGATCAGCACGATGCCCTGAGCGATCGCCTGGGCAGGGGAATGGATGGTCAGGGGCCGTCCGTCGAGCACGATGCGGCCGGCGAGCGCCGGGCGCACGCCGAAGAGCGTCTGAGCCAACTCGGTGCGCCCCGAGCCGACCAAGCCCGCCAAGCCGACGATCTCTCCGGCATAAAGTTCGAAATGGATAGGCTGCTTTTGCCGGCGCGACCAGCGCAATCCCTCGACGCGCAGGACCGGTGGTCCGTTGTGGACGGTCCCAGCGCGCCGCTGATAAAACTGACGCACTTCCCGTCCTACCATGAGACGCACCATGGCTTCGTGCTCGATGGCCTCGCGCTGCAGCTCTCCGGCATTGCGCCCGTCGCGCAGTACCAGCACGCGATCGGCGATCTGCTGCACTTCACTGAGCCGGTGCGAAATATACAGGACACTGACGCCGGAGCTTTTCACATCGCGGATGACGGCGAAAAGTCGCGCCGTTTCCTGGGCCGTCAGACTACTGGTCGGCTCGTCCATGATGAGCACGCGCGCCTGGACCGACAAGGCCCTGGCAATTTCCACCAACTGTTGCGGGCCAGGTGCGAGCTGCCACACGGGCGTGCGCGGCGAACAGTGCAAGCCCAGTCGCTGCATGTAAGGCAAAGCTTGTTCGTAAATGGACCGGCGGATCAATCGCAGCGGGCCACCTGCGACTGGTTCGCGCCCCAGGAAGATATTGGCAGCGACATCGAGATTGGGGGCCAGATCGAGCTCCTGATGGATGAGGGCAATCCCCATGCGGGTGGCGTCCAGGACCGAGCGAAATACTACCTGACGGCCGGCCACGCGGATTTCCCCGGCATCGGGAGCGAGCACGCCGGCGAGTATTTTCATGAGGGTGGACTTGCCGGCACCGTTTTCGCCGATTATTGCCAGGACCTCTCCGGGAAACAGTCGCAGACTGACCCGATCCAGCGCCTGAACGCCTGGGAAGGCTTTGCAAATACCGTGTGCTTCCAGGATGGGTAGCCGGGATGGATCGTCCGGTGTGGCCATTGGTTTACCCGATTGACCCGAGTGCAGGCTGAGCGGAGCAGCCGGGGAGCGTTCATCCGGCGCACGAGTTAGTCCTGGAGAGCATCCAGGACGCCGCGCCGACGATCCACGGCATTTTGCACATCGAGTTTGCCCACAAAAATGGCGATCTTGCCCCCTTCGGGAAGGACTTCCCGCACCAACTGCCCAGCCGCTCGACCAGCCTCGTAATTGTTCGTGCCTATATAGCAGATGCGTTTGCTACCCGGCGGCAGGTCGCTATCTTGGGTGATGACCGGGATTTTGTACTTCTCCACGACCTGATCGAGGAATTGAGCCTGGTACTCGGCAGCATTGGGACTGATGGCGATGCCTTTGATCCCTTTGACGATGAGGTCTTCGATAATCTGTTTCTGCTCTTCCGCCGTACCGCGGGCAGGCATGTGGAACTCGACTTCGACCTGGAAATCCTGGGCCGCCTGTTCCGTACCGCGGCGGGCAAAGGTCCAGAATTCGTAGGCGTTGTTGCTCAAGAAAGCTACGCGCACGCCGTCAGGGGCCTTGACTGTCGGAGTACCCGCACCGCTCTTGAGCTTGCGAATCTCCGCGTGGAAAGCGTCTACATTGTCCTTTTTGATGACGCGGTGCGGGATGTAGAGGATATCCTTGTCGAAGCGATAAGTCACGCCGTCTTTTTCGAAGGGGCGCACGAGGACATCGCGATCGCCTCGAGCCAGTGCCGCCAAAACGCGCACGGCGTGGTAGCCGAACTGGTACGGCTGCTGCACCACCGTCCCATAGATATGTCCATCGCGAATGCCCTGGAGGGTCTCTTCGTTTTCGTCGAAGCCGACGATGGCGAGTTTGCCTTCCTTGCGCGAGGCTTTGACTGCTGCCAGAATAGCGGGAGGATTATAGGCCCACAGCCCGACCATGCAGCGCAAGTCGGGATGCTTCAGGAGCAAATCTTCGGCATTGGCCTTGCATTTCTCCTGGCTCGCGTCGTCGGTCATGGTGGCCACGAGGATATACTTGCCGAAACGCTGCATATCGCCCGATGACGAGCGCGAGCAGCCGGCAGAAACGGCCGTCACAAGAGCCAGAAGCGTGTGCGTCAAGATCGCACTGGCTAAGAGCAGACAAGACCGGCCACACCTTTGCGTATGGGCGGCAGTGCAATATGGCTTCATGATGTCTCTACCCCCTCAGTGCTCGCAAGTCATCGAGTTCACGAGGTATCTGGCCTTTACCTGGTGCGCCTCACTCAGTAGTGTAGCAAGCTCGACGGGCGCACGACACAACAGCGTAGCCGCCGCGACGAGCCGACGTTTGCTTTCGCCGACCCTTTTAGAGATTATCCGTAAGATGATGGAAAACAAGAGCCCGGAGCGCGAGGGCTGTGCCGAGCAGATGCGTGTCGAGGCGCTGGCAGTAGGGCAGGGCGCACTGGCAGGCGCCGGACTGGCAGTACTCATGGCGGTATTGCTCGCCTGGAGTGGCATAGGCCCGGAGGAACTAATACGGTTGGCCGCCCCAGAGCAAATCCCTGTAGCCCAAGCAGAGCCCTACCCATACGAAGTAGTCCAGGCGCAGGTGCGCCCCGAGCATCGAGCGCCGGAGTTGTTTTTGGATGCGCAGCATCTTTCCGGCTGGCGGCTCGTGGGAGGCGGACGGCTGACGCTCAGTCAAGGGCTGCTCTTGCTGAGCCACGACGCGGAGCGGCGCACAGGGTACCTGGTCAGCGAGGTAACGGGACGCGATTTCGAAGCGCATGTGCTCTGGCGGGTGGTGCAAGGGCATTGTGGGTTTTGCTATCGAGCAGGATACGATCGGCGCTCGCCGGACGAGTTGTGCGGACCGCAGGTGCGCTGGTCGAGCGATCCGTGTGGGTACACGGGCGGGATTTTCGAGAGACACGGGCGTGGATGGCTCGGTCTATTGCATGCCCCGGTTTCGAAGCCGAGGTTGTGGCACGAGTTGCGTATCGTCGCTCATCGGGAAACGGTCGAGGTGCATGTGGACGGGCGGCTCGCCGGGCGCTATGCAGAGCCTTTGGCTGAAGTGTGGCGCAAGCCTGGTCACTTCGCCGTCCACATTCAAGGCGGCACATACCTACGCGTGTGGATCCATCATATCGCCATCCGCATCTCCGAATGACCCGAGAGGGGGTAGAACTGCTCGAAGACCGTGGGCCGACGGCACATGCCGGCCAGGGGACAAGCGATGCAGCGCGCCAGTTTTGCTATAACCAGCTGGCAGGAAATAACCGCACTAGGGGGTGCCTATGCATTGCAGGCAATCCTGGTCGGCCTGGGCTTATATTTCCTGTTTCCGCAGCGATCCTGGCGTTTGCATACGCTATGGGGACGGCAGCGTGACCGCTATGTCGGCTGGGGACTAGCGCAGATCGGCGCCGTCTTTTTCGCGTGGATGGTCTTGGATACCGTCCTGGTTCTGATCGCCGATATGCTCGGCAAAAGATCGCAAGAGGACGCGGCGACGCAGATTTATGTGACCGCCGTGGCGATGCCCGTCCGGTTGCTAGTCAGCTTGTGGATCATATGGCGGCTAGGAGAAGTGGGGCCTGCACAGATTGGCTTGCACGGTTACCGCTGGCGCCAACAGCTATGGATCGGCTACATCCACTGGTTGTGGGTGACACCGTGTGTCTTCCTCGTGCATCAGGGAGCGCTCCTGCTAAACGACTGGTTGGGGACACCTGCTACGCCGCACCCGATCGAAAAGATCCTGCACGGGCCAATGGCATGGTGGCAGGTGCTCGTGGTAGCCTGGGTGGTGCTCATCGGTGCGCCTGTATGGGAAGAATTTTTTTTTCGCGGGCTGCTGCAGCCGTGGCTGGGCCGCTATCCCCTGGTCGGCGATTTGGTGCTGCTGGGTCACTTGGTCTTGTTGACTGGGCAAGCCTGGGAACGAAACTCTGCCTGGTCCGTTATGCTGATCCCGGCGATCGGCCTGGGCTATATCGCTTTCGATCGGCTAGGGAAAAAGCGACTGGCGCACCCCTGGCAAGCACGGGCGATCTACGCGACGTCTCTTTTATTTGCCACGGCCCATGCCGACATATGGCCGACACCGGTGCCAATTTTTGCCCTGTCTTTGGCCCTGGGTTGGCTGCGTTATCGCACGCAGTCGCTGCTGGCGTCAATGGTGTTGCACAGCCTGTTCAACCTGACCAGCTTGTTGGCGGCTTTTTTGCGATGCTGACGCTCGCTACCCGCGGCTCGGCGTACGCTGCAAACCATCTCCGCCCGGCACAACGACGGCGTAGCCTACGACTCACGAGGGCAAAGGCCAGGTACAGACGACGAGCGCCACCGTCCCGCGCTGGCAGGCAGCGACCAGCTCGCGGCCCGGCTCATGGTAGCCCCGGCGCACGCTGCCCAACCCGATAGCACGGCTCCGAAGATAGCAATAAGCCGCCGATGTTACCCGGCCCACTTCTGTGCCCTGGGACATAAGCGTTGCTCCGACTAGCTCCTGAGCCGCTCGGTAGCTGTCTAGCCAGGCGGTAGGTTCGGCACGCAGACCGACCAGATAGCGGTTGACATGCCCATAGGTACGGATGCGTGCAATGGTTTCCTGGCCTAAATAACACCCTTTGGTAAAACTCAGGGCCTGGTTGTCCCGCTGCATTTCCTGAGGAAAATTGCTGTCGTCCATGTCGGTACCGCTGCGCGGCGTACCCGCGGCGATACGCAGCGTCTCGACCGTTGCCCAGCCGATCGGGCAGACGCCCACGTGTATCAAGGCCTGCTGCAAAGCCGCGCCATACTCCACCGGAACCACGAGCTGTATCGCCGGGACGACCCAGTCGCGCATGCGGCGTGCCTGCAGGACCGTATCGGCCAAGCCGGGCAGCGAAGACAGGCAACAGTCGCGACTCGCCAGGCTGTGGACTAACTCGGGGTGCCAGCGCTGCAGCACGTGCTGCGCTTGCGGACCGGCGACGACCAGGAGCGCATATGCCGCGGACTCGTCGCAGATGGTCACTTCTTCTGTCACGTGAAAGCGTTCGAGATGTGCCGCCACTTTGGCTCCCAGCCCAGGATCCAGATCGAGCCACAGGGCATCCGGGTATTTGAAAACCTGCGTGCGTGCGACGATACGCCCCTGGGAAGTGGTCAAAAACGCTTCACGCGCTTCGTAGTCGCGCATAGCGCGGATGTCTTGGGTGCACATGTTATGCAAAAAGGACACGGCATCTCTGCCCCCGAGGCGCACTTTGCCCCTGCTGGAGAGGTCGGCCAGAACGGCACCCTCGTGAGCAGCTTGCAGCTCGGCCGTTGGATCGCCGCAGTACAGTGGGACACATCCGTCGCCTGGTGCTAAGGCATGACGCTGGGCTTGCTGGTCCATGCGGGTTTTCTCCTTCTTTTCTAGTGCGACGCGGACGATTTTTTGGCGAGGTCCGGACCGGTCAAGGCCATGGTTTTGTGGGCGTCGGGCAGAACGATGCAGGTTCCCGAGCGCTGGGCCAGACGCTGCAAATCGGCTGCATGACGCAGGGGCGTCACATGCAACTGCTCGACCTGATCTGCGTCGAGATCGCTCAAAAGATACAGATGGGCACGCTCGGCAGCCACGGCCAGCTGCCAGACAGTCAAGGCCAGCGGCGAGCGCTCGCGGCGCACCCGCACGAGCGCTTCCAACGGGNGTTGCGTGTCCCGAAACCATTCGCCCAAGGCAGTCACTGGCTGACGCAGAGCCGAGACCACAGCGATATGTCCCCCAGGCTGCACGATCCGTGCAGCACAAGCAAAGGCACGCGCCAATTCGACGAAGGACTGCCCGGCGGGGTCGCCTCCGATGCCTGCAATCACCAACTCGGCCCGTCCAGCTACGGTGACTCGCCAGTAGCGATCCAACAGTTTGCGGCTTGCGCGTGCCACCGGCTCGGCCAAACCGGCAAGGATGTGACTGAGTTCGTCTCCCGGCCCTTCGACCCCCTGGACGAAAAACGGGACACCCAGAAGCCAGGCTACTTCGTCGGCCTCTTGCAAGATAGGCCACAGGTGGTCGCCGGGCACGTTTTCTGTCGGCAGCCGCCACAATTGTTCTCGCGTTTCGCTGTCGCCCAGCGCCGGAAAGAGGTCGGCCGAGCCTCCTGCATAGCCAAAAATCGGGTCGTATACGGTGCGGCCGATCACCACCACGGCGTCCGCCTCTACGAGGGAACGGTTCAGGTAGATGCGCCGGCCCTTTTGGGTGCTGGCGAGGTAGCACAGTCGGGCACGATTGTGCGGATCGTGCACTTCCACGGGCAACTGCCGGAGATGCCCCGGCAGACGCTCGAACCAACGGGGCTGGATCCCGGGCAAACGCGGCGCACACAGCAAGCGGATGCGTCCGCGAGCGATCCCTGCCTGCAGCAGGTAGTCAGCAACCCCCTGAACCAGAATCGGCAACGCCAGCAAGGCTTCGTTGACCACGATGACCACGCGGTCGTCGGCAGTCAGCGCTCGTCTCAACGGAGGATAACCGTCCAGAGGCGCCTCGAGAGCCTGGTAGATATGCCCGGCGACGTCTTCCAGGACCGGCGCTTGTGCCTGCCGGTGGACAGCGATGGCCTTGCCCTCTTCCAGGTCAATACCGACCCGGCTGGTGCCTGCATATACTTCCAGCCGCGTCATGACCCATCGCTCCCATACGATGCGCGTGTTCAGAGCCGCCCAGACAGGATGGCTCTCCCCAAAGATTTTCCTCGATGCCTCGCACCATTATCATTATTCGGCCGCGCCCCGGTGCTGGCTTGGAACGGCCTGCGCTTTTCGTTTAAAAATAGACCAGCCAGGCCAAAAGGTGACGGCTGCAACGAACAGGCGCACCGGCCTTGCCAGCACAGGCCGACACGTGCCCAGCAGGTTTACGAACTACCGG
>JGI25067J35172_100024_pt1 | contig 13340 bp, 7 predicted proteins | sample Antgeofumaro1A2C_FD_35172 | JGI IMG/M metagenome (IMG submission 35172)
TTGACGTTGCCGCCGGTAGCCTGGGGGCTGCTCGACGCCGGGCTGTTGTTCGGCGGCTGGAGTATGACAGACCGCGATTTTCGCGAGATCATTATCAAGCCGGACAATGTACCTATCGTAGGTTTGGTATTCGTGGTCGGCTTTTTTACATGGTTGGCGCTGCGCAAAGGCGTGGTCAACGACGAGCGTATGGCACGCGGTCTGCCGCCTGCCGAAAAAGAAGAAGACGAAAAAGTGCTGGTTTGGCCCGATCTAGTATACACCGAGCTCATCTGCATGGTGATCGTTACGGTCGTCTTGATCGTCTGGGCGGTAGCTCTGCCGGCACCGCTGGAACAGCCGGCCTCCAGCACCAAAACGCCCAATCCTTCCAAGGCGCCTTGGTATTTCCTGGGTCTCCAGGAAATGTTGGTCTATTACGATCCCTGGATCGCCGGCGTCGTTTTGCCGACGATCATCATATTAGGTTTGATCGCTATACCATATATAGACTTCAACCAGAAGGGGAACGGATATTACACTTTCGAGCAACGCGCTTTTGCGATCGTCATGTTCTTGTTCGGTTTTGTCGTACTGTGGGTGACCCTTATTTTCCTCGGCACTTTTTTGCGTGGGCAGAACTGGAACTTTTTCGGCCTGTACGAGACCCGCAATCCTTACAAACTGGTGCCCCTCAACAATGTCAATCTGTCGGAGTATTTCTGGCTCAAAGGGCTGGGAATCGTCTGGGATCGGCCTGGTGAGGAGCCTAGCATTGTGCGCATACTGGCGCGGGAGTCTCCCGGGATCGTGGGAATCGTGCTGTATTTCATGCTGTTGCCCCCCGTGCTGGCGCGTACAGTGCTGCGGAGCTTTTATTTGCGCATGGGCTTCATTAGATACATGATTTTGTCGTCGTTGATTCTGCTCATGGCGGCGTTACCGATCAAAATGATCCTACGATGGGCCTTCAATCTCAAATACATCGTCGCAATACCCGAGTATTTTTTCAATATTTAGGGTGTCCTATCGGTCCACGATAGGGCCGCCGGGTGGTATAGTAGCGCCGGTTACAATCTAAGGATGGCTTATGGGTGCACTGGAAGAAACTTATCGCGATCAACGAAAGCTGGACATTGTTTTTGCTCTGTCGTGTCTGGCTTTAGTGGCGAGCATGATCTGGATGTTCGCCAAGGATCACAACCGCGAATTCAAAAAAGTGCAGCGCAAAGGCTTCGATGTGGAAGTGGCCTTGCTGGAAGAACAGGCCCAAGAACTGGAGCGAAAAGGACGTGACCTTGTCGAACAGGCAGAAAAGCGTGTGCAGGAAGCGCGCAGTCAGATCAATGAATCGGACTTGCGCGAATTGCGCGCCGAACTCGACCGACTGTTGCCCGAGACCGTGAAGAAAGAAACCGAGCTGGCCTTCGAAAAAGCTGTGCGCGATTCTTGGGTCAGCATCCGCGACGACCTCACCGGCCAGTACGAAAACGCTCGCAGAGAAAGCGTTCGGCAGTCGCTCAAAAAGGATATTGAGGAGTGGGAACAACGCATCGCCGACAAGAACAAGCATTTGGAACAATTGCAGCGTGAGGTGGAAGCTTTACAGGACAAACGGAGACAGATCCAGGGACGGATAGACGAACTGCTCGCTGAGCTAACGCGTGCCGAGTCGGAATTGAAAAGGCGCAGAGCAGAACAGGATCGGCTGCTGCGCTTGGCGGAGCAGCGGCGTATGACGCCGGGCGCCAAGTTTCGCGCTTGGCCCATCGTGGACGCTTTCAATTCTCCCTATCGCGTCCGGCAATACGCTCCGGAAGGGCTGACCATAGACTACAACTTCAAGCAGGTCCAGCGCCAGGATCGCTGCGCGACCTGCCATATGTTCATAGATCGGCAGGGATTCGAAAAGGCCCAGCTGACGAGTATAGCCGAAAAAGTGACTTTGCAGCTCGGCGAGTACGGGGNGTATTGCAATCATCCACGCCTCGATTTGTTTGCAGGTTCGTCCAGCCCGCACCCGGCGGAGAAATTCGGCTGCACCATTTGCCACGCAGGGCAAGGAGGAGCCGCCACGTTCAATTTCGCTTTCCATTTCCCCGACGGCGGCAAGACCGACGGCAAGACGTTGGAAAGCTACGTCGAAAAAAAGCAGCGCTGGCAAGATACCTACCACTGGCATGCCAGTTTGCATCCCGATTATTTGTGGGATATGCCCATGATCCCTATGCGTTTCATCGAGTCGAGCTGTGTCAAGTGCCATCACAACATCGCCGATCTGGTGCGCACTTCGGGGCGCGAAGAGGCGCCGAAACTGCTGCGGGGCTACCGGCTGGTGCGTGAGTTAGGATGCTTCGGCTGCCACGAAATCAGCGGTTACAAGGCGGGCCGGCCCATCGGGCCCGATCTGCGGCTGGAGCCTTATCCTGCGCCGGACGAGCTTTCGCCGATGGAGCGGGCTAAGCTGTACAACAACAGTGCCGAGCCCCCGGGGCAGTGGCGCAAAGTGGGCCCAGGGCTGCGTCGGATCGCCGAAAAGACAACGCCGCAATGGACTGCCCGCTGGATCCGCAGTCCACGCTCGTTCCGGCCCGACACCCGTATGCCGCATTTCTTCGGCTTGACCAACAATCATCCGGATCAGCTTTCGGACCTGCAAAAAGATCTCCCCTCACAAGTTCCCGAGGAACATCGGGATTTGCCCGACGCCGAAATCCAGGCGATCACCTTCTACTTGTTCAAAAGCAGTGAAGTTTATCTGGACAAGATTCGCAATTTGCACGCTCTGTCGCAGGCCCAATGGCAAAAATACGAAGATGTGCATAACCAGTTGTCCGCATTGGACGACGCCCGGCGAGCACAACCCGACTTGACGCCGCGCGAACCTGCTCCGGACTTGCCAGCCGCTATGATGCCCCAGGACATAGTGGATAAACTGCTGGCGGATCCAGCACTCATGTCCAAGTTGACCAAAGATCAACTGGCATCTTGCCGGGCCTATTTGCAGGAGCTGCGGCGCATGCGTCGAGCGGCAGCCAGTCTGGCAGAAAAACCTTTTCCGCCTCCCGAGTTGCTGGTCGAGGGCAAGCCGTACGCCGGCGATCCGCGAGCTGGCCGCCTGCTCTTCGAAAACCGCGGCTGCTTGGCTTGCCATGCACACAACCAGATCGAGGTCTACAATGCCGAGGGCAAATTGTTGACCGACTCCGGATACGGTCCGGACCTGTCCCATGTGAAAAGCAAGCTCGGCAACGACCGGACCGACGCTGCCAAGTGGCTGTATTACTGGCTGACCGACCCGACCAGTTACCATCCGCGGACGTACATGCCCAAGCCCCAGCTGGAACCCAGGGAGCGTATGGATATCGTCGCTTGGCTACTCGGGGAAGGATCCGGTTCGCCGCCACCTGAGTGGCAAAGTGTGCACGTAGACTCAGGCAATGTGGAAAAGCTCGCGCGCCTTTTCCTCGACAAGGCACTGACCAAATCGCTAGCCGAAAAGGCTGTCCGCGACGGGCTGGAACCAGAGGACCTGACGCGTCTGGACAGCGACGAGGCCATACTGCTCAAAAGCGACAAGCAGCCCAAGGATGCGCCTGCCGCGCGCTTGGCACATGCCGAGCGTTTACGGTACTATGCCGGTCGCAAGACGATCAGCCGATATGGATGCTACGCCTGCCACGACATCCCCGGTTTCGAAAATGCCAAACCGATCGGCACACCGCTCAACGATTGGGGCAAAAAAGATCCGGAGCGGCTGGCCTTCGAGAATATCGTTGCCTATGTGGAGCGCCACCACGGCGAGCACTACGATCCATTCTTTTTGGACATGCTGCGCGAGCACCGCCGGGAGGGCTTTTTGTACCAGAAGCTGCGCGAACCGCGCAGCTATGACTACGAGAAGCTGCGTGCCTGGGACGATCGTTTGCGCATGCCGCAATTTCGCTTCGCGCATCCCAAAAAGCACCGCGGCGAGTCCGATGAAGAGTTCGCCCGACGCACCCAAGTCGAAGAGCAGCAGGCCATTGAAGCAGTGATGACTTTCATTCTGGGGCTGGTCGCGGAGCAGATACCAGAAAAGTACGTCTACCGGCCCAGTCCCGATCGGCTACACGAAATCCGCGGCATTACCTTGCTCGAGCGCTACAACTGCATCGGCTGCCATATCACCAAGCCAGGTGGTTATCTCTTACAGCTCGATCGCGAATTGGAAGGGCAAACCGTTCGGCAGATGCTCCAGGATTACCTGGGGCGCAAGAGCGATGAGCTGCGGCATGACCATCCTTTTTACGAGCATTCCGCTTGGCGCAGTCAAAAGCCGGTGGAAGGCAATACGATCCTGGCGCGCGGGCTGCCTTTTTACGTCGCCCAGCTGCCGGAGGACGAGCCCAAGACCGTGACCATAGACCTGTACGAAGCCCTTCGCTTCGTGGACGACAAACGAGAGCTGCAGGATTTCCCGGCGGGACTCAACCAATTGCCTGGGCTGCCCGCAGACTGGGAACAATTTCCCCCGACAGGCGGACGCTTCACCGAAGTACTATTCCGTCTGTTGGCACAACGCGATAACAAGGACTTGGTCGGGGAACGCAAAGCCCTGCTGGGCGCAGTGCCGCCGGTGCTCTATCGCGAAGGACAGAAAGTACAGCCGCAGTGGCTTTACGAGTTTTTGCGTCAGCCCCAGGAAATCCGCCCTGCGGTGGCACGCAATCTGCGCATGCCCCGCTTCCATCTGAGCGACGACGAACTGGCTGCGCTGGTGAACTACTTCATCGCCGTGGATCGGCTGGAAAATCCCGCTCTGGGTCTAGACTACCTGAGTGCGCCACCTGCGGTCCAAGTGGCCCAAGGTCGCGTTGCTGCACAAGCCGATTACCTCGCCAGGTTGCAGCAGATGGGACTGGCGCAAACGACGGGCGCCGGGGGCACCGTCGAATCCGGCGTGCCAACAGATTACTTCGAGGTCGGCTGGCGCATGCTCACCGACACCAATCTGTGCCTCAAGTGCCATGACATCGGTACACTGACCTCCGGTGGCAAGCCGGAGGAGCGCGGGCCGGCTCTAGCCATGGCTGCTGCTCGCCTGCGACCGGATTACGTCGAGCGTTGGATCGCCTTGCCACAGCGCTTTTTGCCTTATACGCTCATGCCCCAATACGACCCGTTCTTTGCCCATGACCAGGCGTATTTGCAGATGCGCCATGTCCTGGCACAAAGGCACAACCGGGGCGCTTTGCAAGGGGCAGCCGTGACCGGGCTGCTGGCTGCACCGATTTGGCCTGGGGCACTGGCACGGAGTGCCGATGAGCAGGTTTATTCCTACCTGGCCAGCCAATACGCCTTTTTGCCTTTGGAGAAAGTGCGCGCAGTCCGTGATGCGCTGATGTCGTGGGGCTATTTGGAGCACCCCCCGCCATCGGCACGGGCTGCTGGGGTACTGCGGCGCCCCTAAAATACCGATGTCCGTACTGCCGCATGGGAGGAAAGCAACTATGATGCAGGCTTCCAAACCGCTTCGTTTTATACCGGGCACGCCAGCCTTTTGGGTAGCATGGGGTGCCCTGGGCTTTGGCACTATCCTAGCCGGGTATCACCCCTCCAGGGAGCATGGCTCGAGTGGCCTCGTCACCACACGGGGCAATTCGCTGTCGGCTGCGGAGTCGCTGCAGGAAAGTTTCGGAACCATTCGCGGTCAGGTGGTCTTTGCGGCCGACAAGATACCTGCCCGGGAAAAACTCAAGATAGACCGCGACCAGGATCATTGCCTTTCCAAAGGTCCCTTGCTCGACGAAAAGTGGGTCGTGAACCCCGACACGAAAGGCGTGCAATGGGTTGTGGTCTTTTTGCGTTTCAATCCAGGTGCGCCGATTACAGGTGTCAAAGCGGGCGAAAAACTGCCCGATGCGGTTCTCGATCAACCGGTGTGCTACTTCCACCCGCACGTGCTGGCGGTGCGCGAAGGGCAGCGGATCGTGGCCAAAAACCCAGCGCCAGTCGCCCACAATGTCGTTATTACAGGGCTGAAAAACAGTTACAACATACAAATTCCGCCAGGCGGCCAGTACGTCTTCGACAAAGGATTGGTGCGGGAAAACAATGCGATCAAGATCAGCTGCGGAGCCCATCCTTGGATGAGTGGTTGGGCCTGGGTTTTCGATCATCCCTACTTTGCCGTTACCGACGAGCAAGGACGATTCGAGATGAAAGCACCAGCCGGCGAGCAGCGTTTGGTGGTCTGGCATGAAGCCATCGGCTATCTCGGTGGCCGCGAGGGACGACAAGGACGGCCTGTGCAGGTACCCGCCGGGGGCGTGCTCGATCTCGGTCGCCTGGAAATCAAACCGACTCAGTGATCCACAAGCAGGGGGAAATTCGGCTGCATGCAAGGAAGGAGCTTACCATGAAACTGCGGATGTTATGGGCAGTTGCCTCGGGTGCTGCGCTTGCCAGTTTGGCACTCGTCGGCTGTGGGGGATCGGCGGAAAAAAAACCGGACCAGGGAGGCGCCAAACCCGCACAAACCGACGGCGGCAAAAAAATCGCTCAGGAACTCAAGGTCATAGATTACAGCGGAATTATCAAAGGCAGAGTGACCTTCGGCGGTTCAGAAGCAGAGATGAAGGTCACTATGATCAAACCCACCAAGGACCAGGACAAGTGTCCCAAAGAGTTACCCCAACAGGGCTGGTACGTGAAAGATGCCAAGACCAAAGGAATTCAATACGCGGTGGTTTTCTTGCGGGCCCCCAGAGGGACGCGGCTGCCCAAACCGCCTAAAGAGCTGGAAGATCCAAAAACCCCGGAACAGGTCATCAGGCAGCCGCATTGCCAGTTCGAGCCGCGCGTGGTCCTTTTGCACCCGAAGCAGAAATTGCGAGGGGTAAACGATAGCCAGCCACCCATCAATCACGACGTCAATATTTCAGGCACCAAAAACAACTTTACGCGGACGCTCCCGCCTGGTCAGGATGTGGTGTACGATTTGCAGCCCGACAATTCGGCGCCCAATAACGTACTCTGTGCCCAGCATCAGGGCATGATGAGTGGTTACGTTTGGAAATTTGACCATCCTTGGGCCGTCGTCACCAACGAAAACGGCGAGTACGAACTGCAGCATGTGCCTGTCGTCGAGGGGGGAAAGCTTTTGCTGGTCGTATGGCACGAAATGCTTCCCAAGCCTGGCTTCAAAGAAGTGGGGGAAATCGAATTGAAGCCCAAGGAAACACTGACCCGCGATATCACTTTGCCCTGAGCCTACGGGTTGAACAACCTGTATTTCCTATGTGCGTTGCGTACTCGCCTGGCAGCATCTATAAAAGGCAGAGTGTGGAAGGGCCAGGAGGACGTCGGGAGAAGAAGAAAGTAACCGCAGAGAACGCAGAGAACGCGGAGAGACCAGGATGAGGTTTTTTTCTGCTCTGCGTTTCTCTGCGCTCTCGGCGGTAGGCGCCTTCGTCTAACCGCGCTTTCAAAAAGCATTGGCGGCCTGCAAGGAACACGGTCACTGCGCAAGTCTGGATGTAGGCACCGTATCGTATTCAAAACGCACCGGCTGTATCGCAAGTTTGTCCAAAGGCAGGGCGCTCCTTTTCTGGCAACGTACTCGATCGAGCTATCGCCGTGCATTCGGCTACTGGTCCCGTCAGACAGGCTTTTTGCGCCGCTTAGAGTGTGCGGGCGGCCCTTGCTTTTGCCCGCANGCCGGATATGCTGGAAACTGTGCGTAAGCCAGCCCAAATGGATCTGCTGAACCCGCCTATGGAGACGTGTCATGAAGCCGATGCATGACGACCGTATCGGAGCGATCAGTCGAAGGCAATTCTTGGCGGCTGCTGGATCTGCGGCGGCCGCTTGGGCTCCGCCTTGGGGCATGACCCTGGCGCAGGATCGAGGCAAGGCACAGCCCGTTGCGCCCAGCGAAAGGATTACCCTGGGCTTTATCGGTATGGGCACGATGAATCGCGCCCACTTGAATTATTTCCTGCGCCAAACGGATGTACAAGTCTTGGCGGTTTGCGATGTGGACAAGAATCGTCGGGAGCACGCGCGTGAAATCGTGGAAAAGCACTATGCTCAGCAGAAAAAAGCCGGGCAGTACCGGGGCTGCCACGCCTACAACGACTACCGCGAACTATTGCAAAGAGGGGATCTCGATGCGGTAGTCATCGCCACGCCGGATCACTGGCATGCCATACCGATCATCGAAGCCTGCAAGGCGAAGAAAGATATTTACTGCGAAAAGCCGCTGACACTGACCATCCACGAGGCGAAACTGTGCATCGAAGCTGTGCGCAAATACGACCGTGTTTTTCAGACCGGCAGCCAGCAACGCTCGAGCCCCGAATTTCGACTGGCCTGCGAACTGGTACGCAATGGGCGTATCGGCAAAGTAACAGAAGTGTACGTCAACGTTGGCGGTCCGAGCCGCTGGTGCGATTTGCCCGAAGAGCCTCTGGAGCCTGGGCTGGATTGGGATCGCTGGCTCGGTCCTGCACCGTTGCGCCCCTACAACTCGGTGCTCAGCCCACGCGGTGTGCACAACCATTTTCCCAATTGGCGTGCCTACCGTGAATACTCCGGCGGGGCGATGACCGACTGGGGCGCCCATCATTTCGACATCGCTCAGTGGGGCCTGGATATGGACCGATCCGGTCCCGTAGAAATCATCCCACCGGACAATCCCAAGGCCCACAAAGGCGTTCGCTTCGTCTATCCCCATGGCGTTGTCGTCATCCATGCCGACCAGTACGCGCCGAACAAGGGAGTCAACGGCGTGGCCTTCATCGGCACGGAGGGGAAGGTGTTCGTCAACCGGGGTTATCTGGCGACCGAACCCGTCGAGCTGAAAAACCAGCCACTCAGCGACAAGGATCAGCGTCTTTATGTTTCTCCAGGCCATCAACGTGACTGGCTCGAATGTATCAAGTCGCGGCGACGGCCTATCTGTGATGTCGAAATCGGCGCCCGTTCGGTTACCGTGTGCCATCTCGGCAACCTGGCTTACTGGAATCACAAAAGGTTGAAATGGGATCCGCAGGCCTGGCGCTTCGTCGGCGACGAAGAAGCCAACCGATGGCTCGATCGCGAACGACGCGATCCCTACAGGTTGCCGTCGTTGACTTGACGCGGTGTCCGACATGCGACCGCGACTTTGCAACGAGAGCAGGGGAGTGATGCGGCTTAGGCTGCGTGGAGAGGGCTGAATGAAAATGCTGTGGATAGCCTTCGTCTTGGGCGCAGTGCTGGCCTGGGGGGCCTATGTGCCCGTCTTGCACGAAGGTCAAGGGGCGCTGGGCGGCAAGCCGAGTGCCGGTGCCATGCGCGCTTTTTTGTGTGTCGGCATAGCGTACTGCATCACGGCGGTGATCGCCCCTTTGGTCCTCGTCGGATTGGGTTGGACCGACGAACCGTTGACGTTCAATGTACGCGGGGCCTTTTTTGCGACCCTTGCTGGAGCAGCCGGCGCCGCCGGAGCGTTGTGCATCATTCTGGCGATCAAAAACGAGGGTAACCCGCTTTTTATCGCTCCCCTGGTTTTTGCTGGGGCGCCGATCGTCAATACGCTCATCAGTCTGGCCTGGCATCCGCCGCCGCTCCGTCCTGGCTTGGCATTTTACGTTGGAATCGTTTTGGCTGCCTCAGGGGCCGGCTTGGTCTTGTATTCCAAGGCCGACCTTGATCGTCGGGGTCGAGAATTGCGGACGGCTGCGAAGCCTGCACCTGCCCAGCCAATCCCGCAACGATCGCAATCAGCCGGCGAGTGATGCCGCAGCCTGTCTCAGGAACATACGGATTGCGCACCCTGGCAAAGACACAACAGTGACGGACAGCCGCATGCATGTGCGTAACCTAAGTGGCTCGAACGCATCGAGACAGCGCGAGTCGGTCCCATGAACGCTGAGGGTGTAGAAATTGGAAAGGGCGGTAGCTCCTGTGTAGTCTCCGCCGAGGAGGCGATGTGCCGTATCCAGACGCTGCTCAGCCATGCATGGATGGTGCGCACTTTCTTGAAACATGCCGAAGACATTGCCCCTGACGATCCTTTGCAAGATGTGCACCGGGTGATTTTCGATTATTGCCGGGCGCTGGAACCTGCTTGGCAGAGAAACGATGCCGAAGAGTATGTGCGGCGTGCGCGGGGTAAGCTCGCCAAGCTGCGCCGGGCATCGCACGTGTTGGCCAGCGAGTATGCGCGGGTGTCTACGCACACCAATTTTCAAATGGCAGCCCAATCGCTTTTAGCTTGCGTCACGCAAATAGAAATGCTGCTCGCAAGTGCCCCGTCACCGAGCGATACTGGGGACCGGCCTGAGCGAAGTGGTTGCGTTACAAGCGCTGGACCCACTCCTGACGGCCATAACGCAAATGCAGGAGGTGGCTCACCAGGTCCCGAGGCCAATCCTGAGCCGGCTCCATAGCCTGCCAGGCGCGTTGCAAGCCGGCAACCAGAGCAGGTCGGTCGAGGGGTAAGTTGGTGACGAAATGGGTATGGCTACGGCCGCAGCGATAGGCAGGTTGACGCTGTGGCATCGGAAGGTAGCGTTCCATCAGTTCCGTCGGAAACTGGTAAAGCAACGTGCCGTGGTGGAGCATATAGCGGGCAAGTCTGCGCTGAGCGTTTCCGGAGACCTTTCTGTTTTTCCAGACCAAGTCACTGGGAGGGGCGATGGTCAGCCCCTGGATCCGCAGAGCCTGGACGATGGGCATGAGGACCCGGTTGAAATAAGTATCCGCAGGTGCGAGGACAGGGGAATAGGGAAGGATCAGGGAGAAATTGAGACATCCGGGAGCCAAGAGCACGGCCCCTCCGCCACTCAGTCGGCGGGCAATGGGAACGCGGTCCTGCCGGCAGGCGGCTTGGTAGACGGCTTCGGCCAAGCGGTTGGAGGCACCCAAAACAACCGCCGGCGCTGTAGTTTCCCAAACACGCAAGCAAGGCCGGTCCAGCAAGGGGGGGAAGTGGTAGCGCCCTTCGGCGCAGAGTAACAAGGCTTCATCGAGGGCCAGGTTTTCTTCGATGGAGGGCAAAGTGAGGTCGTAGAAGAGCATGGCGCGGCTAAAAAAATCCCCCAGGCTAAGGGAAGAGCCTGGGGGAAAGATGACAACCTGGTCGAGCAAGCCATGAGAGCCAGTGTGTGGACATGTAGCACGCGCGACGATGGAGTCGTCCGGTGCATGGCCACATCCTTAGAAAGGAGGTGATCCAACCGCAGGTTCCCCTACGGTTACCTTGTTACGACTTAGTCCCCATCAGGAGTCTCGCCTTCGGCACCTACCTCCCTTGCGGGTTGGATCGGCGACTTCGGGCGCTCCTCCCTTTGGTGGCTTGACGGGCGGTGTGTACAAGGCTCAGGAACACATTCACCGCGGCATTGCTGATCCGCGATTACTAGCGATTCCGGCTTCATGGAGGCGAGTTGCAGCCTCCAATCTGAACTGAGCGGCCTTTTTTGGGATTGGCTCCCCCTCGCGGGTTGGCGTCCCTTTGTCGGCCGCATTGTAGCACGTGTGCAGCCCTGGGCATAAGGGCCATGATGACTTGACGTCGTCCCCACCTTCCTCCGGCTTAACGCCGGCAGTCCCCTTAGAGTGCTCGGCATGACCCGGTGGCAACTAAGGGCAAGGGTTCCGCTCGTTATGGGACTTAACCCGACATCTCACGACACGAGCTGACGACAGCCATGCAGCACCTGTGCCGGGTTCCGGACTGGATACCGTTGGCAACCCCTTTCGGGGCGCTACTTCCCGGCGCTTTCGCACATGTCAAGCCCAGGATAAGGTTCTTCGCGTAGCCTCGAATTAAGCCACATGCTCCACCGCTTGTGTGAGCCCCCGTCAATTCCTTTGAGTTTCAGCCTTGCGACCATACTCCCCAGGCGGAGGACTTAGCACTTTTGCTTCGGCAGCGAGCCCATGTCAAGCCCACTACCTAGTCCTCATCGTTTAGGGCTAGGACTACCGGGGTATCTAATCCCGTTTGCTCCCCTAGCTTTCGCGCCTCAGCGTCAGAAGGGACCCAGCCGCGCGCCTTCGCCACCGGCGTTCCTACCGATATCAACGCATTTCACCGCTCCACCGGTAGTTCCCGCGGCCCCTTTCCCCCTCGAGCCGACCAGTATCCACGGCAATTCCCCGGTTGAGCCGGGGGCTTTCACCGAAGACTTGGCCGACCGCCTACGCGCCCTTTAAGCCCAGTGAATCCGAGTAACGTTTGCACGGTTCGTCTTACCGCGGCTGCTGGCACGAACTTAGCCCGTGCTTCCTCTGGGGTTAGGTCACACCCTTGCGGGCTTTCCTCCCCCCTGACAGCGGTTTACAACCCGAAGGCCTTCATCCCGCACGCGGCGTCGCAGGGTCAGGCTTGCGCCCATTGCCCAAGATCCTCGACTGCAGCCACCCGTAGGTGTCTGGCCAGTGTCTCAGTGCCAGTGGCGCGGGCCATGCTCTCACACCCGCTAGGCATCTTCGCCTTGGTAGGCCGTTACCCTACCAACTAGCTAATACCACGTGGGCCGCTCCCCAGGCGGAAGGCTTTCGGCCAACCCTTTGGTACCTAAGTCATGCGACCTGAGTACATCGCCCGGTATTAGCCCCAGTTTCCCGGGGTTATCCCAGTCCTGGGGGTACGTTACCCACGCCTTACTGCCCCTTACGCCGCTCGGCTCAGCCCCTTGCGGAGCTGTCCTCGCTCGACTTGCATGCCTCATCCACGCCGCCAACGTTCACTCTGAGCCAGGATCAAACCCTTCAAAAAAGCTGCTCTCTCCCAGCTTGCGCTAGGAGTCAGTAGTCAGCTCGAAGAGTTTGTGGTCGCCTTCGGCACGACTCAAAGGCTCGACCGCAGGGAACGCTCGTCACGTTTCCTGTGCGAGACGTATCGTGCCTTTCGGCGTCGTTAGGCACACACTCGCTCTTAGAGGGCTTGCTCCAACCGGGTTGTCAAAGAACACTCCTCACACGACGCCCTCTCGGACGTCCACCCATTTCATTTTTCGGGCATCAAGTAATATAGGCGTCTATCGGTCAACTGTCAACTGCCTCGTCACAGAATTTTTCGATCGCATCACAAGTCTCNGTAGATTAGCTACTTGCATCTGCCGCCATTGCTCTTGGAACTGTACCGTTACCCGCGCAGCAAGGCATAACCTAGAAACTTGGGCTTATTTCGAGATCTGCTTAGTTTATAATTTCAACTTCCTGCAGCCAAAGCACTTCGTTAACTGGCTTGGAGCACTGGCAGTCCCGCTACTAAATCGGCAATGGACACGTGCATTGCACTGAGCACGTCGCCTCGATGCTTTCCAATTTAGCAGCTGTTTTTTATCGGGCTAGCCTGATATTAGTCGCAACATTATGGTGAG
>JGI25067J35172_100025_pt1 | contig 13275 bp, 13 predicted proteins | sample Antgeofumaro1A2C_FD_35172 | JGI IMG/M metagenome (IMG submission 35172)
GCTTTGTCGCCGATCCAGGCGCTGGCAGGTGTCAACAAACCCAACAGCACACCCGCTACTGTCGGATGGACTCCGGACTTGAAAAACAGATACCAGATCCCCGCGCCGACCAGGACATATACAGGCACGCGTCGCACCCCGATGCGATTGAGCAATAGGACCATGGCAAAACCGATACCGGCAGCGCCCAGGTAATCCCAGTGCACCCCCTTGGAATAGAAAAAGGCTATGACCAATACGGCGCCGATATCGTCCACAATCGCCAGCGACAACATCATGATTTTCAACGAATGCGGGACGCGGCGACCCAGCAAGTTCAAAAAGCCGACCACGAAAGCGATATCCGTAGCCATGGGTATGCCCCACCCCGACTCACCGGGCTGGCCGTATTGCAGACTGAGATAAATCAGTGCGGGCACCACCATACCGCCCAACGCCGCGGCGATCGGCAAGGCTGCCTTGCGCGGATCGCGCAACTCGCCCATGACCAGTTCCCGCTTGATCTCCAGACCCACTACAAAGAAAAAGAGCGTCATCAAGCCGTCGTTGATCACATGCACCAAGGTCTCGCGCACGGACCAGTTCCCGATGGTCAAACCGACAGGCAGGTGCAGAAAATACTCGAAATCTTGTGCGTACTGCGAATTCATCAAGGCCAGAGCCACGATCGTAGCCGCCAGCAAAAGGAATCCACTGGCTGACTCGATGGCCAGAAAGCGGACAAACGGGCGCGCCAACTCTTCGGCCAAACTGTTGGGCCATCCGATTCGCTCGGGCTGCTTGGTTTCCTGTCGCTCGTCCATGCTTTCATCTCCCTGCCTCCTGACCGCACCCACCTTGTCTCCACGCGGGTGGCCTACCGCTCCCGCAAGGGCCGCCGATCGGTCGCTTGCTATTTAAAACAGTTCACAGCAAATGGGCAACCGAGTTTGGGAACAGCGAAGGGCGCCGTGGGCAAAAAGAGCCGCCAGAATCGTACAACGAATACATTGCGCGCCGCAGCTTGGCTTAGTACAATCGCAGATAACAGACGTGGCCAGGAGCCACGTCGTAGTCAGCCCCAGGGCCTAAGGCGTGGCCCGACGGAAGCGACCGGCGACATGGGTGAGGAAGGAGATGCAACGATGCGTACACGGCTTGGAGTCAGTCTCGCGCTCGTAGGCCTGAGCATGACGGTGTTTTGGTGCGTTACCAAGGCAGCAGACGATGGCTTCACGCCTTTGTTCAACGGCAAAGACTTTACCGGCTTCGGCTATATCCTCGCCGACGGGCGCAAAGGCACCGACTTCAGCACAGTGGACACCTGGCGCATCGAAAACGGCACCATCGTCTGCTCGGGCAAGCCCAACGGCTATTTCTACACGCTCAAGAGCTATCGCAACTACCACCTGCGCTTTCAAGCCCGTTTCGCACCGACCAAAGAAAACCCGGAAAGCGTACAGCTCAACAGCGGCTACCTGGTCCATATCCAGGGGGAACACAAGGTGTGGCCTACCTGTGTGGAAGTGCAGGGGCTCAACAGAGACATGTGCAATATCTTCGATATCGGCGGCCTCAAGGGCGGCAAATACACCAACGACGCGCAAGCGCGCAAGCGGGTGCGCAAACCCCTGGGCGAGTGGAACACTATCGAAATCATCAGCGACAACGGCCATCTGACCAGCAAACTCAACGGCACGGTCATAGGCCACGGCACCGCTCCCGTGCGCGAAGGGCCGATCGGCTGGCAGTCCGAAGGTGCCGAGATCCACTTCCGCGATATCGCCATCAAACTACTGCCCTGATGGCCCCACAAGCTGCCGAAAAATTGCAACGAGACCACACCGGGGCAGCGGCCTGCCCCCGGTCGGACAGTGAAGGGAGCGCGTTATGATGCGCCTGCGTTTAGGTATGGCACTCCTCGTCTTGGGGAGCGTTTGCGGAGGGGTGATGGCTACGCTGGAACGAGCGCCACAAAACGATATGGCAGCGCGGGCCCGTGCTTTTATCGCCCGTCACGAAGCCCAAGTTGCCCCTCTGGAAAAGGCCGTGGCACTTGCCTGGTGGGACGCCAATGTTTCCGGCAAAGACGAGGATTTCAAACGCAAAGAAGAGGCACAAAACAAGCTGGACGCGGCTTTGTCCGACCGCGAGCGGTTCGCCGAGCTGAAGGCACTGCACGACGCCAAACTGGCCGATCCCCTCCTGCGCCGCCAGATCGAAGTCCTGTATGTGCAATACCTGGAAAAGCAAGTCGAACCCGACCTCTTGCGGCAAATCACTGCCAAAGCCAATGCCATCGAGAAAGCCTTCAATGTGTATCGCGCCAAAGTAGACGGCAAAGAGATGACCGATAGCGAAGTGCGGCGCGTGCTCAAACAATCGCGCGATGGCCAAAGGCGGCGGCAGGTCTGGGAAGCCAGCAAAGCCGTGGGCGCCATCGTGGCCAAGGACCTGCTGGAACTGGTCCGTTTGCGCAATTTGGCAGCCCGCAAGCTCGGTTTCCGCGATTATCACGTCATGCAACTGTTTTTGGCGGAACAAGACCAGCAGGCGATTTTGGCCCTGTTCGACGAGCTCGATCGGCTCACGCGCGAGCCGTTCGCGGCGCTCAAGCACGAGCTGGACGCCACGCTCGCCAAACACTACGGTATCCAACCGCACGATCTGCGCCCCTGGCATTATCACGACCCCTTCTTCCAGGAAGCGCCGGCGGTCTACGAGGCCGACTTGGACGCCGTCTATGCCAAAGTGGATATCCTGAAACTGTGCCGCGACTTCTACGCGGGCATCGGCCTACCCATTGACGACGTCCTGGCGCGCAGCGACCTGTACGAAAAGCCCGGCAAGAGCCCGCACGCTTTCTGTACCGACATAGATCGCCAAGGCGACGTGCGCGTCTTGGCCAATATCGTCCCCAACGAATATTGGATGGCCACAATGCTCCACGAGCTGGGCCACGCTGTGTATTCCAGCAAAAATATTCCCGCCTCGGTGCCGTATGTATTGCGCACCGAAGCGCACACCTTGACCACCGAGGGGGTGGCCATGATGTTCGAGAAATTCTCCAAAAGTGCCGACTGGCTCCAAGCCATGGGCGTGACCGTGCCCGACCCGGTTGCCTTCAACCGTACCGGACGCCAGCTGCGTCGCAGCCAACTGTTGATCTTTTCTCGCTGGTGCCAAGTGATGCTACGCTTCGAAAAAGCCATGTACGAAAATCCGGACCAGGACTTGAACAAGCTGTGGTGGGATCTGGTATCTGTTTTTCAAGTCCGGAGTCCATCCGACAGTAGCGGGTGTGCTGTTGGGTTTGTTGACACCTGCCAGCGCCTGGATCGGCGACAAAGCGTTATTGGAGGTCCTCGACGATTTTGCGCACTGGTTGCGGCACGGAGCCACACGGGAAGACCATGCGGACATGACACGGATCGGCCGGGTGCTTTTCGGAGTGCGCGAATGTGTTTCCCCGTTGGAGCGTCTAGAAACCGTACTGCAGCCCTGGGTGGCGTTCGGTATCATGCCGGTCTTTGCTTTGGCCAATGCCGGTGTGGCGCTGCACATCCAGCGGGTGATGGATCCAGTTGCTTTGGCGGTCGTGCTCGGCCTGGTGCTAGGCAAGCCCGTGGGGATCGTGCTTTTTAGCTGGCTGGCAGTCAAATTGGGTATCGCCCGGCTGCCGCAACGTCTCACCTGGCCGCTCGTGATCGGCGGGGGCTGCCTGGGCGGTATCGGCTTTACCATGTCCCTGTTTATTGCCAATCTGGGTCTGGACAAGGATCTCTTGGATGCCGGCAAGACCGGCATTTTGACTGGATCCTGTCTGAGCGCCCTGATCGGCTGTATCTGGCTTTTGTCGGTAGGGAATGGGCATAGGATAAATGCAGGAGCAGCCGACGCCCGATAGGGGGCGGGGCGCGTTGTGTGCCGATCGTCACTGGGGCAGCCCAACAGGGGCAGAAGGTTGGCGGAGACGGGCACGGGTAAGATGTGGGAACCGGATCTGGCGCGGCTCATTGCCGTAGGACCGGCTATGCGGCGCGTGTTGCAACAGGCGCGTGCCGCGGCAACCCTGGACACACCGGTGTTGCTCGTCGGCGAGCCAGGGACGGGCAAGCGCAGTCTGGCCCAGGCAATCCACCGTGCCAGCGCTCGCGGCCGTGCGGCATTCGTGACGGTAGATGCGGCCCGTCTTCCGCCGACGGCGTTACTCGACTTGTTCCACGATGCGCACCCGCACGGTTTCGCCACGTGGGCTCGAGAGCAGTCGGCAGCCGACGCGGCCCTCGGGGCGATATACATCCGCGAGCCGACGCATATACCGCGTGACGTGCAAATGCTCGTCTGTGCACGGGCCGACGACTGGCGCGACGTCAGGTGGTTCCTGGGTAGCACCCAGGAGCTGGAGCCTGCAGTCGCTGCCGGGGCCTTGCGCCCGGAGTTCTATTATCGCTTCAGTGTGTTGACCATTCGGCTACCGCCTTTGCGGGAACGGCACGAGGAGATGCCGCACATCGTCGAGGAGGTGATCGAGGAGATCTCCCAGGGCCGAGGAAGGTCCCAGCTGCCGCGTGCCGGCGAGCTGTATCGGGCGTTGGTCAACGATCCCTGGCCCGGCAATTGGCACGAGCTTTATCGGGTGCTCGAACAGGCTCTGGCGCGTGCCCACGGGGCCGAACTGAGTTGGGACCATTTCCCCTGGGTGTGGCGCAGCCGGCATCAGGGCCAGAAAAGCCCCGCTCCCGAAATCTTGCGTCCGCTGCCCCTCGATGAACTCCTGCAAGAGGCCGAAAAGCGTATCATCCAGCTGGCATTGCGGCAGGCGCGTGGCAACCGGACGCGGGCCGCACAAAGACTGCGCATTTCGCGCGCCCGGCTGTTGCGACGCATGGAAGCCCTGGGACTGGACCAGTCGCTCCTGGAGGCCGAAGGAGGACCTGGCTCGGAAAGACCTTCGAGACAGGCATCCGATGCCGGTTCCGGCGCCTCGCCTTAGCCGTCCACAGGGGCATAGCGCTTATGCACTGCCCGCAGGTGATCGTCCTGGAGAACGAGGGCATCTGGAGCGGAGTATTGCAGCGCGTTCCTGGTCGGCGCTGGCTGGTGTGCACTGTCCGTCACGCCGAAGCGGTACAGGAACATCTGCCTCCGGGTGCTGAAGTGGTAGTGATCGTCGAGTTGACCGACGTTGGGCGCGGGCACTGGGAGCTTTTGCCGTGGCTGACGCGTCGCCGGCCTCAGTGCCCGGTCATCGGCATCGTCGGGGACCAAGACGATACGCTCGCTCTACGCGCCTGGCAAGCCGGATGCCTGTGTGTCGTGCCCAAGAGCATCGCCCCGCAACGCTTGCTCGACTTGGTGGAAACGCTGATCGCCTGGGCATGGCCGTTGAAAAGTTGACCGATTACTCGACCGCAGGCTAGTGGGTTTGCCTGCCCGTGTTAGATGCGCAGGATCGGCCTATGCAGTTACGACTTCCAGTAGTGGACGAGCGGCGGTGTACCACGTGCGGCGATTGCGTCAGCGTGTGTCCTGTGGACTGTCTGGAAATGGGGGCATATGCGCCGCGACTGGCATGGCCGCGCGATTGCCTGGCCTGCGACCTGTGCGTTCGCGTTTGCCCCACCGAGGCTATCGAATTGCGCGAGATAGTGACATTGTGAACCGGCGGCCGAAAGCCAGGCATCACGGACCCGCACTCACCGAGTATTCCAGGTAATCCAACAGTGCCCAGAGCGCCTCGGCGTGACCGTCGAGTCGCACCAGGCTCGTTGCCGGAGAACTGGCGAACGCCCCGTAAACCGAAGGCTGAAACCACTCGGCGAACTGACGCATATTGGCAGGCGTGAACTGCAGGCTTATCAAAAAAGCCACCCCTTCGTCGAGAGCAGTTTCGTAAGCCCGTAGACGCACCGTGTCTCCTCGAGACCGTGCCTGGCGTGCCGCATAGGTCAGGGAGCCGACGGCGCGCGCACCCCCTACATCGGGGGCGGTGCGATCTGCCGGCCCGCGCGCGAAGCCGCCGCGCCAGCGTGCTTGCGGCGCCTGGACAGTATACTGCATTTGTGTCAGCCAATCGTTGATAGCCCATAGTTCGCGTTCCGCTTGTGCCGAAGCGCCGCTGCACTCGAACAATCCCCTGGACAGCAAACTGGCACTCAGGCTCGGACGCTTTTCCCAGCGTGCATAGGCTTGGTGACAAGCCTTGGCCAATGCTTCGCCATGCTCGTTCTTGTGCGGCATAAGAACCAGCGCTTGGCACGCCCGCCCGCAGGCAGCTAGGACCGCTTCGCTGTGTTGGTTCTCGGGATGGTCTGCAGGTAGGTCGTCGCGATACAGGAACAAGCCATCGGGCTGCTGCATCTGCCTGATGTACTCGGCAAGTTCTTGTGCCGCCTGGTGTAGATCTGCACCCGGCTGCGGCAGGTGCTGGATGGCGCATACGAGGCAGGCAGCAGCCTCCAGCCGGCTGGCCTGACTGGAGGCAAAAACGAACGTGCGCGTCCCCGGTCGGTGCGGGTCGGCACGCGTCAGGACCAGGAGCGTCAAAATGCATTGCGACGAACGCGCGGCATAACGCGGTTCGTTCAACAGGCGCGCTGCCCGGGCCAGTGCCGCCGCAGCTAGCGCTTGCTGAATCACTTGATCGGCAGGCGGCTCGACCACTTGCCCGAATCCTGGTTCGATGCCGGGCAAAAACAGACCGTCGGGCTGATTGGCCTTGAAGAGCCATTCGGCAGCACGACGCGCCGCCAGCAGACGTATGCGATCGGCAGGACGCAAGCGGCCCGCATCCAGCCCCGCTTTGTTACGCTCTGTCTGGCCAGTCTTTGCAGATTGCGAGCCCCCTGGCTTGGCCGGCTGCTCGGCGAACGCATGCCCCAACTGCTGCGGCATTTGTACTAGGCATGCAGCCACGAGCAGACCGAGGGCCAGACTTGCCGTCGCGACTGCTGCGCCGTACCTCCTTGCACGCATGTGCGCCTCCTTGTCCAGCCTGTTATCAGGCGCCTGCCTCTCCTGTCAAGATGGAGCGAATACGCAGACGTGTGAAATGCTGCTGGTGGCCTTTCTTGCGACGATAGTTTTTGCGCCGACGAAACTTCTGAATCACGTATTTGACCGAAGGATGCTCCAGTACTTCCGCGACTACCTTGGCACCAGTCACATAGGGCTGGCCGATCTGCGTCCCGCTGCCTGTTTGCACCAGCAGGATGCGGTCGAATTCCACCTCATGACCAGGTTCCACAGGCCGATAATCTACCTCGACGATTTCGCCCTCGCTGACGCGATACTGCCTCGCGCCATCTTCGAATATCACGTACATGCACCCGATCTCCAGGCAAGACTAGACAGGCGCAGATGTGCGCCTCGCACTGTAGCTCAAAACGTTTGCCCTCTTTCCGCCAACTCGATCAATCTACTCTAGCAATATGCCGAAAATTGACTAGACTACTCCAGGCTTGCAGCAGAGGCTGGATCGGTCAGCTATCCAGGTGCCGTTCGATCGTGGGCTTCTCGAAAACCAGTGCATAGTCCAGACAAGAGGCGTGATAGGCCTTGTCGCGCCAGCCGGCCTTATGAGCGAGGCATAGCACAGTTCGGCGTGGCAAGTAATGGGGGTCGAAAAGCGATTCGCCGACCAACAACAGGCCCCCCGTTCTCACCGCATTGAACACCTGCTTCAGGGCTGCTTGCGGATCGGGAACTTCGCCTAGCACCGAAACCATGACCGCCCGATCGAAGGTATTTGCTCCCAATTCTTGACGATCGGCACCGGCACACAGCAGCCGGATGTTTCTTAGCCCGTAGCGGTTAGCCTTTTCGTGGACTCTATCCAGCATGCTGGGCTGAATATCCACGGCAATGACTGATCCTCGCTCTCCCACTTGCTTGGCAAGCGGGACAGTCAGCCGACCTGGGCCGCACCCCACATCTGCCACTTTCATTCCGGGCTGGAGTTCCAGATAGCGGACGATCACGCTAGCCCGAACGGTCCTGGATAACGGGTTTTCCAGCTCGACCAGCCAGGCTAGCCAAGTCGGGCAAGGAAGGTGCCGGCGGCGACAGGGCAGTCGCCATAGCACACCGGCGATCAACAGAAAACCCGCCAGTCCCAGCGCAATACAACCCAAGACGACATAGAAGCTTGCCATGTCGGATAGGTTACCGGCTCGCGTGTAGCCGATGCAAGGGCCAGCTAGTTTCGGTGTGGGACCTTGGCGACCCTTTAGCGATGGGACTACGCGGCACGTTCACAGTTGATCATCCAGGGCACGCCGAACTGGTCCACGAGCATTCCGAAACGGGCTGCCCAAAAAGTTTCCTGTAGCGGCATCAAAACGGTCGCGTTCTGGACCAGCGCGTTGAACAGTCGCTCTGCTTCGGCAATGCTATCCACTTGGAGCGAGATAGAGCAGCCCTTGATCCCCTCGTAGGGTCGGTCCGGCGGGGGGTCGGACCCCATCAAAACCTGACCATTAGCCACCAGATGCGCGTGGATAATCTTGCTGCGATGGTCGGCTGGAACCACCTCGGCTGCGGGCGTATCGCCCCAGCGTATCATGGCCACGATCTTGCCACCTAGGCACTTTTCATAAAACTTGAAAGCCGCTTCACATTGGCCGTCGAACGTCAAATAAGGGTTCCATTTCATTGCTTGTCCTTTCGTTCAGCGCTGCTTGGCGGTCAATGTGGCTGTGCATGCAGCCGATGCAACGAATGCCCCCGGTATGCAAGGAGCGCCTGCAGGAGGCTACGAGTGCCTTTGGTACGCTCGGAAAACCGTGCAATTATTCCGCTGGAGCAGCACTTAGGGGAACCTGCCTTCGCTGGTTTTAGCAGCCTATGCGCATTTCTTGCAGCTGCGGCGCCCCTAAACGACGTGGTGTCGCTTGGGCGGTCCACAAGTCGCGATGTGTACAGAAACTCAGTGCGATCGCAACCGCAAACAAAAAGCAGTCTGCAGCCTTTTGTGGACACTTAGTTTTTGCAATAGCCTGATAGAACAAGGCACCTTATAGAAATTCGCAAAGCGTTGGGTGCCGTAAAGCAAAGACTACGGATAGGCTGGCGACGGGGAGCAGGATATCACAGCCGAGACGTAACACTGTAAAAAACAATAGCTTATGATGCAAGCACGCAAGCCTGGCCAGTGCGACCGAGGTCGTTATGTGTTTATCCGCTAATGAGTTGCGTTCGGTTGGCGCTGGGATCGGCCACGTGAGTGTTCAAAATAATTACGGGCCGCAGGGTGTCGCCCGTCACCCCACGGCCCTGTCGCCCATGTGTGCCTTGTGGAAGGCACGTCAACATACTATCCACGCTACGGTTGTCCAGGTGAAAATGCTCCATCAGGGCATGAACATAGGCGAGGTATTTCTCGGCCTCCTCATAGCGTTGNAACTGCACGAGCTTTTGCGCTGCCGTCGTGTAGGCATCTATCTGCACGAAGCAGTCCCGCTGGAGATCGGCCATGACCCGATCGGGCCGGTCTTCGTCCGGGTGGAACGCAGCGCGGCATTGTTGAGCCTGCCGGCACAATTCGAGCGCGTCTATCAGGCGGCCTTCACGCTGGCAGATGCGTGCGCGGGCCAAAAGCTCGACGGCCTGCTGGTGGGCTGCCCGAGCTGCGTCGGGGTTGTCGCGCTGCTGACTGCGAGCGTGCAAGGCCTCGACGGCGCGGATGATGGCTTCGGGGGAGTCGTCCCCGGGCTGCCACGGCACCTGCATTTTTTGCACTTCCAGGGCCAAGGCCAAAGCCTGGCGTTGATCGCCTCGGTTCAAATAGTCCCGTGCCTGCCGCAGCATGTGCAAGGCTTTTTCGCGCTGGGGGTCCCCGGCGATCTGGGAGGGGGCAGGCTGGGTGGCATCTGCGGGCCGCCGGGCCACGTCGGCAGCTTCCAGCGGGGGCAGCGTCGGCTTGCGCTGCTGACGCCGCCGCTGGGCAATCTCCGCACGCAGTCGCTCGGGCCGCTCACCACGATACCACAGAGAAAATTTGGGGTGCAAACTTTCGGCTTCGTAGGTGAGCTTTTCGGCCTCGTCGAGGTGTCCTTGATCCAACTTCCGACGGGCCTCGGCTAAAAGACGTGTGGCCTTTTCATAATGCTGGGCCTCGCGCGCTTTCAGGATATCCGCCAGCACGCGGTCGGGAGTATCCTCGAACAGACCATATTTGACCTGAGTGGCCAGACGCGCCTGGCGGGCCAATTCCTCGGCACGATCGAGCTGATTTTCGGCCAGTGCCTTGCGGGCATCGCGCAACAAGGCACGCACTTCGTCCGGCTTGAGCATGTCCGGGTTGGTCGCACCGGCTTTGCCCTGCAAAGACGCCTGCGCCTCGGCACGGGCGATTTCGGTCTTGACCTTTTCTGGGGTCAATTCTTCCCACCAATGCAGATCGGCTTTGAGTTCTTCGGCTTGCCGGACCCGTTGCCGAGCCAATGCCAGGTCCCCTTGCTTGATGGCTTCCCGCGCCTGAGCCAGAAGCGTGCGCGCACGGGCCTCCGGCGAGGTATCGGCCTCCGTCTTACCAGCCGGCGTCTGCCGTGCCCGCATCCGTTGGGCCTCGGCGATGATCTTGGCCGGCGTGTCTTGCCAGGGCAAGTAGGCACGATACCCAGCCTGTTGGGCGGCACGGGCCCACGCCTCCGCCTGCTCGTAATCCTGCTGATTCAGCGCCTTGCGTGCCTCGCTCATCATTTGCTCCGGCGTCAGCGATGCGGCCGCATCCTTGGTCGTGGCCGAGCGGTCCCAGCCTAGCAGCCACCAACGCCGGGTGCGCTGACTGAGCTGGTCCGCGAGCTGAACGACGCGCTGCCGATCTTCTGCGGCGAGGAACTGATTGGCTTTGACGCGCGCCACCAAACGCTCCGCTTCCTGGTAGCGACCCGCTCGGTAGGCGGCCTCGGCTTGTTCCAGAAGTTTGCGCGCCTCGGTCCGTGCCGCCAGAGCGTCGCGATTGCGCTTGCTATAATCCTGCAGCCGTTTCAGGTCGGTGGCAGAAAGGAGCATGTGTCCTTTTTCGGCCTGCTCGAAAAGAGGAGCGGCTGCTTCGTACTCGCCACGCTGATACAGCTCTATAGCTTGGGCCAAGGCGGCGGGAGGTCGCAGAGGCGTACGGCTACTGTTCCCGGAACTGTTCGGCGCGGCATTTCCCCCCTGATCGGCTCCCACGAGGTGTACGGCGACCAGGATGCACAGGACACCACAGACCCCGGCTACCCACCATGCCCGCCCCACGGTGTACTCCTTTCCACATCCTTGCCTGTCGGCACGAACCCGAGCGGTTCGGCTCTGTCCCTCACCCTCGCGTTCGACCCCGTACGCGCTTCTTTTTGCCTGGAACATAGTCCCATTTCCCCCGTTCATCGTCTGGAAATGGCGGCATCGGCTCAGTACGCTTTTACACTCCGACCCCGAAAAAGAGGGCGGGACCATAGCCATCCGTCCCCCGCACGTCAAGAGGAACCTGACCTAAAAAGCCAAAAACGACGGAGCCAGTGCGCGTCCTGGCTGCCTGTGTTTTCTCGCCTCCGGCAGCATCGTTCCGCTTATGCGTCGCCAGTGCCATGCCGACTCTACCAGGTTTAGCTGCTTTGACTTTACCCCTCTTGACCAACCCGCTCGGTCCGGCGTCAGTCGCTTGAAGTTGCCTCGATGGCTCTGACGAAGGTTAGGACAGAGGCAAAAATCGGCGGCTGGCGGCGTACCTATCGAAACTGTGCACATTGCGGCATGGTCGTCGCCGCCGCTGGTCATTGCTCCATAGGAAAGGACACCCACGATGACCCACTGGCGCGCAACTGTCACAGGCATAATCATCTGGCTGTTGGTATCGCCGGCATGGGCCCAAGACGATGCGCGTGCGAGCCGCGCGCTACCGAGCATAGGGAGCGTAGGCGGGCGCAGCACTTCGTCGAGCGGACGCTTGGGCAAGCCCTCGCCCATCGTCCCCGGTCGGGACGGGTCCTACACGCTGCAGCAAGTGCAATACACGCGGTCCAGTTTGCCGCCGGCCACCCTTCCAGCCCCGACACGTGCCGGCATCCGTCCTGTCACCGCCAACAAGTACGAAAGCAACGGAGTCGAAGTCTACGAAAGCGAGGGACCACCAGCGGGTCTGAGCACATTCAGTGCCCATCCCTTGTACGGAGCGCCTGACTGGTTTCAGCCGTCGTGGTGGGTGCGCGGCACGTTCGAGAGTGACCACGCTTTCGATGGTTTCGTATCGCCGGTGACCAATCCGTTTTTCTTCGAAGATCCTCGGGCTTTGACGGAAGTAAGGCCCATCTTCATATTCCAGCACATCCCCGATCGCAACTGGTTTTTCCGCGGCGGCGACGTGGAATTCTTCGGCCTGCAGGCACGACTGGCACTCAGCGAGCGCTTCTCGTTCGTCATCCACAAGCTAGGACTGATAGCTGTCCAGCCTGATGCCTCCGGTCCGGGAGCACCACGCGACGACGTGAGCTTCAGCGACATCCAGATCGGTCCTAAACTCACCTTCTGGCGCGACGACGTGCGCAATTTGATTATGGCCTTCGGTACCAATTTCGAGATCGGTGCCGGAGACCATGGAGCCTTCCAAAATACCGGCAGCGGTGCGATCACACCTTATATCAGTGTCGGCAAGGAGCTGTGGCCTGATTTCCATCTCCTGGGCACACTGGGGCATCGCTTCGGTTTCGACAACCACCGTAGCGATTCGCTCTTTCTGAGCTTACACGCCGACTACGGCTTCTTCGGTCGTATTTACCCGTTCGTCGAGTTCACTTGGTTCCACTACACGGATAACGGGCGAGACTTCAACGGCGACTTCGAAGGGCAGGACGTATTCAACTTCGGCGCCACGCGCGTCACCGGCAACGATGTGGTGACCATGGCGGCAGGTGTGCGCATCAAATTCACCGAATCGTTCCAGGGCGGTTTCGCTTTCGAATTCCCCCTCACTCACCGCGAAGACCTGCTCGACTACCGGCTGACTTTCGACCTGATCTTTCGATACTAGAGGCCGGCGATACTAGAGACTTAGAGACTGGCGATGCCGAAGACCGCCCTCGCCAGAAGGCAGTGAGCGAGCGGCAGCAGTCGCGGCACCGAGGGCATGATAGACACAGGTACAAGCCGGACACCAGGACAAGGAGGAAAATTTTGGAATAATATCATTTACCCCTTGACACACCAGTAGGCTGTGGATAGTATGTTGACGTGCCTTCCACAAGGCACACATGGGCGACAGGGCCGTGGGGTGACGGGCGACACCCTGCGGCCCGTAATTATTTTGAACACTCA
>JGI25067J35172_100026_pt1 | contig 13141 bp, 8 predicted proteins | sample Antgeofumaro1A2C_FD_35172 | JGI IMG/M metagenome (IMG submission 35172)
CCCCGACCACCCCGACACGCTTGCCAGCATGTTCAATGTGGGGCTGTCGCATATCGAGCTCAAGAACTACGCGACAGCGGAAGTGGTGTTCTTGGAATACCAGGCGCAGGTGGAGAGGAACACGAAGAACTTGCCGCCTGAGTGGCAGACGAATGCAATTCCGCATCTGGTGCGGCTGTACGAGGCCTGGGGCAAACCGGCGGAGGCGGAGAAGTGGCGGACCAAGCTGCCGGCACGGCAGGAGAAAAAATAACCGCAGAGAACGCAGAGACACGCAGAGAGGACAACCGATCGTGGCCTATGCAAAAGCCCACGCCGAGCGGGGGAGATGAAGAGGGTCTTTCTTCTCTGCGTTTCTCGGCGGTCTCTGCGGTTAAAAAATCCGGGCGTTAACCGCAGAGGACGCAGAGGCACGCAGAGGGAAGAACCGATCCTGACCTGTGCAGGAGGCTGCGGCGAGCGCCAGACGCGGCGGGTAGGGGACGCGCAGACCTGGGGAGCGTGCCGAGCGAAAGGCCCCGCCGAGCGGCGGACGCGCTGACCGGGGAGCATGGTGCGCAAGGGGAACATGCCAACCGGGGGAGCATACCGAGCAAAAGCCCGTGACGAGCAAGGGGAGATGAAGAGGGTCTTTCTTCTCTGCGTTTCTCGGCGGTCTCTGCGGTTGGTGCTGTCGCCTGGCCGCTCTTGTGGGGCTGGCCGAAATTCTGAGCGCAGATCGCGCAGATGAACGCAGAGACGAAATCTGCGCGAATCGGCGGAATCTGCCTTTGGTCTTTCTCTCCGGCCTCTCCTCTGGGGCTGGTGGCGGTGCTGGAAAAAACCTAAGCCGCCACGCCGACGAACTTGATTGCTCTTGCGCGACTGTGCCAATTCCACAAGAACCGACCGCTTGCTTCCGTGGAGCTGTATCAACGAGCCTTCGAGGCGGACCCGCGATTCCTCGAAGACCAGGTCAAGTTCCATCGCTATAACGCCGCCTGCATGGGGGCCATGGCGGGCGCCGCCCAAGGCCAGGACGCGGCCAAACTTCCGGCCAAGGAGCAGGCCCGCCGGCACCGGCAGGCGCTCGACTGGTTGCGGGCCGACGTGGACACTTCCGGCCTGGGCAACATCCAGATCCAGATCGCCAACCTGGGCGGCACGGCCCTCGGCCTCGCTCCAGCCACACCATTTGGCTCGACGACAACACCGCCGGCTGCTGTGGCTCGTGGGCTTGGTCTTCTTCTGGCTGAACCTCTGGAGCGACCAGCGTTTCAAACGGTTCCTCCAGGCACTACTCGACCATCCCTGGCGCTTGCCTAAGGAGGTAACCTATCTGTTCGACTGGATCGCTCTGCAAATCGGCCGTGTGCTGCATCCAAAGCCTAGTTTGAGACTTCGCGAGGAGATAAGAACAGGGTGAACTCCATCCGTTTCCGGCGATCGGCTATCGTCCCCGGCTTGAGTTTTGGCCGATAGCCGACAGCCGAACGCTGATAGCCGATCACCTCCCACTCCTACCGCCAGCTTAGCACCCGGAAAACGCCCTGGCGGCGCTTGATCATCTCCGGCAGCGCCAGCAGCCGGTCGCGGTAGATGGCCAGCAAAAGACCGGCAGCAAAGACCACCGCGCCGGCGATGATCAGGTACACCGCACCGGTCTTGAGCTGCTCCGGTAACTCGATCAGGAAGAGCATGCTGAGCAGGTACAACGCCAACAGCCAGCCGCCAGCGATGGTCGTAGAGCGGAGCTGGCAGGCAAAACCGGCGGACAGGATCACCACGGCGGAGACCAGCGTACCCACCTCGTTGAGCCAGTAGAACCAGGTGTCGAACATTTTCGGGCCGCCGGTACGGGCTACCACCAGGGCGATGGTGAATGGCAGTGCCACCATGGCGCTACCCAGGGCCAGCCCCAGGGTGACCAGGTCGCTTTGCCGCTCCTGTTCGCGGTACCAGCCGACGTGGCTGGCCACCAGAAGGGCCAGGCCAATGCTAATGCTTGTCAGCTCCAGCTTTTGCAAGGGCGTCAGCTCCGTGAGCATGGCCAGAACCAAGATCAGGAGGACCGCTTCTGCGAGGATGGTCACGGCGTACCAGCGGCGCCAGGCCCGGTCCCGCACCAGGGCAACCGCGAGCAGGCTGATGGCCATCAGGGCCAGCAGGGTGCCGATCAGTGCCGGCTGGGCCTCTTGCGCCCGCCGGGCCAGCTCGGTCAGTGTCAGCAGGGCCCCGGAGACGAAGCCAAGCGAAATCAGCGCGTTGGCACAGCCGAACGCCGCCCCAGCTAGTCCCTGAATGTTCAAACTCTCCAGCACCGCAAAACGGTACCCGATGAGCAATGCCAGACCGACAAGGGCGAAGGTTACGGTGTAGTATTCGCCGCTCACCTGGAAGAAATTGAAGAGCTGCCAGACGGCTCCGCAGGCCATGGCCGTACCCAGATAGACGTTGAACCCCTGCCGCCCGAAGAGGCCTGCCAGGATGTAAAAGAGCGTCGCCTCGGCAAAGAACCAGGCCAGGTTGAGGTTGACCGGGCTGCCGCGGACGAGCACGGCGGTTCTTTCGAGCCCGGGTGGTCGCAACTCGGCCACGTGTGCAGGGACCGCTTCGATGGCCGCCGCGACCACGGCCAGGATCATCACCGCGGTGGCGGCGTGGGCCACCGCGGTCAGCGGCTTTTCCTGGGTGTGGCCCTGGTACAGCCGAGCCGCGATCACGTACAGGATGGGAATCAGCATGACGAGCGGCGCCTGGATGTCCCAGCGCGCCATACCGACGGCACGGAGGAAGCCGGCTGCGGCCATGAGCGTGGCGGCCGCCGTGCCGAAGAAGTAGGTCGTGGCCAGGCCCGGCATGGTGTGCCGGTACAGGTGCGCGCTGATTCGGCATGAGGCTGCCGCCACCAGCATCGCCCCGACCAGGTACCAGGCATTGGCCTCGTGCGGCCAGACCTGGCGGAATACCTCGTAGGTTGCCCGCAGATGCAGCAGCAGGCCCAGAAGCACCGGCAGCGTGCTGAGAACCAGGCCGATCGTCTGGACGGCACGAGTCTGCGGCTGAGCCAGAACTGCCAGCGACTCGGCGCGAGCACCGGCAGCCGCTTCCTGCCGCCGCAAGACTGCCGACTGGGCCAGGTTCGCCGCCAACGCCGTCACCGCCAACACCACAATCACCAACTCTTCGGTGATTGTCAGCTGGAACAAATCGACGACCAGCACGACCGCCCACAAGAGACAAATCACCGCCAGGTAGATGTAGACCCCGATCCGCCGCACCAGAAGATCGGAGTACAGGTAGGCGTACATGCCGGCAAGCACGAGGCACAAAGCCAGGACCTTGAGCGGCGTCTCGGTGGTGAGCGGTGAGGGCTCCTTTAGCCCCAGGCTTCGGAATGTGTCTGCGTAAAGGTTGTAGACGTAACCAACCAGCTGGGCACCCAGCACCAGAAGCAGCCCGGCCGCCAAGACCGCGTGGCCGGACCAGAAGAACGGCAGTCCGAAACGCCGCCGCGAGAACGGTCCTTCGGCCTCGGGAAACGCGCGCTCGGCGTGTAAGCAGATCAAACCCAGCACCACCAGCAGCGTCGCCGGATGCGTGATCTGCCAGAACTCCTCCGGGCCGTCCATGTCCGCCAGGATCAAGAGCCCGGTCATGGTGACGCCGGCCACTAGCACGTAAACGAACAGTGGATCGCGAAGCACCCAGGCGGCAACAGCGTACAGGGCGCAAACCGCTACTGCGGCCACCCAAAGCTGCTCGTAGAGCGTAAAGGGCGTAAGCTGCTGGGCGTGGTAGAACCACAGATTGAGCGGCATGATAAGGCAGGCCAGCAGCGTCACTGCCCGGCCGGCGAGCTGGTAGCGTGTGAACAGCACGGCGGCCCCGCCAGCGGCCAAGAGCGCCAGCGTTCCTCCACCCATAAGCCCGGCCACCACGAGCGGATTCTCGAACACACCAGCGGCGTAGAGCCAGATGACCAGTCCGATGACCAGCAAGCCCGCCCCAAAAACTAACAGCCAGTGAATGGTACGCGGGTCGAGCAGGGTTTCCCAGATGGGCCAGCGGGGGATGGCCGGGGCCGCCGGCGGTCGGCTCGGAGCTTCGGCGGCCAACGCGGCTGCTTTGTCCAGACGTTCTTTCTCGAGGGACCGCCGCAGGGCCGCCATCCGCTCGCGGGTCTCGTTCAACAGAACATGGGCTTGAATCAAGCTCAGGCGGCCGACACGCTGATGATACTCGACCTCGTGACACAGAAAGCTCGAATACCGCAAAGTCCGCGTCGCCGGGCGCGCCTGCGGCATGCCGCAGCTCCCGCAATCGCTGGCGGAAAGCCCGACTTCGGAGGTACAGTTCCAGCATTGTGTTAGCGGCGGCAAGTCCGGCCCTGCCGGCGGCGGCTCGTGGGCCCGCGCCGCCGACACCCATCTCTGGCGCTGCTGCTCGTAGTAAAGCGCAATCGCCTCGGCTTGCGACGATTTGATGGCCCCCTTGGCCGACCAGCCCGCAAAGCGACCTTTGGCGAAATCCAGAGCCGCCATGCGGTCAATCCACGCCGCCGATGCGCGGCACTGAGGACAGTCCTGGCGGCCTTGGGCCAGAGGAGCGCCACAACATGGACACGAGCTTGTATCGAGCGGTGCTGAAGTGGACATGGTGTACCTCGGTAATTTCCGGTAACTGAACCGGGACATCGCCCTTTTGGCCTATTTTATTTATTTATTAGTTAACTGCTGGCTGACTACTTTTTTTCACGCAAAGGAATTGAATGTGCCGGCTGTCGTTGCGAAAACAGGGCCGACGGTCGCGGGCCCGCCGGCGGCGCAGATAGTGCGCGTGTGAACATGGCTACCTCCTTCGACAGAGCGAATCCCGAAAAACTCGCATAGTGGACGTTAGTACATACAGCTGGGCACACCCTGTCAAGGAAAAAAATGGTCCTGCTTGCGCTGCCCACTTGACGGCCCGTAGAGGAGCAGCGCGACCCACGCCTCCACCAACAGGCTCGGCCGATACACCCCCGGCACACCACGGCCCTTCTCGTCGAGGCACCGGCCGAAACCGAGCTGGTCCCAGAGTCTGCGAAGAAGAACGAGCCCCGCTCCGTCCGTGAGCTCGCCCGCGCTGTGGCGCAGCCTCAGCGGCGCTGGATTGCCTTGCACATGCGGCCGGGAAGAAATATGATGGGTGCGCACCGTCTGGGTGCCTCCGAATGCGAGGAATCCTTCTTAGTCGAAGTCACCGTATTCTAAGGCTCCAGACGGTGTTTCGCATCCTCACCTCAGCTCACTCGCGCAGGATCCGGGTTAACGGCTCGCTGCTGAAAAAATCGGGCGCGAACGGTGTCTCGACGCGCTTTGTTTTTCAATCCTCATCGCCGAGGAATTTGCCGGGGAGCAGATAGTTGCGCACGTAATCGGCGACCGCCTCTTTGAGCGGCGTGATGGGTTTCGCGTAGCCGGTTTGCCGTAGGCGCGTGATGTCTGCCTGTGTGTGATACTGGTAGCGGTCGCGCAGTTCGGTCGGCATTTCGATGTATTCGATACGTGCGGGCATGTCGAGCGCGGCGAAGACCGCTTCGGCCAACTCGCGCCACGTGTGGATCTGGCCCGAACCTATGTTGAACAATCCGCTGGCCGGATTTTCGACGAAGTGGAGCGTCATCTCAACTGCGTCTTTGACGTAGATGAAGTCGCGCCCGAACTCTCCGTCGCGATAGTCGGGATGGTGACTTTTGAAGAGCTTGATCTTGCCGGTCTCGCGCGCTTGCGCGAAAGCTTTGTTGACGAGGCTGCGCATCTCGCCTTTGTGATACTCGTTCGGCCCGAAGACGTTGAAGTACTTCAGCCCGACGATGCGCGCGAGCAGACCGCAGCGATGGGCGTAAAGATCGAAGAGGTGTTTTGAATAGCCGTAGATGTTCAGCGGGCGCAGTCGTTCCAAGTTCTCCGTCCCGTCTGCCATGCCGGCGGAGCCGTCGCCGTAGGTCGCCGCGGAAGAAGCGTAGATAAAGCGGATGCCATGCTCTACCGCCCAGTGTGCGAGCGTTTTGGTGTATTCGTAGTTGTTGCGCATCATGTAACGCGCATCGCGTTCGGTGGTCGAAGAGCAAGCGCCCATGTGAAGTAGAACGCGCGTCGCGCTGAAGCTCTGCGGCGCGCGCTCCACACGTTGCAGGAATTCGTCGGCGTCCAAGTAGTCTTGGAACTTAAGCGGCGTGAGGTTCTTCCACTTGTCCGAGCAGTCCAGTCGGTCAACGACGAGGATATCGGTCTCGCCCATCCGGTTGAGTTTCCAGACGAGCGCGCTGCCGATGAAGCCGGCTCCGCCGGTGACGATGAAGCGATGCGTCGTCATTTTACGATTCCCATAACGCATTGAGTCGAGCTGGCGACACAGTCCATCGTCTGGTCACCAGCCTAGAACGTAAGCGAAGATGAGCGGCGCGACGATCGTTGCGTCCGACTCGATGACGAATTTGGGGGTTTCCACCGCCAGCTTGCCCCACGTAATCTTCTCGTTCGGGACCGCGCCCGAATACGAACCGTAGCTCGTCGTCGAATCCGAGATTTGGCAGAAGTAGGCCCAGACAGGCACGTTCTCGCGACGCAGATCCTGATGGAGCATTGGGACGACGCAGATCGGGAAATCGCCCGCGATTCCGCCGCCGATCTGGAAGAAACCGATGGGCGCTTCGGCCGATGTCAAAGTGTACCACTCGGCCAATTCGATCATGTACTCGATCCCGGTCCGCACCGTGTGGACCTGCTTGACGTCGCCCGCGATGCAGTGAGCGGCGTACATGTTCCCCATGGTCGAATCTTCCCAACCGGGGACGAAGATGGGCAGATCCTTCTCCATCGCTGCATAGACCCACGAGTCTTTGGGGTCTATTTGGTAGAACTCTTCGAGCGCGCCTGAACGTAAGATGCGATACATGAACTGGTGAGGGAAGTATCTTTCGCCAGCTTGGTCGGCGCGGGTCCATTCGTCGAGCAAGGCGCCTTCGAGCCGCCGCATCGCTTCCATCTCGGGGATGCAAGTGTCGGTGACGCGGTTCATGTGACGTTCGAGCAGCGCGCGTTCGTCTTCGGGCGTCAGATCGCGCCAGTTCGGCACGCGTTCGTAGAAATCGTGAGCCACGAGATTGAAGAGATCCTCTTCGAGATTGGCGCCCGTGCAAGAGATGGCGTGAACCTTGTCTTGGCGGATCATCTCGGCGAGGCTGAGACCGAGTTCCGCCGTGCTCATCGCGCCAGCCAACGCGAGAAACATCTTTCCGCCGGCTTCAAGATGGCCACGGTAAGCGCGGGCGGCATCGATGAGCGCCGCCGCATTGAAATGTCTGAAGTGGTGTTCGATGAAAGAAGAGATCGGTGCTCGGTTCATGTTCCTTCCTCTCAGCGCATGTTTTCAAGCCGTATGGCGGGTGGTAATTGATTAGCGACCCAGCGCCACGGGCAGTCGGGCGGCCTGCGCTGACGCTGGCACGGAAGCGTGGGAGATGGCAGCACAAGCTTCGATCGGCGGATCGCGGACGCAGCCGCTGGCGAGGACTTCCACGAGCGCCAGGATCGGCTCCACTCCCCGCTGCCGCTGCCCTCTGCGAGGGTGCACCCCTGGTGCAGAGCACGCTCACGAACGCCGCGAACGCCTCGCTTCCCCGTTCGTTTCTGGAGCCGTGCGAGACCTTCCCCGCCATCCCCCTGGCCGCAGGGCCAGCTCCACCAGGTTGTTGGTCGGTTCCACCCCGGCTCGCGGTGATCGCCTCGGGCGCCTGGGCGGCCCGGAACCGGAAGGGGCCTTGACCCGGCTTGCGGCCGGTGCGCCCCTGTGCCCGGAAGGCTTCCACGAACTGCACGTAGCGGTAGGCTCCGCTTGAGCATGTCCTGGGCCCAGTAGGATTTCGGCGGCGCTCCCGGACGTCGTTTTTCACCCCGCTGCGAGCGCGGGCGTCGGAACGGCTTGCTGCAGTCCCAACTCCCGACGCAGCACCTCGGAGAGCATGGGTATCCATCGATGGCCGCGCAGGCGACGGAAGCCACTCTCCATGGACCAAATGGCCATGCTCACCCACCGATCCACTTGCTGGCCCGAGCGCCAGCTTGAGTGAGGTGGCCCTTGGCCTCACAGCTCGACAGCGGCCTCGCCGACCGAGGCTCAGCTCGCCAATCCCTTGTGCGCGTCCGCCCTCGTTCCTAACGAAAGAACCGCCTTGAGCGCACCCAGCACTTTCTGATCCCAGGCGACGCGGTGGGTCACCCCCATCCCGGCTTCCGCGCACTCGTCTTGGTGCGCCACGTACCAGCGATACGAATCGATGAGCGCATCCTGATTGCTGAATTGGGCGGACCATCCCGTCGCCTCCTTGAGCCGCACCACGGAGACGAACGAGTCCTTATCCGCCGTTAGGTACACCCATTTGTAAAGCGGCGACAGCAGCATCTTTTCGAGCAGAGCAAGCGTCATCTGCGCGGGAAGAGCCGGGATGGGTAGGGGTCGGGCTCCGGTGCGGGCGGCCTCGCACAGCCCGCCTAGGTCTTCCCTGACGGTCGAGAAGCGCTCCGCCCCGACGTTGAAAGTATTGTTGACGGCGGTCGCATCCCAGACGGTCAGAAGTTCGACGGCTTGACAAAGATCGCGCACGTCCAAGAGCTGATAACGGTTGGTACCCCGACCCAGGATCGGGATGCGAGCGCCGCTGTATACCCAATCGTAGAGAATAGCAAACACACCCAGCCTGGCCGGGCCGATGAATGTCTTCGGCCGGATGACGGGAACCGTGTACCCCAGTTTCCGGAACTCCTCGCACGCGCGCTCCGCCAGGATCTTCGATTCGCCATAAGGCCCGACCCCCTGCAGCCGATCAGTCTCCCCAATGGGATGCTTTCGAGGTATCCCATACACAGCCGTAGAGGACACGTAAACGACGCGGCCCACCCCGTAGCGACGTCCTGCCTCGATCACGTTACGGGTCCCGTCGACGTTGGTTGTGAAGATGCCAGTCCGGCTTGACAACGGTAAGGCCGCGGCGGCATGGATAATGGCGTCAGGATGAAACGACCGCACCACGGTGTCCAGGGTGCTCTTGTCCCGCACGTCGCAAATGTAGAATTGCGCTCCGGACGGATACTCAGGCGGGTTGAACGGCGCAACGTCCAGAAGGCCCACTGACCATCCACGAGCCGCGAAGTGATGCGCGAGATGGTAACCGAGGAAACCCGCCCCGCCAGTAATCAATACCTTCACTGCCTTCCACCGCTCCATTCTGCTTGCGCTATCTGCCGCGCGGTAGACATTGTGGCGACGACACCAACCTTGACACCCAGCCACAGGGTGGACAGGCGCGAGATCAAGCTGGCGGTGCCCGCTTCACCAGGCCGTACACCTGCCGCGACCAGAATCGCCACCATCGAAAGCTCGGCCGCTCCCAGGCCTCCGGGAAGGGCGGACATGGCCCCCGCCAGCGCAGAGACGGAAGTCGGCAGCAAAGACAATCCACCACTTGCCTGCTGGCCCATGGCGCGCAACGTAAAGAGAAGGACGAAACCTTCCGCGCCCCATGAAAGGATGCCGATTCCTAACCCCACGAGGAGGGGTACGCCTCCCAGCAACGTTCCGGAGGATGACCCCACGGCCTCCAGCGCGTCGGAGAACGCGAGCTCGTCTTCGCTGAGACCCAGCTTCTCGCCGCGTCCGTTGGCCTCCCGCATGTCCTTGGCGAGGGCGACCACCTGCCCATCCGCCCCAACCAAGGGTGCCGCCTGGCGCGCGACAATCCCGGTCCCGCAGGCCACGTCGAGCACCCGCTCCCCTGCTTGGAGGGCGGCATGGCGGAGCAGGATGGTGGCCCACGGAAGAAACATCGCCGGGACAAAATAGTCCTCATACGTTTCAGCGGGATTCTTGGGTTGCTGTTGGTTCAAAGCGTTGCCCTCCTGACGTCCGCTGCATGATGTTGTGAGGCGCCCGCTTCACGCCGCCGCCCACTGCGCCGAGAGCACCTCCGCCTGCTCCAGCACCGTCTGCGTGGCCTTCTCCTGTTTGTCCGGCGGATAGCCGTGTTTCCGCAAGATGCGTTTGACGAGCACCCGAAGCTGCGCTCGAACATTCTCGCGCAAGGTCCAGTCGATGGTGGCGTTGTTGCGCACCGTCTCGACCAGCTCGCGCGCGATCGCACGCAGCGTCTCGTCGCCGAGCACCTGAACGGCGCTGTCGTTGGTCTCCAGCGCGTCGTAGAACGCGAGCTCGTCTTCGGTGAGACCCAGCTTCTCGCCGCGTGTGTTGGCCTCGCGCATGTCCTTGGCGAGGGCAATCAGTCCCCCAGACGGGGCCCACGGGGCAACCGACCGCGTAGCAACGACGACCTCGCCCCTGTCGGACACTCGAAGGACAAGCCCCTCGGCGGCCGCGGCAACGTAGACCTGGTGCTGGCTATCCAGCCAGAGGCCCATATGGTAGTTCAGACTCGAAACCTCTGATGGCGTTGGGCGTTTGCTGCTCAATGCCGCAACGACCGTCGAAACGGTGCCGTTCGGCGAGACTCTGCGCAAGCGGCCTGCATCCATCAGAAACAGCGTTCCGTCAGGAGTGGCTACCATGCGTTCCACGGCACGAAAATCACCCAGCGCGTGCGTGGTGATCCGCCCGTTGACTGAGCGCTTTCGAATGACAGTCCTAGGTCCGCGATCGGCCCAGTACATATTGCCGTCACGATCGCGGACGAAGCTGTAGTCCGTGAGAAAGCCCGCTCGCGAGGGGATCACATCGCTGACCGTGCCGTCTGGGCGAAGCCTCCACACTCGGTGCCGCCACGGCTGCCGCGCCCCGGCCGTGTACCAGAGGTGCTCGCCGAAGATATTGTCGGCCGGGTCGACGCAGAGTTCGTGGGTATGAACGTCCGGAACCGCCACCGAGAGTGATCCATCCGGAGCGATCCTCCATACTTGTTTGGTATCGGTGAAGTAGACGTTTCCTCGACTATCCCGAACAATGCCCCACCCCGGGTGCGCGGCGACCGTCGTGGCCGTCACAAGCAGCATCAGAATGCCTTGCAGGATCTTCATCGTTATGTCCTCCGTCCGCCTAACGACATCGAGCTAGAGCCGCGTCTGCTGCAGTGGATTCTACGCTGCGCTCGGTTGAGCAGCGTCGGACGAGAATCCTTGCTTACATTCAACGTTGCACTTGTACCGGGGTGCCTAGCTGGTCGTCGATTATCGGCGCAATAACCAGGTATCGGCGCGATGCTGTCTGATTTCCGTGAACCACTTTGCGCAGCGGTCCGACTGTAACTACGATGGCTGCCCCGGAAGGATTCGTCATAAATCTTGCTAAGGGCTCGAGGGGACCCGATCCGTCAGCATTGGCAGCCAGCGCCAGCGCATATGGCTTCTTTGGCTCAAGCCCGGTGACTGCTGCCTGGAGCAAGTCAATAAGTCCCTGGTTATTGACTGCCACGGTGGTAACGGCTTTTGTCCCTCCAATGGCTGCCAGCGTCAAATGTACCGACTCGCCCGCAGCGCCGAGCGAAGAAAGATTCTCTGTCCCTTCACCGCTCGGGACCGCGTTCGGAAGATACACGACTGCCTGGGGCGACTGGCCCGTGGCAATCGTCGCGATAACCTGATTGGTACGGGTTTCGATTANCGTCAAGGCATTGGCATTTTCGAGGCCAACATACATCCGCGTCCCATCCCCCGAGGGCCAAATGCCGTGTGGCAGGTCGCCGGTCGGAATCGTAGCAACGAGCTCAGGGTGGTTGGTGGTCGTGAACACCTTGACCTCGTTTAGCCCACCGACAGTGACATAGGCAAACTGGCCAGTAGCAGTGCGTGCAAAATTAACGTGATTCGTGATAGGTCCTGTTTCCAGCACCGCTAGAGTCTCGAAAGGCGGCTTGGCGCTGATCACCTGAACCTTGCCGACATCCTTGAGCGTCAGCCATACCTGCTTTCCGTCTGGCGTGACTGCGATATTTGGGCAAAATGCAGAAACCTGCTTTACCCTTCCGACGATCCGGTGACTCTTCGTTTCGATAACTACCGTTTCCGGTGTGAAGCTTGAACAAACGTAGCCGTACTTGCCGTCAGGAGAAAATATGGTCATACCGGGACCGTTGGGTACCTGAATCCGACGGGTGGGCTGATAAGTCTTGCCGTCCAGCACCTGAATATAGTCCTCCCCCCTGATGCTCACCCATACTTCCTTACCGTCGGGAGTGAACATTGCCTCGTGTGGAGAGCGCCCGACGTAGGTAATGTGCTTGACTCGGTTGGTCCGAGTATCGATGAAGGCCACCGAATTTGAGCCGATCGATACGACGACAAGCGTTTGATGGTCTGGGGAAAAACCTAGGCCATGTACCAAGAGCTGGCCTCTGTAGAGAGGACTCAAATTCTCCGGACTCGGATNGCCAAGTCTGATGACGCCCAACAGTTTCTCTGTTGCCGGGTCGACTACAGATACCGTATTCGAGGTCTGATCGGCTAGGTAGACCCGGTCTCGCGAGCTGACGGGGACATCTAATAAGGTACTTCCTTGACGGCGCTCCTGCTGAGCGAAATGGTTGGGTGAATGGCTTCTGGTATATTTACTCAACTCACGCTTCATTACTTCGATTTCCGAGTCCTGAGTGACGATGATCTCCTGTGCGAGCCGGCGAAGTGTCGGATTCTTGCCGTATAGTAGCTCGGCCTTAGCCATATCGATGGCACCCTGATGGTGCGGAATCATCATTGCGGCGAAATCATGGTCCGGGTCTCCCGTCATCGGAGCCTCCTTCATACCGCGATCCATAGCCGTCATCGCTTCCTCCATTAGCTGATGAAACGATCTTTGAGTCTGGGAGAAAGCATATTCTGAGTGAGCAAAACCGAGACATAGGCCGGCCACCACACTGATGAGAGATGGCAACAACACGTACTTCCCTAGCTTTACACTACTGATGGCTCGATGCAAATTGAACATACTTGCCTCCTTGTTTATGATTGCTCGCGCTCTGCATTTCCTGCCGTTTCGAGCTGGCGTCCGCTGCAACCAGACTGTAGTTTTGTTATACCTGGTCCGTACAACGAGGGTCAAGGCCTTGCCCTCCTGGCGTCTGCTGCAACCGGTTGTTGGCCTCCCGGTTGCGCTGCCTCTCCTTGCATCAGGATGT